>Ga0209127_100241_pt1 | contig 19532 bp, 25 predicted proteins | sample LakSupMetagenome_FD_187469 | JGI IMG/M metagenome (GOLD analysis project Ga0209127, IMG submission 187469) | Freshwater microbial communities from Lake Superior, Canada - Sta WM archaea (SPAdes) (version 2) | ecosystem: Environmental > Aquatic > Freshwater > Lake | place: Lake Superior, Canada...
TGTCCATAGAGTTTCGGCCACTTGTTGAAGGCCACCAGATGGTTTGCTTGTAAGTCTCAAGGCGGAAGGCGGAACGAGACATAACCAGAAGACTGTCGTATCTGATAACAGTGATAAGGGGCCCGACAAAGCGAGGTCAGTGCGTCGCTCTGGCCTGAGCCCGGACTCAGCTGACGTTGTGGCGTGATTGGCTGGCTGGCTCGCAATGTAAACAAATGGATCCCGAGTTCAAGAAACACTCCGCTCCACGCGTTTCAACTGACATCATCTTGTCCCGTGTCCCGAACCCATACACATTCCTGCCCTCAGTGCAACCTCGTCAATCGAGGACTCAAGCAACTTCAACTACTGAACTTCACCATCACTACAGCGAAGGAACTTTTCTTTGCCTCCATACGAACACGACATGGCGCGTCGTCGATCTGCGCGACTGGCCAGTGCCGCCAAGGTAAGAAAACAACACGGGCTAGAACAGGTCATGAGCTGCATCCTAACAGTATTTCTTCCACAGTCGCCGGCGCCTAAGCCGGCCCCGGCGCTGTCCTCACTCGCCGAAGGCGATGAGAGTGTGTACGAGGATGCTGTCCCTAGCATCGACGCGCTTGTCTCGTCTCCGCTGCCCAAGACACCCGGACAGTCGTCACCTATCAAACCACCCATGTCCGAAATGCACCCAAGCAAAGTCCATCACAGCATGGCTCCTCCATCGTCCAGCCTTCGCCTGGGATTTACCGACATCAAGCCCACCACTGGACCAGCTAACCTGCCCGCAGTGGCCCAGTCCACACCTACCAAGATCGGCAGGGTGCCCTCCTCCGACTTCACGTTCCGCTTCACCAAGGAGACCAATGCGCCCAACCTCAGCTTCACCAGGGATACAACTGCGTCGAACCTCAGCACGGAGGCGCAGCGCCTCATGGAAGCAATTCGTGCTAGCCAAGAAACGGCTAGGCTCAAGGCTGAAATCAAAGCCCAGGAGGAGGCGCAGAAGCAGCAGGAAGAGGATGCCAACGGCCGCAAAATTGCCAAGCCGAAGGGCAAGGCCGGTCGTTTCAGCGCGGCGCATATGGCTGAGTTCAAGAAGATGGACTCGATCGAGAATCATCCGTCGACATTCCGCGCCCAACCCGGACGGTTTACACCCTCCACCGGGCTCAAGCGGACTCAGTCAAAGGCCAACCTCAATGACTCGGACACCCCGCGGTCTAAGGGAAAGATGCCTGCCCCAAAAGCGGCAACCAAAGCGAACGACGAACCGGAGTCGCCAGTCAAGCGTGCGCGACAGCGCATCGAAGACGATACCTCCAGCAACCGCCCGATCTCCCGCGACGGAAGCTTCATCCCGCGTCCCAAATCCTCGGGCAACGACATCTCCTGCATCAGCCGCTCCAAGTCGGTTGCGTCTCTAATGACGCCTACCAAGTCGTCTCTCGCCCGTGCTGCAGCTGCTAAGACGCCTGGTGGATCTAAGATCAAGTCTCCCAGCATGATTAGCGGCCTCAAGCGGTCGGCAACTACTAGGACCCCGGGCACGGGCATCTCGAGGATTGTCAGCCCCAACATCACTATTCGCAGTCCTAGTGGCAGTCGTGCCTTTGCCAAGGTCAAGTCGATGTTCCGCAGCGACAAAACCAACATCGAGAAGGGCAAGAGCTCAATTCCGGTCATGCCTGGCAGCACTACCTCGCTGGCTCTCGACAAACCTCTTCCATCATTGCCCAATGCAACACCAGCGAAAGCTGCGAAGCACGTCGTCTTCACGCCCCAAACGAAGCGCGTTCTGGAGACGACCCAGGCCTCCCCATCGCCGATCAAGTCCGGCATTCCACGGTCCAAGATCAGGCAGCCTCTTGGAGAGGTCCGCTATCCCATCCTCGACACCATCATGACTGGAGAAGATGCATCAGACGATATCTCCTACCCAGATCTGTCTGACCACAGGGATCTCCCAGAGCCACCGGTCAGCGAGGCCAAGACCACCACCGCCCCGCCTTCCGCCCCCGGAACTTTCACCTTCCGCAGGGACAAGACCATCAGCTTTGGTCCCGTCTCCCCCAAGGGCTTCGGCGCCTCTCCAGGGCAATCCAGCATCCGCCAAGTCCGGCCGTCCCTCGCAACCGGCGCCGCCACCATGCCGGGCAGCTTCCCGTCTTCCTCGACCCTGGTCAGCACCAGTCCCAACAAGGAGAACGAAGCGCCCCCGCCCCCTCAGCAGCCGTCCAACATCCCGACGACCGTCTTCAAGGCCCTCCCGCACGGCATGATCAACAAGAAGCGGCACCGCGTCAGCTCGGACGAGGAGGAGGCCGAGCAGGCCGAGGCCGAGCGCGCGGCCAAGAAGCGCCGGGCCGAGGTCGTGCCCGAGGGCGAGGCCCTGCTGGCGCCGCGGCTCATCGCTAGCAGCGCCAAGAAGACCCCGACGCCCTTGCGCAGTCCCGCGGCCAGGCGGTTCGGGACTCCGGGCAGTATCACCGTGGCCCCGAGCCCGAGCCCGCGCAAGAAGGGCGGCATCACGCTCAGTCGGCTGAATATGCTGGCTAGGCCGAAGAATCGGAAGTAGGAGGAGATCGATTTGCGTGCTCGTGCTGGGCGGAGGAGATATTTGGGAGTCGGAGAGCGGTTCTGCTGACTATGAGGTTGAGAAGTATCGGGGGAGTGGTCTGAGTGACGGAGTGTCGGAGCGGGCGTCGTGGAGAGAGGCCAGTTGGGAGCTGCCAGTCGTTAGGGACTTTTTTGGGAACGGGTCGACGGGCGACTGCTGAGCAGCGGAAGGCTTGTTGAGTAACACTGATGGGATCATTGATGGGACGGACCGGATGTCACAGATTGTTCATTGATCCGGATCTGCCATAGCTACACGGCGGTGTGGAAACTTCTTTCAGATACGGCACTGCGGAGTAACAGGACATTGCATGGTATTGGGAAAGGCGCTTGAGGGTTTGTTTTATTGTCTGTACGATAATTTCCTTCTGATCAGGAGTTTGGGTCAAGTGGACTGCCCGCAAGGAGGGTTGGAGGGGACACAGGAAGGGAACTGGTACCGGAAAACGGCGGCGTTGTCGATGTAGAGTACGTCTTCTGGCTTTATGCCTTATAATAATCAACGACCATCAACTTTATAGGTATCGTCGTCAGGTTGTGTACCTTATGCCGCGTGGTCTTGCCCAACGCTCCCGTCGTCAGTCGTTGCTCGTGCCTAAGGCATAACGTTAGGGGGAAGGGGCGTCTGCTGAATCCGCACGTTTTGTGCCTTTCCTATATGCCTTCCTCCTCCCCGACTAAGTTCCCTAGTATCCTCGCTTCGGCATCTTAAGCGAGCAAGATGTCATCAGGCGCAGGGTGCTGGGATATCTCGTGCCCGGGACCGCGGACTCGGGTTGGAGGCTCTTGCCTCCTCTTATTTCTCAATGACCCCTGCCGTCAGGCGAAGCGAGGATTGCAACCGGATCTCTCCCATCAGCACGGCCTCTTCTTGGAGTGTGGCTCATCAGTCATGCATAGCAGATCCATATCCTTGGTCGTTTGTCCTTTGGCGGCCATCAGACCGGGCCTTGACATCGATGGGAAGGAAGGCATTCGCAATCTTTGCATGGTCAACCTTCGTCCATCCATATAACGCATGATATTATCTCCGGCATACTTCCTTGAACTTCTACAATCACTTCTCGAGAGAGAATGACCTGAACAATGTCCAATATGACGACGCCTGAGCTACGTTCCGCCAGCACCACGCCAACCGTCAGCTGCCCAGTCGTCCCGCATCTCAAACACCTGGCTTTTACCTGCACTTTCTGCTGGCACATTTCATCGACAACACCCAGGGTCATCGGCCGGTCCGCCAGACTTGCCTGTGAGGCGTGTTACAATGCCTTGCTGGGTCTGTCCGTCTGCTGGGCGTGCGGAGAGGTTGTGGTCCGGGGCGACGACTGTGTTAGTCTGGACTGGTGTTTCTGGCACAAGTCATGTTACGGTTGTCTAATATGTGGGAATCGGCTGGTGGTTCGAGGTGTGACAGTGAAGGAGGTGTTTTCTGACGAGACTGATGAGGAGGGAACCAGTGGCGAGGCGAAGGAGATTGACGAGATCCCGCTGTGTGCGCATTGCTATGTTGAGGTTGGGCTTGAAGAGGTGGGACCGCGGACAGTGGTGAACGAGGCGCTACGGCGGATGGACTACCGGGATGGCGGACTGAGCCGGAAGAGATACGAGGATGGTCGGCAGGTCCAGGATGATGCTCTTCAGCCTGAGCGGGTGTCGAGCCTCCAGGACGGCGGAATAGGCCCGGCACCGCTGGACGCAACCATCTACATCTCGATCCGGGACCCCACGGCACCGGCTTTCAAGCCGAGCCCTACGAAACCGCTACCGCAATGGATAGTTGGTACCCAAACTCGAGACATTGAGACAAACGATCATGGACTTGAGACCGAGGCGACTCCCGTTGCTGACTTACGACACCCTCCAGCGGCAGAGCTGTCCTTGCAGAGAAGGCAGTCCTCTTATATCCCGTCAGTCGACCGCACAGCGAAGCCACACACCTCGATGCCGGAGCCAGTGCGACCGACTACGCCCCAAGATACCATGACTGGACCGGTCACTACACCGATACTCGCACCTCAACCTATCCCTGTGGTTTCTCCAAGAACCTTCCGCTACAGCCGCGCAGGGTACATCTACTCAGAATCACTCAAGCGGCCATCCTCTAGGCTAAATCGTATCAGAGAGGAATCGAGCCACGTCGATTCCCGCACTCCGTCGCCCTACCTGACACCGCCGGAGTGGCCGGATTCCATGTACGGTGGTACAGGAGGCGACGAGAGCCAGAACGTAACGCTACAAGATGACGAGGTCGAGGAGTCGGGCCAAATATCCATCTTCTCCGAGACGTCGTCGCAATCACTGGCATCCTTGCTATCACCTATCCAAGCGCCAAAACCAAGCGGGCTCCCACGACTATTCTTAGCATCGGAGCCCAACTACCTTCCACAGCACTCGCGTCTGCCGAGGAAGTCGACCATGCTCAGGGCCAAGATAGCAGCCCATCATCCGCCCGCAAACCCTTCCGCAATCCCCATGTCGTCCGAGTTTCTGGAGAGATACGGCCTGGTAAAGGGCAGAGAACACTCCAAACCATCGGCGCTGCTGAAGAAAACTCCGCCGTCCAGCCGCCGGTCAAGCCACGAACCACAGGCGATCGTGGCACGGTTGACGAGGAACAGCAGGTCTGCTGCGACAACAGGGCTGGTCGATGAGACGACGGAAGTCACCGAGACTGACCGGTCAGTTGCGCCGAAGCAGTTCTCTCTCGACGCTACGACCGGGTCTATTGCTCTTCACGACGGTCCGGCACAGGACGCAGAGCACGCGGGAAGGCGGCGCAGCTTGCAGGCCGAGTTGATGAGGCTGTTCCGGGGACGTTGAGTTGACTGACGAGCGAGGTTTGACATTGCTATCGGCTATTGATTGTTATTGTAATAAAGCTTTCACTAAGCGTAGAGAGTATACCTAATGACATCCTATATTTCTTCGTCTGATCACTTGAAACCAAAGAGGCGCTGTGAGACACGCCCCCGCAATTTACGCTAGCGGGCAGGGTCCTGATAGCTTGCCTTCAGCCTCTCAGCCTTACAGACATCACTTCCACCTCCAGTAAACAATCGTCAGCAGCCAGCGAGCCAACTGTTTGACCTCAGCACCGCGTTTTCGACAGCCAGATTTCTATTGAACCGTCGACCCAAAATCGCCACTATGGCGCCAATAGAGAAAACAGACCACGACCTGGTCGAGCGTACGTGCCCTTCAGCCCACCATCAACTATTAACCCCCCGTGCCTCTTCCTTGAATCACCGACTCACTTGCCCCAAGACAACCACCCTACTAACCCCAGGCCACAGAACAAATCAAAGACACGATCCAATCCCTTTTCCAGCTCCTCGTGCAAGTAAGCACCTACGACCAAGCCGGCCGCGCCACTCAACCCATCCTCTCCTCCGAGCTCTCGACCCTCTCCTCCTCCCTCCGCGCCGTCCACCGGACCGCCTCCTCTTCCCTCCCCCCCTCCCTCTCCAACCCCAACCCCAACCCATCTTCCACCACCACCACCACCACCACCACATCGCTCCCCTCCATCCCCGACACCCTAATCGAATACGTCGAGAACGGCCGCAACCCGGACGTCTACACGCGGGAGATGGTCGAGCTCGTGCGCCGGATGAACCAGCTCGCCCGCGGCAAGGAGATGGCCTTCGTGAAGTTCCGCGACGTCCTAGCCAGGGAGATGGCCGGGGCCATGCCCGAGTTGAGGGGGGATGTGGAGCGGGTTATACGCGCTACGGGCGGGGAGGTGCCGATCGCGCCGGTGACGAAAGAGGAGGAGGGGACGGCTGGTGGGAATGGGGTTGTTGGGGGAGACGGGAGGACGGAGGGCAATGGGAACGGGAATCGGAATGGGGGAGGAGGTGTTGGGCGGGAGGCGGGGAAGTAAATGGGGCAAGGCAGTAGAGGAGCTGTGCGATGGCTGGTGTCCCTACGCGGGATTAGATATGATAACGGGCTTGGGGGAGTTCCTCGTCTATATGGAGGAGAGCAAGTTCCAGGGTTCAAGAGCGCTGGAATGGCGTTTTGAGGTATGTTGACGTTGTCGTTTCGATCGCCCCTTTGCGTTGGGAAGCTGACAGTTTTTATCATAGATAGCCCGGTGCGCCTGCCTTTTGGTCTTAGGACGCTGCATTCTCATGGTTGCTCGAGCCAAGGGGTGTTACGGCTTGGTTCTCAAGAGAACCCGGGCGAGAGCAAGCATGTGGCCGGGATAGATTGCTGAGACTCCACGTGCACTGACTTGAATATCTACAAGCGGTGATATTCCGCTGGGGCTCGGCGGTATCTATAGTATCACCCGCCCGGAGGTTGTGGATAGAATGAGATGCCGAAGCTATGGCACCAAAGAAGGCCGTCTTCCTTCACTCGCGACTACTAGCTGTACCCGCGAGAGCTGAGACCGACGCTGAGGGTCAGAATCCAAGGCCGGAAGATGGTGGTTGTGGATACGACGGTACCGCAATAACGGGAATCAAACATAGCAACGGACTGTACGGCGCGAAACTTCACAGGTAGCAGGACAGTGCATCGAGGTTTTAGAGATGATAGTTCTTTGATGCCGGAGCTTGCATCGCCCGCATGCAATAGATACAAGATGCAGATAATCCTCAGACACCGTCCCCTTTTATGCCCTGGCCTCTCTCCCATATGTTGGTGCTTGCGCAAAATATGTACATACTGACAAGAAGGTTGTCACTCCCTCAACGCCTGCAGCGCCTGATTAAGCGGCACAACCCTCAGACTCCGCCCCCTCTTCAGCGGCGAGCCCGGCTGCGTGCTGGGGTTCGTGACGGTCGGACTAGCGCTGTCGCTCCACTTGCGGAAGACGCTCTTGAGGTCCCTGGGAATACCCTCGAGCACGACGGTCGATATGGGCACGAAGGGGCGATCCTCCATGCCCGACGCGAGGATGGCGTACTCCTGCGCGAACTCGAGCGCGTTGTGGAAGGCCGCGTACTGGTGCTGCGCCTGGGCCCCGACAATGATGTACATCTCGAAGAAGGCGTCGAGGATGTAGATGTTTGTCGGGAGCAGGTCGGACTGGGCGAAGGGGGAGACCTCGATGATCTGTAAAGAGGGTCAGTTAGGTATCCTCTTGGACCGAGGGTGTTGGGAGGAGACTCACCTGCTTCCGGTCGGCCGCGTCTGATTTGAACAGCCGTCCGCAGTACTTGTCGTAGTTGGGCTTCAGCCGCCAGTGGTCCGCCGACCCCAGCCTCGACCCGCCGTCGAATATCCTCCAGAAGCTGTCCGGTTCGTTGCCGTCCTCGACCTCCTCGAGCTCTCCCATCAGTGCGAGGTCCATGCCTATCAGACGCGCGCAGCTGAGCTCGTCGACGTCGCTGCCCTTGCCCTTCCACAGGAAGCACTTGCCCTGCTGCGTCACCAGGTACGGGAAGCCAGAGCACAGGCTCGACGGCGAGAAGTCCACCTCGTCAAAGGCGATCTGGCCGTGGTAGCGACGGCCGCAGAGCATGTTGGGCGCCAGGGAGTCGTACTTGTTGCTCGAGCCGCGACGCACAATGACGATGCCGCCCAAGGCCTGGATGAACTCGGGCGTCTCTTTGCCCTGCGTGAGCTTGACGAGGTTGCCGCCGAAGGACCGTGCCTCCCGTTGGAGGAAGACATGTGCGTCTTCGACAGCCGACTCGGGCACCTCGTCACCAGCCCAGAAGTAAACTTCCACCACTTTCTTCCCGGCCTCGTTGGTGAACGTGTGGGGACATAGGTACATCTCCCGCTCGAACAGGACACGCTCGTTATGTGCCGGCACAGGCTGCTTCTTGCCGTCGCCAGAGACCTGGAACAACTGAGCCTGATGAGTCTTCACCCGCGCGCCGGTTGGCGGTCTTTGCATCAAGACCTCGGCCGCATCTGCGCTGTACGTCCGCTTGGGTCGTTCAGGGCCGAAGAAGCTTGTCAAGACGGCAGATACTTCTCTGTTGTACTTGGTCATGGGTGACATGGGCGGAGACGAGACTGCTGCCTCTGGTGGAGGCGGCAATGCGCGAGACGACAGCTTCGGAGGCGTCCTCGGCCTTTGCGGCTCAGCAGCGGGTTTGGGGCTGGCACGCACCGGCTTTGACCGTGCCGGTGCCGTTTCAGGGGATCTGACTGACAGTCCGCTGAAGAGGCTCTTGGCGTTCTTCACGGACACGACTGGCTCCGAGTCCACCTTCTCATCTGGTCTGGGAGTCTGAGAAGGCGTCGCTGTTGGCACAGGAAGAGGCCTTGGCCTTGTCGGAGAGGGAAGATCCCTCGAAGTCTCGCTGGGGGTATCCCGCTCGAAAGCAAAACGCCCTAGCTTGGTCGGTGATGGAGTACGAGCCTTTGGCGGGTCAGAAGTGGCAGAAACCTGCACCGGTTCATCCAAGAACTTGGAGATTCGCTTAACATTCAACTTCCTCGGTGAAGCCGGTTGTGAGTTGCTCTCGTCCGCGTCCGCGGGTTTGGCTGCTGGTTGAGTCTGGGCGACCAGTGCCGCGACTTTTTCGTGGATTGACCGTGCCCGCGCGTGTCCGCGTTTAGAACCAGTCGGCTCTCCGAAAGAAATCGGCTGTCCGCTCGGCTTTGCCTCTTCTTCGACTGGCTTCTTCCGCGAAGAATCCACCAGAGATATGACTTGAGGTATTGAAGCCGGTCGCTCAGTCTGACCAAGCGTCTTCGAAGAGTCTACAAGCGACACCATCTTGGGCTTAGGAGAGACAACGGGTTTCTCTGGCTTTACTGGCTCAGCCGCTCTGGGTGTCCCCGGGTTTGGCTGGAATCTCTCCTGTTGCGGTACTGGTGGCGACTTTGCAGCGGTTGCTTCTGCTGCAGGTTGAGTACTTTCGGTCGGCTTTGCGACGGTTGAAGGAGCCTTCCTCTTGGGACCGCGAGCTCGATTCTTCGTAATGTGCGTCAACTGTGGGCCAGGACCGGAACTGGGTTCTGGTTGACCTCCTCCTGAAGGCGTCAGCGTAGACGCCCCAGCAGAACTCTTCGGTGCCCCGAAGCCTACACCTGGTGGCCCCCTCGCGAGAATCCCAGCAAGCGCTGGGTTATACCTTCCGGCTAGGCCGCTGGCCGCCGCGCGACCCTGAAGGCGGCCAGGAGCGCTGACCTCTTTGTGCAGGGTCGGCATGCTGGCAAGTTGCTCGTTTTCCGTAGAAACGGACGGTTTTCGATCTGCAATCTGCGACATACCCGCGGAATCTGCCCTGGCAATCGAGGATATTGTGCTAGACCGGTTGGAGTTATTTGTTCCGCCCGGAGTGTCCGGCGGAATATCAGAGGTCGCTGAGTCTCTCTTGGAAACGGTAGCCGACCGCTTGATCTCCATCGTCTTAAGCAGTCCCTCGGGAATGGGCTTCTCCTCTGTAGGTTTGGCGGTTTTGGCGATGCTCCGCCCCTCGTCCTGCACCTTCTTAAACTCCTCTTTCTTCTTGAGGATGGCTTCCTTGAATTCGTCCTTCCTATCTGACGGCTTCGGGCCTCCTGTGACGTTCAAAGCAGCCTTGCCTCTGAGAATATTATTCTTCAGCTCGTCGGGTGCTTTGTAGTTCTGAGTTTGAGTCCTCCGTAGCTTGCCAAAGACGTTCTTGAGCTCATCTGGGGCGTCCGATCCACCTGCACCAGATGCAACCTGTCGCGGCTTCAGGTTCCCTCGGAAGTCCAGATCCTTCTTCGGAGGCGTCTGCGGCTTGGTCTTCGCAGGAACCGACGACGGGTCCGACCCTTCTGGCTCACCTTTATCCGAGGGTCGACGGTTGAGGTTGCCACGAAGGCTGCCGACTGCTGGCTTATCTCCGGATGGGAGTCGCGGTGACAAAGTGCTGGCCCCTATCGCAGCAGGTTTTACACCCGAGCCCATGGGAGTGGACTTCATAAGTCCTCCAGTCTTGACTTCGTGCCTCCGGGCGGCTACCGGAGAGGTGGCGCCGGGGTCGTTACCACCCACGGTAGACTTCTGCGCCTTGGTCTTGTTGAGCTCCACCATCCATGCTGGTTGCTGCGACGAAGGGGGAGTAGGTTTCGGTTTCGGTGAATCGGGCTTGTTCAACGCTGCGTCAAGCCAGCTTGACTTTGTAGGGCTCCATCTTCGAGGGTCCATGGTCTTCGAAGGGCTGACAGGCAGTGGATCCTCCTGTTGAGGCTTATCCTCTGCCACCGGCTTCTCGTCATTGCCAGTGCTTGCCTCGGGCGCAGCCTGTTCTTGGTCGTGGCTTGTCGTAGGTCGAGACGTAGGGGTGGTGGTGCCCCTCGATGTGGGCCGTGACGACCTCGTGGGAGTGACGGAGCCATCGCGCAACATGCTGTTTTGTCGCGAGTGAGACAATGTAGTACTGGCTCGATGACTGTTGTCGAGGCTAGACCGATTCGAAACGACAGAATCTGCTCGTTGTAGCCCTGCGGGTGAGTTTACGCTCCAGCGCTTGACGCTGTCCGACCTCTTCATCATTGCGCTCTGAACAAAGCCGCCCATGCCCTTAGTGGGGGACAATGGTCTCGTGGGCGACGTGCGACCACTTGCCGTGTTCTCTTTCTGGCTGCTGGACTCGGGCGTTGGAGGCTCGAGCCTCTGCGCGGGACTGAGGATCAGCGGGGACCCAAGTTTCGCACGCACCCCAGGCGATGCTGGCCGTATTTCTGCTGCCTCCTCCAGAGGTTCGCTCGAGCCCCCGCGCGACATTCCCGGGAGTTGCGCGCGCAGAGACGACATATCGAGGGTATCTGGATCTTCTACCTGATTCTTCCGGAACGCAGCGGACCCTTGTCCGCGCTCGGCTGTCTGACGGAACCAGGTCGGGTCTTTTCCGGCCAATGCTTGCGCGATCTGGTCTCGCGACGGGTTCTGTTCTGACGGGCTCGGATCGGCAGGGGTGGAGGAGGTGCGGGAGGCCGCATTCTCGGCCGCCACCACTGACAGCGGCCGGCTTTTTGGTCGATCAGAGGCCTGAGATTGAGGCCGCCTTTGCCAGGTTAGGGGAGCTCTCGACGGCGCCCCAATCGAGGATGAGGTCAGGCCGGAGGTCGTTTGCTTCGAATCGGCATCGAACGGCGACTCGTTTTCTTTCGAGTGGTCTTTCGAACTGTCCAACATGGCGGAAGTCGGGCGCGCACGGGTGACGGGACTTCCGGGGCTTTCGAGACGCGGGGACGACGCGAGTATTCCTAAACCGTTGACAGCTCGGTTGGAGATGCCGTCGCGAGATGGCGGTGGTGGGGTGTTGGCCGGCGATGATTTCTGAGGAGATATTGATCTGGCGCGTTCTGGAGGCGCGGGAGTTGGTTAGCCCGGTGGTCCTCCGAACAGCATGATGTATTCACTCTTTCAGCGAATGGCACGAGCGGTTGACACGTTTGGCCAAAGAAAGGTTAGGTTAAGTTAAGGTGCGGCGGTAGGGCCATAATGATGACAAGAGGGAGAGCAGCTCGCAAACGTTCTCAATTGTCACTCACCTGCACGGCGCGCTTGTCGTTCTGATCTCTCTCGCAGGAACTTCTCCTCCAATTCTTTTGAGCGCGCTTCGTCTTCCTGCTCTCGTCGTTCCTTGAGCTCCTCCACTGACCGCAAAAAGTCGGAAACCTCGTCGGACATGGCAGGTCGCGTGTGTTGACACCGGGGAACCGAAAATCCTCTGGGCACAACAAACCCGACCGATGATTTGACGATAGCGATAGTGTATCAACCAGTCACGGAAAGCTTTCTGCCCAGGTTCGCGTTGCACAGGACCGACATGGGATTACCCTATGCACACATGCAAGGAACCAACCCAAATTCCACGAACCCAATAAATGTCGGCCGACCTTGGGGTTATGGTCAGTAGCGTCAATGGGATGTCTTCTTGGCACTTCAGTCTGTCGTTGCTGTTGTTCTTCTACCAAGGATTACAGCTGGGCGCGGTCTGGACTGGCCAATGTTTTGTTTATGAGGAGAACTCGAACGCCGTGGAGCAACAGTTGCTGACGCTACCAGTAACTGCCACCAGTTCGCGATCCCTCCCGTCATCGAGCCGCAACATCCTTGGAAGGCGCGACTCCACTCCATCCCACTTTGTCTCAGGGGTGCTGATTACCGTGTGTACCCTGCAGTGCACGGTGCTCTACTGATCAACGAACATCGAGGGTTTACAGGCACAGTTCCCTTCATGCAAGACATCCTCTTGGCGCAAGGGTCCGAGTTCAATGCCCATGCTGTGGAAAGTGTGAGTTATTGATGTTCCTCACCCTTCACGAGATCGAGCATGTGCTTCCGGCGTGGACCCAATCCTCCGGCTCCTCGGCTGGAGCTGCTACTTCCAGCTCTCTGGGAAAAAGGTCGAACTCCAATCGATTCCAGCACTCTGCCGTAAATGGTATCGTGCCCATATGCTAGACGACCGTCCCGTGACCGAACGCTGCTCTCTTCCGCCTGACCGGGACAAGAACCGCAACTATGCATGCCTCCTCCTCCTCAATAAAGAAACAGCCTCGCCTTCGCATCGTCCACCACCCAAGCCAGCCCCTCCTCCAAGTTCTGTCCCGTCATGGCGCTGCACTGCAGGATATTCCATCGGTGTGTCTTGATCTCCTTCAGCTCGAGGGCCTGCAATATCTCCTCGCCGTCCATGCACCCCGATACATCAGACTTGTTGGCAAACACCAGCAGACTCGCCCCCGAGAGACGCTGCCTCCTCGTCAGTGTCTCGTCCAGTTGTAGGCTGATCACCAGAAAGGAAAGACACGAACCTCCTCCTGGAGCAACCCGTGTAGCTCCTCCTTGCAGTCTTCGATCCGTAACCTGTCTGTGGCGTCCACCACCCAGATGAGCGCATCCGTCTTCTCGAAGTAGTTCCGCCAGTATGACCGTAATGTCTTCTGCCCGCCGACGTCCCCTGTCCTAAGCGTCAGTCGCCAGTCCTGGTCGATACTCCACGACAAACAACTGGACCTACATATGTTGAGCTTATACCTGGTCTCGTCATTAGTATGAAGCTGTAGAAATAAAGAGCAAAATGCGCATACCCTTGGTAGTCGATGGTCTTGATGATGAACCCCAGCGTCGGGCTGACGGTGTTCACATCTTCACCCATAATCTTCTTGACGATGGTTGTCTTGCCTGCGTTATCAAGTCCTCTACATCGTTAGTCTATTTTGCATCGAATCGAATCTTCGCCCCTAAGAAGCGTGCATCCTCACAGCATCAGAATCCTCAACTCCTTATCCTTGAGCCGTGCTTTACGGAGGATCGACAACATTTTCTGCTGCCTTGTTGCTTGCACATGTGCGCTGAGGCGTGCAAAGATGATCGCGACTCCAAGCGACGAGGTAGAAGCAGTAAGAAAAAGGTAAACCTCGCAAGGTGCGAGGCAGATTGATAGCTAGACCTGGTACCTGGAAGGAAGGAATGAACACAAAGGTGCAAAAGCAAGGTTCTACCCGGATTCGAACCGGGGTTACCGGAATTCTCGATTTACATCAGAATCCGAGGTGCTAGGCCAGCTACACTATAGAACCCGTTGATGGTAGCACTTTCCTTAGAATAGTTCATATCGATATGCCTGGTGAAATTCTGGCCTGAGGCAGCTAATCCGGATCTGGTGTGTTGTCGCTCCACCCCCAGAAATTCCCAAGTTCTTCTGGACAAGGTACACGATGGCCTTTTGCATCGCCGTCTTGGACGAATGGTCTACTTCTACTACGTGTCGAAGATGTATCTGCGCCAGCCGTCCAGCATGATTTTACTCCTGTTTCTCTCCACGGGCCTCATCTGAACTCGAGTCCAAGAGAAGTCGCCATGGAGATGGTCCTTCATGAATGTCACTGTGCAACCTCCATGAGACATACAGTGCCTGATGAGTCAAAGGAGCCATGGAGCTGTATGAGAAGGGTATTTGAAGCGGAAACGGCACAGCTCTGGATCAAAGAATACCGTGAGAAGATCCGGCCAACGAACATCCTCCGCACTCGTCGCATCACTCCCGCATACGTCGCACTAACCACAGCACACAGTCGCCTCCCGAGTAGCGGTCGTCTGAAGATCCGAACTGGAAAGGCACGAGGTCAGCATGAGAAATCGAACCCCTCGAGGGAGAGATATCGAAACAGCTAAAGAATGACCCGCTTACCTCCCTCCAAGCGTCTCCCAGTGGAAGACAAAGCTCCCCAGGTATGCCCCGATGAAGATGCAGATGATGATGTAGCCATTGTAATACATGGCCAGCCTAGACATCCCCCATTAGCAAACCCTCTCCCTTCCCGGTCCATCTTCAGCAACCAAACTTACAGCATAATAAAGTACGCGACAGCAAACTGTAGCATGTGCAGGAACGCGCGGACAGCCTGCTGGGCGAGACTCGGCCGGAACCCGTAACAAGGGGTGACTGTGGAGGAACCGCCGGCGCCATCCGTCTTGCCGCCGCCGTCGTCGTCGCGGGTGGCAACGGGGATGGCGCGGGTGCTGCGGGCACGGACGAGGTAGCGGTCGTACTCCTTCACGCAGCGGCGGAGGAGCTCGAGCGTCATGGTCAGCAGGATGACGCCGATGCAGGAGCCGGCGAACATGCCCGACGAGGTGTTGTGCCAGTGGCGCGAGATGAAGCAGGAGTCGACCGTGTACCAGTTCCATAACATCTGCGGGAAGAGGGAGGTTAGTGGGACTGGGACTTGGACTGGGAGGGGGAAGAGAGGGTGGTGGATGGACGACTTACGGAGATCTTGCAGCTGCCTCCCATGCCGCCCATGCCGCCCATGGCCTGCGACGTGGTGGCGGCCGCCCCGGAGGAGGTGGCCGTTGGTGACATGTCCATTGTCTGCGAATGATCCATTGCGGATGACGGGAGATCGGTGGCTGCCCTGGGCAAGGACTACGGTACCGGGATATTTGAGAGCGTGAACTTGAAGCCGAAGTTGAAGTTGAAAGAAGAGAAAAGATTAGTCTGTTGGAAGCGACTCCCCTTGCTGTAGTGCCTGCCCTTATTTAAGATATTTTTCCTCGTCCAAACTGCCTCAGTTTGTCAAGGTTTTCCTACCAAAACGCTACTCCAGATCAGACCATTTTTGAGACTCATCTGATCGAATTGAGCCATCGAAGCCCAATACTTCTTGGCGATGACCTGGATAGACACAGAAAGTATGATCGGTATCTGGTGGCTTGGTGCTGAGATGCGTGCTTTTGAGCAAGTTGTGGCGATAGCGGCCCCGACATCCAACCACAACCTTCTCGGTGTCGGGCCGGACCGCCAAGGTTGTCGGTGCAGTACGTAGCTAGGTTGTTGGGCCCAGGACATCCGATAGAAACGAAATTATGTTTGCGCATTTGCACCGGGCTGCATACTCGGCCGCGGTAAGATTTCCAGTGTACAGAGAATGTCTCTTGATCTATCCGGTCGCTGGGTAGTTTCATACCTTAACCCAACCAGCCCCATGTCGATTGCCCTTCCTGAACTCTGCATGGCGGCTTGATCATGACAGGACTCAATGTCAAACTTGTGCCCTTTCTTCCACATTTCAAAGCAGTCTCCTGCCTTCGATCTAGGGAACCGCGTCTTGCAAATCACCTGTCTGGATCCTTTGATTGGGATTGGTACCCGAGAATGTGAAAGGTTATCCCCACTGCCTTGTAAGCCATAGACCTGGGAAGACCTGGGAAGAGGCAGTGGTTAGTACAGGATGAGTGCACCGCAAAACAAGATAAGTAACGAGGTTCTCGGGCACACTCACTCGTGAACATTCGTAAGATATAAGCTAAGGTGGTCAACATTCCGCAGCCAGGTCTCGTCCTTGGAGAATCTCGTCACCATGCACAACCTACCTAGACAATCAAGTCAAAAGCAAGTTGGACGGAGTACACGGATCGATGATGTTTCCAGGGTGAGAGGAGCCACACAGGCGCAGAATACCGCCTTCAGCAAAGGACGACATGCATATGTACGATCAACCAAAGTTATATACAGACGAAAGCGACTCGCACTCCCCCCCTCTGTCCAACTGCTGCTTGCGCTCTTCCTCTGCCCTCGCTTACAAGCACTGAGAGTAATAAGGGTTCTGCACCTGGCACGTATACGGCGCCACGCAAGCAAAGCTCCCCGTCCACTGCAACCCGCCGCACTGCCCGTACCTCGCGTTCGGAGCCGGCGGCGCGAGCGTCAGGATGCGCTCGCTCGCCCTCTCGGCTGCGACGACGATGTACGAGGAGGGGTTCGTCGTCGGCATGCCCGGGAAGATGGAGGCGTCGACGACGAACAGGTTGTCGGTACCGTAGACCTTGGTGTTGAGGTCGACCACGGCCGTGCCGCCGCCCTGGCGGCCGTCGTCGGTGCCGAGCTTGGCGGTGCCCATCCAGTGGTTCGAGCGCCGGTTGGAGTAGGAGACGATCATCTGTGGTGGGAATTTTTTAGTGGGGGTTGGGGAAGGGGGAGGGGAGGGAAATGGAAAGGAAGGGGGGCTAGCTTACGTTGTTGACGTGGTCGGCTGCGCTGGTGGAGGAGTTGGGGTAGGTCCAGGTCAGGTTCTTGACGCCCTTAAGCGCGTTTTGGAGGTTGACGATGCCTTGGATCACGGCTGCTTTGTCGTTCGGGTCCTTGAGGTAGGGTAGGTCCGAGACGACGGTGGTGAGCGCCGGCGTGATGGACATCTTGCCCCTTGACTTGGCGCCACGACCGAGGTACTGGCTCATGGTCATTGCCTTGCCATTCGGCGTGCCGTCGCTGCCTTCGACTCTGGCCGTCCATTGGAGTTGCCGAACGACACCGTCGGCTCCCTTGATCTCGTCCCAGAACATGGGCCCGATGTTGGGTGCTGCCTGGGCAAGGATGCCGTACCTATTGTTGAGGTACAGGTTCTTGTCTGTCGTGTTGGGGTCCGTCCAGGCCTCGTAGAAGTCGTAGAAGACAACGTCGGGATGCTCGATGACGGTGTCTGTGTTGAGGTGGTCCATCAGGTTGGAGCCGACGGGAAGGTTGATCCACGACGAGTTGCTGATCATTGTCGGGCCGTCGGTCGAGCTCTTGACAATGGCTAGCTGGTCGGCCGGGCCAATACCGCTCCTCAGGAGGATTTTGGCCGATCCGAAAGTACCGGCCGAGAGGATCACGCGTCCGGTGTTGGGCGTCAGGTTGACGGTACCGGCATATCCTCCGTTGGAGAAAGCCTCGACTTCGACGCCGGTGACGTGGCCGCCAGAGCGGACCACACGCTTGACAGAGGTCCCAGTCCATAGCTTGAAGTTGCTTCGCGCGCTCGCAGAGACGAGATACGTGGCCATCGGCCCTCCGCGCTCGCCGTGGGAGAACATGTAGGGGGTATGCGAGTACGTGTGATTCTTTTGATTGGGGGACTGGTTGGCAGTGACCGATGCCCACCCTCCTTGCTTCAGGCCTCCGGAGAGGACGTTGAACCCCTGCTGGAGGTAGAGCTTGCCATCGAGCGAAGGTGTATCGGTGCCGGGGATGCGGGAGAAGACGCGGGAGGTCGCTGCGGCCATGTCGCCGGATTGCCACCCAGATGGGAAGTTGTAGTCCCAGTCAAGGGTGTAGGGCTATTGCCACGTCAGCCACGCAAACAATCAACTCTCAAGATTGCACACACCTTCCACCAGAGACCGGCATTCACGGCCGTGCCTCCGCCGAGGACGCAACCAGCCATCTGATCGGTATCAGTGCAAGCAATACCGGCAGAGTCGACCCAAATCTGATTGCAAAGACCGGGAACATCGAAGCGAGTGAGGTTAGTCCCGCTGAGCCAAGAAGGCTTCATCGTCCCACCCCACCGACCAGACGACGGAGGTCCCTTTTCGATAAGCAGCACCTTCTTGCCCGCCTCGCTCAACTTGTCGGCAATCGGAATTCCTCCAGCACCTCCACCGACAACGATGTAGTCATACGTGGCGCCAGTTGGAACAGGCACAGACGAGACGGACGTGGTCGTTGCCGCACCACAAGTGCCGGTCACGGTCTTGGTAGCTTTGGCCGCCCACGCCGTGTATGACGGATTGGCCGCGTTGCTGTCTAGCTGAGCGCCGAAGATGCCTTGGGTGTCGTGCTGTGCTAGCGTGACCTGGGACGGACAAGCCGCATTACCCGGGGCTGCGATTGCTTGGGTCCATCCGAGGACTAGGGCGCCGGCACTGGTTGAAGCCTTTCCGCTTTGGCCACCTTGGCTCCAGCTTAGACAGTCCTGGCATCGGAAGATGAGGGTGTATGTCGACGCTGTGATGGTGGAAGAAATCTGGGTCAGGGTTGCGTTGCCGGTGTACACATCCGGCATGTCGTAACCAGTCGCATAGCGGAACGATGTGAGGATATCGTTCTGGTACGGGTAGGCCATGAGGAGGAGCGAGTTCGTCATGGGTCCTCCGAGCGAGACACCACACCAGCCGGTGTTGGTAGTATCTTTCGACGCGCATTGCTGAGGGGCATTAGCTTGGGCTTCTTGTGAGTCTAGTCTGGCATTCTCACCAGGTAACCGATGAACTCGTTGGCATCAACCGTCAAGGCGTTGGACGGAAGAGCCACACCGAAGGTCATGCCACCAGCAGAGGCAGCGCTGGGTACCGGCCATGTGTCGAAGACGATACCAGTCCCGGGATCCGTGTACTTGACGGGCGTACCGCTTTGTGCAAAGGCGGAGGGCAGAACTGTAGTTTGACACGTCAGTCCCATTCAGTAGAAAGTGTGAGTAAGTTCAACTTACATGGCACGATGGCCGCCAGAGAAGCGACCACTAGACTGAAGGACCTCATGGCAGCTTCAACTTGGTTCCCGTCTCACTAAACCACGAGTACTTGAGGCACTCAAGGAGACTGGCAATATGGACGAGGAGCTGCAGTCTTTATCACGTCGCTCGCTACACTCGCTTATCCACAGTCTGTGGCGCCCCCATCACTGCGGCAAAACGGCAAGCATGTAGTACACGGGGTAGCGTAATCCTGAACAATGGCATCGAGGAAGGCCTAGTGCTGGCGAGACCGAGCG
>Ga0209127_100242_pt1 | contig 19521 bp, 16 predicted proteins | sample LakSupMetagenome_FD_187469 | JGI IMG/M metagenome (GOLD analysis project Ga0209127, IMG submission 187469) | Freshwater microbial communities from Lake Superior, Canada - Sta WM archaea (SPAdes) (version 2) | ecosystem: Environmental > Aquatic > Freshwater > Lake | place: Lake Superior, Canada...
TGGGAGCTATCAGCGCTCGGTGATCTAGGTGCCAGAGAGTTCGCGGGAGAATTTCTCGGTGTAATTAGCCCTACAAGGGGCCCTTCTTGATAGTATCCGGTTCTTTGTTGTCTCGGGGCTACACAAGTCGACAATCGGATGAGCACGTGGCGGCGTTGGGTCTGGTCCGCTCGAAGAGCGATCAGTACGTTGCTGTGTGAGAAAAGGCGCAGAGCCAGGAATCTTACAGGAGCGATTGAGCGGAAAGTGCTGCAGCGAGTTATAGCAAGTCAAAGCAGTGGTCAACAGTTGGTGAAGCAAGAAGGTATGATGGACAAGGCTGAGAGGACCCCAGAAGTTAGGCAAGCACAAGGCTGAGTTTAGCGCTCGCTAGCGCCGAGCGGGTGCAGGGGTTAGGGGTCCTTCAGAGAAGGAAATAGGTATGGTGGCACGTGCATCGGATAGGTGTGGATTGGTACCAAAGTGAGCTTCTATCAACCTCAAGTGCCCAATCACTCGGAATGGTTGCATTCAGGGACGGTCTCCGAACTCATCTATATTGGTAAAGGAAGGAGTTTGAAATGTCTGAGATGATTTGTATTACTCGAGGGTGATTATTCTCTCACGGTGTAGCCGCCTCGTTATGGGGTTCACAGCTATGCCAAGTGGTGAACTCAAAGGTCGACACGAATGACACCTTTATCTACGTCAGTGCTTCTGGTTGACTGTCGTCAGAGGTAGGACTTGGCGGTACTGGCGGGAAAGGTACGATTGCGCCTCCATGGAGGATGCTATATCATGACGACTTGTGGCAGGCACATGCTGGTATCCCTTGTGGGTGAGAGGCGAGGTGCAAGTAACCTGACCGTCCATAAGGGGGCCAGTTTGTATGGGGAGGCAACACCTGGACATTGGAACTTCCTCACAGCTGGCTAGGTTTGTGTTGCCACTCTAGTTTCTGTCTTCTCAACTTGGCCACCAGCTTCCTCGCTATCACTTCATTCACTATACGAGTGGCAGGAGGCCCGTTTCGAGGCAATGTGCGATAACTAAGTGCAGAGACATAATCTATTGCTACGTGCCCGATCTTGACACGAAGAAGTGTAATCTCCTGGCAGACGATGACGCCATAACAGGAAACTGGTCGCGATCAGGGACTTTCCTGCTTGGTGGCTGCTAGGTGTCATTTGTGTCAGTTCTTAGGAGCAAAGTTATCTCGGTTTGTGACATGTGGTCCTGCAAATCGCCACGCTGTGTTCTCGTTCCCAGATCGCCGTCTCTCCAAACCTAAGACTGTCCGTTACACCGCCTAAACATGATCTCATATGCATCAACCTCGGACCCCATCACACAAATCCGGTCTCGGCATCTAGCCACAATCACCAGCAGCTCGTCAGCGAGCAGCCGACCAGCGGCTAGCAGTCGCAACGTTTAAGCATATTGCCGTACAAAAGAAAGTGCGAGTTGGACAAACATGGGGCTGAACCAGACATCCCGCGGATTTATTCTGGTGTGCCGCCGTGGTTGTCCTTTTCCAGACGCACAAGTATCATGCCGGAGGGCAGAGACTGGTCGATGTTCCCGACCGCCCTCTACAGTCTCACGTGCATGCAGCCGTGTGCGTGGGTGTTTGCTGTTATCCATCCAATGGGCAACGTGGGGTGACATGGGCGCCGTTGCGGCCGGACGACGGCAGCTAGGAGAATATCCGGGCCAGGGTCGTTCCAGATCGATAGTGTTACCGCGAATGGATGCCATCTGCGATGCAGGCTGCCGTGAGGTATGACAGATGCCAGGAACCCGGTCGTGCTCACCCACGCTTGTTATCGATCTCGTCGATATGGGGGTTCGTGGGAGGGTTAGACAGGCTGGAGACCGTAAGACCAGTTCGACGGCCAGGTTATGGCATGGGGGTTTATTTGTTTGGGGGGACGATGCCGGTGCAGTAGCCCGTGACGATATTGCTGCAGCTGCAGGAGGCTGGATCGGGAAGTTGAGTGTACACAAGCTGCCAACAACGACCAGGTGGGGGTGGCCATATGCAAATCCATTCGCAATCGAAATAGAATACACAAGCAGAAGTACCTCAGTATCTATGTCCTGGAAAGTGACACAGTTAGACCGGCTGGGAATTGTGTCGATGCCAAGCTGGGAGAGTTTACCATACGTGTGCCATGGAACGCGAAGTCATGGAAGTCCGCATACTATCCTGGACATGTCCTGTGATCTGGGGGCCGCCTGGCATCAGAAGCAGCAGCCCTTGGCTCCCGTTGCCATCACGGCACTTTTCGTGTGCCGGCTCGAATAGTCAAGCAGGTTGCATAGGTAGCTTAGTCTTGCCATCCCTTGGGGCTGGCAGAAACAGTTGCCGGACACCGTGTCGATATCGGTATTTGACCACCGCGTTGTTGTAGCTTCTGAAGACGCACATCATGGCTGCTGTACTTCCCTTTTTAGGGAATGTAGGCGGATACTGGACTAGATAACCTCGGTCTTTGTTGGACGGCGAAGGGTAGGATGCGGTGACGGCTGTTGTTTGGTGTGGGCAAGGCAGTGTGAACTATCGAAGACTTCCAGATCTCCCCCGCAGAGCTCAATTCTGGTCTGGCGTTCTCAACCCTCAGTTATCACCGGCAGCAGTACAAGGCTTGTGACTGCCTCCCCTGAATGACGTTCCTGAGGGTATTCACAGCCAGGTGCCGGGTCCTATCAGATGGGCAAGGCCCTCGAGCACAAGCGGGTCAGCTCAGCTTGGAGTCACGGTGCTTGTTGCTGGTTGTCGTCTCCGCCTTCCTAAAGGGGGCGTTACGGCCAAAGAAAGCCCAGGCCATAGACCCCAAACTCAACCATTCCTTCTCAGAATAACGACCTGCAGATTGGCTCGGCGGGAGCTATTCGCTTTGACACCATCTCAGCCAACTTTCAGACGCGCAGGCCACTACAATCGCTGGGACTGTCGGTGGACGCAGCCGTGTCAGTCACTTCTGTGGAGACCCGTGGAAGAGAAGTCACCAGAGAGACGATCCTCGGCTGTGCACAAACGAACAGGAAGGCACCACCCATCCACCTCTTTGCTGTCAGGTTCTCCCCTTTCTCTCCCTTCACGCACAAAGGCGAGTTACCCCTCGTCTGCTGTCGATGCCTGTGACCATCTTCTCTCCCTGTCTGTCAAATGGGCCTGTCCCACAAGGTCTACACTGCCTCCAGGACATGAGGCTGCGTAAGGCAAGAATGGATTTCCCTTCCTGCGGTATTTCTACTGCTGTCTGTTGAAATCTGACTTGTACTGCACTGTATCTGCCAGACTCAACCGGACGGAGAACTGTCCTGTCGCGCTGGGGGTGCCTTCACCCTGATCCTGCCAAAGTCTTCGTACCCGACGGCGCATGTGTCATCATCCTCGTCACGTCTTTCCACCGTGACGACTGCTTGCATCTCCGTAAACAAAAACTACTTGTCCATGGACGAAGCGCACCAACGACGGGCTCCATGGTTGTCGGGGGTCCGATCGGTCACGTCGCAGCCACTGAAACGCCCAGACAGTTGTTCGGCAATGAGAAGACAGCAGGTCCATGAACGTCAAACTTCGTCGAACAGAGGGTACTCGGTCTCTCAACAGCAGAGACCAAACTCGTATGTCTTGCACAATCTCAGCTGCGAGACGCAGTCCCAGCAGGGTATGTCTTCCACCTGCGGCTTGAAGCTTGCTTAGCACTTGCTAACCCAGAGCGCAGGGAAGTCCTCAGCGCATACCATCCAAACCTGAGCATAATTCCTGCCAAAAGCAGACAGTGGCGGCCCATCTTCATGTCCACGACATGCGAAGGTCACGCTACCATGGCGGAGCGTCGCCTCTGCACACAAAACTCAACGCCCAACGCAGCAATCGATGATTCACTGACTCATGCAACAGCAAACCTCATCAGCAGCCTAGGAGAGCCAGGCTAACGCGATCCTTGTGGAACCAGGTTGGGTAAGATCAGGCTCTGATGCCGGTTCCATCGCTGGCTAACAAAGCACACATGGGCATCAGGAGCTACAGCTGGCAGTGGCAGAGCAATCCAGGAGAGAACGTGTGCATCAGTCATAGCTTCGTTCCTCTTCCGCTTCAAGGGATGCTCTTGACTTTGGTCGGCTCTGCATTCGTTTCATGTCTTTGACCTTTTAAGTTCCGGTGCGTGTTACCGTTGTGTAACACCGCAAGCGCGGAACAGCGTGGGAGATGTCGACTAGTGGTCGTCCTCTCCCCACGTTTCTCCCAGCCCGAACGGACCAGCTGCATGTGGCTCTTCATATGTCGTGGCGACAATCAGCCTTGTGAAACTTGTCGGCAAGTTGCCTAGTTTCCAGAGGCGGCATGACCCAACTCGTGCTATTTTCGGCCATAGCCGTCCTCTCCGCTGTCAAGGATCGGCTGGAAGGGTACTCATCGGCCTGTTTGGCTCGGCCATCACACCGCATGAAAGCAGTCGGAGCACGGCTGGCACGGGAATCGTAGTGTCCGCTAACATATCAGGAGCCGTGTCGAAAATATCTGCCGAAAGGACCGGGAAGGATCTGACCGCAAGGCCAGCCAGCCCAATGTAGGACCGGTCAAGACTGCGGCTGCATATGTACCCAATTAACAAGATACGGTACCGAATGATAAGCGGCAGTATCATGGGAAGCGAGCCCGAATTTGACCTAGAGTCACGGAGTGCAGGGGAGGGAGTGAGCAATGTGCAGCCGTAAAGCGTGGCACTACGCCATGTATGACACGTTGCCACGGTCGGACTGTGCGCAATGGGGACTGAGCAACCGGCTTCCGGGAAGCAGAACACCGCGAAGAGCTCTTCCGCGTGCCGACCCAGATTCGGGATGCGGACGGTACCGCAAGGGACAAGCAATCCAGCTTCGGGATGCCAGGTCTACGCTTATTCAAGCGCCAGACCGGTCAGTTGAGCTTTGCGTTATCAGGCTTGATGGACTCTCCGTGTCCTTGGCAGGTGGTCAGAGAGCGTCATGGACAGCCAGCGAGATGTTTCCGCCGCTTCATCGCTGACATCAAGTCATCAAGCCCGACATCCGCGAAGGACAGCCTCTGCCGCCAAGACCCGACAAAAGCAGGTGCCAAGTAACATAAGGGGACAAGGGGCCACCAAGTCAGAAACAGAGGTGGGATGAGGTCCGACCACTGGCTAGAATTGGGGGAGGTTGCATAGGAGCAGACTGCGTCTCACATCCCCCGAAACTCCAGGCAGACATAGGATGGGAATTTGGTGCAGGTTGCAAACACGACAAGCTGAATAGACAGGGAACGTCGAGCTGCAGCGGTCGATGAGCAAGGTCGTCGACAGCAGATGACGGTGTTGCATGACTGTGGCTGTCAGGTCATTCCTTCCCGAAGACACTTGGGACGCCACTTGCGGAAGAGTGACGGGAGGATATCGACGGAGACATGGACGAGGCAAGCATCCCGAATCAGATGTCTGTTCGAACAAGCCGGTACGGTAACGCGGTCGAAGAAACAGCTTGGCCAACAATGGGGAGACAATCGATGGGATATCAGATGTCACAATCCCAGAAGCTAAGGAAGGAAACAGAGCCATTCATGGTGCAGTATACTGGCGTCCCGGCAAAGTCGTCTTGAAGTGGTCCCCGGCAAGCAGCCACGACCCCTGTCGACGCCGGGTTGCTCCACCACACCTCCCCTCCCTAGCGCTCCAATGTCGAGCATCAGCGAGGGGCAGTGGTTGCCAAGATGGCTTCACTCACGAGGGTGGGGTTCGGGTGGGCTAGACCGTGCTGCACGTCTGGCGGGCTTGCATGGCTTGCAGGCGTGTCGGCGTCGATTTGTGCGGTCTCGAGCCAGGCCACCCCGCTGGAACCACGCTCGTTGACAGCTCATCGGACCAGTGACAGAGCCTCTGAATATAACCCGGGCCACCCTTGCGGCACCGGTGCACACTCACTGGACTACACTCGCTTGCAATTGTGGGAAGACCTGCATAACCTGATGCAGCACGCTGCAGTCACTACTTCCTCGAGATGGCCAGGCGGTGAGTGCTGGGAGAGACCCGTTTGGCTACTAGTAATCAAAGCAACCTGCCTTACATACGGACGTACTCGACCGCTTCAATGGATTCGACGCCAGAAGGTACCAGCCAGCTCGTCATCAAGTCGAGTTTGTGGGCCAGCGCGCGGACGACAGCCGGATGTCGACTGCTCAGGCTGTCCTAGAGGCCGTTGTCGGTACGCCTGGATCCCCGTGCATCGGACGCTGCCTCGTTGCTTCTGGATGTGGCTCGCCATGAGGTGCTGTCTGATCTGTCTGATCTGTGGAAGAAACCGCCATAAATCGCAATATACGCGAGCTTGACGAGAATTTACCGTACCCTTAATCCAGCCACCGAGCGTCCGGGACTGAGCAGTTCGTGTATCTACATTGCTACCTTACCATGGCCTTCAGGTTGAGACCGATCGTAATGGGGAAGGGCCACGAGACTGCCTCTTGTCTTGGATGGGAGATCGGAGACAGAACATACACACACACCTACCCCGCAAAGGGGGATAAGACATCATTGTCGTGTCGTGCAGAAAAAGCAATGAGAAGCCAGCCGAGAAAGAAAAAAGAAGGAAAGGAGGAAGGAGGAGGAAGATGCTTCGATCTTGGAGGATGCTTCCCGTGTCTCTCTCTCACAGTCCATAAAGATGTCCTTTAAATCGGGAAGTCGCAGCCCGGAGAGGTCTGAGTTTCTGGCCATCTTCTCCCGTGCACTATCTTTGGTCGTGGATCCTTGTCTGCTTCCATACGACGTACCTAGGTCTAGAGTCTAGGTGACACCTCAGGCACCTCAAAACAAACACAACTCGGGGAATCTCTTCATCAGTACCTTATTACCCAGTTTTACCCTTCATCAACAGGGACCCCTCCTCGTCGGTCTAGGAGATTTTTTCTGACGGCTTTGAGACCTCATTCCCGCATCCCTCAAACTCAACAAACAACCGACTTTCGTTTTCTTTCCCCACGCACTTTGACCCGCCGCCGGCCACTCTCTTTTCGCCTCACTGCAGGCTGCCCTTTGCTGCGTGTCCTGGCCACTCTGGGCCTATCTAGAGTCACACTGGTAAGTAGATCCACGCCCCTGATCTGCTGCCGCAGCGGGCCACAAGTATCGTGACTCGGATCTAGAATCAGCACTTAGTCTATTAATGCTAGCGTTTCGCCACATAGAGCCGTCAGCTGTCCAGTCCCCAGCCCAGCCCCACCATCGGCCAAGACTGAATGCGGTCACCTACCACCAAGGTGGAATCTCCCGATCAATACTCTTCTCATCCTCTACCGCTTCCTTTCTACGTTGGGGGCAGGGCCATGAGTCCTCCCAGCAGACTGGTGAGTGACTGCAGGCCCCCAATCTGCCTTTTATGCCTGCTGACAACATCCCAGTCCTACAATGCACGGAAATGAAGTGCAGGCCTGGGCCGACAACGAGGCGCCTGGACGCTCAATGGCCGCAGAGAGATGGTATCTGCTAACAATGCTGTGCTATCCTGCGGTCCTGCTTGTGATGTTTATTGTCTCAGCAGCTACCTACAGTATCCAATCTTCCAAGAGCGAGGAGGAACTGCTTGAACCGACCGCCACTGGGCCTGGCGGCAAGCCTCTCCCTGCGACAAAACGAAGAAAGAGGGGTGAGAGCCAACACATCTACGAGGTTTACATAGGAACATGGGCTCGCCGAGTATTTCAGTATATCACGGCTACCGTTGTTCTGACCTTCCTCGCCGACTGCGGAGCCATCATTGCACATGCTCTGGATGATCGAGAGCCAGCCTGGTGGTGCGGTGAAGAGAGAGTGGTAAGTTATGCAAGGATACCCGTCTTTGACGTTGATGCTCACAGCATACAGGTCTACATTGTCGGCGGCTTCTTCTTCCACCTCTACGTCCTCTTGACCCTTCTCCAATGGTCAAATGCGCCCAACATCGCTCACTGTGTTGTGTGGGTGTTAACCCTGCTTGGAGAGGCGGCAATCCTGGCCACCCAGATCATCATTTACTTCCTAGGCCACCGGATCATCCGCCACATCAAACTGAGCATCTCTGACAGCGAGTCTTCCTCGGACAAGTACGATCACGTTGACATTATCATTGCTGTCATCAGGCTCTTTCTGGTCGCCAGCCTTGTATTGTTGTACGTCGCAATCGCCACCAAGCGGTACCGCAAGACTCGGTACCTGTTGGCAGAGGAAGGCCGCCAGTGTGATTCGGACGAGGAGTCGCCACTATTGGGAGGTCCACAGCATCTCGGGTACCGGACACATGATGCCCACGGCGCGGAGAACGGACAATCGCGGTCAGCGGCTCATCCTCGGAGCATCCACGGCGATAAGGATGCCGGCTCTGTAACCCAGGAGGATGAAGTTGCTTTCTACCGTTCTGACAAATTACCCCACAAGAACTGGTGGGAGTACTGCCGCGGTTACTCGGTGTTCTTCCCCTACCTGTGGCCGAGCAAATCGCTCAAGCTGCAAGGAGTCGTTCTTCTCTGCGTCATCCTGGTCGGCTTCCAACGCGCCATCAATGTCATGGTGCCTCTTCAGTACGGCAAGGTTGTGAACCTGCTGAGCGAGGAGAATCAGTCCGGTCATCATATGCCGTGGAGCGAGATCTGCCTGTTAATCTTCTACAAGCTGCTCCAAGGCAACTCGGGACTGATCGGTTGTTTACGGGCCATACTCTGGGTCCCAGTATCACAACATACCTACCGGGCATTGACAACGGCGGCATTTGAGCATGTGCACTCGCTGTCTCTGGACTTCCATCTCGGAAAGCGTACGGGCGAGGTGCTTTCCGCACTGAACAAGGGCGCCTCGATCAACACCTTCCTCGAGCAGGTTACCTTCTTTGTTCTCCCCATGGTACTCGATCTTTTCGTGGCCATCGTTCTCTTTTATTACGAGTTCGGTTCGGTCTACGCACTTGGCGTCTCCGTCATCACATTCTACTACCTCTACGTTTCAATCCAGATGGCTCAGACGCGTGTGGATCAACGCAGGGACATGGTCAATGCAGACCGGGAGGAGGAAGCAGTCAAGAACGACTCCATCACCTCTTACGAAACGGTCAAGTACTTCAACGCCGAGAGACGGGAATTCGAGCGGTACCGGAACGCGATAAAGACGTATCAGGAAGCCGAAGCCAAGGTCACATACGGCATTCAACACATGAATATGGCCCAAGCCGCAGTGTTCATGATTGGCATCTTCTCCATTCTGATGATCTGCGCCTACGAAGTTGCCATCGGCACGCGACCGGTTGGCGACTTTGTCTCGCTCATGGCGTACCTGAACCAGCTGCAAGGCCCCCTTAACTTCTTTGGGTCCTTCTACCGCACCATCCAGCAAGCCATGGTCTCGGGAGAGAGGCTCCTGGAACTGTTCAAGATCAGGCCCAGCGTGGTCGACCGGCCGGGGGTCAAAGACTTGGAGTCATGCCAAGGTCATATCCGCTGGAACAAGGTGAAGTTCTCCTATGACCGCCGGAAGCCTGCCCTGCGCGATCTGAGCTTCGACTGCGCCCCTGGAACGACGACGGCCTTCGTCGGAGAGTCTGGTGGCGGAAAGTCGACCGTCTTCCGCTTGATGTTCCGGTACTACAACTGTGAGGAGGGCGGTATCGAGATCGACGGCCGTGACGTTAAGGATCTCACAATCGACTCGGTTCGACGCTACATCGGCGTCGTTCCCCAGGACACCATCCTGTTCAACGAGACCTTGATGTACAACCTGCAGTACGCCAACCCTGATGCCACGGAAGAGGATGTGCACGAGGCTTGCCGCGCCGCGGCCATCCACGACCGAATCATGGGCTTCCCGGACGGCTACAATACCAAGGTTGGCGAGCGTGGCTTGAGACTCAGCGGCGGCGAGAAGCAGCGAGTGGCCATTGCCCGCACCATCCTGAAGAAGCCGAAGATCATCATGCTTGATGAAGCTACGTCGGCCTTGGACGGTGAGACAGAGCAGAAAATCCAGTCCAAGTTGATAAGTGGAAACCTGGGTCAGGATCGCACGTTGCTGATTATTGCGTAAGTCTTGGCCTGACTCTGATATTTGAACTTTGAAGCCCTCTTCTAATGGTGCCGTTCCCTAGTCACCGCTTGTCGACCATCACCCACGCCGACCAGATCATCGTCTTGCATAATGGCACCGTTGCGGAGCGTGGTACGCACGAGGAGCTCTTGGCTCTCGGTGGGCGATACGCCCGGATGTGGGACAAGCATTGTCGCGCCGAAAGGGCGGTGCACGAAGCTCGTGTCGCAAATGCCAAGGCCAGCAAGGCTCTCGCCCAAGCGAACTTGTCTGTGCCCCGAAGCAGCCATCTCCACGTGGACGACCACTCAGACGGCTACAACAGCATGGCGTCGTCTACCCTAGGTCCGATGCCGCTTCTCACCGAGTATCCCACGCAGGATCTGACGTTACAGCCGCCAGTTCCGAACGGGATGATGAGTCGGTTAGGGAAGCATTCCGTCTCGAGGACACGGAAGGTGACACTCCATCCCATGGAGCACACGCCACGACAACACCTCAGCAAGGTCATGGCCACGCAGCTTCCGGGGTTTCTCACGAGCAATATTCAATCTGACGGTCCGCTGATTTGCAACATCACCTGAGCAACCGATCCCTACCGTTCAGCACTCGACCTCTCATCCTCCCTCACATTGTACACGAGCGCGACGCATTTTTTTATTCTATTTTCACGAAGGATCCCGGTCTGCCAGCTACCGGAGATACGAAAGTTACGACCTACACATGCCCTTTTGCGTTTCAATTTTCCCGTTGTCGGTATAACCTAATTCGCCACTCTAATTCTCTGTCCATGTTTTTCACACGAATATACCCCTCAATGCATGCAGGTGGCGTTTGCAGGGAGCGAGACAGCATAATGATAAAAGCTGTCGCGCTGGATTCGGTGGCCTGTTTTCTAAAGAGGAGGGTGTCTAAAGGGGGGCAGGTGCATTGTTTAGTCCTCGAGGGGCGAGGACGGGGGGCGGTCGGCGGCTCGGACAAGTTCGGACAAGGCGTATGTGTCTCGGTGGCTGTCTGGTGTTGTGTGGCATTGCTATTGTTTGTTTGCTTGAAGGCCGTCTTTTTTTCTCTGTAGACGGATGGAGACCGACCATTTGTCAAGTTTCCCCGTCGATGTGTGCCTTGTCACGCAGATCGGCTAGAGAGGCGGACAGGAAGGGTTATACATGCAGACCGACGGCTGGCTGTTTGGCATCGCTCTTTAATCTTTCCCTACGACTCGCCCTCGCTTGATGCCACCAGCGCCCCAGGAGTCTTCACTTGTTTGCGAAGCATTGGCGTTGCGTTGCTGCTGCAGAAATATCGAGTTACAGAGGGAGCAGCGCGTTCTGTTATTCCCGAGCCTTTGGTCTCTGGGATCACAAGCAGTGGCCTTCGAGCTATTGCCCGTGTTGAAGGAAGGAAGAAACCTGGGACAACTCTTGTATCCTAGCCCTAGGAGCCGGCTTACACTTGAAAGTTGTGCATCATAAAAGGGGGCTACAAGCCAGCGCTGTCCTACTCGACGAGCAAGCTGTGCCGGGGAGGGCTTTCAAGAACCAGCATTGCGATCCAATGCGCTTTCCAATGCTGTGATGTGATATGCTTGTGATGAACAGTGACATGATCTTGCTGCTGGTCCCTCCCATTGACTCGAAATTCTCACCCACAGTAGGTGCATATGACCAGGCGTGATCCTCAGCTCGATTCCGAACCATCTCGATTAAAATTACTAATAGCCTAAAGTTAGTTACTATATCATACTGAATCGAAAAGAAGCCCCGGAGAACCAGCGAGACCGGTACCTGCCCATGCAGCAGCAAACACCACCCACCGGCGTCCTGTATCAAACGAACGAAACGACTCCTGTCTCCGTTAACTCTCATGCCCTCCACCCCATCCGTTATGCAAAAGAACCAAAAGCGAGTGAACCCTTTTTCCCTTGCTTTCCTGCGAGGCAACTCCAGCCGCCATGCTCGGGATCCCATCCTCACTATTTTCAAACGCCCAGATAACACCCGCCATTCCCAGAGGAAATGACATGCAAGAAATGCCGGCCTCGACACCTTCCCACCCACGGGGAGCTCACCCCCCCACAACAATAAACACAGCCAACAAAACACCGATAACGACAGACTCCCCAGAAAGCTTTTGTTATACAGGGGTGACGATCCCTGGCGCTTTCACCATGAAAAAAAAAAAAATGTAGCCATCACGCCTTCTTGCTCCTCGTCTTCCTCTGCGACCCGCCATGGGCAGCCACCCCGTTAGCAGCAGCAGCACCCGGCTCCTTGACGCGCCCGTTCCCCTCGCCCTCCGGCGCAGCAGCCTTCTCGGCGAAACTCTCCCCCTCCCCGCGCGCGATCTTCTCGGCCAGCAGCGGCGCCGCCGCCTCCTCCCCCTCGTCGTCCTCGACCTCGTCCTCGCCCTGCTCCCGCTCGTCCTCGGCGACGCGGTAGACGACGAAGCGGTACGCGATGCGCAGGATGTAGAACAGCCAGAAGAGGTTGAGGGCCTGCAGGGCCGAGAGGAGGCCGAAGGTGATGTACTGCGAGATCCAGCACTTGTACTGCTGCGTCTCCCAGTTGAGCTCGTAGGGGCCCACGGTGACGAACTCGTTCAGCACGGACCAGAGGATGCGGAGGTTGAGGTAGTGGCGCATGTAGATCCACACGCACATGAAGAAGGCGAAGTAGGGGCCCATGATCCAGTGGTCGATATAGTTTAGAAGCTTGGAGGTCTGGAAACACGCCATCAGTATATGGAGGGCTTTTGGGATTGAAAGACTTACAGCGAGGAAGAAGTCACTGATATCATGCGTAAGATACACGGCCAACCCCATGTACGTGAAGTGGAACCGGTAACTCAGCGCGATCAGCGCCAGGGACACGATATGGTGCCCGATCAGCTCCTTGAAGTCCTTGCGCGGCTCCTCCATGCCCAGCAGCATCACGATGGCCTGCTGGCTCCAGTAGGCCGCCTCGAAGAGGTAGTAGAACTTGACGACGGCCTCGTGAGTCTTGTGCGGGAACCCCTCATACATGCCGGCCACGTCGAAGTACCAGACGGGCGTGCGCGACATGACGTAGACCCCCGCGGGGCCCAGGACGCCGAAGTAGATGGCCGTGTAGGCCTGCTCCATGAAGCGCGCCTGCTTGATCTTGGTGCGCATCCCGGCGCGCTTGGCGACGGGGCGGAGGAACTCTTGCATGATGAACTCGCGCGTGAAGGTGAGGACGACGGTGTAGAAGGTCACGAAGGCGACGTCCCAGAGGCCCTTGCCGTACTGGGCCGGGGTGTCGGGGGAGAGGGGGTCGATGCGGTAGGAGAGAAAGATGAAGTGGCGGACCGGGTTGGAGGAGGCCGGGTAGAACGGGGAGCAGGCGGCGTAGGCGAGGAGGAAGGACAGGAGGAGCATGAGCGGGATCACCCAGGTGTGCTCGTGCGAGTATTGCAGGGGATCTTCGAGGAAGGTCGCATGCGCTCGCTTGTGTCGCCGGCTGGACTTGGAGGAGGTGCCGCCGAAGGATGTGGTGGAGGGGGCTTCGTTGATGCCCTGGTACGGGTGAGTTAGCCACCAGGGAGCCAGGTTCAGGGGTGGTCTAGAGAGGCGAGGTTCATACCTTCAGTTCCGGAGAGTCGGTCAAGTGGGATCCGCTTGTGGCCAGGGCTGCACCCGTGTCACCGGCGCGGATGTCGTCGCCGACTGCGCTGGAGATACGTCGCCGGCGCGGGGTGTCGGCGCCGCTAGCTGCTGCTGCTGCTACGGACTTGACATGCTCGGCTCCCGTGTGCAGCAGCGGGAATGGTTCTTTGGACCCCATGACTGAGATATCTCTGCGGCTATCCTGAGGTGATTGGCGTGTTTGTCACTTTCGTCAAGGAAACGAGTGGTGTTGTTCAATCGCAACCTAGATTTTGACCGCGACCGACACTGCCCACGTGCTCGATTGGCTGTGAACGTGCAGCAGCGGGAAGGTCGGACGGAAGTCTCGGGGTCGCGTGCAGGAAAGCAGAATGGGAATGCTTCTATCGCGCATATAGCAGCCGTGTGTGGCGTCAATTGATGTCAACTTTTGCAGTCGTGAAATGATTTGCGCGCTCGTCGAGGAGAGTTGTTGAAGAAGCCCTTTTTTTCCAGACTGGGGTACTGGAGGTTGATCCGAAGGGGGCCAGTAATTTCATTTCATGAGGGTCCCCGACGAGGCCCCTGCCGAGTGCCCACTGCTAGCCTACAGCACTGGAGATCCACACCAGCAGGTCGGACCCAGCCGGCTTCACCTCAAAGTCTTGCTCGAGTTTAATCTTAAAAAGGGTCCACGATGCAACTACGGCCCGCCGCGGACAGCATGTCTAGTCTTGGTTGAGGTCGTCCGCGGGCATGCCGGACCGAGGTGAACTATCACCGACGCCGGGCTCTTACAACATCCCGTCACTACGCCTAGCTAGCTGTCGGACAGTCGCGTCAATGATAGTACGGGATGACTAATCCAGATGCAGCCATCGTAGCCGCGAGAACAGTGAGGCTGCAGTCAGCATGGGTGTGCGCTTGATTGGACTGACCCCGTGATGCCCGTTTGCGGATGATTACTGTGATGTAAGCTCTTACCCTCACCGAAACTTGTCACAGTAAGACACTTTGAGCTCGAGGCACCAGACCGGCGCAAAAGAGCCATTGCTCGGTTCTAATCACATCGCAAGATGTCTTTGAAAGGTTAACTCGATAAGCTTGTGCCTGCCTCCCCGGCAGCCCTGCTACTCAATAGTCCATATCAATGCTCTCCCCTATATACAGGAGGCTTGTGTTATCCCAGTCATTCCGGCATGTACACGATCAATAACAATCTTCCAAAACTCCTATGCAAGAGCCCATCCCTCGTGTCATTGAAAACTTGGAAACCCGCCCGCCGTTTTGGTATCATCCGCCAAATCCAGTAAATGCAAAACAAGTCAGGTCCGCCAGACGCCCGCCCGAGTACCACACTAAAACCACATGCCTCATGGCCGTCCAATGCATTGCCTAAGCCCAAGATGAGCCTAATCGCGGGCCTCCTCGTCCGGTATTTGCCTGCCGAGGTCTGACAACTGCCTGCCTAGCACCGGCCTCTGCACGGCCTGCGCCGTGATCGTCTGTCGAGCCGGTGCAGGTACAATCGTTATAGACAGTTGCCGGTTCCGGCCCCGCCCACCTTCTTGTGCAGGTGGGCTCAGGGGAGCCGGACGAGATCTGGACACCGGTGATGCAGCAGCCGTTAAGCCTTGACGGGCAGGGGCGGGCGCGAACTCGCCGGCTGTAGCTGACGTCCCAGAGGCCAACCCCCCACTGCTCCTGCGCTGCATCCCCAAGGTCGGCCGCTGGTCAACCGCCGCCGCGGATTGTCGCGGCAGAGGCTCGAGTTCCTGCTCTTCTTCGAGAAGCTGCGCCAGTGCGGCCCCTCGCCGCGGAGGCGCGGGGACCACCGTGACGGGCAGACTGTCCATGTCTACCGACGGAGACGGGCGGATCTTCTCGCGGATCTTCTCCGCTTGGCTCACGGCAAACTCCTCCAGACGACTCCGGAGATCCCACCGGTTCGGGTCTTGGTGGTCGAGCTGCATCCGCCGGCGGTCCTTGTCCTGGGGAGGCGGCAGACTGCGGCTGCCTCGCCTGAACGGCATGGCAAGGGCTTGCCAATTGGAGGTCACCGACCTGGATCGAGTTGGCGGAGCTGCAGCATCTGTGGCCGGCTCCGGTGCAGGACCGCGGCTGTCATCATCGGTACCATGCGACGGGGCCGGGCTACTGCTGCGAGACGGCAGAGTTTGACCTTGATGCGGTTCTGGGGTGCGAGATGTGGTCTCCGTCAGAGGCCGGTATCGAATAGCGTAGACGGTGCTGGCAGCGCTGGCCGTGTCTGTTCTACTGACTGGTGTGACGGCCGGCGGAGGCCGCGAAGGCCAGAGCGGTGGCTGTAAGAAACGTATCCTGTCGTGATTGGTCGGCTGTGTACTGTGCGGCTCCCCTGCACCAGCGCCCCTTGGTCGTGACTTCGACCGATACCGTGTCGCAATCGACGCCACGTTTGGCCACCCGATCCCTCTTCCAGTTGACGAGCTTTGCGTCCGTGTACCGCTGGCCGCCTCTCCATCGTCGTTGCTGCCGCTGCCGCTGCCCTTACCCGTCTTCCGCCTGCGCGGCCATGTGTAATCCCCAGGCATGACATCGAGCATCTCGTCACCATCAAACACTTCTCTTCCAAGTATGCCGTCCTTCTTCTCTTCCCGCTCCAGAGCTTCTATCCGCTCTACCCATTCCCAGACGATCACACTCGCGGCGGCCGCTCCCACCCACCTCACGTAATCGCCCCAGCCGGTGAATTCCGGCTTGGAAATATCCAAAATGAAGAACACGACGGGTACTAGAAGCGCCATGATTGATAGCACAGCAACCAAGCACACATTCCTCATCTGCGGATGGTAGAAAGCATACCGCTTCTTCATCAGCGAATAGTAGATGACCCATGCGGCATAAAGAACGCCCAGGGACAGCTGAAACAAGTAGCTGAGCGCAGGCACTGCGTCTGTGAAGTTCTTCGGCCGCACATTGCCCTGGCTGGTGTAGACAAAGCTGTTGAGACACTGGAATATCAGGTCGAGGGTGATGAGAGCGAAGGCGGCCCACTTGATGATGACCTTTTCCCTCTGGCGCGGAAACAGCCTGATAAGCGTCTGGGCCTGTGCCAGCCAGAGAAAGGTGTCTGAAATGATGCGAATGACCTTGAGCTCGGTTCCGCCCAGAACCTCCTGTTGGATCTTGTCGGCGCTCTGAAAGCCGTGGTTGTACTGGCTCTCGGCGACCCGGAACGTGTTGGATGTGGCGATGGTGAGGGATATCGCGACCGTGAGAGCAGCCACCTTTTGCAACCAAGGTCGGCCGCCAATGTTTGTTCCTCCGCTGCCCCCATTCGTGAATCCCTTTCGCCCTAGGACGACCACTCCCCCGTCGAGGAAGGATCTGGGCGTGATGAAGAGCATTATAACCAAAGTATATGCGATAACAGTCGTGGCAGCGAGCGCGTAGCATTGTGGGAATGTGGAAGCGTAGAAGGGATCCCGGGCGGGCAGATCTGTGATGATGCTGTCGTCGGCTGCAGTCTGGTCGACTGTCAATGTCCCCGAACCCCCATTCGCGATGATGGCCGGCCGTGTCGCCGGCGAGCACGTAGGCCGGTATACGGCTGGCTCCGTGAGTGTGACAACCTCCCCATTCTGCAATGTAATGACACCACCAACCGGCAGGGCGTAGTTCGAGCAGCGTTGCGCTTCGCCGGAGAGCGACGTGTCCGAAGCATCGGGAACGATGCCGATGCCTCGCGGGAAATGGCGTTCCTCCATTGCTGGCCGACTACCCTGAAACGATGCGGCCAGCCGCTGAAACGTAGAAAAGAGGCGATCCTTTCGACGCCTGGTCTATGTGACAATCGCCATGGAGGAAATCTCGAACTTGCGCCGGCGCGCAACCGGGGGCCCTCGACGGGATCGAGTGGCTTTCGGGCCAAAGGGCCTCGACGCGACGGATGATCGATGCACGATCAATTGTTGAGGGTTTCGGCCGACGGACGTTCGAATGCGTGTCCGTTCAATTGATTGCTTTCGGTAAATCCACGTAGTTTGATGGCCAAGGGTCTGAAAGACTGGGCGCGATGATGTCGACAGCGTTCTTCAACAAGACAACGTGGGGGATGTTCGTGGAGGCTGGGCGCCGAGAGATTCTTGGAATGGAAAAGGGTGACAAGCACTAGAGATGGGCAAGAGCCGGGACTCAGTTCATGTGGAACCCGAGTAGAGGGTCCGTTTCGTTTCCAACTGCGACTGGGTAACTGAGGTGATTACTGAGGCCGACGCAGGAAGAAACCGTATTTGGCGGTATGGCAGTGGATTTGCTTGGTGTGATTTGTCTCGAAAGTGTTTGAACTTCGGATAGTCGACGATCCAAAAAGCACCGGATGATGGACGCTGGCAGCGAAGGACCCAACCTGGAAGTCACTCAAGAAGCGGAGGTACCGTGTGGCAACCACTCGTATCCCACTGTGCTTCTGATTTTTATCAGATCGATCCTCAAAATTCTCGCTTCCTCATTCCTGTCGGTCCAGTTCACGTTAGCTGGGCAGCCATGAATTTTGGCACGGTATCCTATCAGCGATCACGGTCACCCTTCCTCGCTGGAGTGGTGCAAAATACACGTACGAATAGACCGACCGTAATAACAGGCTTGAATTCCCCTTGCGCTCATGTAAAGGGTCCCGGCCTGGCAGTTGCCTGGGCGCGTGCGACTAATGCGATAAGACAGAGAGGCAAGGGTAAGAGTCACGTCTTTGATAGCCTCTCGTCTCGATCGCAGGTTGATACAAATAAAAACCTATACCTGGCAACTTAAGGCAGGTTGTCTGACGTGGAACTTATCTGAATTCAGCGTTGGTCGTCCGAGGAGAATGCGAGAACCGCCTGATGAATGGGTAGAAACGGGACTGCAAAGTTCAGGTTGCGGTTGCACTCTAGCTCCGTGGAGCCTCGCACTGTGTCGGGGGAGGGGCCAAAGGGGCAGTGACCGAGAGCAGACTCGAAGAAGTCTGGGGCGCAGCAGAACTTGCGCTACAACGAAAGAGGTAGTATCACTTTATTTTTGCTCTCTCCGTGCTTCAATCTTGGCTTTTCGAGGAAAATGCGCGGTTAATAAAAGTCGCTGTTCGTATGGATTTAATGCCAGACAAGTAACGGGCACTTATGGCCAACGGCTGCCACGCTGCGGTGGGCCGAAGCTTGGTTGGACAAGATGTGACGGTCCCGAAGCTTGTTGGCTCCTTCGCTGGAAATCTCCCAAGCCCTCAGACTGTTCGCTGCGTCATGTGACTCGCTTCCGCCCGAGACGCCGCTTCACGCAGCCCGGACGTCAAGCAACTTGTACGTAGCATAGGCGGCAGGTCCAAGACTCGCACAAGACAGCGGCAATGCTGAGAAGAGTTACCATTCATTGACCTGATCGGTGTTGGCGTTCTTTGGAGTCGGGGTCGTGCCAAGCGCTCCTCCCCGCAAGCCCGGCGATCGGGACAGTGGACGCTTGGCTTGGCGGAGCTTATCTCGGCCACTGAGGCTGCCTTGGCATCTTCTGTCGGGTCTGCCAACGCTTGGGAATCGTCATACACGTGGCTTAAAGTTGGAGAGGCGTTTGTGAAGAGGACCTCAATGAGAGATGCCAACACTACAACCCTCGACTTAACAAGTGGTCCGTGATGTCTGTCAGCTATCTTCCGGAGACATGGACTGTTGTACATACAATGGACCTCTTCGATATTTTGTCGACAGGTCAGTGTACATCCTTATGCTTCTCTCGTTATTGCGCACATGGGCTCAACAGCTATTACAAGTCTCTGCAGTCGTCCTTACGCACGCTCTGTCGCGCGGCCACGGAGTTTGGTGACAGCTCTTTTTTTTTTTTTTTTTTTTTTTTTTT
>Ga0209127_100243_pt1 | contig 19519 bp, 17 predicted proteins | sample LakSupMetagenome_FD_187469 | JGI IMG/M metagenome (GOLD analysis project Ga0209127, IMG submission 187469) | Freshwater microbial communities from Lake Superior, Canada - Sta WM archaea (SPAdes) (version 2) | ecosystem: Environmental > Aquatic > Freshwater > Lake | place: Lake Superior, Canada...
GGCCCCTCTTTGTTTGTGATCGACGTCATTTAACACGGCGCCAAGACCCCGAAACAAGAAGCTGTACCTTGAAGCTCCTGGTGGTTCCCTGCATTTGATTCCGACATATGTTATCCTCGTCTGGGGCGGGCTCACCGTGCTCGAAGTCCTTTGGGTATCAGTTCATCCTCGACCTTTGATCTCAGCTGTGGTCCAGCTATCACTCACCACCCTAATACCAAGGGTGTCTCGGGGATCTTTTCAGTCAGGACAGACGCCGACTTACAGCTCCCTACGACCGCTCACACTCGCAGACGATGCCGGGGAGGTTCAGCTTCAAGCATCTCTTGGGATGGGACAGGCACCCAGGCCATGACCACAACAGTCAGTGGTGGCACGAATCCCGCCAACGACGTGAGTCCTACTCCCAATGCAACCGTGACGCTCGTGGCCCTGCCGGTTAGTTAACTAGATGGTGTTGCTGTTTGGTTTCAAAGTCCTCCCGTCCTACACGCACGAGTCGGTCGAGTCGGCCATTCCTGCACCCAACGTGACCAAGGTTGCACTCAGGCTCCGACACCTGATCGAGGAGTGCGTGCCATGCGAGCTCGAAGAGGAGCAGATCACGCGGCCCCACAGCAGGATCATCACCAAGAAGGTCGTACAGGCGGCCAAGGAAGCCGGAGGGAGCGAACACCGCGCCTGCGTCGTCTACTGCCTCCTCGTCAACAAGCGCTGGTGGAAGCACCAGGCCTTGGTCGAGCTCTGGGACGCCGACCTCCACAGGGTCAGGGCGGTGGCGTGCGAGGTGATCGCTAAAGCCATCATCGAAGGCGAGGATGACATGCCCTACCTGCTCCACGCCGTCTTGCTCAAGCGGTACTCGATCATGGTGGGAGGCAGGGCCACGCCGCCGTCAAATGTCATCGAAAAGGCCGTGGATATGCATGCCCTCCGCGTGATTGCCAGCTCGGGCTACCAGAAATGCATCAGTTACCTGTGGCGGGGCTGGCTGGTGCAGGACGAGGACGACCCGGCCAGCTTCGTTGACTACAAGGCCAAGGACGACGTTTCCTTCCTAGCCCACCTCGACCCGGACCGCATGAGGGCCCCGATGTACCAGAATGCTGCTCAGATGATGTTCTCCATCATATACCTGGGCCTCTACACGGGCGCCATCAACACGGTCAACCCCGGCGGCGACGTCGACGTCGTCGAAGCTCTGCTCTACATCTTCACGCTGGGCTTCATCTTTGACGAGGTCACCAAGTTTTGGAAGGCTGGCTATCATATCCTTGGCTTCTGGAACGCCTTCAACAATCTGCTCTACGGCCTGCTCACTGTCAGCCTCGTGCTGCGCTTCATCGCCTTCAGCCATGCCTCCCACGATCCGGACGGCCTGCGGCACCACTACAACACTCTGAGCTACAACTTCCTCGCCGTCAGCGCCCCGATGTTCTGGATACGGCTGCTCCTGTATTTGGACTCGTATCGCTTCTTTGGCGCCATGCTCGTCGTCCTCAAGGTCATGATGAAGGAATCCATCATCTTCTTCGCCCTGCTCTTCGTCATCATCATTGGCTTCTTGCAGTCCTTTATCGGACTGGACTATGCAGACGACCAGGTAGCGGGCGATATGGCCTTCATTATCAAGTCTATGGCCAACGCCCTCATGCAGGCCCCCGACTTCAGCGGCTTCGACAAGTTCCAGCATCCGTTTGGGCTGATCCTCTACTATTGTTTTACCTTCATTGTCATGTACGTTGCCTCCTACCGCTGTCCGCTGCCACTGCGCACTTGCTTATGCCTGATCCATCACTGACGCGAGGCATTAGGGTCATTCTACTCAACGTGCTTATTGCCCTGTACAACTCGGCATACGAGGACATATACGACAATGCCAACGACGAGTTCCTTGCCCTCTTTTCGCAGAAGACCATGCAGTTTGTTCGAGCCCCGGATGAGAACGTCTTCATCCCGCCTTTCAACCTCATCGAGGTGTTTGTCCTTGCCATCCCCCTGGAATGGTGGATGGACAAGAAGCGATACGGACGGCTCAACGACATTGTTATGGGCATCATCTACTCACCTCTGCTCCTTGTTGCTGCCTACTTCGAAACGCGAACTGCCAGGGACATCAGGGTCAACAGATCTCGCGGCGACGAGGACGATGACACTGTGGAGGAGTGGGAGCAAATGGCGGGTGAGGTTGATTTCGAAGCCGATGGCTGGAACAAGCACGTTGATTCTGCCAAGCCGAATGTCGAGGAGGAGGCCGCCGTCCTCGAAGTCAGGAAATTACACAGCGAGGTGGAGAAGCTGAAGGAAATGATCGAGCAGCTACAACAGGCTGTTGGCCCCGGACAGGGGAATGGCTCACAGTCAAAGGAGGGCGCACTGTGATCAGCCAAGGACAAAGTCGATATGACAAGCGCGTATCCCGACCATGACCTCTGGCATCGGGATCTCTTTTTCTTTGACCCTTTGTCGTACGAGCTGTTGTTGCTTACTTTGCGGAACCTGAAGGAGGCGGCATGACTACGAAACTGGTGTAGGAGGTATGGATAGTATCATATATTGCTCAGTTCGTCACCAGGGACTGCTTGACCATCAACGCGAACTCGGATGGCGCTCTTCTTGGTTCGAACATCACGTTGCGGTTGCGCCTGGGCGGGAAGGAATTGACAGAGCGCAAGATTGTGCATGAAGCAATGAGACATATAATGACTTCGTATCGAGGAAACGGCAATGGAAGAGTACATACAACCAAGCAGGCCGAAAGGGAGAAGCCAGGGTATCCATGGGTATGGCGGAACAAGAATCCGCGAAGGGTGCGGCGACAACCGATCCAGCCAACAGTCTCAGAACGCATCAACCCCCTTATGTTATGTGCCAGACCACAATAGGTCAATCTGATACCGCACGTGCAGTGTGCTAAAGATGCTGTGTCGTCCTGGCCTTCTCTCGCTCCCTCCGTGCCTCGGCCGCGTCCTCCAGGTCTTCATCGCTGAGACCCATGCCCATGCGCTCCCGGCGGCGAATGGCTTCGGCGACGGCATCCTCACCGGCCACTTCGCGAACGTCGGCATCGTGCGCCACGTCGAACTTACGCCGGAGGTGCTCGGGCCCGATGAGTGTCAGCAGGATGACGTAGGCAAAAACGCAGCCCATGAAGATGCAGATGACTTTGCCGTAGGAATACCGCTTCGTAGTCCCCTTCGGGGGCAGCGGGAAACGTTCGCCGATGGTACTCTCGATTGTGGATGAAGCCGACGATACCAGGTTGCCGAGCTGGTACGATGTACCGACCACAAACGTCCTGAAGGCGCCGGGCGACAGTTCCATCAGGTGGATGGGAATGACTCCCCAGGCGCCCTGTACGCAGAATTGTTCAAAGAACGCCGCGGCCATAACCGCCTCGGACGTGACGAAGGTATAGGGATATAGCAAAGCGCCCCCAATAATGCACATGACGATGATGCTGAAGCGTCGGCCAAAGACCTGCGAATAGAAGCCCATGACGGTGCCGCCGAGCATTGCTCCGAGATTAGCCACGACCTGGGTGGACGGTAACTTGATTGGCGGTGAAGTTAAACTGGTTGGTTAACATGGTCGGATACAGGTCCTGCGAGCCGTGCGACATGAAGTTGAATCCGGCCATGAGGAGCACGAGGTAGGTCAAGAGCAGCCAATGGCGACGCAAGGCTACCTTGCCCTCGAGCAGGAACGTCTTGGACACGCTCTGCCCACCTATCTGTGTGGTACGTCGAACGCTTGCGTGCTGTTGGTAGATATTGGTCTCGGGTAGCATGAGGCGCCAGAGGATGATCAGCACCGGCGGCCCCGCGCCGAACCAGAAAAGGGGACGCCAACCGTGCGATGTCGTGTTCACCAAGCCCCTCGCGAATGCCGTTGCCAGCAGGTAACCGAAGGCGTAGCCTTGCTGGAGGATACCGCTCATCAGACCGCGCGTTTCCTCGGGGAGATCCTCCAAGGCCGTCGCCGCAGCATTGCCATACAGTCCCCCCATCTATACCTTTCGTTAGTCAAGGGTTAGGGTATGGGGCACGCCAGTCCGCTGCGGAATGTACTCACGGCGATGCCAAATAAGGCTCGGCAAGCCAGGAACTGGCCATATGTGTTGCAGAATCCGGTACCCTATTGATTTCAAGACTATATCAGCTTCCCCGTTCATTCATCAATAGCTGGGGTTCAATTTGAATCATGTGCCTCTCGCTCTCTCCTGCCCAGGCCGCGGGAAGCTCCCGTAAGTGCCAACGGGATCCGGCACTTGCGACCTAGCGTCATCCGCCAAGCAACGATGACGCATTTTAGCACCTCGGCAAAGCTTGAGGGGTTCGTCCGTCAACGATGACGACAGAAACACAATTCCAGACTTAGACTGTGGGGGCCTCTCTTCGATGCAGAACACAGCCCAGGGGGAGGCAGATGACTCGTTTGACCAACGCACAGTAGGCGGGGGAGAAGGGAATTGAATGCTCACCAGCTCCAAGACTATGAACAGGATGTTGTTGACGACAAAGGGCCACTTGCGGCCGTAGCGATCGGCAGCAATGCCGAACAGAATAGATCCGACCGAACGGAACATGAGCACCAGAGTGATGCCCCAGGTGATATCAGTATTGCTGCGGCCAAAGGTCTTGGCAAGATCGCTGACAGTGAGCGAGACGGTGAAGAAATCGAAGGCATCCCAAGTCCAGGCAAAGAAGGCGACACCGAAGAAAGCCCATTGGCGACCCGAGATCATGCGAAGAAGGCTGAAGGGGTTCGGCGCAGTGGTCATGGGCGGCTTGAGACTGCTGAACCGGGTTGCTAGGTATTTGGCCGGCGACATGCCGTGGTGAGGAGCATGGTCCTGCTCAATGAGCTGGCCGCCACGGTTGCCGTTGTGGGAGGCTTCAACACTCGGCTTCTCCATGTCGGTGGCCATGGTTGCGAGGTGTTGAGGTGCAAGTATGAGAGTAAACGTAAGGGTGTCCCGGGAGAGTCGTTCTGGCGCGGGGGGTGCCCTCGTGATAAATACCTCTCCCCAGCTCTACGAGGACTAAGTCTACTCTAGATCTAGAAAGGTTTACTCGACCCTCTTTGTTTATCTCCAGGGAGCCACCCCGGGGACATAATAAGCACACTGCAGATCTCTCTGGAATGCGGGGTCGGGAATTAGCAGCGGTGTGCGGAAGGTACATACATCATGAGAGGCCAGAAGGCCAATGTGTACGTCGCATTGGGATGATACGTCGTTGACGAGGAGGGCGTGGAGGGAACGCACTACCTTACCTATCATGATCGTGGTACTATTAGCGGGTCCTTTCGGTGCGGCCTTGCATGCAAAACAGACCACACGATACACCACATACGATTCCCCTGTTGGACGAGTAGACAGGTAGTCTGGCTGTTGTGTTGACAAGTTCTCCTCGATATTCCCGAGCTGCATACTGGCCTGCCCGAACCCTCGGCTTTGGGCTCTTCCTCCAGTGCGGACTGGGTTTCGAGAACTCAGGTAGACAGCGAAAGGCTGCTCGTACAGCAGCGACTGACGCTCAGAGGTCGCTTTGGGCGAGGTGGCCCGCCTGACATCATCCTCGACGTCGCAGTGGAAAGTCTGTTACGAGCAGGTCGCCTGAAGGGGGGGTCGCCTTCCAGGTTTCGGTCCTTTGCTACGGCAGTCGCCCGATCAAACCTCTTTCCCTCAGCGAACGAGCGGGTGACATTGGTCGAAAGTCTAGCGCTGGACTTTAGTGCCTTGCTTCCCCGCCGTCAAGCAGCCAATAATATATATAATCCGTTTCTCCATTCCCCACAGGAGCCTACTTGCGCCGTGCGCCGTGCGCCTCTGTGTCAAGGACGAAAGGATAATCCCACCGTCGTCAACCAGGATCTTCGGTGTATCATCCGAAAACATGGAAATGTATCCTGGGTCCTGCCGGGAAGGACTTCGGGACTAGTTTTGACTCGAGCGTTGCCAGACGTAATATCTTTTTCTCACAACGTCCGATAATTGCGAGGGTATAAACCCCTTCTCCAGTAGGGTCCTTCAATCATGTAGCGAGAGCTCGTAACGCCCGTTGTCTTCCTTCCTACCTGCTATACTGTACATCAGAGTCCGACGCCCGAACCCCGGAATGAGCAATCAATCCTCCCGACTGCAAAGACCGCCCATCTAATACCGTCCATAATTCCTCAAATGCAATGGGCAACTTGCCTCTTCACCGTGGTCCGGGGAGTTCAGAGAAACAACAGGACCCATCAAGCAGTATGCAACGAGCAATGCATGAGGCCAACAAGACGAAGTTTGGCAACATGCCACAGACATCGAGGCCAGAAAAAAAGAAATGACGCTGACAGGGGAAAGAAGCCATATCGTTACATCGACCGAAAATAGTGTGACCAGGCAAACCTCGAGCAAGGACCACACGGGCCACCGGTCCTGCGCGAAAGAAACAGAAGGTCAATATCTTTACACGCACTCAATCTAGTTCGGGGCGCTGACCATCTCAAGTTAGTTAGTGACTCAAGCTGCGTCCGCGGGAGCATGACTTACACGCCACCGCCCATGAAGGCTGCGAGATCATCCAGTTCCAACAGTTGACGCTCAAATGCCGCACATAGCTCGAGCGAGGTCATGTCGAAATCCGAACCGATGTTGTTATTGGCAGGCATTGGTCCACCGACAGCTGAATTCGATGAAGCCGGCTCGGGCGAGTCCATTTTCACGGGAGGGCCGGGGGGCGGACTTCCAGTCGCCGGTGTCGAGGCGCCAGCAGACCCGCCATTGATGGTTGTTATCCCAGGACGCCTCGGCAGCGGGGGCTCGCTCTCGGGCCGCTCCGATTGTGGCACAGGACCCAGTGAATCCCGCGGCTGCGACGGATCATACTCGACAGCATCCATGCTGGTATCGGGCTGGCTGCCAACATCGTCCTTAACCGACGGCGACCGCTGATGGTTGACCCGGCTGCTGTCTTCCCGGATGTCACGATCCCTGGCCGAGTTGTTGACATCCCCAAGCACCTTAGCCATGACGGCGAGATGTCGCTGCCAGGGGACCACCAGGGGCCAAGACTCGGCCCCGTCATGCATGAATCGAAGACTGTCTCGGACAATGGTCGAGGCCGACTCGGAGACGTTGGAGGGTGCAAGGCCCTTGAGGGCCAAGTAGGCGACGGTGGAACCGGCTGTGAAGGCCGAGAAGAGCATGAAAATGGGGAAGCAGAGGATGATATCCTTGTCGGCACCGTGCTCGAGAGACAAGAGACTGTGGATGATGCTGTGCGAGGCGGCGAAGATGCGGTCGACCGTCTGGAGATGGCTGTGCGACGAGAGCTTCCAAGCCTCGAGGGTAAAAGCCTCGGCCGACACCAACTGCAGGATGCGGCGACGGTTGACAAAGATTGTGCCGCAGTTGAGCAGGCAGTGGATCATGGCATAGGTGTAACCGCTCCCCATAGTGATGTGCAGGGCAATCTGGCCGGGCTTGTCGGCGAAATGCACGGGCAGGGACAGCCGGATCGCCTCGATATCCTCCTCCAGAGCCAGGCATTGTTCCTCGGAGAAGGTGTCGAGAGAGGTGGTGGTCATCATCTCGACGACGTTGCGCCAGGCTTTGGTGGCAAGTACTATATGACCGTACTCGCCGACGTCGCTCAGAGCCGCAGACGGATCCGTGGCCGTAGAGGGGCGCGACCCGTTGAGAGTGCGGACGATTACGGGGCTACCGAAATGATAGTTCATGTCGGGACACGGCAGCGAGACATCGCGCACATCGAGGGATGATAGCGCAGGATGGCGGCCGGGACTGCTGGTGAGGAAACAGTCGAGGATGTAGATGAGCCACAACGTCCTCCGGAAGGACTCGTCCTGGAGGAACTGCTCCGGTTCCGTGGTCTGGTGGTGGGTGTGGACGATGCGGTACATCTGCGCCATGCGTGCCGCCTGGCCAAGGTAGATGTAGGCACGGACGGCGTTCCGGCATCCCCACTCGTGGATTACGAGCAAGCAGAGGGATTGGATGTCGGCGAGGCTGGGCTGGTCCAGAGCCTGCATGATGGAGTTGATCGTCTTGGTCGCGAAATGCTCTGCAGCGGCAGAACCGCCGCCATGGCCACCATACCGACGGATCATGTGTGGAGAATGGCTGTGTTGCACTGGTCAGCATCTGGAAGATAGAGACTCCAAAAAGGGCGCAAACTTACCGTGCGGCAGTCGTGAGCAAGGCGTTGACCATGGTAGGATCCAAGGTCGCGCTCTTGAGCTGCTGGAGGAAGGACGGCTTGTGGAAGGCAATACATGCCGGGAGAGTCTTCGAAATGACGCGCTCGCATTCTTGCATCAATTCGGGTGTGAGCCTTGATAAGTAAGGTGCGTCAGCAACAGCCGGATTCTGAGGTCGTGGAACATAGGAAGAAAGAAGAGATAACCCGCAAAAAGCAACACTCAGTGTGCCCGGAGCTCCCACCGATTGTAGGATTGAGTGGTGAAATTGCCGTGGACAATACTGGAAGGGGGACTTTTCAGGCCGGTGGCCGACATGGCCGGCGTCACCTTAGCTGGGTCCGTTTTAAAAGCGGGGCAGACAGAATCGGGATGGCAAGACGGCGAAACCGTGCACGGAGCAAGTGAGAGAGCGGTTTTGGCAAAATTGCAGGCCGGCACGGCAACTAAAACTGGGGCATCACAGCTCCGAGACGCCACGAAAAAAAGGCGTCCAGGGAGACACGCGCGCCTGCGACCAAAAGACCTGCGTAAAAACCCCCCGGAACGGCTGGGGGGAAACTGCGCACAACAAAGGCAAGCAGTGCTGTCAAATCAAGCGAATGAAGCATAACCAGAAATAGGAGGGAAAAGAATAAACTTGCAGAAAGAGGAAGAGACAGAATGAAACAGGTAGAAACGTACTTTTCGCTGGTCGATGAGACATGACGCGACGCTGATGAGGCTGAGGGACCCTGACGGTCGCTGGAACCGCCTCCGCCATTGTGCCTCTCGCTAGGCAGAGACTCGCGCGACCGCTGGGGAACTCGGACCGGCGTGACATGATGGCCGCCATGGCTCATAGACTCGGACGGCAAGTAACATTCGTGCATGCCTTTGGCGCAGTTCTTGCACGGGGCTCTACCGTTCTCGTAGACGCATTTGGTCTTGCCCTTGCGACAGCGCACACATGCGCCACCGGCGCGCAAAGCCGTCGACCGCACCACAGACGACGACGAAGACATGGTTGACAGCAGCCGCTGCGCGACGATCTAGCCGGTCGAGATAGGTAACAGACGACGGAACTGAGAAAGGTAATGCGTTGGTGTATGTTCAAGTCGAGAGTGGATAATTGAGAGTTGGGAGTCAGAAGAGAACCTCGGAGAAACAAACACCGCGGCCGGAACCCGCGCCGGCCGGTAACTGCGGGCCTCGAAGTCGATGCGCGACTCCGAAAGAACAAAAAAATTTGGAGAGAACTATCGCGGGATCGGGACTCTCCAGAAGTTGTAACCAGAGTGTTTAGCCCGGAGCTGTTATTCGCCGCGACGGTTGCAGGAAGTTGACGAGGAGAAAGTGATGTGGGAAAAGGGAAGAGCGGAGGGCGGAGGGGAGACGATGGGGTAAAAAGCAGGACACGGGCGGAGCTTGAGAAACCTCAGGCGCTCAGGAAGCGAAAAGGGGAGGCGGCGGCAGGACCAAGCAGAAGGGGGTACGAGCCTCCCACAAGGACGGACGGATCGGCTGATGCTGCCGGGGCTGCCAGCGACAAGTCGGAAAGTGGGGACTGGTCTTTCTTGGGCTTGAGCACTCGACGGCCGTGGCGGCAAATGGTTCCCAGCGTGCCCGCCCGTGCCCTTCCTGCCCGCCCGCGCCTTCTCCCCACCAGGTACCTTACGAATACTATTTAGTGCCTAGTGTATTCGTTGCTGGCGGGACGAAGGACTCCTTGTCGGCCGTTTGGGCCTGCTCCCTCACAACGGACCGGGATCCACCCAAACCCAGAAGAACCTCCGGCCCTCCGTGATCCAGACAAGGACCCCACCACCTCAAGAGCAAGGCATTTCCTTTTTAATGCCCCGAGCATCGCGTCGTCGCAGAAAAAGAAAAACTACCAAAGTTTGCACTGCATCCGCGCATTGATAGATGACTGGGCGCGTCTATGATGCCGGCGCGGGCATCTAATTACGACTCAGGCCGGCGTCATGGGCCATCAAATACTTTTGACCTAGACTAGGGGCCACGCTGTCACAGGCTCACAGCGGTGCGCCCCCGGGTGTGCATTGAGTAGCGTTTACCCGCCCACCGAAACACGATCATCGACCACCCCAGAACTTGCCGCCCCGGCTGATCAGTTTTCGGGGGCTGCCTGCACTCAGCTTCAGCTCTGTCTCTCACCTCCGAAGGAGCGTCTTGCAGTCCGCAGTTCCGCCAAGTCCTCCTCATTCCCGCGGCCAGTTTTCCTTCTCTTACTGTGTTCAAAATAGCAGGCACAGCGTCCGGTCGGAATGCTTTTCGTCAATGTCCGCGAAGAGGACGTATACGACGTACAGAAGCGTTCCCGGACATTCCGCTGGGTCGTTGTACTCGTCATTGTCATGGTGGGCTTACGGACGCACCCGTATATTTTCTCTCTCGTGTTTTGGAGTCCAAAGTTGCGGCACGAAAGTGGACTTACCGGAGCAAAGTTCGTCTCGGCCTCCAGCGAAGACAACGGGATTTCACCTGCCTTGTGATTGTAATGGGTTGCCAAGGCAAGGTAGCTGCCGACACGCCGTATCTCGGCCGGTGTATTTCTGTCATCCGGACTCTGCTGATAAAGGCCCGAAACGCGGGAGGTGGCTCGGCTAAAAGCCTCCCACTCAATCAGACTTATAATACCTAACTTAGACCTGCCAGCCTCTCCTTAATTGCGACACTTCTCTCGACATACTCCCGCAATGTAGACTTGTCTCGCCTCCGTTGGCTGAGATGGAGTTGCACAGGACCGGAGCTCAAGCGTCCCATCTGGCCCCGCCCGTCTCAGGCCGTGACTTGGTAGCCGTGGCTGACTTGGGTAACTAAGGTACCTACTGCACTTACCTTGGTAGGCCAGAGCAGTGGCACATTCTGCGTTTCCTAGCCAGCCTGGCGCTCTATACCTGGGCTGGCAGTGCGTTTCCTAGCTAATAATAGGCTGGTCCTAACGGCTGGACGGTACCTAGACCTACCTTCGCCCTTCGGACCTAGCCAGGGGAAGAAAGAAGCCGTGCGACCGACAGGGCCGGTGTTCCTGACGAGGTTGCATTGTCGGTCCCTCTCTTTCCCCCAAACTTTACCTTCCGAGCCACAATCTGTCAGCCCCCAGAATCGAGCGCAAAACACCCGACGTGCAGGAAAAGAAACTCGATGTACCGCGCAAAACGCCCGAAGAATTAAGAATAACTGCATGTGGCCACCGGCACCACCAAGACATAACTGTCAATAGAATATTATCGAGGGCAAAAGCTCTGCTCCAACTGATATCCAGCCCCAGCTCGCCGGTGTCGTGTCATTGGTCGATGGTCCATCAACCGTATAAGGTATTTTACGCGACCGGGCTTCCGTTACGGGGTAAGACCGGCGGCCTTCGGGGAACGGGTCAGAGCCGTCACCCGCGTCTCACGCCACCGGTTATCACGAAGCGACCAACAAACAGCCCGAGACCATCACGTCTTTTTAGCCGATCTGACGGCGCAGCCACGAGTTTCGGGCTGGTCAGGTCCCTGGGGAGGTCCAACCCGACACTTAACTCAGCCCTTGTACGAATTCGACAGTGAATCCTGATTAATATTCTATGGTGGTAGAACAGGTCACTAAAAAGGGTGCCGGGTCAACCCGAAGGAATCACCGCCTCGCCACCGAATTCGAGACGTAGAATCGGATCTATTGACATGTTTCTCTCTCTCTCTCTCTCCCTCCCCACCGGCGCCCATTGTATCTTGCTTTATCTTGCTAGCAAACTTGCAGCTTGATCAAGGAGATGCAGGCAGACCTCTGGCGTCCTAACCATCACCTTGCAGCCCTGTCGGCCAGTCCTCGGCAGGACCGGTATCACCATCCACGCCGCGAATGCCACATTTAAGCCACCTGTACGGTTGCTCGATAACCCAGCCTGGGGCCTAGTGCTGGAACCGGAAGTCCAGACGTTTGTTTCCCTGGTCCTCGGTTGTGGCCAGGTACTCCAGCCGCTCCTCCTCGCTCATCGACTCCCACTTTCGATCTCGCTGCTTGTTCCTTCCGACATAGTACACCTTGACGAGTATATACAAGACAATGTTCATGCAATTGATTGCCAAGAGTTGTCTGTTTCCTCGTCTGTAAAGAGGCGCATCATCTACACAAATGGTTATTCACAAGGACCGCCAAAAGATCATCGATCGCAAACGGGGCAGAACTCACCCTTGCGGTAGATATTCGACGAGATAATACCGCTGGCCTGCACAAACATGTTATAGCAGGCCGCAGACACGGTTCGTGCCCTTACGGTGTTCGAGTTGCGCGAGTTCCAGCCAACCTGGATCGGATGTGCTGCAGGGTTCCTGTCAGCGAGACGGGATCGAAACAAACCACCACCGAGACGGGGGCGGGAGGACACTTACGGTTTGGGTAGGCGAGCAAGAGGGTCGTCACGGCGTAGATCACCCATCTGCTGACTGAGCCTGTGTTTGCCACAGTCAAGTAGATGAGGAATGGGAGTGCCCACACCTGGCCGGACAGGGACACGAACGTCAATTCTCCGACAATCTCGCCCAGATAGGTGATAGCGAGCATCGTGATCACTATAACGGGTCAGCAACCTCTCCCAGCCTGCGAGGCGGGGGACACACGAGCAAGCAATACGGTCCGCCCGGATACATACTGTGAAGCACGGTGTACGGAATCGTCAACAGGTTGGACTGGAAAGTATCGAAACCGAGTCCTTTGAGTGACAACGTCAGATACTGCGCTGGCGGCGTCATGGGTATCTGGAAGGACAAGCCAAGAAAGTAGAGAGGCCTAGGTGGCTATGTCAGTGACCCAAACTGAAGCATCAACCGGTTCCGGGGTTCCGTCAGACCCACCACAGGTCGTAGTCCTTCAGACTTTGCCACAGGAGCTTGGGGGTCACCGGCTGGCGGTTGTGCATGCTGCTCTTGCTCGGGTCTTCGCGCAGCACCCGGTTTACGATTATCTTCTCTTCCCTGCGCGACCTGTCAGCGGTACTCGAGAGGGCGACGGCGCTAATGGAGATGGTAGGACTTGCTTTTCAGTGAACCAGCCCTTCTTACCCCGGAACCAGCTAGCAGTGTCACAGGGCCCAGCTGGCATTAGCAGAAAAGAAAGACACCCGACAACAAGCGTGACCAGACCCTGTCAGTTGCGCTGTTAGCCAACCTGGTATGGACAAGGAGGCTCCGAGTTTGCGAACCTCAATCAAAAACAGCCATCTCCAGCCGGAACGCCCGCTCACACCCCTCATATGGAGAAATCCGTACGCAAGAATGGCTGAGAGTATGTCGGCTATGCTCATCGCTGTCCAGAAGAAGCCCAGACGGAGAGAGAGCTCGTGATGCTTGTAGAAGTACGACAAATATAGGATCACCTGCCGGAGGGGGTTGGTTAGTTGGCGTTACTGGGATGTGGGAGGGCTGAGCTCGGCCTTACATCAGGGATGAAACCTCCTTGGAGGACACCGAGGAGGGCCCGTGTAACGAGGAACGACTCTCGTCCGGTCAGCCAGAACTGCGAGCTGGCGACAATAGACCAAAGTACCATCTGCGTTGGAATCCAACGATCCGGCCCAACCCATTTGGAGACGAGTTGCGACGGTAGCTCGGCGCACAGGAAACTGAGTTTGAAGACGGTGTTTCCGAGATTGTAGTCTGCCGGGCGTATGCGTGGGTCAGTCGAGACCCAGGCATCCAGGACACACAGCAGGGCGCGGTGATGACAACGTACCATTGGTGTTCATCTTGAGCTCCGGGAGAAAGTTATCCGTCAAGGCCTGGCTGATGTTTGCGCGGTCCAGTTCAAGGGCCATGAACATGATGCAGGCCCAGACCATTATGCGGAAGTCAATCTTGCGCACCAGGCGATGCTCTTCGCCCCAAGTCCATCTCGCCTGAGGATCAAAGCGATGAAGGTTCTCCCTTGGTATGGATTAGCCGACTGGACAATAGCTGGTGCCACATGCACCTACCAATCAGCCCTGGGCTGATACTTCTCAGCTGTCTCTGGATCGTCAAACACGCTCGCCTGGGTGGCAATGGCATCTGGATCGTAAGAGTTGACACGCTGGAACCAAAACCGCTTCTCCTCCAGCGGAGCCCCTAAGGGAGCGGCGTCGCTACTAAGGGACGTAGTTGACGAGTCCAGGTCCTGCGTCGTCGGGACGGCTTTCTGTTTGGTTAGCACTGTCGCCATCGTCGCTGGCTTGGTCGGTCTCTGCGCAACTATGGTGCTTTCCCTGATCTGATCTGCGAGTGTGGCGTTTCTTTTCAACCCTGAGACGGATGCGACCTGCTTTATGGAAGGACTCGCACCCTGAGTCGATGCAATGGGAGGCAATCATCCGAACCTAGGCCAAGCCAGGTTCCATGGCGCATATAATCCACAATATGGCGTTTGGGCACTATGCTTCTGAGCTCGCAAGCTATCGATCTAGCCAGATCTTGTCACATCGCGGTAGCACCGCCGAGAATGCATCTATCGCCGTGGTGGCTCCCTTGGACCAGTCTTTGCATCCAACTATGACCGCGCGACGTCGGGATGCCTCAACGCCGGCTCCCCAGCCCGTCGTTATCAGAGGATGGCACGGCTCCTATTGACGTCCCACACCCACGTCCATGGTTATCAGACGGAAGGCCATGTGCAGTCTGGGCCGGCCGTCTGGGTATTGCGTAATGCGTGGGTGATATTCACCATCTCCTGCGTTCGGATTGGGATGCTCGACAACGAGTTCGGTCGGCGAGGTCGCAATTTATGCAAGTCTGTCGCCACAAGCTAATCCGACATGCCGTGGCCATGTGCACCATGCCAGGGCTCAACGCTTGGGTCTATCTTGGTATGTATGCATGGAGGGCGAAAGCCGCACACAATCATGTGGGACAGACACTCAGTGGGTTTCTCGTCCGGGCCAGATGGGTGTGAGGGCCGCGCCGACTCAGGGACCGTGCTTTCCACAACTGTTGCGTGATGGCCGTTTGATGCCCGGGGTAGATAACTTCCCAGGTGCTCATTGCCCAGTGTGCTCTCGCAGCGGGGATGCACACGGATTTGATGCTTGGCACGGAAGCCGGCTCTCGTCGTGTGTCTATGTTATCGAAGACCGAGCATTCTGCTCCGGCTGTATACTATTGAAAGGCCATGATGGCGTGACGGCGGCGTGCTTGCTTGACGCTCATCATCGCGCGCTGGAATTGTGCAATTCCTTACCGTCCATATCATTGACAGTATCGCGTTGCAACCCCACACAGGCCAAGGTCGCTCCAAATACAACACAAACCCATCAATCCTCTATACTTTCTTGTTTAGAACCCGGCTGCCCAAATCGGAGAGTTGACCGAGTTTCGAGGCCGATGAGACCTTTGTCACGAACGGAAGAGGCCAGGCACATGTGGCAAGACAGAGCTAGCTATCTCATGGACCGGGGCCAGACATGTAAATTGCCATTCCGCGTTAGCAGCGATACCATGTATGCAATTTGGGGAATGATCGCCTGCGCTTGGCATGGCATTGGCCAGCACTACTACGTATCGTGTCGGTCAGACTTCCAGAACCTGTGATCACGAAATACACACTCGACCTAGCGCCATCTCCAAAGCAACATTTGAGTCGGTACCACCAAGCGTGTTGATAGGCCTGACGCCTGTATATGCGTTGCGTCGTCGGCGCAAACCTACGCGAGTCGCAATGACATATATAAAGCGACATCCACGACAGTCGTCTCACTGTGTCATGCCAAAGTGATACGCTATATACTGGACATTGCTGTTGCACTCTTACGGTGAAAGCAACACGAAAGACCAGACGAGTGGTAACAACCGAAGGAATGGCCCCCTCGGCTACAGATTCCGCACCCCTGGTTGCACCCAAGGCAACCTTTCGCCAACCTCTCAAGCTGTCCGGTGCTCTTGACAACTACGAGTCCTTCGACGTGACTCCTGTCATCGGAAGGGAATTCCCAACTGTCAACCTCGTGGAGTGGCTGGAAGCCACGAACTCGGATGAACTGTTGCGGGACTTAGCAATCACGAGTGAGCGCTTACAACGCACCAAACGCCGTGTACCCTGGGCTAACTAACGTGTCCTAGTCTCTCAGCGTGGTGTTGTCTTCTTCCGGGCTCAGCATGACCTGACCAACGACCTCCAGAAGAAGCTCATCTTGAGACTTGGAGAATTGACTGGCAGACCTTCGACATCCGGGCTACACATACACCCTATTCTCAACTCGGAACGTGAGTTGGGGGGAAACGATCCGGAGATCAGTACCATCAGTTCTGTCCAGCATAACAAGTTCTACGCGAAGCAAGAACCGGACGAGCTGAGCCCGAAGAAGCAAAGCTCTGCACAGTGGCATAGCGACATCGCTTTCGAACCGATTCCGGCAGACTACACCTCGCTACGGCTAAGTGAGCTGCCCGTGACAGGTGGCGGTAAGCAACAGTTTCATCCCATGTGTCCATTTCCCGATGTGTCGGCTTCTGACACAGCCGCCAGATACGCTCTGGGCATCCGGCTACGAACTCTATGATCGCATTAGCGAACCCTATCAGAGGTTCCTCGAGTCCCTGACTGCCACTTTTGAACAGCCAGGCTTCGGGAAGGTTGCTGAACGGGCCGGATTCAAGCTGTACGACAAACAGCGAGGGGCGCCGGAGAATGTCGGCACAGAACTCAAGGCCATTCACCCCGTGGTCCGCACTAACCCAGTGACGGGATGGAAGAGCATATTCCCCGTTGGAGGGCATGTGAAGCACATCAACGGGTTGACGAGTGAAGAAAGTTCCAAGCTTCTGACCTGGTTCCTCGACTTGGTGTACCGGAACCATGATCTCCAAGTCCGCTTGAAATGGAAGAGTCCCAATGATATCGGTATGGTTCCCCAGCGCCATGGTTGTGCCTTCAGCAGAGCTAATAAAGACCCCGTCCCTAGCTATATGGGACAACCGCAGTGTATTTCATTCGGCAACCTTTGACTATGACGGCTATGGCGATCGATTCGGCAACCGAGCTGTTGGTCTCGGTGAACGTCCGTACCTCGACCCGAATAGCACATCAAGGAGGGTCGCTCTTGCTCAAGTCTAAATATATTGGACACATCTAGAAGGTAGTGAGTAGTCTTATTGATCAGACGCTCGCTTCGTGTGATCGAAGAGGTGGGAGGGTGAGCACGTGCGTAAGTGTAGAACTCGTGTATCCAATTCTGTGTGCGGAATAGGAGAAAGTTCGTCATATAGGACTGCCTGCACGGATCCTGTTATAGTATATTGCTCCGGGTTAATACTAAGTTTACGATCCTATGCCTATTTGCCTTTCGGGACGGAAGTCTATTTTACCCTCCTTACGCGAGGATAGAATTTCACGTTACCTTTTAAACCTATCTTGTGTCGAAAGTGCCTCGATTGCGGAGCTCCTAAGACCTTATCGACTGGCTGGCATCCTTCGATCGAGTGTTAATTCCTCCGGAGTCAACACGATGTGCTCGAGCGGGGTTCTTCGCTCCGAGATTGCCGTTTCAGAACCTATGGCTAGGCTAGGACTATTCATTCAGTCGACTACCTGCTCGACAGTTGGGGAGGTTGGTTATTGGGGTGATGGAGGCTGCAGCTGAGAGCCCGGAGAAAACATTCTAGTCGACAGGCTCAAGAAGTATAAACCGAGCAGGATCATGAACGAGGAGAGAGGGTCTCATATCAGATCCCATGCCCGAACCTGGCAAAGTAGCACTTGGTTGCCTGTGAGCCTCATAGCATATCATCCTTCGGAAGGTTGATCAACAAGGAATACATTACGATACTCTCACAGGATAGCGAAACAAGAAGACGCCCGAAATGACCCACCCGCATAGCTCCGAGCTGAGTACACCAGGGGACACTTCAGTCTAGGGGGCGTCGCCTCATATCAGGGGTACATGCGACTCGTACAATCTATCCCCTGAACAATACTGTACGGTACCTCCGAGAACATAAAGGACAGCTCAGAAGTCCCTCTGTGTAATACTTATCTTGTAGTCCCTAATCTTAATTCTTGCCAGCAACTAGTTCGGGAATACCAAAGGAAGGCTATGCGGTCCTTGACTAAGATATCCTACCGACGTCCAGGTGCCGCTCTCTGATAACTTGCGAAGATCGGCTTGCTCACACGCGACCAAGAAATAGATAGTGTCTTAGGTGGAAGCGTCCTTGAGATCAACGGAATCCCCTGCCGCTGTCAGGGGTGTGAACGCCACTAGTGCTCACAGAAGCTGTATTCCACCGAAGCCCAACCCCCTCTCGCCTCCTCCTGGAATGCCGAGCGAGACGACATCAGCTTGCGCCGATGCTCCTCGGCCTCCTCGCGACTCATCGGCAGCGCCTCCCCGAGCTCTTTATGCACCATGTCGAGCACCTCTTGTGGGAGTTTCGGATGCGCTAGTTTCCCCGTCGCCATCGCCTTGTCAAGCCGCCCCTTGCCAATGCCCTTTTCGAGCAGCAGCAGGGCTATCTCCGGGGGCATCGACGTCGCCAGCTCAACACCGTCGCCCTTCTCGCCGCCCAACACGCGGTCCTCCCACCACTCGGCCTGCTGCGGCGGCACATTGGCCGTGCTGATGATGCGCGTGAACGGATCCACGAGCCACAGCGCGATGAAACGCCGATGTCCCGGCTTTGTCGGGTCCGCGAGCTTGAACCCGGAAACCCGATGTTGAAAGACGTTGGGGAACGCAAGCAGGCGGCCCTCGCACGTCACGACGCTGCCGTAGTTTTGCACGCACGCGCTACCCGAACCGCCGGCAAGCCGGGCGCCGTAGACGCTCTGCATCCAGTGGAAGCTATCCTGGCCGACGCCCCAGTCATCCTGGTACGAGCTGGTGAGGGTGCGGAAGTCGAGATGACTGTCGGTAATGTTTTCCGAGTCCAGGTAGAACAGAGCCGTGCCGACGATATGCTCGTTCATCTGACCCTCAACGTGCCAGCCGCCGGGCGGGAACTCGGGCTTCTCAGGAGTGAGCTCGATGGACGCCATCTTGACGATAATCTGGAGGCCGCTCTCCTTGAACTGCGAGCGGAGGGTACTCTCGGGGTTGATGGCATAGTTGACTCGGCTCTCGGAGAAAGGTGGGGGCTGAGGAAAGATGGGCTGCCGCGTGTTCATCCAGCGAGCTATATCCGGAGGCTTGCCCCAGTAATCGTCGAGTTCCTCCTCGTCGTTGAGTTCTGTGTCCTCCAAGTCCTCTTCGCCTTCGGCGGCAGATTCCTCGAGTTGCCTTGGAGGTTCCCCCGTTGCTGCCCGCTCTTTGGCAAGCATCTCCTCTGGCGACTTTGGGTCCCAGTTGTCCCCGTTCTCG
>Ga0209127_100244_pt1 | contig 19486 bp, 27 predicted proteins | sample LakSupMetagenome_FD_187469 | JGI IMG/M metagenome (GOLD analysis project Ga0209127, IMG submission 187469) | Freshwater microbial communities from Lake Superior, Canada - Sta WM archaea (SPAdes) (version 2) | ecosystem: Environmental > Aquatic > Freshwater > Lake | place: Lake Superior, Canada...
TGGGCGTATGTGTATTTCTCGTCCTCGAAGAGTATGAAGGGTCGGTCTGCCGAAGATTTCGAGGTGCCGAGGGTCTCGAGGCGGTAGAAGCTGTTCAGGCGGCCTCGATACTGGTCCCAGAGCATGTTGAGGAACGAGGGAGCTGCGGACCGCAGCATTGCCGCATCGTACCATAACGAGGAGCGCGCATTGAGGTACGCCGCGCCAGCCGCAGCGGCGGGGATGGCGACGGAGAGGGGAACTGTTGTTATTGACAGCCACAGTTAGCTTCAGTGGCAAGCAATCTTGATGTCGGACGGCATGGAAGTAAATAGAGCCAGGCTTACCTGGCATGTCTGCTGTTGCCAGCCGTTTCCAAAACAGGAGAGCTTTGATTCAGGGACGCGAACAAATGACCTCCTGGATCCAAGATAACAATAACGACGCAAGAGACGTCTGCCAATGCGACCAGATCCGAAGAGTATATAAATAGCCACAAGGGTCGCAGACTCCAAGAGCCAATTCCAATCAAAGAAAGAAGGCGGCAACAACGAGAAAAGGCCGAGTTATGGCAAATGTGATCAGGAGGTTAAGGCACGGGCTCGAGATCGACTAAATCTCGAGGATGGGTACGTCACCGAATGACATAAAAATGGCTGCGAGGGCCGACGGGAGAGAGAGGGACAGGGCCCCGAGGCTGCGACTCTGGCAAGAAAAACAGAAGGATCAAACCTCGTAGCAAGCTGGGAGTGTTCGATGCCGGCCGCCAACTCCAGGTTCATGTTGCAGTTGCATCGGATGGCATCTGTCCATGTGCATGTTCGTACAATTACAGCAGGATGCAGGCGCGAATCATGTCCGTGACAATTGATGTCACGGAACCTCGGCTCGCTCGTGGGGTCGAACTCAGCTGCCAAAGCTATATACCACTGTAATGCAGCAGGCCGGAAGATCCGATCAGTCGGCGACAGCACATCCGCTTCTACGCCCAAGCGTCCCATGCCGCGCCCCGGAATTTGGTGTTTCCAGCTGCGCCGGATGCATTTTCGTCGTCTGGAAAAGACATCGGAGGCGCGTAAAAGTGAGACGCCGAGCCATGTGAAGCCCGATTGTGACACGCACAGCTCACTTAGCTGCACGTGACTGCTGGACGGGTCGCAGCTCGCTGACGTAACATAGGCTCTGTCCCTTGCTTCCAGCCAAGCAATGTTGGATTTGGAGGACGGGAGTTAATATGGGTTGCTTGACGTGGAGTTTAACTCGCCATCGCTTCTGGCCGTTTTGTTGCTCTGCTTCTGAACGACTTGCGGCGCATTCCCGCGTGTGATGGCATGGCGGAAACAACCACGACAGACTCGGTTGTCATACCAGAACCGGTGACCACCTACGACGATGGCGGTCGCAAGCAGCCGCCGCCCGAGAAGGCGGCCGATGTCCGACGGCGCACGCTGGTCATTGTGTCGTTCTGGTTGATTGTGCTGTGTCTCGGCCTGCCGATATGGTGGCAGACCACCACCATCTACCGCGCGAAGCTGCCGCTGGACGAGATGCTTGACTGGGCAGATGGAAGGGTGCGTTCTCTCCTCTCTTCCTCTTCTCGCTTCGCTCTTCCCCCCATCAGTTGATCCCTTTGCCGAGCTGACTCCCGTCCCCTTTGTGCCATCTTCCAGGCTTGCCGTCCTGTCTTCCCTCTCCGCATATCCGTCGAGGCCAACGACCTACAGCACCAGGAGGCTCAGAACCTTGTCCGTCTGACCCAGCATGCCCTCGACGACCTCAATGACTTCGCCGGCCACCACCTGCGCCTCCAGCTGGCGTCCTCGGGACGTCCCAGCGAAACGACTGCCGAGACCGACGAGGACGACACATCAGCCCTGACCATAAGGCTTGTTCAAGGTGACTCTACCGCCTCGGCCCTGCATCCCCACTCGCCCGTCCTGGACATCACATACCCGCCCAACTCGATCCCGACGCAGACATCCTCCTCGTCTGCTCTTGCCAGCTACATCGCCACGCAGCTGCGCTCGACCTTCGCCGAGGAACAGGCCATCATCTCGTACCTCCTGTCCACCACCTCCTCGTTCCCCGCCGAGCAGCGACCCCAGGGCCTGACCCCAGAGGCTGCCGATGCACTCGCCAAGCGGACGACTCGCTCTCTCAGGTACTCGCCTACCTACCACCTCACCTTCTCGCTCTTCACTGGCGGACACTTGCCGAGCAGCTGGGACATCGAGGCCGCGGTAGCCGAGTTCATGAAGCCCGTGCTGGACATCCTCACGCCCATACACAACTTCACCATCGACACCCAGATCCAGCTGTACGCGACGCCCGGCGTACAGTCCCAAGTCCTCAACAAGGAGGACCTCTCGTCCTTTGTCAATGCCGCCGAATGGCCCCTGTCGCCTTCGATCGGCGGCGCTCCGACCGTCAACTTCATTGTCTACATCGGAAACCAGACAATCGCCCTGCCTACAGCGGAGCAGGCGGGCTCCGACGGTGCCACGGCGACCTCTCAGTCCTGGCTGGTGCCGCAGTGGGGGACCGTGTACCTCCTACCGCTGCCAGAAGACAAGGCGCACGTCTCCGCCTCGACCCTGAAGCAACCGCTGCTAACCTTCACCTCGCACCTCTTATCCCTCCTCGGCACGCCGCAGTCCGGGTCTCTCCCATTGCGTCTCTCGACTCTGTCTCGAATCAGATCCGCCGACCTCCTCCTCCGCGCATCCTCCACGCTCGGCAGCTTAGCACGGCTGTCCCTCGCCCTGCCCTCGATCTCGATTCCGTCGAGCGTCGCCGACGGCGTATCGAAGACCATGTCACACCTGCGGCTTGCCTGCGACACCCTCGGCACTCCCGGTGCTCTATACCATGCCCGTGTCGCTGAGGAAGAGGCCGAGCGGGCCTTCTTCGAGAAGAGCATGGTGGGGCAGCTATACTTCCCGGACGAGCACAAGATCGCCGTGTATCTTCCCCTCCTCGGGCCTGTCGGCGTTCCGCTTGTGATGGGGCTGCTGAACGAGTTGAAGGCGTGGAGGAAGAGGAGGAGGGAAGCCGTGGACAACGGCAAGGCCAAGAAGGAGACGTAACGCAGGGATACGCATAAAAATTCCCGGGTCTATATACGCTGTTTTAATGGAAGAACTTTTATCAGTTAACAACTGCCCGGAGCCCAAGCCAGGGACCTTCGCCCACGGTGCAGAACATGTCTCTGAAGCACGAACGCCATCCAAACCCACCCGCACCTTAGCTCAACTTAACGGGTTTCTCGATCATTTCCCATGGCCAAGACGTCTCTGCCTTAGAAGCAGAGTACCACCCAGCCCCGTCAGTGAGAACATCAAAGAGAGGCCTAGATAAACCTTCTGTTAGCCTTTTCCACATTCACAAAGACGCAAGACGCTGCTTAATCAGCAGCCAGAGCAACTCACCATGACTCCACCAAAGCCCATCAACATAAGCCCCAACAACGGCCTCCCTCAACCTACCACGCGTCCCATCGACGTACCCCACATCCGAGACGGCCTGGGCAATGACCTCGTCTCTCCGGCGCGGTTCAAGTCCGAGCCCGTCGAGGCGACTCTTCAAACCCACCCGCAGGAACTGGCGCGTCGTCGCGCTCGAACTGACCAGGCCCGTCATCATGCACACCCGCGTCGACAGGTACATCATCGACACGGCCGGGGCCATGTGTTCCGCCCCGATGGCGGCTTGGAGGGAGATGAAGAGGGCGCTCTGCGCTATGCCGCTGCCGAAGCCGCTGTGTCACCATTGTCAGTCGGGACCGGGAGTTGCTTTTGGGCGTCTGGTATGGTTTGGGGAAAGAGAAACGCACCCGGGCATGATGTACAGCGACTCGAGCCAGTTAGTGTTTCCATGCCATCGCAGCATGAGGAGGAGGTAGCAGGCCGAGGAGGAAACGGTGGCAAAGGTGCAGAGCACCTTGTACCGGCCCGAACGTTTGATGAAGAGACCGGACAGCAGGCCGCCCACGCAGTTGCCGGCCACGGCGGGGAACAGGTGGGCGCCGGCTTCGGCGTTCGAGGTTCGGGCTGTGATTCGGAAGTAGAGCGGGACGGAGAACATCATCTGTTCCGGGCACGCGGTCAGGGTTAGCTCATCTGGATGCAACAGCTGCCGGGGAACCGGGGGGGTTGTGCATACTCCGATCTGTGCTGCGCCTTGCAAGCCCATGATGAGATACGATAGTACGGCATCCCGGTTGTGGAATATCTCCAGCGGGATGATGGGTTCATCTGTGCGTTTCTCCACTGCAATGAAGATGAACAACAGGACAATGCTCGAAGCGAACAGTATGGAGATAACAGGATGGCTCCAGGGGAGATGGTCCCCTCCCAGCTCGGCTGGCACGAGGAATGCCAGGATCACTGCGCCAAATATCGCGGCGCCCTTGAAGTCGATGCGTCGGAGGCGTTGCCAAGCGGTCTCGGATGAAGAGTTGCCATGGTTAGGCGCGGAGGCAGGCAGACAGATGGCGCAGAGGATGAGCGCGAAGATCACCACCGGAGCCTGCCCGAGGAACGACCTGGACATGGACGATGGTCGAGTCAGTCAGAGCATCGCGCATCGCAAATGCAGTATGGGCGCAGGAGAACATACCATCTCCACCCGATGACATCGGCGAGCCATCCTCCCAGCGGGCCTCCGAGGCTTCTTCCGGTTGTGGCGGCAATGTTGACCCACGATCGCCATTGCGCAACATCACGGATGGGGACGAGGTCTGGGATAGGCATCAGCACGCACTCAGAACACTGTCGCAAGCGGCTACTGGGAAATGTTTCGCCCACCTGTGATGAGAATGGACACCAGGACTGTCATCCCCGAGCTGCCGGCTCCTGAGATCACGCGGCCGAGGATGACCTGCGACATGGACTGGCCGAGCCCTCTGACCGAGATTATCAGCATCTTGCATACCTTAGAGACGGATGGTCACTTACACTATCGCACTGTGGACAAAGAAGTCGATCAGCCAGCTGTCCTTGGCTCAACGTGAAGAGGAAGGAAACCCACCAGCCAATTGCAAAGACAGCATATGCGAGAATAATAACGGCCTTTCTGCCGTATATGTCGCTGAGCTTTCCGTACTGCTCAGACCATCAGCGCATGTTCCCCGTCGTAGCATCGTTGGTCTCACCAGTGGTTGCGTAACAGCTCCCGCAAGAGCAAAGCCTGTGATCAACCAAGTCGAGTTGCCCAGGTCGTTGAACTCGGACGCGATCAGGGGGTGCGTAGCCATAACGATCGAGCCATCGATCTCGGCCACTAGGATGCCTGCCGAATGCGCATTGCTGTTAGGATACTTGGAATGCGGCTAGGCTTGAGCTCATGACGACGGAGAAGGACAAACCTATAAGTAGAATGGAAATGGTCTTCGCGACGTGTGTCCGAGCCGTCGATTCCTTCGGAGAAGAGTCGCCTACATCATCTATCCACGCGGCCGCTTCTGCTTCAACCTCCGGAGTACTCGCGCCGGAGAAATTTGTTGCAGAGACTGAGGATATTGACGATGCTTTGCTTCCTCCGTATGTTTGCGCATCCGACGCTTTAAGTAGAGGTGAGCTTTCATGTGGCAACTCTGTGCTTGTCGCAGGCAAATTTTTCGTCATCTTCAAAGGTCCCAGGGGTTGTCCGAAACATCAACACGGCAGCTCTCAGATTTGAAGTCAGAGCTGTGGCATACTGTTGGTTTATTTCGAGTCACACACATTGACCTCCCGCCGAACCTGTGAAAAAATCGCGTAACCGGCCACCGCAGTTCGGGGTCTTGCCCCTCGTAACAGCCCGACAGATCCAGACATGTTCGAGAACAACAATCCTGCAAGAGCGGATTTGGAGATGATCATTATAGGAAAGCGCACCGAGTACGACGTGGGGACCGACATCCGACAGTCGAGGGCAATCCTTCTGCAATATGCCCTATTATCACGCAATTGGCATCGTCAACCACAACCCGCCATGATGCCACGGAGGAGCGATGCGGCGGCTATTGAACGCGAGAGATAAAGATATATCTCTATGGCGAACTCCTCGATTGTGCAATTGCTTCTGGTTCCAATGCTGCCAGTAGCAGCTGATACAGCGGCATAAGCAGTTAGGATACCAACTTGGCCGTAACATCCTAAGACACTGCAAAGGACGCACCATGAAGTTACGGCTTGCAATTCAGCTGCTTGTTCTGCAGTTTTGCAGCGCTTCACTTGCTGGTCCAGAGCAAGTACCGCTCGATCGACCTGAAGCCGAGGCACCCCTAGCGCAATCGAAGCCCAACATCGTCTTCATCATCACCGACGACCAAGACTTACATCTCGGATCACTGGACTATCTGCCCTACGTCAAAAAGCACTTGATCGACCAGGGGTTGCTCTACAAGAGACACTACTGCACGACCGCTCTCTGCTGTCCTTCTCGAGTCTCACTATGGACCGGGAAACAGGCGCATAACACCAACGTTACGGATGTCAGCCCTCCATATGGTAGGCATTCACCCCCTCCACCACAGCAAACGCGGGGATTCTTACAGTTCAAGTACAGGCGGCTACCCAAAGTTCGTCAAGCAAGGATTCAACGAAGCATACCTCCCCGTATGGCTCCAAGAAGCGGGCTACAACACGTACTACACTGGCAAGTTGTTCAACGCGCACACAGTCGAGAATTACAACGCGCCCCACGTTGCGGGCTGGACGGGTTCCGACTTCCTCCTCGATCCCTTCACGTACATGTACCTCAATGCCACCTTCCAGAGGAACAGGGATGCGCCCGTCAGCTACGAGGGACGGCACTCGGTTGATGTCTTGACGGAAAAAGCGCTGGGCTTTCTGGAGGAGGCAGCGGAGGGCAACCGGCCCTTCTTCCTCGCCATCGCACCTGTTGCGCCGCATAGCAACGTCGAGATCAAGAGCTCTGGGCCCGATCACAACGACGTACGGGACGCGCACTTCTCGGCCCCGATCCCGGCTAAGCGGCATGAGCATCTTTTCAAGGATGTAAAGGTGCCCAGGACCGAGAACTTCAACCCGGACAGCCCGTCTGGGGCGAACTGGGTGCGTCGGTTACCGCGACAGAGCCAGGAGAATGTCGAGTACAATGACCACTTTTATCGTCAGCGGCTGAGGACGCTGCAGGGAGTCGACGAGCTCGTCGATGGTGTCCTTAAGAAATTGGAACAGCATGACCTGCTAGACAACACGTACGTGTTCTACACGTCAGACAATGGCTACCACATCGGCCAGCACCGACTCCAGCCTGGCAAAGAGTGCGGGTTCGAAGAGGACATCAACATTCCTCTCATCGTGCGAGGACCTGGTGTGCCAGCAGGGAAGATCGCCGATGTGGTCACGACGCATATAGACCTGGCACCAACAATCCTAGACCTCGCAAGGGCGCCCATCAGAGCTGACTTTGACGGCGAGGCCATCCCGCTCAGAAGGCAAGACTTGCAAGAAGCCACCAAGTACCGGCACGAGCACGTCACGGTTGAGTACTGGGGCTTTGCGGCTGCGGAGGGTGACTACTTCGACGGCAGCAGGATCACGGTAAATAACACCTACAAGGCCCTCAGGATCATCAGCGAGACGTACAACTTCTACTACTCGGTGTGGTGCAATAACGAGCATGAGCTCTACGACCTGACGGTAAGCGGACACACTGCACCTCTCAATTGAGGGACAACGACTGACAAACAGACAGACCGACCCCCAGCAGCTGCACAACCTCCTTCACGCCGACGAGACGACCCCAGAAACCCTTCTCGGCGTCCCATTCGCAAAGGTAGTAGCCCGTCTCGACTCGCTGCTCTTCGTCCTCAAGTCCTGCAAGGGGCAGACGTGCGTCCGGCCATGGCAGGCTCTCCATCCGGCGGGCAATGTGCGGAATCTCCGTGACGCGCTGGCGTCGCGCTACGATGCCTTCTACGAGACGCAGCAGAAGAGGGTTAGCTACGAGCGCTGCGAGCTGGGGTATATCGTTGATGCTGAGGGACCGCAGTTTGAGAGGGATGGGCTGATTTATCGCCATGGTCAGCGGTGGGATAACTGGGCGTAGTGAGCTTTGTTTCTTTGGAAATTGTCAATCGCAGACGTAGTGGTGCGGTGCTTTTGCAGATTTAGGGAAGAAACGGTACAGCTGTCGGCTCGACTATGGATCACCTTATCCTGGTTTCATCTGGAAAAATGTTTGAGCATACGTTACTGTGCAGACCAACAAATGTTCGTAGTTTGGTGGTGCGGCCATGCGAGAAGAAAAGCTGTCCTCCACGCGTAATCGGTCCCATCGACTGTCAAATACATCCACCTTTCAGGTGAGTGGGTGGGTGAGGCCTCAGCCTACGCAGCGGTGGTTGTACCCGCAGGTGATCTACAGGGGTCCTCGCCACCCCCAACTTTGATCCAGACCCCTGACTTTCCATCTCAGCCTTATCGGATTGAAAGTGCCCAGTCTTTGACCTCGCCTCCGTTCTTACGCGTATGGTGAGCAGTTGCAGACGTGCTACGTAGCGAAAGACAAAGACTGGACTGGCAGTGTCACAATGTTACCTGAGACATCTGGTTACGTATATTGTTAACGGCGGGATGGCGGGATGGCGGGATGGCGGGCTGGAACAATAGCGAGCCCCGGGGAAGCCACTAGAATTGAAGTCGTGTCAAGAACCGGGAAAGAAGGACGGAGATGCAGACAATGGTTGAAACCAGCCGGCCGCGATGGGTGTTATAGCAAATTACCAGCCAGCGGAAGAGCCTGGCAGAGTCATACGGCCGGCGCTCACCGGCCATAATGAAGCCTCGGTCACGTTAGGCACCGGGTGCCTAAGGTGAGTGACAGCAGTGGCTGCTCAGACCTTGACTTTAAGCGTGGTGTGCCTGGGAAATGTGTGGACTGAGCCACGCATTGAAAGCTTGTCGTTCCTGGCCGGTTAGGAGATTCAGCCAGTCATTTTCTAATGTTTTCGGTGAAGGTACCCCGCCAGGTGCTGCTTGGTGGGTGGTACAGACATAATCGTGGTGTACGGGAGAATGCCTTGGCTGTTTACTGCCTCTCAGAGTGCCCTTTCACTCGTTGAGCCTCTTGGAACGTACCACAAGAGAACTCTTTTGCAGTGGGAGAGCGTCGTCATAATCGGCCTCCTCCACGAGAGAATCTGTAAACATGCACACGCCCTTTCTACGTTACTGCCTGTTGGGGGAAATGCGCATTCGCACAAAGGCAGCCATCACCACTTTTGCACCACTTACAGCACCTACAGACTGACCCTCCCTTTTGCGAACCACCACTCACAGCTCCTATATAGGCTACACCTACACCTTGGCCTGCACATTGCCGCTGCTCGCATGAACCATGATCACCTAAACGCTCTGGCCTACGCCATACTACTATTTAACCCTTCCCATTAGCTGAACTGCCTGTTGCCCGAGCCTAGTACGGCAGAGTCGATCAGCCTTCAGTTTCAGCACTTCAAACCCATAACTGCGCTCTCCAATCGGCATCAACCCCAACCTCTTGCCATGCTTCGTAGAAGGGCCCATTCGCCGGAGGCCTACCGGGATTCATACTGCGCTGTGCCGGACTGCGAGTCCAAAGTCGGCTACAAGACCGTCGCAGACGGAGAGAAGAAGAAGTCCAGATACTGCAAACATCGTGAGAATCCCCTTCAATGCCACGGCCATGCCTTCGACCTCTGCTAACAGGGCGAAAGACACATGTCTGGCGAAGCACCAGCACATCATTGGTGGCGGCAACTTCTGTAGCCATCCCAAGAACCGTTCGCCTGCTGTCAAGTACTGCAATGTCCGTAAGTGTATCATCACCACGCAGAGCATCGTGGAACATCCCAGCTGACCGCCACGGCAATAGACCGAAAATGCGGAGGGGAGGGATGCACGGAGTCTGGCGAAAACAACGTCAACGAGCTACCCTGGTACTGCGCCCGCCACCAATGTGCAGATCCATCGTGCATCAAGTCCCGCTTTGGATACTCGCGCTTCTGCGCGGGACATCTCGAAACGTGCATCGTGCTGAACTGCGGTAAGCCCGGCTTTGGACAGTCAAGGTGCTGCGTAGAGCATTTGTGCGATATCGAGGGATGCCAAGAGGTCGCGCTGCGACACAACCGGTGCGACGCCCATTCCCCGTGCGGTGTCCACCGGTGCCATCGGCTGCGGGGAAAGACATCGAACGTGTATTTCTGCGACCACCACACTTGTGATCTGCGCGGCTGCCCTGAGAAGGCGGAAAGCGGGGGCAGGTGCAGAGACCACGTAAAGTGCTCGAGCTACTACTGCGGCGGGATACGAGCTCCTGGGAGCGCATTCTGCGTCGACCACGGCTGCGAAATAGACGGTTGCGCCAACCAGCAAGTCGGGAGATATCGTTGCGAATACCATCTGGCCTGCGGCAAGGCAGGGTGCGACCGCTTCCAGATCAGGGACCGGTACGGTGACGGCACGGCGGGATACTGCGAGAAGCATACCCCGTGCCAGAAGGAGGACTGCCCCGACTATGTCGCCGGCACGGACGACGATTTCTGCAAACACCACAAGTGCGCCATGTCCGGCTGTCCGTCGGAGCGCGAAGGTCGCTCCCAATTCTGCCGCGTCCACACTTGTCGAGCCAGCTCATGTGTGCAGCCCTTGTCCAACCTGGAGAGCCGCGCCGCCAGATTCTGCCTGTGGCACCAGTGCAGAGGTGAAGGGTGCGCTGACCGATCGAGAAAGGCTGGCGGGTACTGTGACCTCCACGGCTGCGCTCACGAAGAGTGTTCTGCCAAGAGATGCCTGGAGTCACACTACTACTGCGAAGACCATCGGTGTAGAGTATCCGGCTGCAACGCCGAGGGCGAGTCCCGCGGCCAGTACTGCTTCGCCAACAAACACTCATGTGTCGAGCAGGATTGCAAGGACAAGAGGCTCAGTGACGACAATGCTGCGGGTCTCTGTGTCCCTCATTTCCGGCAGTATGCCGAGCAACAAGCTGCCAGCGAGGCCCAGAGGGCGAACGAGGAGCGAGTCCGTGAAGAAACCAGCGAGAAGGAGCGTCACAGACGCCAGAGCGAGCAGACGCAGCGCGGCGCGGAGCAGAGAGAGCGCGAGGAAGCGAAGGCGCGTCGCATGGCTCGTGAAGAAGCAGAGGCCGTGGCTCGGGTGAGGCGGGCAGAGGAGGCTCTGGCTCGGTCTGCCGCAGAAAGGCGAGCGTGTGAGTGGCACGCTCCTGAGAGGCACGCGCATGAGAGGGCCCGGAGCCGGGGGGACGGCGGGCTTCGACGGCAGCTGGAGGAACGACTGCGAGTCGCTGCCGAGAATACGGCGCGTGAGCGGCTAAGGAGCGACGAAGACAACCGGCTGCCGCAGCATGCTGCTCGGAGACGACGGGAGCATGGCTGGGGGCGCGAGGAAGCGTGGTCATGAGACCATGCCGGTGGACAACGATCAGTTGCACCGGCATGATTGCGTCAACCGGACCAGGCCTTCTGGTGGCCATTGGATAATTTGTTAGCGGGGGAGCTTTAGACATGTTAGGCTCAAGATACCCAAAACTTAGATCTCCCTTTTAACCCTTTATGTTGCGACGTCTTCCTACCATCGCCGTTTAGCTGCATGCTCGAGTCCTTGGGCTAGGACTGCGGCTGTGAACGCGTAGTGACAGTGAATGCAGGAAGTCCAAAAATCAAGATCAAGCTGATGATGCGGTGTCCGGTGACGGAGTCTCAGGAAAGACGACGGTCCGTCGCGATCCGCATTTTCTCGGTTGTTCTGAATAGCCGGTTTTTTGGCGCAGACCCTCTGATCTTATCAGATGCGAGTGGACCTCACCTACCTCTCCAGCTGCGCGTTTTGCGCGAAAACAAGGTTGGATCCTGACTGGAGGATCCTCTCCTCTTCGTCACTTTTGGAGCCTGATCTGATCGAGCTAGGCTTGCCAAGACGCAATGACATGGGACATGGGCTGCAGATTCTTCTGTCTGATGTGACATGATGGGGTCCCGGTTCGCCCCGGCTGCCGACTTCCTACTGTCTGCGAGGACTCCTTCCCCGCTACCTCGACTCTGTCCGTGAAGGCGGAGTTCAACGCTGTCATCCTGCTTTGCGAGACGGCCAGCCGCCAGGGGCTGCCACGCGCAATTGCTGGCAGGCTCGCTAGCCGTGGATTGAGCACTACGGTGGGCCGTGCCGATGTCCGCGGCTCGGCAACCGAACGTCGATGGAGTGGGCGCTGCAAGGAGTGAAAAATCTTATCAGATCATCTGATTAGATCATGGAGCTCCCTTTGCCATGGTAACCTCCCTTGCCTCCACTTCGGGGGGTGGTGTCGGAGCTACGCTGGCCCACATCGAGGCGCATCACGGCAAGGGACCACGGACTCGTCTACTGCTTAAGTGCATAATGGTGGGAAAACCGAGGGACTGGTTGCTGGCCGCAAATTACGCAATGGCGAGCCTCTGGGTCATTAATGTGAGATCGAGGTCTTTCAGCTCACGAGGCCTGTGAACAGACATACACACGTCGTTGAATTCCACCGAAACGAACATCATGGCGACCTCAGCCTCCCTCCCGTCTCTGGAGCAGACTCTCCCACAGTCAAACAAGCAGAAGCTCTCGATCATTCATGGACCGATCGACCCGCCACTCGTTGACCTTACCCTGGGCGAACTCTTAAACCTCCAGTGTCTTCACTACGGCACAAGAGAGTGCCTCGTGATCCCCTGGACGGGCGCAAGATGGACGTACAATGAGCTCAACCATCAGAGCTCGCTACTGGCGGCAGCCCTGCTGGACATGGGAATCGGTGTAGGGGATAGAGTGGGCATAATGGCAGGGAACTGCGAGCAGTACGCGGCCGTGTTCTTTGCCGCCACACGGATTGGAGCTATACTGGTTATCCTGAACAACACATACACGCCAAGCGAAGCACAATATGGCCTCAAATTCTCAGGTAAGGGCTCGCAGGCGACAGCTCTCAGTCCCTCTTGGCAGCTCTAACCGAGTGTTATGCAGACTGCAAGGTCTTCTTCACCACAAAACAAATCGGACGACTCGATAACAGGCCATTATTAACCGAGATGGCAAATGACCCCGACGCACCCACGACATTCATCCTCATGGGCGACTCAGAAGGCTTCGACACATACCAGGGCATGCTGCAGCGAGGCAGCAAGGCTGGCTCGGACTTGCTCCATTCCGTGGAGCGCAAGGTGCTGCCACATCTGATATGCAATCTCCAGTTTACCAGTGGCACAACTGGGCATCCCAAAGCGGCGTCGCTGAGTCACCACAACATTGTGAACAACTCCAGGTTCATTGGAGACCGGATGCGGCTCGGCCCCAACGACGTATTGTGCTGTCCTCCTCCCCTGTTCCACTGTTTCGGACTGGTACTGGGTCTGATGGCCGTCATCACGCACGGAAGCAAGATCGTGTACCCTGCCGAAGTGTTCGATACGAAGGCCACATTGGCTGCCATCGAAGAGGAGCAGTGTACTGCAATCCACGGTGTCCCTGCGATGTTCGACAGCATTCTGAGCCTACCAGAAGCCAAGGCCCTCGACCCGGAGAAGCTGAGACTGCGAACAGGCATCATTGCAGGAGCCCCAGTCCCTCGCTATCTCATGGAGTTGCTGGTGTCGAAGCTCGGGATGAAGGAGTTTACGTCGAGCTATGGTCTGACAGAGGCATCGCCGACCTGCTTCAACGCCTTCACCGATGATCCTATTGACGTGAGACTCAGCACGGTGGGAACGATCATGCCGCATGCCCGTGCCAAAATTGTGGATCGTGATGGCCAGATTGTCCCCATCGGTGCTCGGGGCGAGCTGTGCATTTCCGGCTACCAACTACAGGCCGGTTACTGGAACAACTCTGAGAAGACGGCCGAGTGCATGATCCGAGACGAGTCAGGCGTCCTCTGGCTACACACTGGCGATGAAGCGGAATTCGACGAGAGGGGATATTGCAAGATCACGGGGCGGTTCAAGGACATTATCATCAGGGGCAAGTAGAGAGTTCCGCGGACCCTGCTGGTTACTGGACTAACAAAGATATCACTTCCAGGCGGCGAGAACATATACCCCCTCGAGATCGAGGAGCGTCTAGCGGCGCACCCTTCTATTGCCACCGCTATCGTGGTTGGTCTCCCAGATAAACACTATGGAGAGGTTGTGGGCGCTTTCCTCGCGCAAGAGGACGGCAAGCCCATACCGACGGACGACGAGGTGAGCGACTGGGTCAGGCGCAGGCTGGGGAAGCATAAGGCGCCAACGCATGTCTTCTGGCTCGGCCAGAACGGGGTCCCTGCCAATGTGCCATTGACTGGAAGCGGGAAGGTTCGCAAGTTTGAGATGGCTCAGCTGGGGCGAAAGCTCCTGGATGACAGGACGAAGGCAAAACTGTAGAAAGGGGCTTTGGGTCTGCCAGTTCTGAGCTACCCTAGAGATGAGAAAGGTTTACGATGGTAAATTAGCGACTCCGATTTAGACACATTCAGCAATGGACCGGCTGGCAAAAGGAAAGACTTCTTTCCCCCCGACAATGCGAGCCCAAGAATGCCTACGTCTCAACTCCCAACAGACTTCAATGCATTCAAGCTGCCCTGGAGCCAAAGAGTCTAACCCACTGCCGCTCATGGCCCGAGGAATGCCACCCTCCGACCTCGGTGCGTAGTGGAGGCAACACGGGATTACCACCAAGCCGCTAAAGTTATCAGATCCGCTTCTTAGCGCGCCCAGCGTCCGAGTAAAGTTATCTGATCCGACGCATGGTCGGGGCTCAGTCTCATCTGTGACCAACCAAGGTGCAGGTTGTGACTAAATGTGGAGGTGCGTATTCGTGAATGCCCGTCCCTTGCTGGTCAGAAACTTCGAGAAATGATGATTCGAACAGAAAATGGCTCAACTGCCGCCCGGAGATGGTGGACCCAATCCATGTGCTCACGACATGCAATGCAATATTGGCTGATGCAGTAAAGCGAGCATGCCTCATAGCTTTCTTCTGGGTAGCATCAAGGTCTTGACGCACGTCATGGCAGGAAGGGGATGGTCCACAGCGATCTTCTGCTGTTTCTGTACCTGGACCACAGTTCCCAAGTCTGGTGTTTTACCCATCAACAGACCCCAAAATGGCTTCTCGACGACTGCATGACTACGTGGTATCTCAAGACACTGTCCTCAAGCTTCCTCACCCCTATCTCACCTCATACCACGTCCAGAAGGGAGACAGATCCGGTTCTTTCCAGCTCAGAGCTGAAGACAAGACCCCTGACGGCGCACCAAACCTTGGGGAGACCTTGATCCAGTTCACAGAGCCTGAAGACCTGAGATCGGGCGACAGACCGGAGGAATCCAACAACACAGCTTGGGCACGAGCGAGACGAAGCCCGCTCGTCAACCTCCACTGGAAACACGATCAAGAACCCGCCATCTCCGCGGTATGGCTGATGGTATACGTGATCTTTACCATCCGTACGGGCGAGGAGTTCTTTCGCTTGAGGATACATGGGCCAGGCGCTGATTCCCTGGTCCAACAGCTCAAGACCGTCGCTCTGGCCATTGATCACCCAGGGCCATCCGGAAGCGGCAAGCGGAGTTCGACAGACAAGTGCGAGGAGCTTCTTGTCCTGAGGGGATCCTTCTGGCAGGGAGCAGGATCACCCTTCGGTCCACGACCGATATGGATTATCGACGATAACAGTCTCAAGCCGGAGCACCGCATTTCTTCCTATCCATTGACACCACTCGACTACACAATGACGATCGATCCTCCTGCCACGCTATCCTGGCACCCAAGGCGACCGGTGAAGCCGAGGCCAGGCTCTGTGATCTACAGCCGGTACATACCACATCTCAAGGAGACCTTCTCCATGGTCGCTCTCGACTACCAGAACGAAGACCATGTGCAGCTCTTCCACCAGTGGCAGAATGATCCGCGGGTGTCGCAGGGTTGGAACCAGACGGGCACCCTGGACCAGCATCGGGACTATCTCCGGGGAGCGCACGAGGATCCGCATCAGCTCACGATCCTGGCCAAGTTCGAGGACACGTACTTCGCATACTTCGAGGTGTACTGGGCAAAGGTAAGCCAATGCAGCGGCGACACCTCAGACAGAGCTGACAGCATACCCAGGAGGACCGCCTCGGCGGCTACTACACACCAGGAGACTTCGATCGCGGCAGGTACAGTCTTGTGGGGGACGTCAGGTACCGCGGTCCACACCGCGTCAGCGCATGGTGGTCGAGCCTGATGCATTATCTCTTCTTGGACGATCCAAGGACTATGTATGTGGTGGGCGAACCGAAGTACACAAACAGCTCTGTCTTGATGTATGACTTGATGCACGGCTTCGGGTTGGACAAGTTTGTTGATTTACCGGACAAGCGGTCGGCTTTTGTCAGGTGCTCGCGCGAGAGGTTCTTCCAATTGTGCCCGCTGGACGAGAACCCGAAGGTTATGGGCGGCACTATGGTGGGATTGGTCCCCAAATTATAGATGTAGAGTCTCATAGAGGTACTTGTGAGCTTGTTGAGTAGAGGTTTGGTCAATCGGGAAGCAATGATTCCCGTTACGTTACAGACTGGCAGTCCCGACAAAACCGATCGAGGTGTCCGTGGTGGCATTGCGCGTTTTGCCTGGTGTGCCATCCCGGTCACTTGCAACGCCAATGCTGAAGGAAAAGCTGCAGTAACCGGTAAGACTAGTTTGGATCGGTTCGAGAGCACTCTCGGCCGGCGGGCATTTGTCCAGCGTTGCGTCGAGCGCCCCGACACGTGTCAACTGATGATCTGATAAGATTGGATAAGATGGAAGTGGGTACTGCTCGGCCGGAAAATTCGCATGTGGGACGTGGACGTGGACAGCATGGGTGGGCACCGAGCCCAGCTTGGCTTGGAACTGATCCACTGGCCAACAGTTTCAGTTGCTTCTGGCGGGAAGGTCGGTTCACCGGTCATACGAGTATGAGATCCGTTGTAGGGAATGTACCTCAAGACGACAGCCACAATCCCTGCCGGTACCGGCGAGAAGGATCCGTAGCTACATGGGACCTATTACTCCAACAACTTCCCGGCTGTGCACTGGCCGTGCCAGTGTATGGAAGGATTCGCTCGGCAGTCTTAGTGATTACTGCGGACTCCGGAGAGACATCCGAGAAGTGGAACCCCCTTTAGAGCATTGGTACGCTGCCCTTGATAAGATCAAGACAAACGCCACCTCCAGTGGCATAGGCAACAACTCGCCGATGAACTTTAGCTCAAGTCTCTTCTAGCCCCAAGAAGTATCTAGGGTTGTTCTGCGTCCAACACATACGCTTGCCAGTATGGGCTCCACCTGCGATCATACAACTCGGACTTTTAAGGTGCTAGTGCTCGGTGGCTCTTATGCAGGTCTTTCTGCAGCCCTAAATCTCATCGACCTATGCCACAACAGAGATCCACGGTGTGGAAAGAAGACCGAGGATCCGCAGGATACCACCGCTCTGGAAACGATCGTGCCGGACATCACAATTGTTGACGAGCGTGATGGCTTCTGTAAGTCCTATTGTCGTCGAACCTTGGCTGCATGGTTGCTTGACAATGGCGGCGTTTAGAGACTGACTGTAACAAGACCACCTCATTGGCTCCCCATTGACTCTGGCGTTAGAAAGCTACGCGGATAAGGCCTGGGTCAAGTATGAGGCGATACCGGCCCTACAGATGCCCAACATCCGAGTTATCCAAGGAAGCGTGCTAGGGCTCAACACGTCGAGCAAGGTCGCTTCAGTGGCTGCTCATGGTAGTACCGACGATTTGAAGTTGGATTACGACTATCTTGTCGCAGCAACTGGACTGAGGAGGGCATGGCCTGTCGTGCCTCAGTCTCTCTGCCGCAAGCAGTACTTATCCGAGGTCGGAAATCACCTCCGTAACGTTGGGAATGCCAAGCACGGAGTAGTAGTTGTAGGGGGAGGTACGTTTCGACAACTTTGTCCTCTTGGGAATCTCTCTTCATTCGACTGGCAGTGTCTAACGATATGTCACAGGTGCTGTCGGCATCGAGATGGCAGCAGAGCTTAAGTTGGTCAAGCCGGAGACAGAAGTCACTCTCGTGCATTCTAGAGATAAACTTCTGTCTGCTGAGCCGCTGCCAGACGAAGTGAAGGACAAGGCGTTAGAGCTTGTCCGGGAATCTGAGGTTAAAGTCCTCATGTCGCATCGCCTCGAGACTGTTGCGGAGGTCGAGCAAGGGGGCGAGTCCAAGTGTTACAACTTGACATTCAATAACGGTCACTCTATGAGAGCGAGCGAGGTGATCATGACGGTCTCGAAGAGCGTGCCTGTAACAACGTTCCTGCCATACGCGGCCGTGGACGAGGAGGGATACGTTAAAGTACACTCCAAGTAAGGGACACCTCCACCCTTCCGTTATTTCCACTGTGGCACTGACCCAGTTGCAGTCTGTCTTTCTCAGGCGATGTTCCGAATGCTTCTGACCATTTTGCCATTGGCGATATTGCGAAATGGTCTGGCATCAAGCGTTGTGGCGCAGCAATGCACATGGGAATGCTGGCAGCGGTCAATATCCACCAGCTGATCAAGCGGACCGTGTCCGATTCGACTCCCGAGTTCATGAAGTTGGACGAGATCCCGCCAATGATCGGCCTCGCAGTAGGGAAGAAGGCAGTCGGGTACTGGCCAGGTGGTGGCACTACTTCAGGGGAGGACGTGATGGAGACGTTCTTCGGGAAGGACCTGGGATTCACAAGTAAGCTTGATACGGTATCTGATGATTTTGTGTGACCTTGCTAATACTTCCAAAGTTTGCTGGAACCATCTCCAGCTAGGGGTGAAGACATAGCAAGTCACGTAGGCGTGTGCTTATTGGACATGTGCATCATAGGGCGCTTGCACGTTGGAACATCTATCCTCTCCTCCCACCACTCATTATGCCTTGCCTCAGCTCGATTGCAACCTGTCATCCTCCCTTTCCTGGCCTCCACAGTCTTTGCGACTGGATTTAGAATTAGACTGACTGGTTCTCAAACATCAGCGGGGGCGGCGGCAACGGCGGCGAGAGTGGCTGCACAACTCAACCCCTTTTGCTATCACCATGGGGCAGGGGTGGGCGAGCGAGAGGGCGACTCGAACATTGCCTTCATTGAGCATTCTATCATAATATTACGGCATGTGAAGTAGAGTTTGAGTTGAAGGACGGAGGGGACTACGAGTTTGGGGCTAGACTTTTGCTTGAATGAGAAGAACTTGCTGACACGAGTAGAGTCGTTTAAATCAGCCTTGTGAATCTCAGGGCTTTGTAAAGTGGTGAGAGATGCCTGAACAGGCGACAAGGACACAAAACCACATTCGTGATGCGGTACCTCGACTCATTGTGCCACCTTCAGCTCCATCTCAACACCGCCTTAATAGTCTTCCCAGACTTGGTATCCTCTATAGCTTGCCGAAAGTCCTTCACATCGTAGACCTTCGTCAACTTTTCCAGGGGCAGATTACCGGCAGCGTGCTGGTCGATGAGGTAAG
>Ga0209127_100245_pt1 | contig 19471 bp, 17 predicted proteins | sample LakSupMetagenome_FD_187469 | JGI IMG/M metagenome (GOLD analysis project Ga0209127, IMG submission 187469) | Freshwater microbial communities from Lake Superior, Canada - Sta WM archaea (SPAdes) (version 2) | ecosystem: Environmental > Aquatic > Freshwater > Lake | place: Lake Superior, Canada...
TATACCAGATCAACGTATACGCCCGCAACGTAGTCGGCTTCGACACCACCTCTTCCGTCCAGCTCCTCCTAATAATGAACGGCATGTCGGTGCCCTCCCGCCCCGTGACGGGCTTCCTGGCCGACTACGTCCTCGGCCCCGTAAACACCTTCACCATCATGACCGTGATCGTCGCCGGCATGGTCTTCGCCTGGATCGGCATCCACACGCGCGCCGACATGTATGTCTTTGCCGTTTTCTTCGGGCTCGCGAACGGCGCCGCCCAGGGCGTCTACGTCGGCGCCCTGGCCAGCCTGACCAAGGACCCGCGCAAGATGGGGACGCGGTTCGGCATGGTGTGTACCGTCGTCGCGTTTGCGACGCTGGCGGGGCCGCCAACCGCGGGGGCGATCATCGACAAGGACGGTGGGAGGTACATTTGGGCTCAGGTCTGGGCGGGAATCGTCATTGCTCTAGGGTCGTGTACGATCGCTATGGCCAGGATTAAGAGTACGGGGTGGAGGTTGAGGGTGAAGATATAGGAACATAATGTGGATGGCAAAATAGTATCTTGGATAAGAGAGAAAAGGGATGATGTCGATTATGAGAACGATCAAAGACCGAAAGTGGCTCGCTCATACAGAGCTTCAATGCACGTCACAGTCGCAAGCAGACTTCTCGAACCAAGAGAGAGAGAGAGAGAGAGCGGAATGAGGAATAATGTAGTACCTTTTTGAATGTTACAAGCCAAATATATCTCCATAGATATGCTTTTCCACACAGCAAGCTGCCTCTGAAACCCGAAGAGGACTACAAATCTAGGGACTATCTGTCAACCTAGTGTGCCCATTGCAGTGTCGCATGACCCACCCATCTAATCATACGCCCCGACAGTCCACCACAAAACGCCAGCCCCATGTAGTCTACCCAAACTGGTCTTGTTCCATGTTATTCCCTACACTTTCTTACCCCCAAGCGGCGCCTCATCAACCTGAACCTCCCTGACTGAATACATCGCCCCTTTGACTGCCACAGACATCGTCTGCAACGAGACATCCGAGTCATTCGATGTGTTCGCATCCACAGCCAATCCTTGCTTTGGCGGCGGAGTCGGCGGAGTTGGCGGAGTTGGCGGAGTCGGCGGTCCCGACTCTGGAGTGTCTATGTCGGCGAGCTGGATGTCGCTGCGACTGAAGCTAGGCATGCTGCCCTGCGCGCAGGCTCGACCGGGCGTGCCGGTGCGCGGCTGGTTGCGGTAGTGGTGGTGCCCGTTGCTGTTTCCGGTGGACATGAAGCCCTTGACGCGCATGGCCTGGAGGAGGGGGCGGATGGTTACGAGAGAGGAGGCGACGATGGCGACGCCCGGTTCGATTAGCGTCCAGACCATTGCATCTGTGCCGGCGACTGGGGGGAATGTTAGATGATGGCAGAGGAAGGGGTGGGTAGGGGACGTACAGAGGATGTCGTCTGTGTCATTGAGGTCGGCGAGGAATTTGAGGCGGATAAGAGTTGCTACCGAGGCGCTGTGTCACGAAAGTGAGTATGTAACGTGGCTGTTGAGGTTGAGTGAGGGACTCACAATATGCCTAGACCCAGTAACAAGACGACGACTGCCTTCGCTTGCTTCGTCATTTTCACGTTCCAGATCATGATTATCGGTAACAGGGCATATAGCCAATCCGTGACGATCGTCATGACGCTGAAGGAATATGCCGCGGCGACAATCTGCTCCGAGGTGACGCACACTTGACCCGGTATTGTATAGTCCCACTGTGCCTGAACTGGTTTGCACTGAAATATGTCCCAGAAGAAGAGGACTGTGCTCCAGATCGCGACCACGAACATGCTGGCCCGGAGCGTATACGTGTATCTCCTTTGGACTGTTAGTCTGAGGAGGAAGATGGCGTAGCTGAGTTTGATAAACATCATGTTGAGAATATAAGTGGCTGTGGCAAGCGCCTGCCACTTGAGGGCTTCGATCTCTTCATGTTGTGTAAGCGCCCTGTTATGTTTTCCCAGTCCGACTTTGACTCCGAGAAGGATGAAGGAACATGATACAGTGAAGATGACCTAGTCAGCGTCAGCAGGTGCCGCGGACCTAGTCAGGATGCTCGAGGAGACATGCCTGGGAGACCAGCATCAGCCAGTCATCTACCTGGAAGTTCCGAGTAAGGACTGCGCGGACATAGGTCCTCAAGACCACGGACACGTATGTGAAGGCAAGAAAGCTGATAGCAGTAACTGTCAGAGCATTGCTGTTGTCGTCCGCCAGGTTCACCATATCTGCCACTTCAGCTCGTGGGAGCCCGCTTAGCGTTAGGGCTGGAACATGAATGTCGTGGACTCGTGTATGAACGTTTGATCTTGTCCGGCGACAGACACAGTCGTTGATAAGGCTAAGTCATCAACAACAAGGAGTAAAGTACGGGAAAGCCAGGAGACAAGTGACAAGGCCTGCCGGGGAGATGGTGTTGATGTGGGTAGCAATCACCAGTAGTCTCCCCCTTAGGTTACAATGACCCGTCTGATGTTGACCCGACGGTCGGGGCCAGGGAGGGTGGGGTAGTCTTTCAGGTACGATCGCAGGAGATCTGCAACGAGAAAGCACGGTACCGTGTGCATCGAAATCCTTCACTTACATGGCGCAGTCCCATCTCCGGAATGGTGAGGCTTGGTACAAGGTTTTTACATAGTTTAGCGTTGAGAAGCTGGCACACAACAATTCCCGAGCGCTTCACACACCCACATCAAAGGATCATAGACTTCTATGGCGCGGAGGCGAACGGATGCGTCGTGTTGGAGCTGAAGACCTCGAGAGACACAGTTTGGCTTCGTTTGCCAATTATATCCACGGGTGCCTATTGGGAGAATAAACTGGAATGTGAAAGAGGAATGTATCGGGACTCGTTGGGTGTGAGACCTAGAGTCTGGATCTCATCAGGCTCTTCCTGGACTTTGGGTGGAATCCTTCTTGCCAATGTTGCCATTTCAGACTACCTACACTTACTGAAGGTCCAGACGTCGGAGGTAGAGCGACGTTCGACAGAAGCAGGCGGGGATTGATTTCCTGGCTTATTTGGCAATGCCTCAGCTTGATGAAGTCGAAATGTTTCGGTTCTCACTGGGGGTTGGCTCCAACAACCCACACGATGTCGCCCAAGGATCTGCTGTCAGCCCTATTGCTAAGGGAACCTTAAACATAGCACGTCGCATTACGGAACCGGGACGTCAGCCGCAGCTTGGCGTTTGTCGATCGCTTATCCGCATTCGAGCACCCCTGCCGCACAGTCAAGATGAATACATCACGTGTTGAAGCTAAAATGACATGTGGTAGTGAGACGCACAGACCTCGTTGGAATTGTTGTCTGCCCCCTGGCGATGTGACATCGCCAACGCCAGCTCACCGATGCCGGGTCTCGATACCTACACTCCGGAACGCCTGACTGTTCCACTGGCTTGACCATTCGAAATATGGGAATCTCAACGATAGCCTGAAACTGATTGGCGTTCGCAGTCTGTAAAAGTTAAAAGAGTTGATAAGGAATAACAGTCAACGTAAACGTTTAAGTGGCCGAAATATACGGCGGTGTACATCTCGCAGTGGTTCTCGGTGAACCCCTCTCTCACCTCTCTCACCGAAACTACCCTCCATTGACATGGAGCGATGAAATGTCAACAGCATCACCAACTCTTATATGATTAGCAATGAATGACACGCGCAACCTAAAGTACACGGCCCACAGCTACGGCGACCACGAGCTCCAGCGTCTAGGCATCTGGCAATGGAAGCATTCCTCCGGCGCCGAGCACCATGTTCCAGGAGACCCGAGCGTCCCCAAGACGAAATACTGGTTCATGTAAGTCTTTCCTCCACCCCGTTCCCCTTACTCCTCCAATTTTCTCCACATTTAACACGACTGCAAAATAAAGCTACATCCACGGCGGCATCTGGCGCGACCCGCGCACAACCCACCTGCAAGCCAAGCCCGCCATCTCCTTCCTGGGCGGCGCCCCCAACGAGGCCCGCATAGCCGGCTTCGCGTCAGTCGACTACAGGCTGTCTCCCCACCCGGAGTTCCCGCAGGACCCAGCCGCCACCCCCGCGGCGGAGCTGAGGGCCGCGAAGCACCCGGACCATATCGGCGACGTGCGCTCGGCGCTCGCGTATCTGGGTAGGGAGCTGGGGATCGGGAACGGGGAAGGGGAGACGCCGTATGTGTTGTGGGGGCACAGCTGTGGCGCTACGCTGGCGCTGCAGGTTGTGATGGGGATCGAGGTGGCCGGGCCCGGGAGGGGGGAGGTGCCGATGCCGGCTGCTGTGGTTGGGTTGCAGGGAATGTATGACCTCGTTGGGCTGAACGGCCGGTTCAGCGGGGCGTATGGGGAGATGATTGCCGGGGCGTTTGGGTGGGACGAGGAGATCTGGAAACGGGTCAGTCCGGCGAGGTTTGAGGGGAGGTTTAGTGATACTTGGGGTGCGCATGCTAAGGGGAGGGGGATTGTTATGCTCGCGTATTCTGGGGAAGATGAGTGGATTGATATGTCCGAGATTGATGCCATGGAGGAGAGGCTGAAGAGAGAGGCGGATGGAGGGCTGCATGTGATGACTCGGAGGGATCTAACTGGAGGGCATGATGCTGTTGCAGAGGATGGGCGGGCTGTGGCTACCGTGCTGATGGAGACAGTTACAGGGTTGGATAACCTGGAGAGAGCGCCGAAGGTGATAAACGAGGTGATGAGCGAGAGGTTTGGCAATAACTGGGATGTGAAATGATCACTACATTTAACTCAACATATGGGATCCTGTTCTGGACAGCAGTTGGATATGAATGTCTGTGTCATTCAAGTAGTAGCACTAGACTTCTGAGAACCAGCTCTAGCCCGTTGTTTGGGGACGTGTTCCCCGTGTTGGCCCTGTTTAGTTTAGCCTCTAACCCGGATAGCTATACAAAGTGACGCCCTTATACGCCAAATAATGCCTATGATAGAGTAACCGCTGAAAGCACCGGGAGACCGCCTTCTGAAGGTCATCCTAGCCCGTCTCTGTTCCTCACCTACTCAGCAGAGCAACACTGCATCTCCCATGCTCCGCTATGATAGCATCCCATCGCCAACCTCCAACTCACTGGGGTCGACGATCCACTCCTCCTCATCTCCCCACTTGGGCGCCAGCACAAACTTGCCATGGATCTTTCCCATGCTATACGCTGTGCCGGCAGGTTCATTGCTTCTCGCCAGCGGATTCGTCTCCTCGACCAGCACTGCCGTGGTCAGGAAATTGGTGTCAATGCCGGGCACCATCTCCAGCGTCTGCCCGCCCCAGTCGAGCTCGACTTTGCCAGATCGCCGCACCACGAGCTTGCCCACGTAACCGCCTTCGGGAGGGTAAGGAAGTTCCTTGCCGTTCTCTTTGGGTGCCTCATCATTGATCTCGTCCTCGACTTTGACGCCACGGTCCGGAGTCACCGAGGCCCCTGTGAGGTCGATGTTGGTGGCTGGCTGGTCGAGCATGACGATGTCGTCCGTCGGCTCGGGCTTGACAAAGTCAGCATCGTTCTTTGCCGGCTTTGGTATCGGCTGTCGTTTGATTGTGAGGGGCGGTAGGACCGGCGGGAGCTGAAAGAGGAAGAGGGCGCCTTCTAGAGGGTTGTCTGGGATGTTGCCATCGGCATCTGGGGTCTGGTCTGGATCGCCTAGACTGAGGAGGTGAGTGAGACGCGCCAGGTCCTCCGCAATCTGCTCCTCTTCCGGATCCTTGCTCTTTCTCAGGAGATTCTTCTTGCGGTCCTCCTTTGCCGCCAATATTGCGTCGATTGCGGATGCCTCGACCATCTCGCCATCTTCGTTCTTGACCAAGATCTTTTCACGAGTCTTTGGTGCGACATGGTCCCAGACTTCGTCGTCGTTCTTTAGCCCGGGTTCGGCCTTGTGGCTGGGGCCGTCGACAAACATGCTCTCCGAATCTGATCCATCAGCCTCGCCTTCCGCAGCCTTCTCGCCTGCGGCAATGTCTTCTGCCGTGGTCAGCTCGACTCCGCCGTCCTGCACCTCCTCTCGCTTTATGCCGACTGGCAGAATGCCTCGCTTCTTCTTTGTCGTAGTAACCTTTGCGCCAGTCGGTGTGTATTCTTCGTCGTCCCCAGGTAGGCTGCCGCGGAGTTCATCGGCGTTGATCCTATCATCTTCCACCCTGCCGTCGGCGAAGTTGTATGCGGAGCCAGTTCCCGAGGGCCCTCCTGATTTGCTACCGAAGCCGCCGCCCCCGCCAAAGGCACCGTTACCACCTCCTAAACCACCACCTCGAGACGTTGAGCCAGCTAAGGGGGGCAGTCATGTTAGTGTTTTCTTAACTCGGTCATAGACATGGAGTTCCCACTTACTAGGTCCAAACATTCCACCACCTCTCCCCGCCTCAAACTCCCTGAAGCCACCTCGGCCCCGTCCTCGGCCACGGCCCCGCCCCCTTCCTCTCGCCCTCCGCGCATCATCAGCCGCCTTCTTGTTCTGGATCTTGAGTTGCTCCTCGGCAAGCCTCTGTCGCTCCTCCTCTGTGCGTCGGTTCGCCTTGGGCTTGAACTTGGCGGCGCGGCTGCTGCTAGCCGACGCGGCGCCCCGTGCCGATGTTGTAGGTGCCCGTGTGACTCGAGCGGTCGGAGTGGTGGCAGGGGGGTCGGAAGAAGAGAGGCTGCGGTCGACGGTTGTCGGTGTACTGTCGAGGGATGTGCTGCTCTGGGCGGAGTCCGGTGCGGCAGCTGCACCCGCGCGCCCGCCGCGACGTGTGCCGCGTCGAGGGGCACTCGACATTATATGTGTGCAGCTCGTGGGAATAGTATAAGGTCTGTGTGGAGTCAGATTGTACTCAGCAGAGGACCCGTTGCCGGTCGGTGTGTATCGCGATTTTATTGGTCTTCTCAACCGGAGACTTGGGTTGTTGAATGGCTATTGAATCACCTCTGTCGGCGGCTCGAAGCTTGAACCGCCCAGAAATTTGACGACCCGGTGGGGGACGATGACCGCGGGGTGAACTTTCTTCTTGCCAGACCAGGTTTGTCAGGTACTCCACTTTAACTGCGATACTTTGGGTCGGCTTGGCAGGGGTCGAGGTACGTACATTGATAGGTGTTATCGCAACTTCACCTGCATCGGAGTGACTTCCATTGATGGCCGCCAATGTCGTGTTTTGGGGGGAAGTCACATCACGGGTTACCATGATACGGCGATGACAAATGGAGTCTCCTTTCCCTAAATCATCCTCCATCCCTGGAGAAGGCCGAATTTCTGTCAAGCGCTTGCCAAATGGCACATCTGGCCTCGAAACTATCACATATCAATATCCCCTAAAGCTCATAACGCCTTCAAAGCCAACAGAGAAGGAGAGCATTCTGGTCTTCCTGCTCTCATACGGAGGCGGCCTCGTCGGGGGCGATAGCGTCCATCTCTCAATCGATGTTCAAGCCGAGGCAAAGCTGAGCATCGTCACCCAAGGCCACACCAAGATCTTCAGCTCACTTAGCCGGGACATCGTCACCAGTCAGACTCTGGCCGTTCAGATAGCCGACGGGGCAGCACTATGTCTCCTCCCGGATCCGGTACAACCATTTGAGGACAGCGTCTACGAGCAGACACAGATCTTCAAGCTAGCAATGGCTGGTTCCTTATGTCTACTGGACTGGGTCACACGAGGCCGGACAGCCAGAGGAGAGAATTGGAGCCTAACACGCTGGGTGGGCCGGAACGAAGTCTGGGTACCAGACCAGGTTCGCCCTGACGGCGAGAGGCTACTCGTGAGAGACACGGTCATCCTCGACGCCGAGCGACCGCAGGCTGAGATGCCGGGCTTACGGGAGAGCATGTCGCGCATGGGCGTTTTTGGGACGCTTCTACTACGAGGCCCGCTGGTAAAGGCTCTGGGGCAGTTCTTCGTCGCCGAGTTTGCGGCGTTGCCGCGCCTAGGAGCGAGGGATTTCAGGAGCGATGAGGCTAGACAGGCCGAGATTGAGGAGCTGTCGCCGCTTGAGAAGTGGCGGGCGGAGAGGATACGGGCGGAGAAGGAGAAGGGCTTGCTATGGTCTGCTGCCCATGTCAGGGGCTGCGTGGTGGTCAAGTTTGGAGCTCCTGATGTTGAGGCTGGGCGGGAATGGATTGGTGCTATGCTGGCAAAGGAGGGAAGCATAGCTGAGATATTTGGAAACCAGGCGCTGATGTGCGTCCGGTGATGCTACGAGGATCTATGGATTGGCTGTTGGGCCCAATTTAGCTACCTATAGGTGGGTCGAGATGATGCGGCCAGGTGCTGTGATACCACGATACGCTCTGTAGGTGTGTCCCTGATGATAGTGACGAGGTAAATCGAGGCTGATCATCGTCTGGTGTAGTAAGACGGACTGGTTGCCTGCCAACGAGGTCCTTTCCAAGGAGAGTCCTTAGGGAGGGCGGATGCAGGCGGATGCAGCGAGCGAGGAACTTCGGTAACAGGGGAGTGTATCGGGGCAAGCCCAAGAATCGAAGAGGTAGACTACATGTCGTAGACTTGCGTAGTTGTTCTTACTTCGATGAAATCCGTATTCCAAGTCTGCCTTCGGTACTCCGATGGACCGGTTACAATGATATACCCCACTTTATCCGACGTCCAGCTTTAGTGGGGAAGCTGTCTTCATGGTTGACGCTTGAAAGGTGGGAGGTAATTACCCAAATATCCGCAACACCACGACGCGTATCGCCAACCCGATTGACCGTTCGCGCTGTGATGCCACCACAACCACTGTCACTTACTATCGCGTCATAACTGTAATGATACCCAGACGAGCGCCCCTAATGGAAACTTCGCACAATAACGCGACGAGCTCACCCGCTCCCACCGGCGCGTCGCGTCGATCTGGACGCGTCTCGAAGCTCCCCGAGAAGTTCAAGCCGGATGCGCCCGCCGCTACAAAGCGCAAACGCCACGACGATAACGAGGATGAAGACGCAGAGAATGACGAGCCACTGACGGACGAAGAGGAGAGCGATGTCGATGCCGACGACGCAGCCGACGACGATGACGATGATGTGGTAGAGGAGGCGCCCAAGCGCAAGAAGAAGCCGTCGCAACCCGCCAGGAGCAGGAAGCCTGCGGCTAAGAAGCCAAAGACTAACGGCGATGCGGGCCATCAGCCCGTCAGGCTGGCCAGCAGGCCCAAGAAGGCGGTGCGCATCGCAGTTGAACGCCGAGAGGGAGACGGGCTATTTGGTACATCACCCCGCCAAAACGCGATAAATTGTCGTCGCTAATCATGTCGCAGGCGAGATATTCACCACCGGCGAGTCGTCTGACGATGTTGCTGCGCACTGGTATCAGCGATATCAACAAGACAACGCCGCTGCGCTTACCGACTTGGTCAACTGTATCCTGCTGTCCGCCGGCTGTAACCAGCTTGTCACGGAAGATGATATACGAGACCCGGAGAATGCCCCGAACAGGTTGGCTGATCTTCAGAACGTCTACACGGAGGTTAGTACCCGGAAGCATGCGCACTTGGCTATGCACTCGAACAGACTTCTAACGTTATCACAGGAAGGTATCACCGACTACCCCCTAGTCTCGAGGAGTCGGGGCACAAAGTCATTCCGGGACCTGCTAGTTAGTTTCTTCAGGTCCCTTGTGAATGTCATGCACGAGACCGAGATCATGTACAAGGACTCGGACCTGATGGAGAACATCACGCGATGGGTCGCTTCAATGTCCTCCTCGACTCTGCGCCCCTTTCGACATACAGCTACCACAGTCGTGCTGGCCATGGAGACAGCCCTTGTCGAGGTCGCCAAGAAACTGGACGACCGCGTCACAAAGATGACACAGCAGGGCGAATCCGAGAAGGCGCGCAAAGGAAAGAACAAGGAGAAGCTGGCGGCTATCCAGCGCAATCTGGATGAGGCCAACAAGAACCGAGAGACGTGTCAGGGAATGATCAGGGACTTTTTCGACACTGTCTTCGTCCACCGGTACCGCGACATCGATCCGAAGATCCGGACTGAGTGCGTCGATGCCCTGGGTGCCTGGATCTGGCTGCTTCCGAGCATCTTCATGCAACCCGAGTATTTGCGATATCTCGGCTGGATGCTCTCAGATACTGTCGCGGCAACGCGCCACGAGGTGTTGAAGCAGCTGGGACGCATCTTCAAGCGGGACGCCGACAAGCTCGGACACTTCATCGACCGGTTCCGCGAGCGTCTCGTGGAGATGGCGACCAAGGATCTCGACGTCGGCGTTCGTGTTGTGGCGATCTCGGTCATCGAAACCTTGAAGTCCACGGGCATGCTGGAGCCCAACGAGATTGATGCGATCGGCAAACTCATCTTTGACTCGGAACTCAGGGTCCGTAAGGCGGTGGTGGACTTCTTCGCCGGATGCGTGAACGACTCTATCGAAAGCAAGGTCGAGGACATGGGTGGCGATGATGCGATCGACGAGATATTCGGCGAGGATCAGGAGGATGAGTACTACGCACCCCGTCGAGACTGGATCAGTATCAAGTGTCTCGCCGAGATTCTCGCCGTCTACGACAATCAGTTCGAGGACGAACAGCCGACGGAGCCTCCACGACCACTAGATATCGCCGTTGACCTATACAGCGCCGCCACCCCTGACACTAGGATATCGATGGCTACACAGGTCCTCTACGAGAAGATCGACCACATAAGGAACTGGGAGATTCTCGCTGGATACCTCCTCTACGACCATACCACCAACACTTCTTCGTCCAAGTCTAAGGCGAGGTCGAACGAGACCGCTTTGAAAGACGCTGTCGCACCTGAAGGGCGGGAGGAGGCTATCCTGCTGGAGATGCTCTGTTCAGCCGTCAAGCTGAGTCTGTCTCACAGTGCGGAGGTTAAGAAGAAGCCAAGACTGGAGACGGATGCCCAGGAGGAGACCGGAGTCAACTTGGCTACGGTGATTCCGAAGCTTCTCAAGAAGTTCGGAGCTGAGCCAAGTACAGCAACACTCGTACTTCGTCTTGAGCACTCCCTTGATCTCGACGTCTTCCAGCAGCTTCACCAGGATTCCACCACATACACGAGGCTCCTGGATGAGGTTTGCACCCAGTTCAACAGGCATGTGGACAGGAGCGTCATCAGCGAGGCCGCTCAGTCACTCTTGCACGCGCGGCAGTATGAGGAGCTGGCAGAGCTAGCTGACAGCAGGATCTGGGTTCTGTGGGAAAATGTTATCAACAGCTTGCGGAACTTCGACAAGTCTGGCGAACTCTCTATGCGTGGAGACCTGGATGCCGAGCTCCTTGCTGATCTCATCAACGTCCTGATGAAGATCAGCAAGCTTGCCGCCATCTCGGACTGCGTCGACGTCCTGTCCGCGGCCAGCCAAGACGAGGACTCCAGCTCTCCCGCGATCGAGATCCTGGCTCGGATCGTGCACCGGGGCAAGATCGCCACAGTCGACGAGGAGCTCGACGACCTGGAAGACGAGGCTGTAGCGTACGCCATTAAAGGCTGCCACTTCTACTTCATGTGGAAGGTCCGCAGCTTCACCCTCGCCGTCCAGTCCGGCGCCACCATCCCGGGAAGCGAGGTAGACCACCTCAACGTCCTGCGCAAGACGTACCAGACGAACCTGATCTCCACCCTCTCCTCCCGAGGCACTAACGATGACCTCCGGCTCTTCTCCACCGGCGCCCTCTGTGACCTGCACGTCCTCTTCTCCGCCCTGCGCAAGACCCTCGAGCTCACCACCCCGAACGCAAGCCAGAAGTACCCGGCCCTGGAACCCCTCTTCGAGGAGATCCCGCCCGCCCTCGTCACCGCCGAGCTGATCGAGATCTTCGACTCGGCCGAGCGCGCGTACGCCCGGCGCGCCAAGAAGACGCTCAACGAGCCCGCCGACGACGAGGACCCGCTCGACGACGACGACGACGAGTTCGAGGACGACGCCGGCGACGAGGGCGGCGGCGAGCTGACGCGCGACGAGCGGCTGGGCCGCGAGCTCAAGGCCGAGAGGGCGCTGTGCGAGCTGGCGTCCAAGTACGTCCTGGCCATACTGGGCGGGATGTTGGACGCGAGCGGCCCGTCGGCGGGGAGGCTGAGAAAGAGGATGAGGCGGAACGCCAATAAGCTCGGGACTAGTTTCAAGGAGATTGTCGGCTTTTTGGACGAGGAGAAGCTGGCGGAGCGGATTGCGCGGGGTACGGCGGGGAAGGGGAAGAAGAAGAGGAGTAGGAAGCCTGCTGCGTCTGGTGAGAAGGAGAGGGAGAAGAAGAAAAGCGAGGAGGTTGTGGTTGAGGATGATTCTGACGACGAGGAGGAAGCGGAGAATCCGGTCGAGGAGGGGACGGATGAGGATCTGAGACGGAGGGAGTTGCTGGAGGAGGAGCGTGTGGACGACGATGTGGCGGAAACGCCGCCGCCGCCTGCTGGGGATGGGGATGAGGACTCTGTTTTGGGTGATTAGGAGTGATGATGCGGTTGGGACTCGGCTGACGGGTACTTTTTCGAAACCGCGTTATCAATTGGTCTGCCATCAAAGCCTAGCGAAGGGGCGAGGCAATGCCTATAGCCGCTGATGAAGCGAGGCGGCACGGGTTGTTCATGGTGCTACGACGATGTCGCAACATTCTCTGTTTTCTCTATCTCTCCTAGGGCGGTATCAATACTTGTGCTGTGGGAAGGATGGTCGTTATGGCAAGCGGTATGTAGCTGAGAAGCAAGCCTTGCTGGTGTATTATTGGATGGCGACAACGGATGTTAATGCAGAGCGCTTATATGGACTGTATAATTTGTGGATTGCGTCTGATGTGCCGGGTGAGACTGCGTATCCTCTAGCCCAAGCATAAGTAGGACGGTTGCAACGCTCAGAGATGGTTAACGAACCAAGTCTATCCGCACTCCTCTAAGTGTCCTTATCCCATGAAGGCCAACCCTGACGCCACTCGTACGCCCCCTTATCATCCCATCTTGGCTTGCCTGGAGCATCGCATTAGCTAGCATCGTGTAGCTCACAAACAAGTATACATTGTCTGCGGAGAAAAACAGCATGTAAATAAGAACGCCTTGCAAGGCTAGCATGTGTCATATCATCAACCCGCTTCGCCATCAGAAACCATCTATGTCCTACGCCTGCGCGCCCTCGGCGGAAGCAAGTAGCCTCGCCCGCCAGCTGTTGCAGACCTCCTCGAACCCGCCCACCACCTCCCCGCAGACATGGGCGCACTCCCGGTTCCGTAACCTCTCGCCCCAGTTCCCGCGCGTGAGCCACCTCTCCCCTTCCTCGCGCAGCTCCTCCTCCCTCTTGAGCTCGGCGACCAGCTCCCTCGCGCTCTTGAGGCGGCGCGTCGCCGTCGTCGTCGTCTGGCGCGACATGTGCAGCGTGTCGGAGAGGTAGTTGAGGGTCTGGGCCAAGTCAGCCGTGACGGTGTGCAGGGCAGAGAGGGACTGGAAGGCGGTGGCGGAGGGGCGCGGCATGGTCTCGGAGAGGGAGACGAGCAGGGGGAGGAGGGCGTCGATGGTCTCCGGCTCCGGGGGCGGGACGAGGGGCGAGAGGATGGCCGATGTGAGGTTGTGGAGGAGGCGCAGCTGGTGGTTGAGGTGGGTTGTCAGTGCCGAGTGGGCGGTTATTAGCCTGGTAAGAGGAGGAGTTAGCAATATGCGAGGTGTAGGGGGAGTGCCGAGGTGCCTGCTTACCTCGATGCACCGCCCTCGACGCCGGCTTGTGAGCTTAAGTCCCTCAGCCCCTCCGTAACCCGCTTGAACGCCCCGTCCGCAGCGCTCCCGTTGCTTTCAGTACCTCGTCTCGCCAGACTCTCGACTGCATCGATCTTGGCCACCAGGCTGGGCGGCATCCCGGGCGAGTCGAGGTCCGATTCGGACCCGTACTCGCTCCCGTCGTATTCGCTCCCTGCCTTTCCCCTCCGCGCGGTCGGAGACGGTAGACTCAGACTCATGCTCTTCTCCCGTTGTCGCGGCTGTCCGCCCGGGCTCTCCACCTCGACACCGCTATCGCGCGTCCCTGCTGCGCCCGGTACGCCGCTTTCGTCCAGGTCGTCGACGTTGATGTCTGGCGCTGCCTCCCCGGTCTGGTCGTAGTACCCGTCGTCGTAGTCCTCGCCGTCGGAGAATGCGTCTGCCAGCTCGTCCGCGAGGTTGCCCAGCCCGTTCCCTCCTGCTGGCGGCACGCCCCCGCTGCTGAAGATGTTTATGTCTAGCCCGCTCTGTCGGTGACTGAGGGTAGGTGTGGAGGGCGCATCTTGGAGGGACGACCTGGACTGTCGGCGCTCTTGTTGCGGGGATGAGGCTGCGCTGTTGTAGGAGTTTGTGAAGTCGAGGCTTGAGGGGTGCCGCGAGTGGCGGGGTGTTCGCGGGGACGAGGGCATCTCTGCGGTCACTCTGTTGACCTCCCCGTTCGTGGGTATTAAAGCTCGCTATGATCCTGTCACGCTATGGTTGGTTTGCCGGTGGGATGCTTCGCTGTGGGTTGTTTTGACTGTGTCGTTGTCGTCGCGGCGACGTGGAGTGCAAGGATGCGAAATGCGACTCGAAACGGGGGGATATAAAAGAGGGTTATAGCAGGGGTAAGCTGGTCTATGTCACCGGCTTGCAAGTTCACCAAGGTCCTGACGGAGATGTGGTCGTCACTGTTCCCCCAAAGCAGGATCGCCGTCGAAACAATAGGTTCTAGGTGGTGAACAGAGAGACGGTGCAGAAGAAACTCGGCAGTTGGTTCTAGGGGCCCAAAGATCCAGATTTGGGTACTTCGTCACGAATCCCGATGTTGCACCCTCCTCCACATGTCAGAGACATTTGTTGCTAAACCAAGACCCCGGTCCCGGGACCTTTAACATGAAACGGTGCACCGCTAAACGTGGAGGTGGCAGGACCGTTTGTAGCATGGTTTCGTTGACAATTGGGCAACTGATCGTCACATGGCAAGTACCACATGTTCTCCTATTCAACGACATGTCTGACTCTGATTTTTTGTATCAGCAACCTCCTGTCTTCTTGCGGTGAGAGGAGAATAATGGTGATCGCCATGCTACGGACGCCATAACGTGCTCACACTAGCGCCAGGGGAAGGGACGTTAAAGAACCGGGTACCTGTCACTTGTGGGACTCTGAGCAGATTCAAAGCTCAATTTGTGGTGTTCTTGGTGAACGTCGTCAACATCCAACCTCACGCTTGCACAGGGCCTTGCAATGGCGAACTTCAGGCGCTTCCGGCCGGACGACCTCAACAAGCTGTCCAAGTGCAATCTCGACCAATATACGGAGACCTACGAGCTTGGTTTCTACCTGCAGTACTATGCGAAGTGGCCATCGCTCTTCCAGGTGGCCGAGGACCAAGATGGAAATATCATAGGCTACAGTAAGAATAGCACCCTCCTGCCTCTCTACGCAGACCTCTCTGACAATTGTGCAGTAATGGGCAAACTCGAGTCCTCCCCAGACTACTACAAATTCTCGGAGCACTACCTCCCTTGGCACGCGCACATCACCGCCGTGACCGTCGCGCCGGCCGCCCGCCGTCTCGGAATCGGCAAGCTGCTGACCCAGCACCTCGAGTCCGCGGCCGACGCCAACGACGCCTGGTTCGTGGACCTCTTCGTCAGGTGCACGAACGCCAAGGCCATCGAGTTCTACAAGAGCATGGGCTACAGCATATTTCGCGTCGTGAAAGACTACTACGGCGACCACTCCACCGATCCCACCTTGCACAGCGAGGACGCCTATGACATGAGGAAACCGATGAAGAGGGACATCAAGAGGGAGCATATCCGCACGGACGAGGACGGCATGAAACACGAGGTCTCGCCGGAGGACGTGTGGTGACGGCAGGGCGGTTAAACCGGAATCGTATCTTCATCAGCTCTATGGCCCAACCCATGTACGCCTACCAACTCGCCAGAGCTGATTCACTGCCACGCACCGTCAACGCTGTATACGCTCCCGCTCACGAACTTGCTCTCCGGCCCGAGCAAGAATCCGATGACGGCAGCGACCTCCTCTGCCGTGCCCTGTCTGCGGAACGCGCTCGGATCGTCAAACGGCGCATCCTTCGGCCTGCCTGTCAGGTCCCAGTTCTTCTGCATCAAGGGCGTATAAATCGCTCCCGGAGCCACAGCGTTGACGCGGACCTCGCGGTGTCCATTCTCCTGCGCCGCCACACGCGTGAGTCCGATAACACCATGCTTGCTGGCGTCATAGGCAGCATGGTAGGCGAAACCTGTCGTCCCCTGTCAGCTTCCAATCAACAACCGCACATTTGGCTCTCAACGGGGGACACAACCCACCCTTCAATCCGTGAATGCTCGAGACGTTGACAATACTACCCCCGTCCACAATCTTCCTCAACTCGGCCCGCAGGCAGTACATCGTCCCGGTCAAGTTAACGGCAATGATCCGATCCCACTCCTCGTCCTTAAACTCCGTTATCGCCGCCTTCCCGTGCTCGCGCCCGATGATCCCCGCCACGTTCGCCGCGCCGTCCAGGCGCCCGTGCCGCCGGACGATCCCCTCGATCCAGGCGTCCACCTCGGCCCGCTCCGAGATGTCGACCTTGGTGACGTTGTACTTCTTCGCAGCGCCCCGCTGTCCCGAGAAGTACGCCTCGGCGCTCTCCATCGCTTCCCGGTCCACATCGGCGACGCACACGGTCGCGCCGCGGCTGCTGAGCATTTTTGCAGTGGCCAGGCCGATGCCGCTCGCGCCGCCCGTTATGGCGAAGACTTTGCCTGTGAGTGACTGGGACATGTTTTCTGGACCTGTCTGTGTCGATCACTTTTCTGTTTCTTGGGGCTCTGGTCTGGAGTGTCTGGGTCTGTGGCCTCGCGGGTTATGCGGTTGTTTATGGGAAGGAGATCGTGGGGAGAAGCGATGTGTGTACTACAAAATGTCGTGGTGTTGACGTAGGCGCTGCACGATGAGCTACAAGTCCGGTGCCGAGATCGCGGATCGGCATCAGATCTCCTACCCCTCGAAATACTGACTCGAAGACGTGAGGGGAAGATTCGGGGGAAGCACTAGACCTAGTGATCAAACTATTTAGAAAGTTGTTCTAGAATAAATCTGGTACATGTCCATATTTCCTCATCGGCCTCATGCTCGACCTTGCACTGGGCTATCCACCGCGGCTTCTGTTACTTCTCCAAGGTAGGCTCCTCTTGGTGATGTTCCTGTCACGCATTCAAGTACAGCAAGTTCCGATGTTGTGATTGGGGCGGGAATTGCGCGGAGAGCCCAAACCCAGTCGGGTGCTATCAGGGACGGCAATAGTGCGAGCTATTTCCACCATTCTGTGACGATGTAGCATCAGCAGGTTGGAACTCTGCGGGAGGTCCAACACGAACTTCAGCTTGTGTTGCACTCTGAGCGACCGGGCAAGGAAAGCAATACCGCAAGGGACGCCGAATGGGGGCCATTAATGATAGTATTTACTACTGATGAAGTAAAGATATCCGCAAGCATTGTCAGCATCTCCGTCGACTGGATCGCCGCCTCGTGATCTCCAACCACGCTCTCCAGCCCGACATCAACCCGTTGCTTGGCAAGAGTCTATAGCAAGAAACAGTACGAAGAGAAGTAATCGTAGAGGGCCCTTTTCTTGGTTCCTTCTTCCAATTCTTTTTTTTGTCTTTTTTTCTTTCTCGGTCTTTTCCTGTATAGTCCAAATTCATAGAACGACATCCCCGCAAACTATGACAACTGTGTCGCCTGGCTGTGTCCCGTGTACTGACCAACCCATCCATCGCCATAAGCAGGTGCACGTCACCAACACACTCAGTGCATCCCAAGCAGGGCCTTCGCGCCTGGCTCGCTGCAGACGTAGATGACGTCGTGATCGGCCGAGAAGCCGTTAAACTTGGTGGCCGAGCACTTCGTGTAGGCGCCCATGTTCTCAAAGTACAGCCAGTCGCCGACGTCCAGCAGCGAATCGAAGCGGATGCTCTCAGTAATGCGGTCGATACCGTCGCAGGTCGGGCCCCAGATGCTGTACTCGATGCCCTCCTTGTCATCAACCGCGTCGGCGGCACGGGTGTTGTAGAGGTTCTTGCCGCCGGCGCGCAGAACCTTGGCAATGGGCTGCTGATGATCGAACATGATGCTACTGAAGTTGCCGTAAAGACCGTCGTTGACATAGAGCATGTAGCTGGTCTCGCCACGGTTGACAAGAGTGCTGGTGCTGTCAGCCGGGTCGACATCCATGTTGATATTGGGGTCCTCCAAAGTACGGCGCGCGATGACGTTGCAGGCAATGGTGAATGCTGCCGAAACGTAGAACCGGCCAGGTTCGGCAATCAAGTTCACGCCAGAATGCGCCGGGAAGTACTCGTCGAGTGCCCTGCGTAGGACCCCAGACATCTGCTCGAAGCTGTCGTCGCTGCAGAAGCCGCCGCCGACGTCGAGTGTCTTGAGGTTGAATCCATAGCTAGCTGCCTGCTGGAAGACAACATGGGCGTCCTGAACCGCCTTGAGGAAGGCGAGCGGGTCCGAAGCGCCGGAGCCGACATGGAAGCTCACGCCGACGACGTTGAGGCCCAGCTGGCGGGCGAGGCTCAGGAGGGAATCGGTGCTGTCGAGGGAGGCACCGAACTTCTGGCTCAGACGGCACAGGGAAGACGAGTCGTCGGTGAGAATGCGCAGATACAGCTCAGCCTCCGGGTACAGACGAGCAATCTTGCGGAGCTCGTCGGAGTTGTCGAACGTCATCTGGCGGACGCCCTTGGCAGCGACGTAGCGCACGTACGAGTTGGTCTTGCAGGGCTGGGCGTAGATGATACGCTCGGGGTCAACGCCCAGGTTGAGGACCTGCTCGATCTCAGCCTTGGAGGCGCAATCGAAGCCGGTGCCCAGGGCGGACAGGAGCTCAAGGACCTTGGGATCCGGGTTGCATTTCACAGCTATTCAAAGATTTAGCAACATATACCAATGGAAGATAAGCATAGGCCAGGTGATGAGCTTACCATAGAAGGGCTTGACGCGAGGAAGATTGAGTTTCCAACGCAGATGCTGGCGGTAGACCTCGCCAAGGTCGGCGACAAAGAAGGTATCTTCGTCGCCGGCCTCGCAGGTCTCGTAATCGATGCTCTCGACGCGCTCACGCAGAGCGTTGCCGATCAGGCGCTGGGGCAACTCGCGATGGCGGTCATTGCCGTCATTGCCGCCATAGTAGGTCTTGTTGTGGTTGTTCTCGAGGAACACCTTGGCTGTTTCCTTTATAAAGACATAGTCATTAAAGTGGTCAGCTGGTGTCAAATGGTCGACGAGGGCTGTTGCCATAACCATATCCCAAGAAGTAGCGGTGGTGCGCGGCGTGGGTGTTGTCGGAGAGGCGGTCGTTGCGGGGGGATTTTGTGTCGAAGAACGGGTTGTTCTGTTTTAGTTTCCTAGATTCCTAGGGTGGTTGATGGTTGAAAAGCTGAGTTGTCAAGAGGGTGTTAGGGAGGTCGGTATCGGAAACAGACTGATCCCGAAGTGATCTGACGAGGACTCCTCGACTCTTCCTCCGTTA
>Ga0209127_100246_pt1 | contig 19354 bp, 8 predicted proteins | sample LakSupMetagenome_FD_187469 | JGI IMG/M metagenome (GOLD analysis project Ga0209127, IMG submission 187469) | Freshwater microbial communities from Lake Superior, Canada - Sta WM archaea (SPAdes) (version 2) | ecosystem: Environmental > Aquatic > Freshwater > Lake | place: Lake Superior, Canada...
CAGCACATCTCTCATTGCAAATGCAGGTCTCATACTGCCTGCTCTGGGAGACCGCCTTCACCCATTCATTCATGCCTAAAAGTTGGCTTCCTCCCATGTTTGACAAAGTCTAAGCTACCTTACACTTATTAGTGGTCTTCTGTGCATCGGCAGAGGCGTAGAAGCGGTGAGCTAGCTCATGCAGGCTGCCTCGCCCAGCGTAGTTCACCAGGAAAGTCAAAGGAAGGCCGCCCCAAGACTCGGATGTGACTCGTTGGCTGTTGGTTCTACGAGGCAACAAACAATCTCGCGGACGGCAAGCCCAACCGGCCGATTCATCGCGGCCCCACCTTGATTGGCTCCCGCCGCCCGGAAGGAGACCCTGGAATTACCCCACCATGAGGCTTCCAGTTCACTGCCTGAGTGCGGGTACAGTGCCGGGCTCCCCAAATAAACTCGGCCCAACCTACTTCCCACTTCACCTCGTAAAGTAAGGCTGACACATCTGGTCGTATTTCTCTTTTACTGTTGGCGTTGCAATTCCCTTCTCGACGCTCTGCGCTGTTGTTGTTGTCGTTGTTGTTGTTGCGCACGAGACTTGGAAAGCCTGCTCTGTTTCTCGCGGGGTCCAAACGACAGCCATGGCGGACCAGTCGATCTTCAGGATCACGAAGGAGTTGAGCGACCTCCAGAAGAACTCCGACTTGTCGCTCGCCGTTGCTTGCCGTGATATCGACGTCCGCAACGTCAAAGCCCTCATCATCGGTCCCCACGACACTCCCTACGAGTTCGGCTTCTTCGAGTTTGCCTTCAAGTTCCACAAGGAATACCCCCGCAAGTCCCCCACCGTCACGGCTGTAACTACGAACGGCGGCCGGACCCGGTTCAACCCCAACATCTATTCTAATGGCAAGGTGTGCCTCTCGATTCTTGGGACGTGGCGGGGCGAGAGGGGCGAGGAGTGGTCCGCGGCTCAAGGACTAGAGTCCATCCTGCTGTCCATCCAGAGCCTCATGTCGACGAACCCCTACGAGAACGAGCCGGGTTTTGAGGATGCCAACGAACCGTCAGACAAGAAGAACCAGACCGACTATGTCCAGAAGATCAGGCACGAGACTCTGCGCATCTCGGTTATTCAGCGGATGGAGGAGTACTTGGACCTCGCCTCGGACGGGTCCGCTGCGACGTCGGCAGTTACCAGGGAGGACATGGAAGAGATGGACAGCATGGACGACGAGGCTAACGTCCCCTTCGAGCCCTTCAAGGACCTCTGCAAGCGTCGATTCCTCTGGTACTACGACTCGTACCTGGCGACGGTCGAGAAGGGCAAGACGGAGGTGAAGGACGGCCAGGCTTTCTCGCGGATGCCGTTCGAAGGATCTACCAACTCGATGGAGGGCAAGTTCAACTACAGCGAGCTCGAGCGCCGCTTGCGGAACATCAAGAAGGCGCTGGACGCCGAGACCGAGTCCTGGGCCGCCGAGGGATTGTCGGACAAGTACCGAGAGTCCACGGTCGCCGTCAACCTGCAGCGCCAATACGAGCAGATTGTCGAGTCGTTCAAGCGAACAGACACGCCGCACAACCTCGAGCTCGAGGACAACAACCCCTTTGTCTGGGTCCTGACGTACATCGGCAAGCCCATGACGAACCTGGACGGGGGCCTGTTCCGCATCAGGATATGCTTCAGCCCCCGCTTCCCCGACGAGCAGCCGCGCATCAAGTTCGAGACCCGGATATTCCACCACCGCATAGCCGCCGACGGCACGCCTTGCTACTTCGCGCCTCTCAGTAGGCGCGAGGACGCCAAGTCGCACATCGAGGCCGTGATCGACGCGCTGGAGGAGGAGCAGCCGCCGTACGACCCGAGGACGTTGGTGAACCCGGAGGCCTTCAAGCTGTACTGGGGCAAGCCGGATGACCGGAAGATGTACAACCGGCGGCTGCGGCGGACGGTGCAGCAGTCGATGGAGTGAGAGCACCCTGCCGGTAGCCCTGCAAGTGCCTTCATTCATGCTAACTGCTGGATTAGGGACTGCTGATTCTCGGCCACGTTTTCTCTTCGCTCTCGCGACATTCGTCGTGTCAACCTCATTTTATTGGCGTTTGGACCGGCCATGGACGGACTAGGGATACCACGGGATTAAAGGGACGGACCAAAGGGTGTATGGAAGGGACATCACGCGCATTTCTCATTTTCTCTCCTGTCTGCGGTCATTTCTCGAATCACCTGCACTTTGTGTCCTTATGACATCGGCAGCTGGCAGATATCTCGATCCAAGCGGAAGCATTGCTTACACACTGGCGTTGTTTGATGGTTATTATACCTAGGTCTAGCGGGCAGATCAATAGACCACATTGGTTCTGTCACATTTCTGTCACATCCCAGCCAGTGAACCGAGCCAATCGACATTTTTACTCCTCACCGCCCTTCAACAGCCCCAAACTCCCATCTAAAAACCCCCACAGATCCGTATCGGGGCCAGCAGCTCTGCTCTCCTTCCTCCCATGCCTCCTTCCTGCCACCCCTCCCCTCGAAGGCTTGCCCTCCGCAAGCCATATATCGCTGTTGTCATCCTCCTCCCTAACATTCCCCCTCTGCCCTCCCTCCCCGGCGTCTCCCCCCAGACTGCGACCAAGCACCCGCTCCATCTCCCGTACGAGCACCATAGACCCCTCCAGCGCCACCTGCCCCTCCTCGATCTTCTCCGCCACGGCCTCCAGCGTCGCGATCTTGGCCGATTCGGCGGCGTACACCCAGGGCCTGACCCTGTCGGACGCTAGTAGCGTCGTCTGTGGCGCCGCGGCGGCGCCCAGCCCTTCGGCAAAGCCCGGTTTGCGTCGCTGTCCGGCCGAGGAGGTGGTGCCGGGGGCGGTATGGCTGGGCAGCAGCAGGTTGCTCTCGTCGGCAAGGTGGTCGAGGAGCTGGGCCGTGTCCTTGAGCTGCTTGGCGAGGGCGGTGTTTTGGTGGGATTTCTGGGCGATGAGGGCCTTTTGCTCGCGGGCGAGGAGGAGGAGTTGCTCGAGGTAGGGCGTGAGGAGGTAGGTTGCCGGCTGGGGAGCGGCAGCTGTGGTGGCGGTGGGGTCTTGAGCGGGGTTTGGTAGCATTGCTGGTGGTGGTGGTGGTGGTGGAGGAGGTTGCTGGGAGACGAGGTGGAGGAGGGATTTCCGGGCTGCTAGGTATTGGTCGTACTTGGCCCTGATGCCGGCTAGTTGGTCGTCCGTATGGCTGCTGTCGACAGGGGGTTGAGCTGTGGCTGTGGGGACGGCGTCGTCTGTGCTATCTTCGTCGTCTGCCGGGACTTTGCTCAGCTCCGTCTCCATCCAGTTGATGAGCTCTGTCCGCGTCGTGTTAAGAGCGTGGAGCTTGGCATGATCGTCGACATCCTCTGGGCGGACAGTTGAGCGAGCTTTGGCGGCGTTGAGGAGTTTCTCTTCACTCTTCAGGAGCAGTTTTGCTCGGAGTACCTGCTTCTCTAATCTGTCGATCAGATCCGTAAGGTTTGCCTTGCCTGTGCTATCTCCTAGTACCAGACTCTCGACTAAGTCGTGCGGTACGTCGGGAAGAGGTGGAGTGTCTCTCAGGATTTCTTCTGGGTCAAGTAAGGCTGCTGATGCAGCGGGTTTGTGGTTGAGTGAGGCGATATGCTTTTCAACGGTCCGTAGCCTCTCCTGCTTTCGCTGCAGCTTGAGCTTGAGGAGATGGTTCTCCAAGGGGTTCGAGGCACCCGTGTCAGAGACAGTGTGCGTTCCTGGTGCCGCTGATCCGGCCTTGGCATCTCGCGATATCTCGGCCTGGACTTTTGCATACTCGGCTCTGGCTGAGATGTTGGCGTTCAAGGCCTTCAGATATTCCTTGTGTAGCCCCCGTGCTTCAGGGGGTATGTTGACGCTCCGAAGTGGTTGCACTAGAGCTAGCGGACTTAGGAGGGTGCCGTCTCCCACACATGATTCCAGATGAGCTGCTAATATTCGTCTCCGGTATGCTGTTTCCTCTCTTGGGAAGATGTAGGGCTCGAGGAGCTTCTGTATTTGCTCCCGCATCTCATCGGCTGAGCTCATTCTGGCTTGTTTGATTCTGCACAGAGAAGGAGGATATGGGCTTCATTTGAATCTACAAGGTTCACTTGTAAGGCGCCGGTGCGGAAAGCCTCCGGATTTCTATTTGGAATGTGAGTGTGAGAGTAAGGTTTGATGTTGACATGATGCCTGTTCAGGTTAGCAGGGCTTGAGTGGGGTGGCGTTAGCGACGCAGAGGGCGTGGCCAATGATGAAGCTCCGCGCCGCTAGCCTGAAATTTCCAGCGATCTTGAACTTCGATGTCGCCGTCGTCGACGTTAGCAATAACAACCAAACTATTTCAACCTTCTCTGCGGCGTGCACTGGATGACCGCGCGCATGCAACTTTGTGTTATCAACGCGACTGTTTGGTACCGGGATTGAGTTGCTTGGGCACGCGACGCCGGTGACTCTCTTGCCACAACGCGTTCCAGGCAGAAGAAGCTCGACAAGGTCGCAACACATATCTCGACCTCCAGCGACTTCCCTCTCTTCCTTGATTCGCCCGAGAACGCACGGCACACGCAGTCAAAATGGCGGACCATCATCGCGATGTCTCGCAGTACAAGTACTCGGCGATGTCCAACCTGGTCCTCCAGGCGGACCGTCGCTTCGTCTCCAGACGCACCGATGAAGCCACCGGAGATCCAGAGTCCTTGGCCGGCCGCCTATCCATCCGGGACATGGGATCGCGAGTAGCCCACGAAACGGCCCCTAAGACCAAGAAGACGGCTGCCATGCCAGACGTTGAGCGCGGCAGGATAACAGAGGGCGAAGATATCCTCAACGACCAAAGACGAAAGGCCAAGGCCAGTGGTAGCGCTGCAAGGAGTGGCGGCATCTTGTCCGGAGCAGACGCCCTCATCGAAGGGCTTGTGTACAGGCCTCGGACACAGCAGACCCGGGACGCCTTCAACCTCATCCTAACCATTGTGGCCGAGAACCTGGGAGACGTGCCTCACGAGGCGGTACGCAGTGCGGCAGACGTCACTTTGGAGTATCTGAAAGACGATGATCTGAAGGACTTCGACAAGAAGAAGAGTATAGATGACATCCTCGGCGTCACGATGAGCGCGAAGCAGTTTAACGAGCTGGTCAACTTGGGCAAGAAGATAACAGACTACGACGCCCAGGATGACGACGAGGAGATGGCAGATGCGCATGACGATCGCGATGAGGAGATAGACGAACGTCAAGGTGTCGCTGTGGACTTCGATAATGACGACGAGGAGGACGGCATTGTCAACGAAGTCAGGGATGATACCACCGAAGACGAAGACGAGGCCGATGAAGAGGAGCTACCAGACGTCGATAACGCCGTGCCCGGTGGTGGTGAAGAGCCAGAAGAAGTTGCGGATGGCGAAGAGATGATAATAGATGCCGGCCCGTCGGGCAAAAAGCGAGACGCGAAGGATGAAGAGAAGAACTCTGTACCGGCTCGGGATATCGACGCGTTTTGGCTACAGCGGCAAATAGGCAAGCTGTATCCCGATGCCCACACGCAGCACGACAAGACACAGGCGGCACTACACATCCTCTCGGGAGAGCCTGACGAAGCGGGTGGCGAGGAGAAGCAGCTGCGCGAGATTGAAAACGATCTCATGGAGCTGTTCGACTATGATCACCACGAAGTCGTCCAGAAGCTTATCCAAAACCGGGAAAAGGTCGTGTGGCTCACACGCTTAGCGCGGGCTGAGACTACGCCCGAGAAGGAGGCTATCGAGAGGGAGATGGTCGCCGAAGGCCTCCGGTGGATCCTGAACGAGCTCCGCGGCAAGACCGGGGGTGACGAGCAAAAGAAGCTCAAGATCGGAGAGATCAAGATGGATATCGACTCCGCAGCGCCGGCTCCGAAGCAGGAGCAAGGAGAGAAGCAGCTCGTGGGCGGATTGCAGCCCCGGAAGCTGATCAACCTCGACAATCTTGTGTTCGACCAGGGCAACCATTTGATGAGCAATCCCAAAGTCAAACTGCCCGAGGGCACCACGAAACGCACATTCAAGGGCTATGAAGAGATCCATTGTCCAGCGCCCAAGTCACGGAATGACCCGAGCGACGTGCTGATTCCCATTACCGGCATGCCAGAATGGGCTCGTGGCCCGTTTGGCACAACCAATCAGCTCAACAAGGTCCAGTCCAAGTGCTATCCTTCGGCCTTCGAAGACGATGGCAACATGCTCATCTGCGCGCCGACAGGCAGTGGCAAGACCAACGTGGCTATGCTGACTATCCTGCGTGAGATTGGCAAGAACCGCAACCCCGAGACAGGCGATATCGACCTGGACGCATTCAAGATTGTCTATATCGCGCCGCTCAAGGCTCTCGTCCAGGAGCAAGTGGGAAATTTCGGGAAGCGACTGGAGCCGTACGGCATCAGGGTGTCGGAGCTGACTGGCGACCGGCAACTCACAAAGCAGCAGATAGCCGACACGCAGATCATCGTGACCACACCTGAGAAATGGGACGTTATCACGCGCAAGTCGACTGACCTGTCCTACACCAACCTCGTCCGCCTTATCATCATCGACGAGATCCATCTTCTCCACGACGATCGTGGTCCGGTGCTCGAGAGCATCGTGGCCAGGACGATCCGGAAGACGGAGCAAACGGGAGAACCTGTGCGGATAGTGGGCTTGTCGGCCACATTGCCCAACTACAAAGATGTCGCCAGCTTCCTCCGCGTCGACATGAACAAGGGTCTCTTCCATTTTGATGCCTCCTTCCGCCCGTGTCCCTTGCGCCAGGAGTTTATCGGTATAACTGAACGGAAGGCTATCAAGCAGCTCAAGACAATGAACGATATCACGTACACCAAAGTCCTCGAACATGTCGGTCAACACCGCAATCAGATGCTCATCTTTGTCCACTCCCGCAAGGAGACGGCCAAGACGGCCAAGTACATCAGAGACAAGGCCATGGAGATGGACACCATCAACCAGATCCTCAAGCATGATGCCGGCACTCGCGAAGTGTTGAGCACGGCAGCTGGTGACGTGACCGATCGCGACTTGAAAGACATCCTCCCGTATGGTTTCGGTATTCACCATGCTGGTATGAGCCGAGAAGACAGGAGCGACGTAGAGGATCTCTTTGCAGCAGGCCACATCCAGGTGCTTGTGTGCACGGCAACGCTTGCTTGGGGTGTCAACCTCCCTGCTCACACCGTCATCATCAAGGGCACTCAAGTCTACTCCCCCGAGAAGGGCAGCTGGGTCGAGCTCAGCCCGCAGGATGTCCTGCAGATGCTTGGTCGTGCTGGCCGGCCGCAGTACGACAAGTTTGGAGAAGGCATCATCATCACCTCTCAGAGCGAGATGCTGTATTACCTGTCGCTCCTGAACCAGCAGCTGCCCATCGAGAGTCAGTTCGTCAGCAAGCTCGTGGACAATCTCAATGCCGAGATTGTTCTCGGCAATGTCAGGACCAGGGATGAAGGAGTCGAGTGGCTGGGCTACACATACCTCTTTGTGCGGATGCTCCGCTCGCCCGGTCTGTACCAGGTCGGTGCCGAGTACGAAGAAGACGAAGCCCTTGAGCAGAAGCGAGTCGACCTCATCCACTCGGCAGCGACAGTGCTCAAAAAGTCCAGCTTGATCAAATACGACGAGAAGACGGGCAAGTTACAGTCGACAGAACTCGGGCGCATTGCCTCGCATTACTACATCACGTATGGCTCTATGGACACGTACAACACCCTCATCCAGCCTTCGATCACCACGATTGAGCTGTTCCGCGTCTTCGCGCAGAGTGGCGAGTTCAAGTATATCCCTGTGCGCCAGGAGGAAAAGCTCGAGCTCGCCAAGCTGCTTGGACGTGTCCCTATCCCTGTCAAAGAGAGCATCGAGGAGCCCCACGCAAAGATCAACGTCCTCCTCCAGGCCTACATTTCCCGGCTGAAGCTTGAGGGGCTAGCGCTCATGGCAGACATGGTGTACGTCACGCAATCGGCTGGCCGTATCCTGCGCGCCATCTTCGAGATCACGCTGAAGAAGGGCTGGGCGACAGTGGCAAAGACTGCTCTGGATCTGTGCAAGATGGCCGAGAAGCGCATGTGGCCTACCATGTCCCCGCTCCGGCAGTTTCCCACCTGCCCTCGCGAGATCGTCCAGAAGGCTGAGCGCATCGACGTCGACTTTAGCAACTACTTCGACCTGGATCCTCCACGCATGGGAGAGCTGCTCGGCATGCCCAAGGCCGGCAGGACCGTATGCGCACTTGTCGCCAAGTTCCCCAGAGTTGAGCTCAATGCCCAGGTCCAGCCCATGACGAGGTCGATGCTCCGTGTCGAGCTTGCCATTACTCCTAATTTCGAGTGGGATGACGACATTCACGGGCTTGCCGAGAGCTTCTGGATCATTGTCGAGGACTGCGACGGTGAGGATATCCTCTTCCATGACCAGTTCGTCCTCCGGAAGGAGTATGCCCAGTCGGAGAACAACGAGCACATCGTTGAGTTTACTGTGCCCATCACCGAGCCGATGCCTCCCAACTACTTCATCTCGGTGGTGTCTGATCGATGGATGCACTCAGAGACGCGGCTGGCCTTGCCGTTCCAAAAACTCATCCTGCCCGAGAAGTTCCCCCCTCCCACGGAGCTTCTCGATCTGCAGCCCCTTCCAGTCGCTGCCCTCAAGGCGAAGGACTACGCTGCCCTCTATCCGGGCTGGACGACATTCAATAAGATCCAGACGCAGACCTTCAACTCACTATACAACACGGACAACAACGTGCTCGTCTGCTCGCCGGCCGGGAGTGGCAAGACTGTCCTGGCCGAGTTTGCCCTCTTGCGTCACTGGTCGAAGCAAGAGAGCGGTCGCGCTGTCTACATCGCGCCGTTCCAGGAGCAGGTTGACATACGCTTCAATGACTGGAAGAAGAAGTTCTCGGAGCTCCGGGGCGGGAAGGATATTGTCAAGCTCACCGGCGAGATCACAACAGATCTCAAGCTGCTTGAAGCGGGTGATCTCATCCTGGCTACCCCGACGCAGTGGGACGTGCTCTCGAGGCAATGGAAGAGGCGGAAGAACGTGCAGACCGTCGAGCTCTTCATTGCCGACGAACTCCACATGCTCGGTGGCCAGATGGGCTACATCTACGAGATTGTTGTCGGTCGGATGCATTACATCCGTACCCAGACCGAACTGCCTATGCGCATAGTCGGTCTGAGCGTGTCTCTAGCCAACGCCCGCGACGTCGGCGAGTGGATCGACGCAAAGAAGCACGACATCTATAACTTCAGTCCCCATGCGCGGCCCGTCCCCCTCGAGCTTCACATCCAATCTTACACCATACCGCATTTCCCGTCTTTGATGCTTGCCATGGCGAAGCCCACGTACACCGCTATCACAACACTCTCCCCCGACAAGCCCGCTCTGGTGTTTGTGCCCAGCAGAAAGCAGACGAGAGCAACGGCCCGCGATCTTCTGACGGCATGCGTCGCCGATGATGACGAAGACCGCTTCTTGAACGTCGAGGTGGAGCAGATACAGAAGCTCCTGGAACGCGTCCAGGAAGAAGCTCTGGCCGAGGCCTTGTCGCACGGCATCGGCTACTACCACGAGGCCCTTAGCCAGAGCGACAAGCGCATCGTCAAGCATCTTTACGACCAAGGTGCGATACAGGTCCTCATCGCGTCGCGTGACGTCTGCTGGGAGCTGAACAGCACGGCCCATCTGGTTGTGGTCATGGGCACCCAGTACTTCGAGGGCCGGGAGCATCGCTACGTCGACTATCCACTAGCCGAGATCTTGGAGATGTTCGGCAAGGCCCTGCAACCTTCCAAGGACGGCAGAGGCCGCGGAATGCTTATGCTACCGCAGGTCAAGCGCGAGTACTACAAGAAGTTCCTGAACGAGGCCTTGCCGGTGGAGTCGCATCTGCACAACTTCCTGCACGACGCCTTTGTCACGGAGATCAGCACCAAGATGATCGAATCTGGTGACGACGCCATCAACTGGACTACCTTCACGTACTTCTACCGCCGGCTCCTCGCCAACCCCAGCTACTACAGCCTGACGGACCCGACGCACGACGGTCTGAGCAGATACCTCTCCGACCTGGTCGAGTCGACCCTCAAAGACCTCGCCGAAGCCAAGATCATCGACTTCGACGAAGAGGACGGAACTGTGGCGCCTCAGAACGCGGCCATGATCGCCGCCTACTACAACATCTCCTACATCACAATGCAGACCTTCCTGCTGTCCCTCAGCGCACGGACGAAGCTGAAGGGCATCCTGGAAATCGTCACGTCGGCGACCGAGTTCGAGTCGATCCAGATCCGGCGGCACGAGGAGGGCATCCTCCGGCGCATCTACGACCGCGTGCCGGTCAAGATGTCGGAGCCGGCGTACGACTCGCCGCACTTCAAGGTCTTCGTGCTGCTGCAGGCGCACTTCTCGCGCATGCAGCTTCCCGTCGACCTCGGCAAGGACCAGGAGGTGATCGTGGCCAAGATCCTCAGCCTGCTGAGCGCGTGCGTCGACATCCTGTCGTCGGAGGGCCACCTCAACGCCATGAACGCCATGGAGATGTCGCAGATGGTGGTGCAGGCCATGTGGGACCGCGACAGCCCGCTCAAGCAGATCCCGCACTTCACGCCCGAGGTGGTCAAGGTCGCCAACGAGTTTGGTATCCGGGACGTGTTCGAGTTCATGGAGAAGATGAACCCGGAGGAGAACCCGGATTACCCCGCGCTGGTCAAGCGGCTGGGGCTGTCGCAGGCGCAGCTCGTGCAGGCGGCCAACTTCACCAACACCAAGTACCCGGACATCTCGCTCGAGTTCGAGGTCGAGGACGCGGAGAGCCTGCACGCGGGCGAGCCGTCGTACCTCAACATCGCGATCGAGCGCGAGGTGGACGAGGACGAGGAGTTCGACCCCACGGTGCACGCGCCGTTCTACCCGACCAAGAAGCTGGAGAACTGGTGGCTGGTGGTGGGCGAGGAGAGCAGCAAGACGCTGTTGGCTATCAAGAGGGTGACGATTGGGAAGAGCCTCAAGGTCAAGCTCGAGTTCACGGTGCCGACTCCCGGGAAGCACGACCTGAAGCTGTTCCTCATGAGCGATAGCTACGTGGGTGTCGATCAGGAGCCGGGGTTTTCAGTGAACGTGGCGGAGGCGATGGAGGTGGATGATGACGAGGAGGAAGACGAGAGTGATGAGTAGCGGGGATGGAGGAAATGGGAATGGGAACGGAAACAAGCTGATGCTTCGGACCCGAGCGTTGTTGAAGCATTGAACATTTTGGCTGGAATGGGATTCTGGCAAGGATGATTGTGTACGTCTAATGTCTGTGGTGGTTTTGGTTTACATGGCGCAAGGCAACTGAGTTATACATTTTCAGCACTACCCCTTATCGACTGGCCCTGATGGTGACCAAGTGGTGGGTGGCGGTGAGGGATGCCTCGATCAACACTGTAATCCGGAACTTGGGGGCGGGCTCTGGTTGGCTGAAGGCTGGATGGTGTTGGTCACGAAACTGACAGACACTGGTGGCTGGGGAAGGAAGGTGATCGGTTGCTGTCCTCAGTCGCCCAAGTCACGTGCGCTAGCATCGCTCCAAAAATATTACGTTCGCCGGTTTCCATCTCCCATCAACCCTTGAGCTACCACCACCTCTCAACGTGAAGGAGCTGACTTTTCGCGCGTCTATCCCAATTGCACTGCCCGCTTCTTTCATCGCCTGCCCGGACTGCACCACATCGGGCTCCCTACCTTTGCCATCTCCAGGCGATTAACTCGCTCTCGTGACTGCTTGTCCGCCGGCTTAGCTCTCTTTTTGTTTCCTGTCGCGGCGCGAAACACGGTTTCTGACATCACGTCGCCACTTTTTGCACGCACCCGCACGGCTTCAGTCAACACTCCGACACAACACCGCACCACCACCGCTCCCCATGGCTGAAGATACAGCTCCGGCGCCGGCTACTGTCCCGTCGCCTTTGGAGAATGCCCCTGTGACGGCATCTGAAGCTGCCAAATCCACCGACGCTGCTGCCGAGACCGAGGCTACCAGCAATGAAGCTGTCGCGCCACCTGCCGACAAGGACTCCGCTGCAGAGAAACCTGCCGAAGGTGAGACCAGCCCTCCATCATCGGCATATCGTGATTCCAAATCTCTACAGCCGCTGACCGTTGCCAAATCATAGCTCCCACCGTCGCCGAACCTGAGAAGCCAGCCGAGTCTGCTGATAGCGAGATGAAGGATGCTGAGCCATCTTCCGCCCCCACCGAAGGCGCTAAGGCCGCCCAGCCTGAAGAAGCCGCTGCTGCGACAGCTGCCGGCGACGAGACGGCCACCCCCACAAAGTCGTCCAAAGACAAGTCACGGCGCAAGTCGACCGGCACACCTGGCATCAAGAACCTGAAGAAGAAGGGCTCGATGGCGCGTATCCTCCACCTCGACTGCCAGCCCGGCGACCACTACTTTGTCAAGACGAAAGGATATACAAAGTGGCCCGCCATCATCTCCGACGACGAGATGCTGCCGCAGCAGCTCATCAAGAGTCGCCCCGTCACGGCTAAGCGAGAGGATGGCTCCTACCGTGAGGACTTCGCCGAAGGCGGCAAGCGGGTGGCTGACCGGACCTACCCGGTCATGTACCTTGAGACGAACGAATTGTGAGTCCAGCCCTCCCCCCCTTGGAAGACGAAGGCCATTTTTCAACACGTTCGCGCACTTGTGATGGGTAATCCGGACGTGTGACAGTAGCTAACTGCTAACGACAGCGCTTGGGTCCGGAACACTGATCTCCATGAGCTCGATCCCAAGACCGTTCTCGACAGCATGCCCACCAAGGTGACTAAGGCCCTCGAGTCAGCATACCACCTCGCCGCTGAGGCGCATCCCTTGGACTTCTACAAGGAAATTCTCCGGAAGCACCAGGAGGATGCGCTAGCGGAGCAGCAAATGCGTCTGGAAGAGGAGGAGAGGGCCAGGCAGGCCAAGGAGGCCAAGGAGGCTGAAAAGGCTGCCAAGGCTCAAGCAACCCCGGCAAAGAAGAGCCACAAGAAGAAGGCTAAGCCTGCTGAGGGCGACGATGTAGAGATGGCGGATGCCGATGAGGAGGAGGGCTCTGAGACAGCCAAGAAGTCGTCCAAGAAGAGGAAGGCAGAGGAGAGCGCTGAGGTAGGTGATCAGGCAACGGTCCAGTCTGCACCATCATTGCTTGGTACTAATCCTTTGCAGACCCCGCAGCGAACAGACTCCGTGAAGAAGCCTAAGATCAAGCTCACCACCAGTTCGACTCCGAAGACGACCAACGGCACGGCGAGCACGCCCAAGACAAAGGATGAGTCCAAGAGTGCCAAGTCCAAGTCGAAGAAGAGCAGCGCTGCGACTGCCGACGAACCGGAGAAGGAAATGGCAGTTCCTAAGGAGCCCGAGTATACTCCCGAGGAGAAATATCAGAGAAAAGAGGTGAGTGTGTCACAATCACGTGGAACTGGAAGCACAGAGGACTGACACAGCCCAATAGAAGGAAGTGCTGTTCCTCCGTCACAAGCTCCAGAGGGGTCTCCTTACCAAGGACCAGGTCCCCAAGGAGGAGGAGGTCAAGACCCTGTCAGATTACATCACCAAGCTGGAAGCCTTCCCCGACCTCGAGGTCAGCATCATCAGGACGACCAAGATCAACAAGGTCTTGAAGGCGATTCTGAAGCTGGCTTCGATCCCCAAGGAGGAAGAGTTCGACTTCAAGGGGAGGTCGCAGAAGATCCTTGACCAGTGGAACAAGCTCCTTACCGCGGACGAGAAGCCGTCTGGCGAAGCTGCGAACGGCGTCAACGGCTCGTCGGCCGAGCCTTCCAAGAAGTCTCCCGAGCCTGCCAAAGCCAAGACAAACGGCGTCAAGGAGGCGAGCGAGGGCGCCCCCGAGGCTGCCAAGGACTCTGAGAAGGAGCTTGGGGACGCTGAGAAGAAAGAGTCCGAGGACAAGTCCCAGGAGAAGGCTGAGGAGAAGCCAGCTGAAGAGGTGAGAAACTGTCAGCGATGAACAAGATCAACCGAGCTGACATCTTGGAAGTCTAAGGAACCCGAGGCTGTTGCCGTCTAGAGAAAGCACAAGCGCCGCACTCTCGGATAGGAAGATTATAACAGTCCCGGCAGTGTTTGCGGGAGCCCTCGTGACAGCAGGTGTTCCAGAGAAGGCATTCACACTGTATTCATAGAACTCCGGTACCGATCATTCCTCGCTCAGTGCAGCCGGCAGCGGTATGAACGTTATGGACTTCCCTGTAAACTAGGTGCCTGAGCTTCACTGCGTTCTTTCAGGGCATTGGTTGATTACGTGGGGATAAGTGGAGGAGGTGTTACGAGGGGGTTTGAGATGAACGGTCTGGACAGCATCTCTCTTCACTCGCTGATCTCACAGTTGTGGATTCTATATCCCCTTGTACGATCAGCTGGAGGGAATGCTTTCAAGAGAGCATGGTCGCATTTCTCGCAGGAGAGAAGTGAGGAGGCAGATCTTAGCGATGGTTTTCTAGGAGCTCAAGCCCCTTTCTTGACTTTCAGTTTTGCTTTGTCATGGTGCGGAGAGGCAGGATGGCCGGAAGGAAACTCTCTGGGAGTGATGCAGGGTTTCGGAAGAGGGCTTTCTGCTGGCTTTTGAAAAGTACTGGATGGTATCACGACAGTCCTTAGGTAGTATAAATGGTTAATCTCGGCGTTGCTTTGAACTGCTGCTAGGGAGTGCCATCCATTCTCCAGGATCATAGGGTCCTAAGCATATACAACACATGCATGTTGGCTTGTACTTACCTCGCAATGCAATGCATCTAAGGTATGGCATCACGACACGGTACCACCGGAATGCTGAACAATGGCAAAGGTAGAAGACTAGCTGAATGAATGTGTTGGAGATATAAAAACCAGCCCGTCGTCCTGTAGACTTGCACCTCTCTCTGTCGTAGCGACATCCGAGTATGCTTCTGGTCTCCCCTTTCCAATCCGAGCAAGCCACACCCAGGGCAGCCAAGGTGGCTCGTGCGCATCAGCCACATTGGTACTTCACGCGTCTCAACCGACGCGTTGCAGATGCTCATGATCGTTCTGAAGGCTCATAAAAAGAATCTCGCCATATAAGCCTAGCAAAATGGCTGATGAAGAAGATAATAATGTTAGCACGGAGCTTGATCATCAGGTACGTTTGCCCAGAAATAACGGTTGACATTCTCACTAACTTGCAGACAGGCGGCCTTCATCTTCAACCCTTATGAGGACAACGAACAGCAAGATGCTCGTCCTGCTAAGCGGCGAAAACTGTCTAAAAAGGACACATCAGCAAAGAATCAAGGAAAAGAATCTGTGAAGTCATCTTCAACAGGCACCTTTGTGCCGCTGTTCAATGGCGCCGAGAGGCAGAGAAGTGCGGCCCTACGAGAGGCGACCTTTCACTCGGCCTGGTCTGGTGTTGAGGCTCGGATACAGGTATTTCATTGCACACCCTGATGGTCTGAGATGCCATACTTACGAATCCCTCAGCACACCTTACGCGAAGCCAACAGAAACACACTGGACGAAGTAAGCGCATTCGTCCGCTCCGCTCCGTCTCAGAGCGATAAGATACCCGCCGCCTACATCATCACCGGGCCCAACACGGCCTCGCAGCAGCTCCTCTTTGACCAGCTCGCCGACAGCCTGCAAGACATCGCGAAGCCAGCCAAGGTGGTCAGTATCCGCTCCGCCGAAGCCCCCAACCTCAAGGCCACCCTCAAGAAGATCATCCGAGACGCCACGTCCAGAGCCTCGGACGACGAGGACGAGCTCGACATCGGCGGTGTGTCTGGCCATGACGGCGATCGGAAGTATCTGGACTACGACCTCGACGCCCTGCACGCCTTCCTGAAACTGAGCGGGTCGACGCGGGTCGTGGTGGCTTTCCAGGACACCGAGGCGTTCGACAGCGCGCTGCTGTCGGACCTGCTGCTGCTCCTGCACTCGTGGCAGGACAGGCTGCGGTTCACCCTGCTGTTCGGCATCGCGACGAGCGTGGAGCTGTTCCAGGCCCGGCTGCTCAAGTCGGCGGCGCAGTACCTGTACGGCGGGCAGTTCGATGTCGTGCAGGCCAGCTCGGTGCTGGAGAGCATATTCAAGGCCGGCGTGGCGCACGCGGGCTGCGCGGTGCGGCTGGGACCGAGGCTCTTGCGCGCTCTGGTCGAGAGGCAGAGAGAGCAGGTTGTTGGGATACAGGGGTTTGTCAGCTCGCTGAAGGTAAGGCTTCTTCACACACACACACACACACGCCGGTTCCCTTCTGGCAAACCGGGGAAATTTGGGCTAACTTTTTGATCTCAGTATGCTTACATGTGCCACTTCTACGCCAACCCGCTGAGCGTGCTGCTCGCCGAGGACGAGGAGGAGCTGCGGGAGGTGCTGCAGCCTGAACACCTCGAGGCTATCCGGATGCTCTACTCTTTTCGAAACAATGTGGACTTCATGCTTGAGGAACTCGAGGACGTCGAATACGCTCGCCGGATGATCGAGGATGATCGCTACCTGACCAAGGAGATCTTTAAAGACGACAACAGATTCGCGACAAAAGATTTGGGAACGCTGCTGAAATGCTTGATACTTCTGAAGAGCATTGGCCTGAGCAAGAGGAGCTTTGTCGAGGAGTATATCGCCGCGATAACCTCTGGTGTCGATCTAGATGCTTACAGGTCGTCGATTCGGCAATTGGATCCTGACGGTGTCGTCTCTCTGGCCACAAGGGTCATAGACGCAATCAATGATGGTGATCCAGAGTTGGGTGTCGAAGGGTGGTCGAGCGAGGCGGCGGAGACTGTGCACGAGTTGGAGAAGATCATACTTAAGGTCAAGAGCTTGCTACAGAAGTGCAAAGATAATGGCACTGTGTTGCGGAGCAAGTACAGCGCCCAGAGCAGAGTCTTGCGCACGACAGTCGTGGCCCAGAAGGTGCAGCTCAGCCAAGACTCGGCTCAGCTCACGGAGGAGGACAGAGCCTTCACCGGCCTGCTCAAGAACCTCGAGAACTTGCTCGGGGCGGAATTAAGCGTCGGCGGCGTATTCCGCCGTCTCTTCAGCGAGGCCTGGGTCTACGACTCCAAGTCCCCCGACCGAGACGTGTTCGTCCCTCGACCGGGCACAACCGTCGAGAGGGCCCTGGTCCGGCCCCACGACTACCTGGCCTGCGAGTGCTGTGGCAGCGCGGACGGCGCCGCGGCGGCGACGCTGCCTGCTACTTCTATCTTATACCATCTCTATATGGAGGCCGGAGCACTCATCAACGTGGCCGATCTGTGGTCCGCGTATTACGCCCTCGTCGGCGAGGACAACGAGGAAGGAGGTGGACTCGACGAGAGGGAGGCCCTGGTTCGGTTCTATCAGAGCCTGGCCGAGTTGAAGACAATGGGCTTTGTCAAGCAGAGCAAGAAGAAAGCGGACCACATAGCCAAACTGAAGTGGCTATGACAGTGTTGACCGGATGACGCAAAGGGTGCGTAATTGTCCCTAGGGGCCGCTACTGGATCATTGTTGGGTACTCTAGATGACTCCACGATTCAGTGATCAGTTGGTGGCTTGCACGTCCGTCCTGTTTTAATTTCGAACAGTCACTACTTGGTTCTGACATTGGTGGTAGCCCATACAAAGAGATGGCCTCGAGACTGGATTCACTGCGATTCATTATGTTGCCTAAGCCGAACAAAGACTGGGAAGGTTGGCCATGTCTAATCTTAACTTACTTGTGTTTTGAAAGCTCAGGCGGTGTTCAAAGAGCGCTCAGGAGCTCAAGTACTGCGTGTGGTCCGGGCAAGGCGACGGTGAATTCGACGCTCGAATACCGACAATAGGAGTCAACAATAGCCGTAATCTCACCACGCACCCACCGTTCGCTATTGACTATTGCTGCTGGATAGCTACTCACTCTGGTCCAGAATCACAATCGTCTCTGCTATTGTCGCATCTCGTTCCCACATCTATAGAGCACATCTACGCGGTCAAATATCGCACACATATATCAGCTTACACTATTTTCATTTCTTCTTGTTTTCCCATACTTTGTCCATCTGAGCGACTTGGCCCCTTTCTTCTCGGTGTTCCCAGGGACATCTCTTGCTCCAGTCATACACTCTGCTTCAGGCAAGCAACTTACACACTCACATCGCTACCAAGCAACCCCCTCGATACCTCCTTACCCCTATCCCCGCAACCAAGAAGCGCCATGATGCCGAAGCGCAAGCGTACCGTCAGCCAGGACATGGGCTACGGCTTGGGAGAGACCAGCAACCAGGAGAAGCGCCGATCCATGGGTCTATGCCCGGATCAAGACATGGAGCTTGAGTTGGGCGAAATCCGAGAACCAGAGAACGATGTACCCATGAGTCTATACACGGACCACGAGACACAGCCCTTCGTCGAGCTCAGTCAGAGGGACTGCAAGGCTGAGCCCGAGCCATTCATCCCAATTACTCAAGCCGACTGCAAGGCCGATCCGGAGGACCCCATGGAGTACCAAACCACCTACGGCGGCACCAGTCTGAGCTACCAGTACAACAACACGGGCCAGCGGCACATCGACTACGCCCGCTACTTCCCTCCACGTCTCCACGCCGACGTCGACCTGGCCATGGACAACAACTATGCCAACGACAGCCTCTTCCTCCCCAGCGACAGTAATATGCCCCACGGCGTGCCCGGCGAGGCCATCGACCCAGCCGACGCCGCCCCCAGCATCCCTATCAAGCGCACCACCATCACCATGCCCTCGGGCAAGACCATCCAACTCACCCCCTGGGGCCGCATCAACGCCCAAACCTACTACGACGACCTCACCTACAACCCGAAGTCCACCACCTACAGGTTCACCACGGCCGCGCAACTCCTCGACCCAAAAGCCTTCAAGAAGATCGGCTGGTCGCCCGAGCACTACGCCGGCCTGACCAACACCATCCCCGTCCCCCGCTCAGCCTACGTCCCCAAACCCAAACCCTCCGCGTCCGACCCGCCCCGACGCACAGTCTACGCCACCAACCACAACCTCGCCCAGATGGTCGGCTACATGCGCCGGCCCATAACCGTCATGCACCAGCAGGGCACCGGCGCGGTGCACCCGGACTTCCCGACGACCTGGGCCGCCGTGGCGCTGCTGACCGAGGCCCAGCTCGACGGGCTAGCCGAGTTCTACCACCAGACGGGGCGCTGGAACGAGTGGTGGCTGCAGTACCCGTGCCCGCTGGTCTGGGACAAGGAAGGGGACGGGGTGTGGGTCAAGAGGCGGAAGATGATGGAGTTCATCGGGATCAGGAGGCCCGAGAGGCCGCCCGTCGAGGTGGTGACGTGGTTGAATGATCTCGAGGAG
>Ga0209127_100247_pt1 | contig 19308 bp, 14 predicted proteins | sample LakSupMetagenome_FD_187469 | JGI IMG/M metagenome (GOLD analysis project Ga0209127, IMG submission 187469) | Freshwater microbial communities from Lake Superior, Canada - Sta WM archaea (SPAdes) (version 2) | ecosystem: Environmental > Aquatic > Freshwater > Lake | place: Lake Superior, Canada...
CGGCAGGATAACAAACATGGAAGCCTTCCTCGCCTTCCTCGAACACGTCCACTCGCTGCTCACGACGACCTACCACAACACCCCGATAATGCTCATGGCCTCGCCGCAGTGGACCCGCCCGGACGTGGAGGCCATCGCGCGGTACGTCTTCGAGCGCACGCGCACGCCGGCCCTCTGCCTCATCCACAGCGGCATCGCGACGCAGTACGGCCTCAAGTGGCCGCACATGACGGTCGTCGACGTCGGGTTCCAGAAGGTGGACGTGACGTGCATCTACGACTCTAGGGTGGTCAACCACATGGATGTGGGCGCTAGCGACGCCCTGGCCGTCGCGGAAGGGGAGGATATTTCCGGCGGGGAGGTGTTTACCAGGAAGCTGCTGGGGTTGTTGGAGGACAAGGGCTTTACCTACGAGATGGCGGAGCAGCTGAAGAAGAGCAGCATATGCGAGGTGCTGCCGTATGTGCCCGAGAGCCCGAGGTTGATGGAGTTGCCCGAGGAGGCGCCGGTTGTTCCGGAGGCGAACGCTGGTGCTGGGGCTGGTGGTGCGCCGGATGCTCAACCGAGGGAGGGAGGGCAGGCTGTGGCCGCGGGAGATGACGACGAAGACGCAGTGGACGCTGATAAGATAGTGACTGAGGACGGCGTGCTGGATGTGGCGAAGCTGGTGGTGGAGGGCCAGACGAAGGAGTTCCTTGCCAAGAAGGAGAAGGAAAAGGCTGAGAAGGCCAAGGCTGGCCGGAAGGGCAAGGACAAGGAGGTCGAGGCGGCGAAGCCGGTTAGGTTGCCGAATTCGAAGCGGGCCAAGAATGTCTTTCACTTCGAGGAGGTGATTCAAGAGGAGGTGCCTCCACAACCCGCGCAGCCTGCTGCACCTGCAGAGCCGGCGAAGGATGCCGAGAAGAAGGAAGGTGGCGAGATTACGGAAGGCGAGAAACCAGCGGAGTCTGGGGCTACGAATGGCGACGCACCGAAGGAACAGTCTAACGGCGACGAGAAACCAAACCCCGAGCCTTCCACCGAACCCTCGGAAGCACCCAAACCCACCACAGCCCCAACCCAACCCGCACTCCCGACTTTCCGTAACAAGCGGGTTCGGAAGGACATCGAGATCGGGCTGGAGCGCTTCCTGTTCGCCGACCGCGCCGAGATCGACCGCATCAGCACGGCCATCTACCGCGCCGTCCAGGGCATCGAGGACATGTACATGCGCCCCAGCTGCTGGGAGAACCTCGTCTTCGTCGGCAACGGGGCGCGCATCCGGGGACTCAAAGACAACATCATCCAGACCCTGGCCGCCCGCCACCTCATCTCCCCGAGCACGGCCACGATCTTCACCTCGGAGCTGCCCTCCAACCTGGCCACCCCGACCGGCACGGGCAGCCAGACACCCACCGGCTCCTACGTCGGCGGGCCCCCGCACCAGCTCGGCCCCAGCAGCAGCAGCGGCGTCAACCCCCTGCTCCAGGCCGCGACGACGGCCAGCCTCGGCGTCCCCGGCGGGGTGGTGGGCGGGCAGCCCGGGACCCCCGGCCCGACTAGTAACGCGGGCGACGTCCAGGGCCAGACGCACCACTTCCACAGCCAGACGCCGACCAACATCAAGCTGGCGGCCTTGCCGACTTACCTGTCCGAGTGGACCAAGAACGGCTTCGAGGAGGCCATGTTCCTGGGCGCGCAGGTGGCCGCCCGCCTGGCGTTCTGCGTGCACAACTTGGATGCGCAGGGCGTGGAGAGCCAGAGGTTGATGAGTCTGAGTAGGGTCGATTATAAGTGAGTTACCTACTTTCCTCGTAATCCTTGTTTTGGTGGTCTGGACAGAGATGCTAACGGGGATAAAGTGAGCTTGGCCCCAAGGGGATTAGGACGCATTCTATGCTTGGCTGAGCGAAGTCCGGTCCTCTGTGCCGCGGGAATTGCAGGAACCCGAATGATGCTGGTTGGAAGCATGCAATTGCAAGCAGTTCTATGGATTATACGTCTTTTCGGAGTCGATGGAGTTGGTTATGTCCGGTTGGTTCGGTCTTGGCTGGACGTTGGACGGTATGCTTCTAAAAAGCGAGCCTGGTTGCGCATGGCTCGCGCTATAGGTAGACAGACTGTTGTGTGGACTGTCTTGTATCATAGCAAGGGAATCAAAACATCTTAACTTGATTTCCTGGACGTCATGTGCGGTTTCGAGATGTATCATTCGCAGCTCGTGGCATGGGTTTTGGCTCCGTTTGTCGGACGAGGTGTGTGAGTCACGCAATGGATTTGGCGAGGGCAACACCTCATCTCAAGACATCGGTCTGTTTCCTTGGGGAGTCCAGAAATCATAACATCTAAGCATCATCAAGCCAGCGTTATCCCCGGATTACATCATGGCAGATCGTAGACTGATCAGCTCCGGCTCCCCGTTCGAAGCCCAGATAGGGTACTCCCGTGCAGTATGCAGCGGAGAATGGGTCTTTGTATCGGGATGCACAGGGTAAGCCCACAGATCCATCCCCTTCCTCTCAGTCTTGTCATCCCGTGCTCATGGACATCCAGATACAACTACGAAAACGGCACGATCTCCAGCTCCGTAGTAGAGCAGGCAGAGCAGACCATGCGTAACATTAACTCGGCCCTCGTCGAAGCGGGCGCCAGCACGAAGGATATCGTCAGGGTACGATACATCCTCCCCGACAGGAGCGACTTCCCCAAGACCTGGCCTGTCTTGCAGAAGTGGCTGGGCGACGTACGGCCGGCGGCGACGATGATCCAGGCCGGGCTGATGGAGGAGGCGATGAAGATCGAGATTGAGGTTACGGCACGGAAGACGCCGGATAACAGGGCGGGGGAAAAACTGATGGAGTTCGTATGTTAGGGTCACGGTGACTGACGGGTCTCTGCTCAATCTACAAAAAGGCATATCCTACTTGTAATAGGTAACGAACTGGTATCCAAGAAAAGGTGTCTATCCTACAAAGACCCTCCCCCCTTCTCTTTTCTCACCCATTCCCCCATATCTACAACTTACCCCGAGCAGCAGCCCCATCAACCAGCTCGGCCGCCGCGCCCCCGATGGCCAGCTTCCCCGTCTCCTTGACCTTGGTCTGGAACACCACCTTCCCACCCTCCTTCCACATCTCCGTCACCAGCGTCTGGCCCGGCAGCACCGTGCCCGCGAACCGCACCTTGATGTTCTTGAAAGGTCCGAACCGCTCGTACACGGCCTTCCCCGCGATGCCGAAGGAGCACAGGCCGTGCAGGATGGGCACCTTGAACCCGCCCATCTTGGCGAAGGCCGGGTCGACGTGCAGCGGGTTGTAGTCGCCGCTGAGCCGGTACAGCGCCGCCTGCTCCTCGGTGGTCCTCTCCTCCACCACGACGTCCGGGGCGCGGGAGGGGGGTTTGTTGGCGGCAGTGGCGGCGCCGCGGTCGAGGGGCTTCTTCTGCCCGCCGAAGCCGCCGCAGCCGCGCAGGAAGACGGTGGTCTCGTTGTAGAAGAGCTCCTCGCCCGTCTCGGCGTTGACGGTGGTGATGCCGTTCTTGAGCACGGCGGCGCTGCCCTTGTCCACCACCTCGAGGAGCTTGCCGCGGGAGATCAGGCGGGCCGAGGTCGGGATGGGGTACTTGCGCACCTCGAGGTACTGCTCGCCGTGCAGCAGCATCATGGGGGAGAAGTTGGGCACCACGTCCTCCATGTTGTAGGGCAGCTCGGCGTCGAAGGGCGGGATCACGCCGAAGGTGGGGATCACCTGGAAGTCGTCGGCGCCCTCGTAGATGTACCGGAGGTCGGTGCGCCTGGCGCCAATGCCGAGGTTGTAGAGCATCACGTCGCGCTCCGTGTACTTAAACTCGGTGTCCTTGGGGGTGGCGGACTTGGCCCTTTGCTGGGCTTCGAGGTATTGGTTTGATTCACTCTGCAGGTGGGGGGAGAACATTGGTTAACGGGTTATGTCCATAATATTTCTATATGCTGTTTTCTTCTTCTTCTACATGTACATGACAGGGACAAGATAGAAAATCATACCTTGGCCCGGCCGCCGCTCTTGTTCTCCATGTTCGCCATGATCTTCTCGATGCTGTCGTTGGCCTTCTCCGGGTGGTCGGCGCGGTCGTCAAAGGTCACAATGTCCTTCCAGTGCTTGACCACCTCCTCGGGCGTCAGCGGCACGTCGACGGGGAAGCCGTGGCCGCCGGTGCGCTGCCACCTCGTCTGGCCGACCCAGCCGCTGCCGACCTCGTACAGGCCGCCGGTGGGCTTCTTGGGCACCTTGTCGCTGCTGAGCGCGAGGACCACGGGCGCGATGTACTCGGGCTTGAAAGCCTGGACCAGCTCCTCCGGCAGGATAGTGCGCGTCATGGCGGTGCCGGCGTTGGGGGCGATGGTGTTGACGTAGATGTTATACTTGACGCCCTCGAGAGCGATGGCGCGGGAGAAGCCCAGGATGGCAGCTTTCTGTCGAGCTGTTAGTATATATGTGAGCATTGAGTCGTGGGGGCAAGACACTTACAGCAGTAGCATAGTTGGCTTGGCCAAAGTTGCCGTAGATACCGCTGGTCGAAGTTGTGTTGACGACACGGCCATACTTCTGCTTGAGGAAGTACGGCCACGCCGCCTTGGTGACCTTGTACGTGCCCCGGGCGTGCACGCTCATGACCTGGTCCCACTGAGCGTCTTCCATGTTGGCGAAGGCCTTGTCGCGGAGAATGCCGGCGTTGTTGACCACAATATCTATCCGGCCAAAGGCGTCAATGGCCGCCTTGACAACCACATCTCCGTCCTCGGCAGACGCCTTGACACCGACAGCCTTGCCGCCGGACTTCTTGATCTCGTTGACCACGTCGTCGGGGTTGACGAGATCGTTGACCACCACCGAGGCGCCGTACTTGGCGAACGCCAAACAGTAAGCGCGGCCGATACCAGCACCGCCGCCGGTGACGAGGGCGACGCGGCCCGAGAAGTTGGGCTCCTCACCCGTCTGGTTGGGCGGCAGCTTCTGCGACTCCTCGAGCAGGCTGACAAAGTCTGCCACGCCGGTGGGGTGCTGTGGGTTGGAGAAGTTGGAGACGTCATCCCACTTCTTCAGCACGGCACCCGGGGTGTAGGTGCTGTCGCACTTGAGCAGCTGGCCGCTCGCGCGCTCCCACCTCAGCTTGGCAATGTGACCGCCGCCAACCTCGAAGATAGCACCCGTCTCGCTCGTGTTGCTCTTGTGCGTGAGGACAGCGACAAGGGGCACCACCCACTCGGGCTTCATCAGGGCGAGAAGGTCAGGAGGCATGATCGTCTCCGTCATGCGGCTGGCCGCAATGGGTGCGATGACGTTGGAGATGATGTTGTACTTGATGCCCTCCTTAGCGAGCGTCTCGGTGAAGCCGACCATGCCCAGCTTGGCGGCCGAATAGTTGGCCTGGCCAAAGTTGCCGAACAGGCCGGCGGCCGAGGCCGTGTTGATGACGCGGCCGTACTTCTGCTTGCGGAAGTAGGGCCAGGCGGCGCGGGCGCACTTGTAGCTGCCCTTGACGTGCACCTTGAAGATGAGGTCCCAGTCCTCGTCCTTCATGTTCTTGAAGCTGACGTCGCGCAGGATGCCGGCATTGTTGATGAGGATGTCGATGCGCCCGAAGGCCTTGATGGCCGTGTCAATGATCCGGTCGCCGTTCTCGACGCTGTCGTAGTTGGCTACTGCCTTGCCGCCCGCGGCTTTGATCTCGTTGACGACGACATCCGCGGCCTTTCAACATTTTCAGCGTTTTGAGCTCTGGAGAAGGGGTGGGGCTACCGGTTGTACTGCTTACCTTCGTGGAAGTGCCCTCGCCCTTGAAGGAGCCGCCGAGATCGTTGACCACAACGCTGGCTCCACGCGAAGCGAAGAACAAGCAGTAAGCCTTACCCAGACCACCGCCAGCGCCCGTGACCACGACGACTTGGCCGTCGAACCTCAATTGCTCGCTCATCTCGAATATGTGCTCGTTAAAGGGGGTATGTGGACACGGAACAACAGAGACACGGGAGAATGAGATAAGGGACAAGATGGGGATTTGATGGATCAATGAGATCGAGGTTAGTATTCTGCACAATTTCTACAACATGGGCGCAAGCGGGATGCTCTACTCTAAATAACAGCTGAGCATTCGGCAAGTGAGTGGTGAGAACTAAGCCGAGGCTTCCACGGCCTCTCGTTGCCGGGAGGGATGGGCGCTAGCCTCTTTCGGTTGGTCGGTTCACATGCTAACCTGCCGGCAATGAGGTCATGCGTATGGATGTGGGGAATGGCGGAGTTCTCCAGGTGAGCTTGTGAACTCGAAGATCCGGGGTTGTCACATGCAACAGAATGACCATTTTCCCAAGTCATCGGGGCTCGGATTAGACTAGGCTCAGATATAGTGTAGATGGTAAGATCGTGCAAGATCACTGCGAGTCTGTATTGTAGTTTGTTTCAACATCAGTAAGCCTATGAGGATTTATCACATCTGTCCGTCAACACATTTGATGGTGTTAGTAATATCAGTAAGCGGTCCCTACATCTAGCCCCGGTAATCTCTCCGGTGTCGCCCATTCCCCGCAAACCCCGACCTCCGTAAACTTACCTTGGCATCTCGGTAACGGTGGAGGGCATCAAGGTGAGCAGCCACCACTGCACGCTCACTCTCACTCTCACGTTGGATCGGGAAAACGACCTAACCATTCAACTTGCCTTGGTGTGCTGCCCTGCAGCAACCACACACTCAAAATGGCCACCCCAGCAACCACAGCCCCCGTTCCCCAACAGCGGGTAATAGACGACAAATCCCCCCTATGCATCCCCTTCATCCTCTCCCTCCTTGAATCCCACCCCCCTTCCCCACCAAGACCCTTCATAATCGGCCTCAACGGCGTCCAAGGCGTCGGCAAGACAACCCTCGTCAGGGCCCTGGCCGAGACCCTCCGCGACCGCGAGGGCCTCCGCACCGAGGTCGTCAGCATCGACGACTTCTATCTCTCCCACGCCGACCAGCTGGCCCTCGCCGCCTCGCACCCGGACAACGCCCTCGTGCAGGTCCGCGGCGAACCCGGCACGCACGACTTACCGCTGATGAGGTCCTTCTTCGAGGCGTTGTTGGCGGGGAAGCCGTGCAGGGTGCCGAGCTACGACAAGAGCGCTTTCGGCGGGCTGGGGGATAGGACGCCCGAGTCAACCTGGACGCCGCTCAACGGGCCGGGCCAGACGCCGGTGAGGGTGGTGATTTTTGAGGGGTGGTGCGTCGGGTTTAGAGCGCTCGGGGAGGGGGAGGTAGAGGCTAAGTGGAGGGGGGAGAGCAGGACGCTGCATAAGCATAAGCTGGAGCACCTGCTGTTTGTGAACGAGGCGCTGAGGGGGTATGATGGCGTCACGGATCTGTTTGATGCGTTTATTCATATCGATGCCGAGGATACCGAGTACGTGTATGAGTGGAGGCTGGAGCAGGAGAGGCAACTGAGAGAGGAGAGGGGCGTGGGAATGACGGATGAGCAGGTCGGCAGGTTTGTGGATGCGTATTATCCGGCTTACGAGTTGTTTAGCGAGACTGTCAAGAGAGGGATCTTTCCCGAGAGGAAGGGGAGGCAGTTGAGGCTTGTGGTTGGGAAGGATAGGGGTGTCAAGGAGCATGTTGTCATATGATGGCAAGCAAGAGTGTATTGTCTATAGAAATAGAGTACAGGACTGCGCCTCTTGTAGAATCCACGCCTGAGATAGAATATGCAGTACATGGCTAGAATACCCCCGGCGATAGAAGTCTGCGGTCTATGATGCAGTTGTCGTGGCGCCCTGCCACGGTCAGTCGTAGTCGTGATAATCATAATCGTGATGTCTTCACACCGTGCGCCTTTGTTGCCGTGGACGAGTCCAAAGCGAAGCAAATACACCGTCAGACACGATGAGAACCGGACAAGACTACTGTACGTCCGTCGACAGATCCGGTATTTGTTTTTCGCTGATTTTCTTCACCGAACGCCCGCCAGGGTTGACAGGCAATCCTTCCTTCCCTCCGCATGTGGTAGTACATCCTCCATTAGACATCGACATCCTTGCCCGACATCATGCTCTGTCCCTCCTGCTTCAACTCCTTGAGAGTGCGACCTATGCCCTCCATCTTGTTGCGCACCGCCTCCTCGCGAGCGTTGATCTCCTTCTCGAACTGCGTCACGATCTCGCGCTTCTCCTTCCGCGCCGTCTTCAATTTCTGTACCACACTGCTGAACTGGTCGAGGAACCAGTCACCCGCGTCCTCCCACTCTCCGATGGACATCTGAGTGAAGAACTTGGTCTGTTCTGTGCTGTCCTGCTCCTTGTAGTACGTCAGTTTGTCCTCGAGGCTGTTGCCCGCCGGAACCGACGTGTGCTGCATGGCAGCTGCTTGGGGGTCGTAGTCGAAGTCCTGCTTTTGAAGTTCCGCGTAGCTCATTGCGTTGAGCTCGGCGTCGTTGTAGTCCGGGCTACGCGGGCGTTTCTTGGACTTTTGCAGACGGCGGCTTGATGTCCTCGTGAGCGATGGCTCCCGCAAGGGGTTCTTCTGTGCAGCCAGGGGTGGTCGGGAAGCTGGCCTCGACACCAGCGGCCGCGTCAGCGATGGTGCTCGCGGGGTGCGCTGGAGGGCTTCCTTAAAGTCCTCCGAGGTAGCCGCATCGCCCGGAGTTGGCGCACCCACAGCTTCTTGGGTGAGGAAGGTCGGATCGTCCACCGGGGTCAGGTTCTCGAAGATGGTGGAACGCTTGTGGTGAAGTTCCCGCTCACGGTTTCTCGCCTTCTCGTACTCGCGAAGGTCACGCTCGCGGACGGCCTCTTCTATCTTATCGTCTAATCGAGCAGTCCTCTCCGTCCTCCGTCCCGGCGAGCCCTGGAGACTATTGCTGTCCAGCGGCGACGAGATCCCAGCAATCCGGTTGTCTGGGAAGGAGTTGCGGTTTGGCTCGCGGGCGTCACGCTGTGCACCCTTGAAGCGTCGGAGAATGTTATTCCTGGGTGGCGTGTGTTGGTACTGGTTCTCATCGTGATAGACATCGTCCAAATGAGTTTCCTGCTCGTTGATGCCGCTCTGTACGCTGGTATTTAAGGTGGTTGCACTGGGTCCGTTCACAGCTGCGCCCGACCGTCCAACAACCTGAAGATAGCCGTCACTCCCGATGACGAAGGGGTCATGCTCGTCCCTCCTGTGTTGTCTCTCGTCCCGACCACCAGCCTGTCGCGGATAGGTCGTCTCACTGTATGCGCGATTGTGCTGTCCCTTGAACCTGTCCGAGCCACCTCTGCTATCAGTCTCCTCGAACATGGATGCCACAGTGGAGTCCTCCCACATGCCGCCATTGAGGTGCTGAGCATGGCCAACTTGTTGAACTTGATCAGACGTCTTGCTTCGTTGCATCGGGTGGTAATGCTGTAGTGCTGTTGGGGGGCTGCCAGCCAGCGACTGTTTCCTTTGTTGTTGCTGTTGTTCCGGCGACTGCTGTTGACCCTGAGTCGTGGCTCCTGTAAAGCCAAACCTGCCACTCTTCGGCAACGGTATCTTGGCTGCGGCGGCGATCTCCTGGCGAGACACGACAATCTGCGGTGCTGGCTGCAGAGTGGACTGAGGTGGTGACAAGGGTGCTGGCGCATTCGTCACCGCGCCTTGTCTTGGGCTGGTAGGTCCAGCATTGGTTCCGTCGGCATGTCTGGACATGAACATGCCCATTCCAGACATCTTCTTTCGCGCTGTCGGCATCATGTCGATGCGCATATAGCAGACCAAAGCGGTTGATAGGCAAGTTTCACACCCACAAACGCGAATTGGATGAAACTCGTAGTGATTTTGGACCGGATTGGGAGTGAGACGTGGTTATTTGTTTACAGCAACGCGTGTTCCCAGTGAAATGCGGACATATATGGGCGATAAGACTCCAGTTCGTGTCAAGTGGTGCGCGACGGAAGCTGTTATATTATGTCGCGATGCAGTTGGACATCCGCCCTCGAGTGAGCTGGACGGTGAGTGGACGAGAGGAGGAGGAAGCGCACTTCGTCCAGTGAGTGAAGAATTAGAATCCAATTTCGTCATCGGTCCATCGGCTGGACTTTGCCAATGTACAGGAAGGCGCACACTGCAGATTTGTCGATGCAGGAGAAGGTGCGATGCAGTTCCGGCAGTGTGGAGAGCCACCGGCTCGCGTCGCCTCAAAATTGCCATCGTGGTTCCAATCCCAGCACTTGATCCCGCTGTAGCCACGAAGTCAGGTGAGGCGGCGCAGGGTCCAGCGTGTAATTAACGACCCCACTTTGGTATGCTGCTAGAGGTACTTGCAGCGACATCCCGAGGTCTTTGTTGGGCTCCCGTCTCGATCCCTATTCACAGATGCAATACCCCATGTTCAAACTCCTGCGAGTCCTGACAGGCTGCCCCGTTTTCTTCTCTTGTTTCCCGCAACTTGTGTCGAACGAGTGGATGCATGAGCCTTCCGTCCCCCGCCAACGGACGAGGTTGCACTATGATCTCCCCATGTTCCTTGTCCCAATAATGCCGCCGTCCGTCCTCCCCGATCATGTCCCCTCGACACGCAGACTAAGTAAGTCTATGGCTAAGTGCCTCGATACCCAACAATGTTCCCCCACGGCCCAGTTCCGCTGTAGACGCCCAACGTCAAACCCCCAGACTAGCTACATATGCGTCCGGCAGCAGACTGCATGCATGTGTTGAACGGTTGGACAACGTTGACCTGCAGATTCTTCTGGTTAAGTTGCTTTCTGCCCACCCAATCAGCTTCGGAGCGCATCGTTGAAGGTCCAGTGTTCTCGAAGGCTTTGTGCTATGCACCAAATGCTCACGAAACCCCCAGAGTGCGTGTCAATCTGCTGCCGGCCGATTCCGCTCTTGTGGTTCCGGTGTCGCCCTTGTTCCTGTCTACTCGAGCACCACTGAGCAACATTCCCATAGCCACGCCACGGTCATCATCCGGCATGATCTCGGAACCTCCGACTCAGCACACCTGCGGAGAGGCAAAAAGACATGATGAGAATGGGATTCGAACCCATGCCCTTTCGGACCACGGATAACAGAGTTGTTTTAAGGGTTATGAGACCTTAACGTGGCGCCTTAGACCGCTCGGCCATCTCACCGTTGTTGTCGATGTCTCCGGTGTCTGCTAAAGGATCTCTCACGCGCCCGATCCACTGCCGGCGGACCTGGAGGCTGTGTAGCTGACTCGTGCTTTCTCCCGACTGACTCGGGAGGCTGCAGGGACTTGACTATCGGAATGGGACGAAGGCTGCGCACTGGTAAGTCTCAGGTGCATGAACTGTATAGACTGCTTGGGAAGATAGGCTCTGTAGTCTCCTTGCGCCTTGAGACGCAGCAATTTGGACACGGTCAGTCCTGTTTGGAGCTAGTCCCGCTAGATATGACGCTGTCAGAGGCCTTGAATATGCTCCCAAGGCGGTGGCAGCTACATTGGGGTTAGAATCTGTGTGTTGACTGTCCTTAATCTTCCAAGCGCATATTCCTTGAAACCCTGCGGACCCTCGGCCCAGTTGCACCACGGAGATGCGTCCGAAGCGCCACGGCCACTAGGACGGTGATCATGCTCCGTAGGGCTCCGAAGCCATATCGGTGCTAAAGCGAAGAACCTGCAGAAAGAGTAGACTGGCTAACCACTCGCTTGGATAAGTCAATATGCCATGGTGACTGACGATCATTTTCTACCTGATTGGCTGAGTAGGTATAGGAAATGCCATCAGAAGCTAACCACCTTCCGTGCGACCATTGCCCTCTGTGACGAGTCCAGAGAGATAACAAGATAAAGTTTCGGGGGAGCCCACATCCTTGGCGAGTTGGACAGATCGCAGACATGAAATCAGAAATATCACACGCTTCCGTTTCCTATGAACTCGAGACCGGTGCCAATCGAGAGCAACAAGTAGCGACTGGCTGGTCAGATGCCGGCGGTATCATCTAAATCTAAGCGACATGGTCAGCAACGCTGCGAGGATACGAGGACAGAGACTTGTTTTGCTCGCGTACCCTCTGAAGGTTCACTCGGAGTCCCGCTCAGCAAAGGCGGCAAGCTTACGCTTCTTGGACTGATGACCACGACCGGTGGTGCTGGTCGAGCGATTGCCATCGTGAGTGACAGATTTATTGGCATCACTAAAGGTTCATGTGGCGTCAGTGTGTGATGGGATCAGCTCGAAACGGACGTTGGTATACCATGTCTGATCCTGCTGATCATAGTAGCTGTTGGTGTCCGACGTCTGATAACAGTTGGGTTAGCCTAGTATGAAAATTGGACAGATAGGGGATTGGACAGACCTCTCCAACTCGAGCTTTGCCAACAGTAGCAGAGACAGTCTTGGTAGCCTGCCTCTCAGCCTTCGTAGCAGCCTTGGCCACAGCCTTAGCCGCAGCTTTCTCAGCCTTCTCAGCGTCCTTCTGGGCGTCCTTCTTTGCTTTCTCGGCTGCCTTCTCAGCAGCCTTAACCACCTTCTGGGCATCTTTCTCAGACGCCCTAGCCGCCTTCTCGGCTTCCTTCTCGGCAGCCTTGTCGGCGTCCTTCACAGCCTTGGCGGCAGCTCGGTCGGTCTTCCGCACGGCAGCCTTGGCGGCAGCCTCGGTCGCTTTCTGGGCCCTCTTTCGCTCCCCCAGAACTGTCTCATACTCGGTCACTCCAGCAGCACCCCATTCTCCCTCCTGGGTCCAGGTAGCTTTGCACGTGGGGCAGTTCAGGGGCTCCTAGCCTCCCAGACTAACGGCACGCACATGAAAGCATGGCTCATGGGCATGATGGCCGCACGAAGCGCAGCAGACAAGAGGGTCAAGGTTGTCAGAGCAGGTCTTGTAGCAGATGGGGCATTCCTCGTTGACAGGCTTAGGAGTACCGTCAGTCAGAGCCGGGTCAGCGCCCACTTGTGCGGCCGACAGAGGATAGACCTTGAGATTGGCAAACAGCTTCTCGAGCTCTGTGCTGAGAAAGGCGTGCTGCCAGCGAAGGGGCTCCTCGGCCTTCATGGCGAAGGTCAAGAGGTCTGTTGGCGGTTAGATGGGTCCACAGTCCAACCAAACAATCACTGAACTTGACGCAACATAGATGAGCAACCAAAGCACAAGATGACAAGACGACGCAGCGATACAGGCACCGCAAGACAAATAAACACAGCAAAGCAGAAAGTGACTGAGAGAAGCAACCCGCGAAAGATTGGAGAACCGAAAGTCGACTTACAGAGCATGTGCTTGCACGTTGGTCCAGTAGTCTTGAACTTCTAGTGGCTGGTCAGTAAGAAACATGTAATGTCTGGACGCAGCAGCGACTCACAAAAGCGGTGCAGTCGCAGGTCATTGTGTGGCCGATATTGACCCTGTAGTTGGATCCTGTGGTGCCGCGAATACCGAAGGACCAGCCATTATCGCCATACTCGCCAGAGTCGGTGACGTTGATGATGAACATGCGCTCCTCGTTGATCCTCTTCATGTTCGCCTGATAGTGATCGTTGGGATCAGCGCGGTAGGGCGACTTGCGCTTCTCGACAACCGCGGTCTTTGACTTGGGAGCCATGATGGTGGATGTGACGGGTGACGTGGACTCAAGTAATAGGGTTACGAAATGGGATGTGTTGAGGGCAGTAGACGGATAGTGGCTTTCGTAGATGGAAGGCAACCTGAAGAGACTGCGGGAGAGGGAGTCGTTGGTGCGGATTCTGATCTCTCTCTTGAAAAGAACAAGAACGGGATGCCTGTGGGCTTTTGACTCCAGATCGAGGGCGAGATGAGTGCTCACAGTGGCCCCGCTTGTTTTAGGCAGACAACAGAAGAATCTGGTTTCTGACGTCGCTGAGGAATGCCGCAGGAAGATGAAGAGCACCGTCAGTGGGAAGGGGAAGGTGCGAGGTTGGTCAAGCTGGCGTCCACTAGATGTCCATCCAAAGGAGATCGGGTCAAAATGAACCATCGCTTACTGGCATTCACAGATCACAAGCACATAACATGAGGTATCTCGTGTTTCCGTTTCACCGATTCCATGTGTCAGATGAGCTTCTTCTTGACTTGGTGTTCTAGTACCTTAAGCACCTCCCTTGTTGTTCGTGGTGTCTAAGTTTACTCTCGAGAAGCCAGGGGCAGATGCCAAGCTTTCCGGAACCCACTCATAGGGCTGAGAACTGCAAGGTCTCCATACTGTGCACAGTAGGACAGTCATCTCTCAGCTCATCCTTCTGTTCCTCGGTGCAGTTGCTTGGCTTGCTCATAGAGATTGAGGTCGTACACGTGTAGAGAATGCAATAATGTTCCCGAGAATGCAATAATGTTCCCGCTCTCGCTGTAACAAGACCATGGCCTGGCGGACTTGAGGCGTTTCCGGGTGGGACTTCTAGGCAGCAAGCTTTGGAGGGTGAAGATCGATGTTCAACCTGACAGCCATGAGCTGTATCGGCTGTACATTTCTCGCAGATACACGTTATTGAAACTGTTCAGTATTCGCTTATTTTACTGGGACTTCACTACAGTATTTTCCACGATAAGTGTATTGAAGTCCGGACGTTTGTCCGGGATCGGCGTGTCTCAACACCAATCCTACCCCACATTGCCGATGCCCCACCTTGCATCACCGCCGATAAGCAGACGATAAGCTTGCGGACCCTCAAATGTCGCCTCCAGCACCGAAACATTTCATTCGGATTGGTAATGATACTCATAAGTATACACAGCGCATTTCTCCTCACCCAAACCATCTTCCTACCCCACGGTAGCTGCAAATTACTAGACCTACAATCCTCCCAACTTGTCTGTATTGACACACCCCGGTTCGACCTACATCACTTGCAAACCCTCGAGCAACGGTTACCCACAGCTGACCACGCCCCTCCAAACAACCGCCACAATGGCGCCCTCCCTCGAAGAACCCGACCGCGTGGAGGACGTAATAGCCCACCCCCTCAAGCAAAAACCCAACCTCGTCGCCCCGGAGCCCGAGCACTGCCCGGGCCCAGAGTCAGAACAAGCCGGCGCCGCCGACTCCTGCGCCGGCTGCCCCAACCAAGCCATCTGCGCCTCGGCGCCCAAGGGTCCCGACCCGGACATCCCCCTCATCGCGGCCCGTCTGGCGGGCGTGCGGCACAAGATCCTCGTCGTCAGCGGCAAGGGCGGCGTGGGCAAGAGCACCTTCACGAGCCTGCTGGCGCACGCGTTCGCGACGAACCCGGACAGCGGCGTGGGCGTCATGGACACGGACATCTGCGGGCCCAGCATACCCAAGATGATGGGGGTCGAGGCCGAGACGCTGCACGTCAGCGGGGCCGGGATGAGCCCCGTCTACGTCATGGATAACCTGGGGGTGGTGAGCATACAGTTCATGCTGCCCAACCGGGACGACGCGATCATATGGCGGGGGCCCAAGAAGAATGGGTTGATAAAGCAGTTCTTGAAGGATGTCGACTGGGGGGATTTGGATTTCTTGCTGATCGACACGCCGCCTGGGACGAGCGATGAGCACCTGAGCGTCAATGCGTTTCTGAAGGAGAGCGGGATCGATGGGGCGGTGGTGGTGACGACGCCGCAGGAGGTGAGCTTGTTGGATGTGCGGAAGGAGATCGACTTCTGCAGGAAGGCGGGGATAAGGGTGTTAGGGTTGGTGGAGAACATGAGCATGTTTGTGTGCCCCAAGTGTGATCACGCGAGCGAGATCTTCAGGGCTACGACGGGCGGAGGTAGAGGGTTGGCGGAGGAAATGGGGATACCGTTTTTGGGAGCGGTCCCGATTGATCCTAGGATAGCCATGGCTTGTGATTACGGGGAGAGTTTCTTTGATTCCTTCCCCGACAGTCCGGCGTGTAAAGCGCTGAAGGGGGTGGTGAGGAGCCTGGCGGACCAGATTGGGCTGGATGCGAAGGATGTGCTGCCTGAACAATAGGCGTGGTTCTGGCCTAGCCCAGCTGTTCTGGAGACAGATGAATGATAATGACTGCACAAAACGGTGTACGACAAGTTCGGGTATCCTATTGTTCATGATCAAACTTGCCAAATATTGGTACTATTGATTGCCCATCCCAGAGAGAGGGCACATACGCCATCCTGCCGCCAACTCCACGCTAAAGACGGCCACCCCTTGTTCTCCCGTCCTCATGCAGCACCCAACGTTTTGGGAAGGTCCTCCAGATCCTCAACAGACTCGATATCAATGACCTTGCCCACCTCGGCCGTATTCCGCATGAGCTCCTTGGCCCCGGCGTACATCATCCGCATGTCGTTGCTACATGTGATGGGGAGGTAGTACAACATCACATACGGCACCGACAGCCGACCAGACGGCAGCGTCAGGGGATAGCTGAGCAGCACGAAGCGCGGCGTGTGGTCGGGCAGGTCTTCGGCGATCTCGTCGAGGGACTTGTAGACTGTCTTGTCCTCGTCTTGCTTGATTTCGTGGGTTTGTTTATCGATCAGGTCTGGGTGACCGGAAGTCAGCGATGGGACGGGAGGCAAGGCAGGAAAAGGGGAGGACATACATACATATGACGGCTTGCGGGTCGTTGGACCGCGATGTGCCGAGACGGAACTTGCGAAGCTGGTCTTTTGTCTCTTGCGAGAAGGTGTACAGTCTCGCTTCGGAGCTCTGGGGAAAGGTGTTAGCTTATCTAGTCCGCGGATCGTGGTGAGACCAGGCTCGTACCATTGTGGCAGTTGTTTGGTAGTATGGCAGTACGAAGATGGATAGTCCCGCGATTTGGATTGCTGCTGCTGGTACCTTCAAGGGATGATCGACTTGTCAGACGAGGCTCAGCCGTTCACGTCTCGATCTTGCTGATATAGCCTCGTGGCAGCTGTGACGTCCCGGGCCATGCCTTGTGTCAACCTTGCCGATGCATCAACCCACCAATCGATGCGGGGTCCTCCCGTCGGCTCCACTTCCTGTTGACCCCGGCAAGACGCCGGGGTCTGGCGGGTGGGTCCGATGATGGAGTCAAGGGTTACCGGCCTTGATCGACTTCGTCCTTTCAAATATTGTGACGGAAGGTGCGTGTTGCTGTTCCTGGATTCCTCGTCGTGAGGCTGTCGTTGTCGCAGGTTCTTAACTGTTATCGAGGCTGTCTTGATGTTCTCCCGCGTCTCTCTTCTCGCTCGGCACCTCACGAGACCATCACTTGGCTTCGCAGCAACGCCGCCGTCAGCTACGCCATTCGGAGCTGTGACAGGAGGATTGAAGATGTCTGGCGCCACGGCTGACGAGCGCAATTCTCGGGCGATACATACGGCGGCATGTCTTATCATTGGCGACGAGGTGCTTGGAGGAAAGGCACGTGCTAGATCACCGAGAGAGCCAGACGAATACCAGCTAATTAAGACGTCTCGCCGTTTAGACAGTTGATGTATGCTCTGATTCATGGATTGACAGTGAAGTAAAGCTAATGCTTCTCTAGACGAACTCAGCGTACATGGCAAAATGGTGCTTTTCACTCGGCATTGTGAGTCGCCTCGCTCATCTCGTCCAGAGATTCGGGTCTTCTAACACGGCCGTCCTCCAGAACCTCAAGCGAGTCGAAGTCATAGAGGATGATGAGGCGGAGATCATCGAAGCTGTTCGTCGTATGAGTGACCGTTACGACTTCATTGTAACCAGGTATGGTGCCCGTTCCATGCCAAGGAACTACAGTACACTGACATCCCAACAAGTGGTGGTATTGGCCCTACGTAAGCATGGGAAGAAGCCAAGCCGCACATGTACCGGCATCTAACGGTACTGGGTAGACACGACGACATCACGTACCAGTCCATCGCCAAAGCATTCGATCTGCCTCTGGTCCTCCACCAGGAAGCGTATGAGCGGATGAAGCGTATCTCGAGACCCAACTCAGCGCAGCCGAATTTCAGCTGGGACGTCGACTCGCCTGCGAGGAAGGCTAGACTGAGGATGGTCGAGCTGCCGATCGACGAGTCACGCGACGTGAAGAAGCAGGTCCTCTTCCCGCGCGAGGAGCTGTGGGTTCCCGTCTCCGTCGTCAACGGCAACGTCCATATCCTACCAGGTATTCCGCGTCTCTGTAAGTCTGATCTGGCTGTTTGCTCTGTCCTAGACCGGAATGCTAATATCAGGCGTAGTTGAATCACTGCTTGACGGGCTCAAGCCGTATGTCGTCCCACGACTGACCGATCCGGGCAAGGGGATCTTCCGGGCTATGATCTCGACTCCTCTGCCCGAGAGCGCGGTTGCCGGCTACCTGACGGACTTGGCTGCGAGGGTCCAGGACAAGGGAGTCAAGGTCGGCTCCTACCCCAGATGGGGCAAGAGGACTAATACGGTGACGTTGGTTGGAAAGTATGCATCGCAAATCTGGATTTGACATGAGGAATCTACGTATGGCTGACTGCTAGGTCTTACAGGGATCGGGCCTTCATTGAGAGTCTGGTGCCGGAAGTCGTCAAGAATGTGGAGGGGCGTCAAGTGCTGGTTGAAGGCGAAGGTGAGGATGACGAGGAGAAGCCGGACAAGCTGCCTTGAAGTCCTCAAGCGATCACCCCCACGGGTAATTCCAGGACTAACTACTCGGGTGTCGGGTGTCGGGTGTTTATCTTCCTGCATGTTAGCGATTGCTTTCGTACCGACGGGCGATGTGGTGCAAGGGTGGTATTTTAAGCAAGCTGGGACTGCATATATGCTGTACATGTACATCGGCGGGTTGCGACTCAAGAGTGGCATCTGGGCCTATCGATGCTGAGTGGCAAACGACGTTCGTGATGTCGGCAACCAATTGGCAGTGTCTTGCAAACTCAATGTCTAGGTCTAGAGGTATTTGCCGACTGAGTCGATCATCATTACGAATGAGACTTGTGCTTGTCGAAGGTTGCTCTGTACATCGATACCATACCATAGTGATCCCACGTGCTACGAGATAGTGGAACGCAGTGGGCATCCCGAGGGACTAACGTACTATCTGGCCAAATCTGGCTAACATGCCCAGAAATGCCTCGACGCCTGTGACAAGTACCGTGATGCCAGGCAGTCCCTGCAGATCTCAGACGTGCTACGAGGGGATCTAAAGACTCAAGGCCAATGATGTGGCACTCCAAGCGAACCTAATCTTCCACAGAGGTTCTAGCGCTTCTACGTACTTGCAGGTTTCTTGGGCCCAGCTTTGGGGGACTGCATCAAGCCTTTATCTTGTGGTCCTGCAAGTTGACAAATTCGGCCACACAACTGCAAAAGGTTTAGTTGAGGTCCGCTGGCTTCCGGTCGTACCGGTTGTCTTTTGCGCCTCGGACCTGAAGAGTGAGAGGCACGTGTGCCTACGACAGATCTGATAAAGAGAGAGAGAGAGAGAGAGAGAGAGAGAGAGAGAGAAGAGAGAGAGAGAGAGAGACACACAG
>Ga0209127_100248_pt1 | contig 19273 bp, 14 predicted proteins | sample LakSupMetagenome_FD_187469 | JGI IMG/M metagenome (GOLD analysis project Ga0209127, IMG submission 187469) | Freshwater microbial communities from Lake Superior, Canada - Sta WM archaea (SPAdes) (version 2) | ecosystem: Environmental > Aquatic > Freshwater > Lake | place: Lake Superior, Canada...
GAAATAGACGGCTCTGGAAGGACGCCGAAGCCACCATCGCCTCCGCGACGGCCTTCCTCTACGCAGCCGCCGCCATGGTTCTTATCCGCCGCATCGCGCGAGCGTCATGAGTTCCGGGACGGACTCTGAGCAATTGACGTCGAGCCCAGTCCGAAAGCTGTCGGAAGCGCTGCCTGTCCTCGTCATTCTTGAGATCGAGCGCGAGAAGATCGGCGACGATCGTCTCTAATTCCAAGATATCCTCGGCGTTGGCGCGGTGATCGGCCCTGATCTGGATGAGTTCGCTATTAAGGTTCTCCAGCCGCTTGGAGGCCTGATTGCGCTCGCGCACGAAGGCGACGATCATCCCGTCCTGTGCGGTCTCCTTCGTGTCGAACTCAAGCTTCTTGGGCTTTTCACCCGTGTCGAGACCCTTCAGGAGGGCTTCGGAGTTCTTGCGAACCTCATCGCCCGCCTTCTTCCAAGTCTCGAACCTCGCCTTCTCTTCCTTGCTCACTTTCCCGCGACTGCGGGCGTATTTCACGGCTCCGTCGAAATTATCCTTTGTCGTATTCCAGTCCGATCGGATCTTGACCGAGAGGTCGACTATTGCGACGTGCCGCTGCGCGATGTCTGCTGACCGGGTCAGCTTTTCTGATAGGCTGGTGTCCGGATCGTTGAACGCGTCCGACATCGCTAAGGCCCCAGATGCTCCCGCCAGGAACGGTGCCGCCGCCGGGAAGGCAATGCTGCCGACCGTCGCGGTGATCTGAGCAACCTTCAGGACCTCGCCCTTTTGTCGGCGCTCGTCCTGTTCCTTGTCCCATATCTGCTTCAACTCCCGCTCACGAAGGGCGATCTGCGCATCGAAAATCGTGATCTCGTTCTCGACGGTTTCGAGAGCTTGGTGCTGCTCGATGATCCTGCGCGTCAGGACCTCCGACTTGGCAATCCTCTCCTTCACATCCTTCTGAAGATCTCCCACACGCGCGGCGTCGATACCTGTGCCCCCGGAGTTCAGAAGCTCGATGTCATCCCATTGCTTCATCAGCCCGGACTTGCCGTCGGCGTCCTTGCCGAAAAGCCCGCCGAGCAGGGTCTTGTACTTCTCGATCCGCGAACTCGCGCTCGTCATCGGCACGGAATAGGCGTCGAGGCCGAAGAGATCCGTTCCCGAGAGCGTGGCGGAGATCACTCGGGAAAGCGCCAAGGATGCCACCTGTGACTTTCGGTTTTCGAACTCAGGCCCGAGGGTCGCCGCAACCTGGGACACGAATGTTATCGTGCCCGGCTCATACGGCGCGTGGGAGAAGATGCGCTGGAGCTTGATCGCGGTCGCATCGGGCCACTCGAGAACATCGCGCATCAGGGACGCATACTTGTCGCGCGCCTGATCGCCGTAGGTCACCTTCCATGCCTCGGACCACCGTCCCGGAGCGCCATCCGCAGGGACCTGTCGGGCGTCGAGCGACAAACGAGCGAGAGTTGCGGACGCATCAGCCGAAGCTCTGGCCGGGGAGAACCCTCCCTGCCGTTTCCGGATCGACTGCGCGTTGATCTCTATGATGCGCTCCGGCTTGCCTGCGACGTTCCACGCCGCCTTGTCGGGCGGATTATCCCAGTCCTGTGTCGCGAAAAGAAAAGGCGTCCCGCGCGCGGCCGAGAGATCGAGTTCCCTGGTCGAGATTTCTAAAAGCTGCTTGGTGGCCGGAACGGAGGGCGTTCGGACGAACGAGATTGCGCCATCGAACGGGAAGATCACGCGCTCTCCACGCAGCCGAACAGTACCGCCGGCGAGCCTGATAGGCATGGCTACGATGATCTGTCGGGCGTCGACGACGATCTCGCTGACCTTCTCGAGGTATTGGCCCGACTCCCGGGCCAGAGACGGGAATTGCTTGGCGGACAGGTCCACGATGTCGCCGACGATGCGATAGCGCAGTCCGTTTGGGGACTCAGTCTTGAAGACGTAGACGCGCCGATCATTCGACCAAAGCGACGACGCGTCAGCGGCTCCGGTGGGATTGAATAGCGGCGGCTTGCAGACGTCATAGTTGAAGCGGGGAACGGAAGTGCCGTCTACGGCCTGAGCGAAGACATCGCCCATCAGCGTCAAGAGAACGAGCGACGGGGCTACGAGCCGACAACGTCGTGCCATCCTATCCTCCCAGCCTTTCGGGCAGGCTAGGGGCGGATGGTAAGTTCGTCAAATAATTTTTAAGATAAATGCGTGGCTATTTAGTATTCATGCTTCGCGTTCTGAGCGAAGAACAGCTTGAGACTCTTGAGGCCCACCTCCTCGAGGTAATCCTCAAGGCCGTTGATGGCTTCGTCCGCGAGAGACTCCAGCAAGACATTCCCGACGACGCGCTCTGCGAAGAAGCGAGCGATGGCGCGGGCAGCCGACGTTGCTAACCACCGCTTCTTGCCACAGGTCAAAGCTACTCTGGCCGCCAAGATCCTGAGCGGCGCGTGGGAAGCTGCATGAAATCTTCAGGCAGCTTCCTTGTCACTCGCCCTCGGTTCGCGATGCAACACCACGGGATAACGAACTCAGGTGGACTAGTCACGAGTATGCCTGCCTCCCCAAAGTCCCGGTGAGCGTCCGGACTTCGGAGCGCAACCGACGTCTCGGCGTTTTCGGATGTTTCCGATGTCGAAGTGATTGCCTGTAGGGTATTGTTCTGAGCGAAGTCTTCCTTGCAGTAGTCATCATTGCCCGCCCAGCCAGCGACGCTCGTTGTCGTGTCCGCTTTCGGATGGACACGTGAGGTCCGGAAAGGCGCGATCCGGACCGATCCATTGGCATATGCGAAAGTCCGCAGTCCACCTCCCGCGACCTTCCGAACGTCTGCAAACGGGCAGGGCCGCACCGCTCTTCCCCGAGCCGTAAGGACGCTCTCGGCTAGGTACCAAGTGTCCGATTCAATCCGCTAGCTGCTCCGCATCAAATCACTCCGCCTCAGGCGTCGATTTGCAACGGATTTCTGCAAGAGAAAAGGGACGATCTTTCAGTGACGGTGGCGGCGTTGCGGCACTGTTGAATTGCGCAACGTTGGCCCCTTAGGGGGTGCAAAGGCTGATATCTGTCGCAACCGGACATGGCCCATTCCTGTCGTCTGGGGCGTCCGCTTCCGGACAGCTCAGTTCAACGACGGGCCGCGAAGCCGTGGTTGGACGCTCGGTCGTGAGGCACCAGTTCCCCGATAAGCTCCGCGCCCCATGCTCCAGCCGGGTTCGCCGCAAAGGACGCCCTTGCTCGCGAACTCGACGTGGGGCTGATGCATTTCTTAGGCGAGAGCCGGTCCCTCGATGGCGACGTTAGATCCAGATGAGTTACGTGATCCCATTCCCGGCCAATCCCCGCCTCCCACCCGTGAGCATATGCTGGCGGGCATGGGCGGCATCATCCGGCGCCTTTGCCGCTTCGGCGGCCCCAGCGCGGTCCTTCAGATGACAGTAGGCGTCACGCGCGCCGATAAGTTGGCCAGCCCTATAGGGGAATCTCCAGTCCGACTACTGAAGGCGACACTCCCCGCTCAGCTACTAGCATGAGCTAAATGAGCACTTTAAAAGTCAGTGTCTCGCTGCTGGTACCGATTGCGCGATACGTCGAACTCTGTCGTATCAAAACTGACCTTGTCCACTTGGTGGACGGTCAGCGATTTCATGTCGACGCGCAGCGTGGGCGCTCGGCTATCCGGGTCCGGGTCAATCCAGGGATCGACGATCCTGCCTCCAAAGTCCGGCCAGCCGGATCGTGGCGGATCGGCCTTGGCGTTTTCCTCCGGCGGAACCCATTCGGTTACGGAGTAATCGATGTCCGCGCCGTCTGCATGTTCTTCGTAGGTTCTGCCTTCGATCTTCATCCCATCTGGCACATGATAATTTTCGACACGGGCGGCTTTGTGGAAGAGCACCACGTTCAGGTCGTTGCCCGCCGCCTGCACTGACGGAAACAAGATGCCATCGATCGCAGGCTCCTTCTGTGTCGCAAGAAAATCGGCAATAGCCTGTGTGGGCAGATAATCAAACGGCTCGTCGTCCGGCATAATTGGCCGTGTCATCTTCCCGCTGAGGTACCGCAGGAACATTGCTCGCTCCATCCGCTGTGCCAGGCTCGGATCGAAGATGCTTCCACGCTCTGCCACATCGCTCAATGCGGTAAGGTCCAGCAGGCGCAGGGGTCGGATAATTTCGAACCGCCCTACCAGCGCCTGGCTGCCGACGGGCGGGCGGACCTCAGCAATGGCAACTTGCGCGGCACCTGCGCCGTAAAATACCGATATGCCGCGTGCATTCATCCGTCCGGCATTCGATAGGTGCGCGGGGGGGGATCCCAGATGCATGTCAGGGCGGCACATTGCTTCGACAAGCTTGGCCTCAGATTGAAAGGCCCTGGCGCGATAGATCGCGCTCAGCGCCGTACCTGGTCCAGCGTCAACAACCAGGGATCGGCTGCTTTTTGTCCGCATCGTCGCAATGTCGCGAAATACCGAAGCAAGGTGGCTAGCCGCCGCCTGGCTAAAGAATCGCGCTTCCGTCTTCAGCGATCGTTCGAATGCGTTCCACTCCTGATGCCAAGCTTCGATACTCGACCCTTTTTCCTCATAGTAGGAGTCTGACGCGAATTCCGTCTCCTCACCGCTCATCGCGGCGTCGTAGTCTCCGTTCTCGTCTTCGAGGATTTCCTGAATGTCCTGCGCGGCTTGCTCAGGAATCTGGGCGGCATTCATGATGGCGTAGACGACAGGCTCCCCGTCTCGATCCCACTCATAGCTGGATTCCCTGTCCGACAGCATCATTTGCTGAAAGGAATCGGGCTGATCGGACGTGCGCGTGTAATGTTCGTCGAAGACGGTCGCGATCCGCTCTGCCATCGTCGCGATTGTATAGCTCTTCGTCAGCGTGCCACAGTAAGAGCACTTACCAGCTTTGCCGGAGACCCTAATTTCGTCCTTTAAGTAATCTTCGCTCACGCAGCCGTAGCAGAGCTTTTTCTTTTTTAAGTCGTCAATACCTTCTTGCAATTTCATCGTATCCTGCCTGTTAAGCCGTCGGCGGATCGTGTTGTCGATTTTGGGCAAGCTGGATTCGGGGTGTCACCACAATCCTTCTCGTTTCCGGCTGGACCATCCAGCCCTATCCAATACGCGAGAATTCGGGCCGGCGTCCGCCGTTCAATGGCGCTGCCCCCTCAATTCGCTGGCGCTCCCGTGTTGGCCATATGACCGGCGGCCTCATGCCGCCCCGATCCCCTTCGCGCATCGCCTGGATGGTCCAGCCGGAAACGAAAAAAAGATATCACCTTCGCCGAGGAGGCAAAGACCGGCACCGAGGGATTGGCGCTCAAGGACAAGGCGCTGACATTCGGGCTGGCTTTCGGCGTCACGGCCAGCACGGGCATCAATGGATCGTTTGGCGTCCAGCTGGTTGCAATCACAGCCAGCGCCCTGCGCAAGCGCGATGACGTGCAGACCCTGATAATCGCGATCCAGCCTGCACCGCAGCCGCAGGTCATTCTCTATCGGAATGTCGGCTCGGAGCGAACACCGCCGAAGCGCGGAGGCACCCCACCTGAAATGCACGGAATTCTCCCAGAAACCAGAGGCGCTGTGCGGTCGTATGGGGTGAGCGTCAGACCGAACCTTGAGCCGTATTTGCTTCAGAAGCGACAGGAGTTATTGGCCGAATAGCGGGAGCCCATTCGGCTTATCGCAGGGATCGCTAATGTGCCGTTCAAATTGTGGGATTGCGCTCGACTTCGTCCCAGGGTTGCAATAGATTTTATGGCGCTGGGGAGCGAACGATGCACTTAAAAGCGCTTAGGCTAAAGAATTATAGAAGGCTCCGCGACGTCAGGCTGGAGCTAGCCTCCAATATTTCGATTTTTGTTGGTGCCAACAACAGCGGTAAAACGTCAGCCACTCAGGCTATACAGATGTTTATCACTGGGAAGAAGGAGCAGTTCGCTCTCTTTGATTTCAGCTCCAATATATGGAAGGAACTTAACGCTCTTGGCGATGCTGATGAGGCCGGTGATGAAGCTGCCACGATCCCAAGCATCAGTATGGATGCATGGTTTGAGGTGGCAGAGGCGGACCTGTACCTGGTGCTGCCCATCTTGCCGAGTTCCGCGTGGGAAGGAACAGAAGTCGGCATTCGCGTCGAGTTTGGACCGAAGAATATCCCCGAGCTGTTGAAGAAATTCCGCGCGGCAAAGGCCGAGGCAAACAGGCACGTGGTTATGCTCGGAGAGAGAGCAGGAAATTACGTCCCTTGGCCCAAAACACTCACGGACTACCTGCAAAAGGAGCTGCATCAAGAGTTTGAGTTTCGCTATTTCGTGCTGGATCGTACGAAATTCACGCCTGACTACGTGCAAGAGGCCGGCTACGAACCGGCGCCAATTACCGGTGACCCGGCCGGGGGCGTGATTCTAAGATCGCTGGTGCGTGTCGATTGCCTTCACGCGCAGCGCCACCTCGCAGATCCTCATATCGGATCGTCAGCCGGTGCTGGCCGCGCCGAAGACCTTTCACGGCGTCTCAGCCGCTTCTACCAGCGCAATCTTCAGCAACGCCCGGACGATCACTCCGCATTGAAGGCGCTCTCCGATTCCGAAGAGAGCCTCAATCGGCATCTGATGGATGTTTTCGGATCGACATTGGATCGGATAGCGAAACTCGGCTACCCGGGCCTTCATAATCCCCGCCTCGAAATCATGTCAGGACTTAACCCGGCCACTGTGATGAGCCAGGACGCCAAGGTCCACTACGCATTGGGCGATGGACCGGGTCTGCGCCTTCCTGACAGCTACAACGGGCTCGGCTTCAAAAATCTGATCTACATGGTTGTCGAAATTCTGGACATCCAAGAAAAATGGCGCCTCGACAAAGATCGACCGCCTCTCCACCTCATCTTTATCGAGGAGCCAGAGGCGCATCTGCACGCGCAGCTACAGCAGGTCTTTATCCGAAATGTCCTGGAGCTGCTCAAGATCGATGGCGAACAGGGAAGCGCGTTCACCAGCCAAGCGGTGATAACCACGCACTCGCCGCATATCCTTTATGAACGCGGTTTCGAGCCGATCCGATATTTTCGACGGCACATCGCGGATGGTGAGCAGACGACGCAGGTGCTGAACCTGTCGAGCTTTGATGCCGGTGACCAACCGAAAGATCGCGATTTTCTTCAGCGCTATCTCAAGCTGACGCACTGCGACCTGTTCTTTGCCGATGCCGCGATCCTGGTTGAAGGCAATGTCGAGCGGCTTCTGCTGCCCCTCATGATCGAAAAGGCGGCTCCGACGCTTCGGTCGGCCGCGCTGTCCATCTTGGAGGTGGGCGGGGCCTACGGCCACCGCTTCCGCGAACTTATCCATTTTCTTGGCATCAGCACATTGGTGATCACCGATCTAGACAGCGTTGAAGTCGTCGCGGCCCCGGCCGCTGCTGCCGATGTTGGTGCCGACGACGAAGAGGAGGAAAAAGAATTCGAGGTTCCTGCAGAAGAGGCAGAGCAGGCGCCGGTCAAGAAATATGGCAAGACCTGCGAGTCATGGAAGGAAGATGCGGCAACCTCAAACCAGACGCTGATCAAGTGGCTGCCGCAGAAGCTTACAATTGCTGAGCTGCTCATGCAGGATGAGCCCGGGAAAATCGAAGCGATCGCCGATACGGATAACGCCAAGGTGCGGGTGGCCTATCAGGTGCGTGCGCAGGTCACCTGGGGTGGTACGACCGAAAATCTTGCAGGTCGAACGCTGGAGGAAAGCTTCGGACTCGAAAACGCGGACTGGTGTCAGCATGCCGATCGCAAAGTACTGGGCTTGAAGCTGCGAGGCGCTGCGGCAACGCCTCGCGATCTCGCGCTTCGGCTGCACAAGCGCGTAACCGGCAAAAGCTTTGATAAGACAAAATTTGCCCTCGGGGCATTGGCAATGAGTGACTGGGCTGTGCCGGTTTATATCGCCGAAGGGCTCTCCTGGCTTGAATCGCTCGTCAATCTTGAAGTCCGACAAGAAGCCGAGGCGGCCGGGATCGACCCTGCCGTTGACATTGCCGCGTTGGCCGCCGTTGAATCTGTGGCTGCCGAATGAGCAGGGCGGGGCAACGCGATACGCAAGCCGATATCGAGCTGCGCGAATGCCTTGCCACCCCTAGGCGAAACTTCGTCATGGTGGCAGGCGCAGGGTCCGGAAAAACGACCTCGCTGATAAAGGCGCTGAGCTCAATCGTTGACATTCACGGGGTTGATCTCGCGAAGCGTCGCCAGCGCGTCGCTTGTATCACTTACACTGAAATCGCGGCTGGCGAGATTTGGACTGACGTAGGCCATAATCCGCTCGTGCATGTCTCAACCATCCATAGCTTCATGTGGTCTGTGACAAAATCATTCCAGGCAGACATCCGAAACTGGGTAGCTGATCGCATCGAGCACAAGCTGGTCGAGCTGCGAGAGGCTGCGGCCAATTTCGGGCCAAGGGTTCAGGAACGCACCCGCGAAAAGAACCGGCGCGATGTCGCCCGGTACGAGGCTGAAAAAGCCCGCATTCCCCAGGTCGCGTCTTTTAGCTACGGAACCGGGAGCAATTATGCCCGGGGCATCCTTGGTCACGACGACATCATCCGGATTGCGACGCAGTTTCTTCTCGAACGCAAATTGTTCAGATCGCTGCTCGCGCAACAGTTCCCGTTTGTGTTCGTGGACGAAAGTCAGGACACCACGGCCGAAGTGGTTTCTGCGCTCAAGGCCGTCGCTCAGCAGACGCAAGGTCAGTTTTGCCTGGGTTTCTTTGGTGATCCCATGCAGCGGATCTATGTGACCGGCTCAGGCGCTATTGCGCCCGAAGAGAACTGGCGACCTATTACAAAGCCCGAGAATTTTCGCTGCCCTACGACGGTTCTGGCCGTGGCCAATGCCATACGGCGCACTGGCGACGATGTCGTGCAGGTTCGTGGCCGCACGGTCGTGGTGGATGGAAACGAGCAACCTGTTCAAGGGACTGCTCGTCTATTCGTTTTGCCAGCGGACGACCGCCGGGATCAACTGGTCGCCGCTGTTCGCTCCTGGCTTGCGCGCGAGAATGACAAGCCTAGCTGGGCGGCTGGCGTAGATTCAGACGTAAAGATGCTGGTGATCGTTCACCGCATGGCGGCGAAGCGGCTTGGTTTTGGGGAGCTGTATGCCGCTTTGAACGATCAGGCCCCAGACGCATTCAAGAATGGCTTCCTCGACGGCACCGCCTGGCCGCTCCGCCCGTTTCTCCAATGCGCACTTCCATTGAGCAATGCCGTCGCCAACGGAAAAGAATTCGACGCGATGTCGCTCCTCCGGCGTTTGTCGCCACGACTTGGCGCCGAATTGCATGCACACGGCCTTCCGGTAATTCTGACTGAGCTTCGCCAAGCGTCCATCCGTCTCGCTGGGATGATGAGAGACGGATCGACCGTGGGCCAGGTCCTTATGCATCTCAGAGATCGCGGGATTGTTCAGCTCGATCCGCGCATCCTTGCCTACCTTGGAGCCGGCGCGCCTGCCGTTGAGCAGAACGACAGCGACGAAAGCGAACAGGCGGAAGTCACGTCTATGCAGCGTTATCTCGCTTGCCCGGCTACGGAATTGTGGGGCTATCAAAAATATATCGAGCAGCAGTCCCCATTTTCGACACAGCAGGGGATCAAAGGCGCGGAATTCGACAAGGTTCTTGTGATTGCCGACGACGAAGAGGGGACTCACACACAATTTTCGTACGACAAGTATTTTGGCGTGAAACCGCTGTCCGAGCGAGATGAGCAAAATATTCGTGATCGCAAAGAAACCTCTGTCGAGCGGACACGTCGTTTGTTTTATGTATGCTGTACGCGTGCGAAGTCTGATCTTGCTGTCATTTATTTTACTGATCAGGTAGCGGCAGCTAAATTGTCTATAGGCATCATGGGGATTTTTGATCCTGCTCAGATTTTTGGAGTCGAGGCTCTCAATATTTGAGATGAAGGGATGGGTCTGGGGCGCAAACGCCACGGTCGGGGGACGCCTCGGGAGACCCGGGACAAGGCTCCGGTCAGCCTATTGCCGGCGTCCTGCCTAAAGCCCGGCCTTTGTTCCAGAGCAAATGCTCGCTTATCGCAAGATGGGCGCTATCGCGTGTCACGGAACACGGCGCGCCATCGTCGTGCTGGGCTCTGCCGTATACAGAGCGTCGATTCCGGTCCCCTGAGCAGATCGACCCCCAATGTCCGGTTACAGGTAATGAGGCAGAGTCGGCTTTTGGCGCATTTCGCCCGGACGAGCGACCGACGTTTGTGGCCCTAAGCCGACATGTCGAGAGTCAGCTTTCTGGCGCTTTGTGATTGCTAACAGCTTCGTGACGCCGATCCATTTCACGCGTGTTGACGATCCGTGTTTCGGTCACCCGAACACCTCGATCTCCGCGCTTGTGAGCTTTGTCAGCGTCAGCCTCGAACTCAAGCGATCATCCTGGGGTGTAGCAACAGCAGTGTTACGACATCGCCGCCGGGAACGAGATAGGTTTGTTCGTGGACAAGGTGTGGGGCCGCCGCCGAAGCGTCAAACCAGGCGTCCGCTCCAATGATGCTGGGCGAACGCAGTTCCTGTTCCCCTCCGTAAAGCATGGCGAACGCTTGGCTTTCCGCGTCGAGCTCGTCGCGAGGGAACCATCGCTCAGCTGACCGCGCGCGGGTGAACCAACGCCTGCCTTTGAGTCCATGACAGATCAGCATCCCTGGTATGGCATCGAGCTCGACAAGCCGGATCGCGGTTGCCGTCAGGCTCGCGCCGAAAGGAGACGCGAGTTCGCGAATCCGCGCGAGCGACCACTTCGCGACTTGGGCCGCCAACGGCGAAACAAGATACCGCGGCAGGAGAAGATCAGCGGCGTAACCGTCCGCGATTCGCTCGGGATCCAATGCGCCGCCGCGTGGGGCGCCCCCGATTTCATCGGAGCGGCAAGCGATGCAACGGCCACGGTGGAAATGCCAATGACCGAGTTCGTGGCAGACTGAAAATTTGATCCTTTCCGGGCTTTTTCGATCGTCGACGCATATGATAGCGCGGTCGCCGTGCCCGAGGATCCGAGCTTCGCAGCTGTCAAGCGGCCTGTACTTCACTTTGGCGCCGAGATGCCAGGCGATCGCCTCGACATCGATCTCGTCTGGCGACGTCACGCCTAGGGACTGGAGCATCTTCTCCGCGGGTCGGAGACCCGGGCTCACGAGGGATCATTCCCTTCTACATCGCGTAGGAGTTCGTTGAGGTCCTCTAGGATACCCTCGTCGTCCCCATCGACGTCGCCCTTCGCTCCGCGTGCCGCAAGCGTGAGGCGCTGGGCGTGCGCCCCCTGTGACCTCACCAGATCGTTGAGCCGCTGCCTCGTGCGGACCGCGTCGAAGGGAGCTGGGGCCGCGGTCCTTGAGGCGGTCGCCGCCTCGCGGGCTCGCGCCATCATCGACTTGCCCGCGGCCTGCCTGGCCTTGCGGAACGCCTCGTCAGCCCGTTCGACATCGCCTGGCTCCGCCTGGCTCAGTATCTCATCCTCACTCGCTCCCAGGATCTGCTCGACCATGAAGCGGTCGAGGGCTGCGAGCTCGGCGCTTTGGTACTTTGCTTTTCCGCTCATCGCGACGCCCTCTCCGCCTTCAGGTGGCCGATCTTGCGTTGGAGGCGGCGCTGTATCGTCGCCAGCCCCTTCGTGTCGACGTCGAGCAACTCTTCCAGCTCACTGCCTCTCATTCCATCGCAGATGCCCTCGAGCAGCATTTGGCATTCCTCGTCGCCATCGACACAAGCTTGGATCCTGCCCAGCATCGCTCCATCATCAAACTGGGACATGACCTCGCGCTCTGGGGATGGGCCTTCATATTCCGCGCGGTCGATGACCGTTTCGGCTACTGCCACAGGCCTCAACCCCTTCTTGTAAGACTCAGACGCCTCCGACGCGAGGCTGCTGATGATGCCGGCGATGGACTGCAGAACGGGGATAGCCCTGGGGCAGTGCCGACGACCCTCAAGGATCCGCTTTAGCGCCTCCTGCAGCAGATCATCAGCCTCACCGCCGCAACGACACGCGAAATAGTGTGCAAGCCGACGCAACCGAACCCGGTCGCCCGGCGAGAGCCCCGCATAGGCCGCTTCGAACTCAACCACAGACAGGTGATCGTCGTCCTCGGCCTTCGAAACTAAGGTATCCGACCTGTCCAAACCTGCCCCCCTGACAACCTATGCGGACAAGCGGGCAGATCCGGACATCGAAGAATCGATGTCCGAGAAAGACGGGCCGTCCGCATACAGACGTAGGATGACACTTGCTCCTGACAACACAACCCCAGCGTGCTCGTAAACGAAGCCATGGCGTGACCGCGGCGCTCAAGACAAGGAACGGAGGGACACCATGTCCGCCAAGACTACTCACTTCAAGGTCGGCAACGGCGATATGACCCTAATGGTCCTCGACAGCGGCCGCCGAATTTTGATCGACTGCAAGATCACGTGTGACGCTGATGATCCGGACAATTATACACCGGACGTCGGGAGCCAGCTTCGCGACCGCCTAGAATGCCTAGGACGCGACGAAGAGGGGTGCCTTTATGTCGATGCGTTTCTCCTCACCCACCCTGACCAGGACCATTGCGGCGGCCTGGAGCGGAATTTTCACCTCGGCTTGCCCGGTTTGTGGATGAAGTCAGACGACAAGATCGTCATCCGCGAGATGTGGTCGTCCCCGATCGTGTTTCGCCGCGCAGACCGTAAGAACGCCAAGACCGGGCATACGCTGTGTGGAGATGCCGAGGCGTGGCGCAATGAGGCCCGGCGCCGGGTGAAGCTGTTCCGATCGCAGGGATGGCTGGGCGACGGCGATCGCATCCAGATCCTCGGTGAGGACGTCGACGGAAAGACGGACGATCTCCTTCCGATTCTCATCTCCGCCGGGTCTGCCTTCTCGACGATCTGTGGGGTCACCGACACTTCGTTCAAAGGGCTCTTGCTCGCGCCCATGCTCGCCGACGACGAGGAGGAAGCCGAGGTTCTCTCCAAGAACAACTCAAGCGTCATCGTCCGGCTGACTCTGGCGGCCGAGGGCAACGGCGAGGCCGGGCGCTTCCTTTTCGGCGGCGACGCCGAAGTCGCCATCTGGGAGCGGATCCGCGACAAGTACAAGGACGAGGACTTAACCTACGACGTCCTGATGGCGCCACACCACTGTAGCTGGCACAGCTTGTCTTGGGACAGCTGGTCGCAAAAGCGCGAGAAAGCGAAGGTGTCAGACCAGGCACGATCGGCTCTCGGCCAGGCAGCGCCAGGTGCGATCATCGTCTCGAGCAGCAACGCGATCCTCGACGACGACTGCGACCCGCCTTGCATCCGAGCCAAGCGCGAGTACCTGGCGATTCTGAAGCCAGTCAGCGGCACCTTCAGGGGCGTCGCTGACGAGCCTGGCGACGATCCGCTAGAGATCGAGGTGAGCTATTTCGGGGTCAAGCCCTCCCGCTTGGTGGCGGGGCTCGCTGGAGGCCTCGCGACAGGCATCGGTGGCGAGGCCCTGGCCCATGGCTGATGCTCCGGTTCCTCTTGCCGTCCAAAGGGCGCTCCGAATTTCCGTGACGCACCCTGCCGTCCGAGAGGTCCGTCTCGTGAACCGACACGAGGATGGCTCGGTCTGGGCTGAACTGGACGTCGAGCAGGAACTGCCGTCGACGTGGCGCGCCGCCGGCGTGAGTCCCAGTGGCGTGCAGGCGGTTGAGACCGTGACGATCCGGTTTCCGCCGGATTTTCCAGGTAGCTCGCCGCGCGCGTTCTTGCGGGAGACTTTCGACCGGGCTCATCCACATCTTCTGCCGGTTCCGAAGTCGCTGGGGCTGCCGCCCCAGCCATGCGTCGTGCAGGCCTACCCGTCGGAGCTCATCCAGGCGCGCGGCTTCTCTGCCTATCTCGATCAGCTAGCCGAATGGCTCGACAAGGCCGCCATGCTGGAACTGAATAACCCGCGGCACGGCTGGGAACCTGTCCGCCGCGATCACCTAGACGATGAGATCATTCTCGACGCGGACGAGATCCGCGAAATGGCGGTTTCATCCGGCGAATGCTTCGTCGTCGAGACGAACTACCTGCGCTTCGAACTCGGCAACGGCAAGCGCACCATGCGGGTCGCCATCGAGGCCGACCATCGTGTCGATCCCGCCGCCGCGCACTGCACCGAGAAGGCGCTTTCGAAGGCCACCGTCAGGGGGCGCGGGATTGCGCTCGTCGTCTCGGCGCCTGACCTGGATGGCCTTCCCGGCGTCATCGACCGTGCCGTTCCTGAAGACGTCGAGAAGATGGATGACCTTCAGCGACGAGCCGAACTCTATCGCTGCCGATCGGCGCTGATGGCGAAGCTCGATCATATCGCCCTGATGCTGGCCGACGGTCGGTTCCCGTCATCTCCGCTGCCTGTCATCTTCCTCGTCCGCCGTCCCTTCCCGCTAGTTGGCAGCACCTCCTCCATCGAGATCTGCCCCTACCTGCTCGACCTCCGCCCCGGCGACGGACTCCTGCGCGGTATCGGCGACGTTCGTCTGTGCGGAGTTCGCGACGATATCTCGATTAAGCTCCTGCGCCGCGCTTCTGGAGATCCTGTGGCGACCGAACGGCCGCGCTGGGCGCTTCTCGGGTGTGGCAGCGTGGGATCCAAGATCGCCGTTCATGCGGCACGGCGAGGTCTTGGTCCGACGGATGTGCTCGATCGCGCCTCGATTTCGCCGCACAACTACGCCCGGCACGCCCTGCTGCCGGAGCCGAACGTCCGCGGCGGCGCAATGGGATACAAGGCAGATGTCCTCGCCCAAGCGCTCTCTGGCTTTCGGCAAGAGCCCCGCGTCAAAGTCGGCACGGTCGAGGAGCTGTGCGGATCTGAGGAGGAGCGCGCGGTTCTCGGCAACTGCCGCATCGTCGTGAACACGACGGGCTCAAGCCTGCTTCGGGAGGTCTTGTCTTTCCTCAACTGGGACGAGCGGCCGACCTTCGCAGATGCTCACCTCCTCGGGGCAGGCAGCGTCGCATACGGAGCGTTCGAGGGGCCCAAGGGAAATCCAAGCCTGAGCGACCTCGCGGCGGAGTCCTATCGGATCCTCGCCCGGGACAAGGACCTGAGGGCCAAGGTCTTCGGTGCGGAAGCGCAGGCCATCGACATCGGCCAGGGCTGCGGCGCCGTCACATTCCCGATGCCCGACGACCGCCTCGGAGCACTGGCCGCGGGCCTCAGCCAGACGGTGTGCGCCCACCTCTTGGATCAAGGACAACGAGCAGCTGGCAGCCTGTACCTGGGGCAGGTCCTGCCCGACGGACTGTCCCAAGTGTGGACCTCCGTCGAGATCGAGCCCCGCATCGTGGTTACGAGCGGCGACGTGGAGGTGAGGATCAGCCCAAGGGTGGACGCCGAGATTCGGGCCGCCATCGCTGCTCAACCCGGCGTCGAGACAGGCGGAGTGATCGTCGGGCGCTACTCGCAGGTCGGGGAAGCCTTCCAGATAGTCGATCTCTTGCCCGCCCCTCCCGACAGCGTGTTCTCGGCGGAACGGTTCGTGCTTGGCGTGGAGGGGCTTCGAGGATCCGTGCGCCGGCTTCTCGAGCAGAGCGGTGGATCCCTCTACGTTCTCGGGACATGGCATAACCACCTCGTGCCGAGCGGTCCGTCGGCGCTGGACATGGCGACCGCAACCCGTCTTGCTCTTCGGCAGCACTTCCCGGTGCTAATGCTGATCGCGCATTCCGGAGGCTACTCGGTTCTAACCGCAGAATTGGCTGGCGGCGTTGCAGCGAAAGCCGAGGAGCGCTTGCGAGCATGACAGATCTCCTTCGAAGCGTTGGCCTGAGCCGCTACGAACTGAACGCACGCTTGAAGCCGGCACTTTTAGCGTTGCTGCCAACCCTTCTCGTCGCGCTCTTCTGGTATCCGGGCGCTTGGTCGGTCGCAGCGTCTGTCACGGCTGCTGCGAGCGCATGTGGCGTCCTTTACGCCATCGCTCTGCTCGCGCGGAATCGGGGACGAGCAGCCGAGCGGAAACTGGACCGCGAGGCGGGTCGCAACCACACCGCCAAGCTGCTGACGCACTCCGACGACACGTTTACGCCGGAAACGAAGGCGCGTTACCATTCCTACTTGCGCGGCCACGGGAATATACTCTCGACCATCGACGAGGAACGGGCGGAACCGGAGGTCGCGTTTCGCCGTGCAAGGTCAGCCGTCGACTGGCTGCTCGAACATGCTCGGACCGGCGGCGGTTCGGCGCTCCTTCTCGACGAGAACGTCGCCTATGGCTTCCAGCGCAATGTTTATGGCCTGAAACCCTTTGGAACAGGGCTGTGTGTGCTTGCCCTCGTTTTGCATGTGCTACTACTTGGGCTGACCGGGCCTGGAGCCGAAAGATTTTGGTTCGGCGTCGCAGTCTGCGTTCCGCTTTCACTCATGCTCCTGTACTGGTGGCTCGTAGTTGCCAAGAACGTGGTCGCCGAGGCTTCGCTGGCATACGCACAAAGGCTCCTCGCCAATTGCGAGGCGACGACGAAGGTGACTCGAGCGAGACGTGCCCCGATCCAGCGCCGTTGAAGCCAAGATCATTCTCTCGGGACTCCGCAAGCTTGCCAAGCCGGCGGAGCATGATCGGACGTCCGGCAGAACGTCGACTTAACAAGTCCCGCAGGGAGATCCGCGTCGTCTTAACTCGCTCTCTAAGCTCCCACTAAGAAGACGGTCGCCCGTCGGGACCAGCGCGAACTGGCCTTCCAAAGCACGCGCATCTACTGACGTCCTGGACAAGGCCGACGGCCAGATCGACCTTCCCATCGACGGCAAGCGCAACCCGGCGCGATAAACCACAACGATCGACGTGCTGAGGTCCTTGAGCAAGATCAGGCAGTCGAAATCTAGCTTCCCTCTCTTCGAAAGCTCGGCGAATTGCGCAAAGCGGTCTGCAGTGGCTGCCTACACTGCGACAGGCGTGTCACGGTTCGCCAACATCCGAGGCCGAAAGATCGCGTAATGGTCGAACCGATATCATCAGACCTTCTCGACGCAGTCGATGGGCTATGGCGTCGTGGTCATACCAGCAGCAATTTGTATGCAGTTCCAGCGTTCGTTCACCTTCGCGAGGTCTGCCAGCGCCTGTTCCCGTCCGCGGGATCCAATCATGCCATGAACGGCGCCCTGAGCCAGGCAATCTACGCGCTGGGATTTCGCTGGAGTGAAGCCTCTCCAGCGAAGCTGGCAGTCGCCGCCGATGTCGCCGCCACCCGGATCGACCGAGCGTTGAGGCAGACCCAAGCGCACGTCATGCATCTGTGCCCACTCGATCTCGGCGATGACGTCCCGCAGCTTCGTTTTGGACCCAATCGCATTCGCACTTTTACGGCCGAGGGATTGGACGATCTTCTGGATCCCGATGGCTTGGAGAGAGCGCGAGGTGGATGGCGCTTCGACAGCCGGCGCTTCTGTCAGTTCTCTTGGCTGGTCGTCGAAGACACAGTCGCGATCCCCAGTAGTTCTGGAAGTCGCGCGCTTCCGGAAATCTTTTTCGACGCGCTGGAGGATTTCGGTCGAATCGAGCCTCATAAGCGGCGCTTCCCGGCGGCAGTAGAGGAGGCGCTGTTCGCGTTGCTCACGGTGCCGTGGGAAAAGGTCACCAGCTATTGCGAATTGGACTGGCGGCCGTTCCATCTGCCATGGGTCTATACGATTTCCGACGATCTTCTCGCGCGCCGACGGACACCGCCCGAAGCGGGTTCGTTGTCCTGGGAACCGGCGATCTATGAGAACGACGATGGCGAGACGGAGGAATACGAGTGCCCCAGCCGACTGAGCCTCCGCAGCGATGCGGCATCGGAAGCTGCATACCTTGATGACGGCGCTTGGGAGCAGTTGCAAGAAGCGCAACGGTCGCCGTTGTTCGCCGGTCCGATCCTACATTTCGTGATCCGCGCGTTCGCGAGCGCGGGTATCGACGAGCTCCTGGCGCAGATAACGGTCATCGAGGCTGCAGTCGGAATGCCCATCGACCACGACGCCAGGCACCGCCCCAGGCACCCCGGAAACAAGAACCCAGGTGCGACCGCGCGCGTGGCGGCGCGTTTATCGGCACTGTTGAACGATCCATCGGCGAGCGAGCGCTACCGCGCGCTCTTCAAGGAACGGAGCGACTTCCTGCATGGCCAGGCGATGGATGACATCTCGAGCCTGTCCCGCCTCGACGCCCGACGCCTGGCAAGGAAGTGCGTTTGCGCCTTGGTTGGAGCGGCGATCACGGCCCCTCGGCCAGCGAACCAGGACCTGTTCTTGGCTGACTTGCTTCAAAGCGCGTGGTCCATATCGGCATAACGCAACCGCGCTTACGAGAGTCCATACGGACGGCATCTCCGTCATTATCCCGAGAAGGCAGCACTATGAGTAATCCGACCGAATTGGCAGATGTGTGTGCGGCCTCGGAGCGTCTTTTCCGCCTCTACTATGCGCATTGCGTTTCGCCGGACCGAGACACCCTGTTCTCCTTGCTGGAGGCGGGACACAGTCTGAACGATCGGCTGCGGGTGAGCGTCGAGCTCGACTTCTTCGACGTCCCGGAATTTACGGCGCTCAAGTGCCTCCGGAATTATTTCCACCATCACCAGGAGCTGAAGCACGTCGTAAGGCTCATCCCGGTCGGGGACTACCCGATCACGACCGACTTGATGTTTATGTGCCTGGTGCCCCGCGACGCAGTGCGCGCGGCAATCGATCAGACCGTGGAGCGCCATCGGAGCGACACGCGGCAAGATTGCGAAAAAGTCTTCCATTGGTACGGTCCGGTCGTGAACATCAACCCGGCCCTCTTCAACTTCATGGTCGCCGCCTACGAACTCCTGCGAGACAACGGTGTCCCGTTGTCCGGCGATGCCGTGGAGGAATTCGAGAACAGCTATCGTCACGAAAAGGAGAACGACCTTCCGCACGTGGTCGATGGGCGGCTGTCCACAACGGCCGGAAGCGTCAACGACCTTCTTGCGGCGATCATGGGCAGCCCGGGGCTATGAGCACGGTACTGCGCCACGTAAAGCAACGACAGAGATGAGTCGTTTCCCGCCGTCCTGCTGGTATTTGAGAGGTCCGCTTTCGGGCGGTGACCCAGAGTCTGCTGTTGTGAAGGGTTTCGGATGCCGGCCCGTGCGAGCGGGTTCGGACCGGGCTGAGGGCCGGCGTCCGAAAGCCTCCAGGGGAGGAAGCCGCGGCCCGAGGCCGTGGGCTATGGGGATTTCGCGGCGCCGC
>Ga0209127_100249_pt1 | contig 19265 bp, 15 predicted proteins | sample LakSupMetagenome_FD_187469 | JGI IMG/M metagenome (GOLD analysis project Ga0209127, IMG submission 187469) | Freshwater microbial communities from Lake Superior, Canada - Sta WM archaea (SPAdes) (version 2) | ecosystem: Environmental > Aquatic > Freshwater > Lake | place: Lake Superior, Canada...
TCCGATGCAAAGGTAAGGGAAGTCTCCATCAGCTTATCTGAGAGACAGTAGTCCTGCAGAAGCAAGACGACTTGATGGGCACATCGGCAATAGCCATCGCAGGATTCAGAAGCGACAGCACAATGCCCGCCTCCGCCGTCCGTCCCAGTTTGCGCAAGCACTCGTGATACCCGTGCAGCGACCACACGTTATTCGGGTGCTGCCTCGCCCTCGGCAGCGTCCGGTCGAAGCCCAGGTCCGCGCAGTAGACGGCAGCCGCTTCTTCGACGCGGCCTTGCTCGAGCAGCAGCGCGCCGTACGCATGTCTCGTCGGCTGCATCCAACCCCACGGCTCGTCGTACGGCAGCGTATCGTCGAGCTGGATGCTCCTGCGCAGGTTCTCAAAGGCGGAGTCGTAGTTGGCGCGGCGGTACTCGAGCTCTCCGGCAAGCATGGAGGCGGCGACGGCTAGGATGTCGCGGCACTCGTTGTTGAACACCGTCCTAGAACTTGGAACGACTTTGACCGCTTCTAGAAAAAGTCGCTGTTGCTCCTCGGCCTCAGGCACGTGCCCGGTCGCAGCCAGAGCGACACCCTTCGCGTAATGTATCATGGCCGTCGTGACACAATATAGTCCTCTGTCCTTCGGGAACTCCAGCCTCGCAATATCCTCCCAGAGACCGAAGCGGATGAGAATATGCACGCGCATGGCAAGGAAGCCCTCGAGCCAGTCGGCCATGGGCGGCGACTCGACGCGCAGGAGCTGCTCGGGAATCGCAGCCTCGAGCTCCGTGGCAGTGGCCAGCGCCACCTTGGACTGCCCAGCAAACATGGCCGCGTATATCCGGAAGTGGTAGTCGTGCGCCCGGTAGAGGGTGTAGAAGTTCATGGCCCCCGCCCGGGCGACGAACTTCTGGTCGGCCAGGACGGCATCCGTGTTCGAGGCGACGGCCCGTCTGTAGTCGCCGCACAGGATGTCGATGTGGCTCGGCATGTGATTCAGGTGGCCCGCATCCGGCACCAGCCCGCGGAGCCGATCCGCTGCCGTCAGCGCAGTCTCGGGCGATGAGCTCATCTCCACCAGGTGGATGTACAGATGGAGCAGCCCTGGATGGACGTCCCCTCCCGGCTGTCGCATCGCCGCTTCGAGAATGTCCTTTATTCTCAGTGTGTGTGCTCCAGGAGCCGGCTCGCCAGTGTCCAGGTCCCAGAGCTTCCACGGCGTAAGGTTCATCAACGCATCGGCATACAAAGCCGCCACATCCAGATCAGACCCGAACTCGCCATACACCCTCCCCATCGCGTCCGCATATTGCTGGTTCCATATCGACCAGTCCTTCGCCGGAGAGCCCTGCGGATACCGAAACCGGAGCGCCTCGATCAGCGCCCTCTCCAGCGGCGTCGCGCCCGCAGCCCTGTCGTGCGCCCGCTCGAGCGCGTCGTGAGTCCTCCGCGCACTGCTGACGGCGTCCTCCTCGTCGAATACCTCCCAGGGCTTGTTGTAGTTCGGTCCCAGCGCGTAACCCAGGCCCCAGTAAGCCATGGCGCAGGAGGGGTCGATCTCGGCCGCCCGTTCGAAGCAGCGGGCCGACTCCTCGTGGTTGAATGCGTAGCTCCAGATCAGGCCTCGGTCGAACCACTTCTGAGCTTCGGCGCTGGCTGTGGTCACGGGCCGGTGGTAGGCGCCGAGGTCGTAGTATCCGTCGCCGGAGACGGACGACACTTGCTGTTCGCCCATCTTTACTGATCTGCAAAGGTGAGTTGTTATCCGATGGGAAAGGAAGAGTGAGTTGCTCGACTGCCCTGTGAGGGATTCAAGACCACAAAGGTGACAGGGAGGTGGGCCACTGTGTTACGTAAGGCGAATCAGCCCATGATCCGTGATATTCCAGACCAGGTGCGCTCCTTTTCGGGCGCATGCAATTCTCCGATGCTAAGACTACCTTTTTATGATGTTACAACCGCCTTTCCTTTACTCCGGGCCCTTATTGTTACACCATCATGCATGTGCGCTCCCAAACCCGCCATTGATGTCGTAAAACTGCACAGTTATTTCGCATCCTTCTTGGCGCTCTCAGCCAGCTTCTGCGCCTTCTTCGCCTTCTCCTCCAACAGCTTCTTCAGGTCGTCGGCCGTCTCCTTCAGCAGCTGCTCCCCCTCCTTGGAGTGCTCCTTGAACACCTGGCCCAGCTGCTGCAGCTTGGGCATGATCTCGGAGCCCTCGGGGATCATGTTGAAGAACTGCTCGTACTGACCGCCGAGGCTGCCAGCAGCCTGCGATCCCTTCGACTTGGCTTTGTCGACCGCCTTGTTGACGTAATCCTGGAGGTCGCCCAGCTTCCCGCTCTCGGCGGCCTTCCTGACCTGGGTGAACAGCTCGGCGGCGTTGCCCTGCTTCAGGAGCTCGGCGTTGTTCTCGACGAGCTCCTTGACCTGCGGGTTCTTGTCGAGGTACGGCTTGGCCTGCTCTAGGCCCTTCTTCCACGCCTCGTCGCCGAGCTTCTTGACCTGCTCCTTCTTCTCGTCGATCAGCTGCTTGATCTTGGTGACCGTCTGGACGCTGATGCCGCCCGCCGCGATGTCCTTCACCTGCTGCCACGTCTCGTCGACCGCCTTCTTAGCCTCGGGGCCGTACTCGTCGCCCATCTGCTTCAGCTGGTCGATGCCCGGTCCGACCTTGTCCTTCAGCTGCGGGTGGTTGTCAAGGATGTCGGCGAACGACTCGCCGGCAACGCCAGCCAGCTGCTTGGTGACGTCGGCGAGCACATCGTAGACCTTGGCGGCCGTGTCGAGGCTCAGCCCCTGCTTCGAGATGTTCTGGATCCTGCGGTACGCGTCCGTCACGATCTTGTCGACGTCGTCGCCGTGGTTCTCCCGCAGGGTGTCGAGGTCCTTGAAGGCGGCGTCGACGTAGGCCCGGCCGCCGGGGACCCAGGCGACGTACGAGTAGGCGAACTGCTTGATGCTGTCGATGGCCTGGTCGACGTTGGGGGTCGACTGCTGCAGCTTGTCGGCGGCCTGCTTGTACTGCTTCTGTGCCTCGCGGGCGGCCTTGTTGATCTTGCGGGCCGCCTTGCCGGACGGCGTCATGAGGTAGATGCCGTACAGGGCTGCCGCGCCGGCGACACCTCCCGCGACGCCCGAGGCGAAGTGTGACGCGCTGGAGCTGGCATTGGTCGAGGTCGAGCTTGTGGACTGGAAGCGGGTCTGCTTCAGCTGCGATGTCCGCACCGAGCGCGCGGCTCGGGGCACCGAACGGCTGACTTGTCTCGTGGCGAACATGATGGGAATACGGTCGGCAGTTTGTAGAAGGGGGGATCGGTTGGGATGGTAGAGTGAAAGATCTGAAGGGCTGAGGAGGTAGAAGATTGTATGTGTTTGTCGAGACAAGTGTGATTGAGGACAAGCGAAGCAAGGAGGAAGCGAACTGTTGAGAGTAAGGTATTTATTATTTTTTTTATTTCACTGGTCAATCGGTCTGAACAACCTGCAACTGACGAGAGGGCGATGACGCAATGACGCAATGGCCTGTATGGTTGTACCTGAGGCAACTTGCCCCTTCCCGCGCGAAAACACTGGATTAGCGGGGTCTAGACTCTGGTGGCTGGCCCCGCATGACGTAGGGGTGAGCTAGGGGAGGAGCTTGGGGCATCATCACCGCATCACATGCGCTAACAGTAAAAATGCGCTAAGGTGGAGAGCTCAACGGCGGCGTCCAAGCTCGAACTCGCGAGAGCTTCTTCCATTCCCGTCGTTCTTCCCGAGTCTAAGACAGTCTCTATGTTCTTTGTGCCCTGTATGGCTGATGTCCGTTTGCAGTTGCAGACTATGGCAATATCACACCCACACAGAAGGGCAGCAGCATTCAAGTTTCCAGATATTTATCCGGCGTGTCATCGCGAAGGTATTGTCCTGTATTATGGTACGCTTTTCATCGACACCGCGGTCTTGCATGCTTGCTGTCTCCCAGATCCTCAAGCACCGACATCACATCCCCTGCCACTACATCTGGCCGGCTGACCTCCAAAGCCTCTGTATGGGTCTTTCTCCCAGCTGCTTCTCCTCCAAGTCTAGAGCTATAGAGGCGAAACATCAGCGAGGCAACTTGGCCCGGCAGGTCCGGCACGCGGCAATGTTGCAACTCGGACACCAGTAGCAAAACGTCCGGAAGTGGCAGAATGTGCAGTCCGCCATGCCGTTCTGCCAGTGCATCTTCCCGATGTCAGGATGGAGGCAAGCCAGGGCGAAGGGGTTCTGTTGCCTCGCGAATTCTGCCTCCTCCTGGGCCTCGGCCCGCCTGGCTTGTTCTTCTGCCCTCCGTCTGGTCTCCTCCTCTTCCCTCTCTCTTGCCTCCTCCTCTGCCTTCTTCCTGGCTTCTTCCTCCGCCCTCTTCCTCGTCTGCTCCTCCGCCCTCCGCCTTGTCCGCTCCTCTGTCCTTCTCCGTCTCACCTCGCGAGCTTCCGCAGCCCGTCTCGCCTTCTCCTCGGCTCTGGCTTGACGCACCTGCTCTTCGGACCTGGTCTTGCGAGCCTCTTCTTGCCTCCATGCCTTCTCCGCCCTCCTCCATATCTCATCCACCAGGCGGTCCCTCACTTCTTTCTCCGCCCGTGCCTTCGTCACCTTGTCCGCAGCCCGCTTCAGCTCCTCGTCTCTAGCCCGCTTCACCTCCTCGGCGCGCTGCCACTGGCGGTATCGGTCCCAGTTGCGCTGCACGCCGGCATATCGAAGGTCGTACCCAGCGCGTCTGCTTGCGTCGCCGAGGAACTCATACGCGCTTTGTATCTAAGACGCCATTGTAAATGTGAGTGCCTTGACAGATGTCGACGGGGCATTCTACATGGATTTCCGTCACTCACCTTTCGGAACTCTGCCGCGTCGATGTCCTGCCCCGGCGCTTTCTTGTCTGGATGATGGATGATGGCTAGCCGGCGGTAGGCCTTTTTGATCTCGGTCTGGGTTGCGGGTTGGGATAGTTCCAAGCCGGCGTAGTAGTCTGGCTCCGGGGGTTGCATCTTGGATGGCTGGGCTGCGCTAAGATGAGATTCCAGAGGACGAGTTTGGATTTGGAGGTTGCTGAGCGATTGTTGGACTTTACTGTTTCGTCGAAGTCGCAAATGTGGTGGACGGGCCAGGTGGTGGTGAAATTTGATAAATCGGTCAACACGAGGGAACGGTGCGACCAGGTTGCGAGCAGGCTGTGGTCGAGCCGTTCAGAAGTGAAGTGAAACGCACAATGTTCTTTTTCCTTCAAAGGTTGGATGCGATGGTCACTGGCCCATTGTACCCTCTCTTGTCTTGTCAAAACAGCCGCTGTCGTTTCTGGTGTCAGAGTTGAGATGGGTCTGTAGGAGACTTTGCAGATGAATGAGCCGCCAGTGAGTCTATCTTCTTGCACTTTCCTCGAACGTCGACAGGTAACCACAGCAGGGGAAATTTTGCCGAGGACAACCAGGCAGAGGAGTTTCGCAGACCAAAAGTTTGCGTCTCGCAACCGAAGTTCAACACCTACTGCGCTTGGAACGAGGTTGTGCCTCTCATGCTCGCCGCCAGCCCAGCTTAACATCTCAACACACGATCGACTCCCCCCGGCGCCCATCCAACGCCGTCTTGCTTTCGTTGGGTCCCTGGCAGAACATAACATCCTACTTTACAGGTCAAACACGCGGTGGTCCGACATCGATTTAACCACTTCTCTCGAGGAGCTGAATGGGACCCTTCTATCGGGGCAATAATAGCTGAACGGAGTCACGCGCCGTCGAAGCAGGCTTGGATGATGGTGAAATGCCTTAACAGGGAACGGGGGCAGTCTTGACGGTTCTGACCGACTCGGTGGCGTGGGTCTGCTTCGGCCATAACCATACTCTCCTACCGAATCCCAGGCGCATGCGCGGTGGTCGGACACGAGTTGTCGATTAGCGATAAGGCACTCGCGAAGTTTGGTGATGACGGGTTTCCAAAGATCCTAGGGCTTCAGAGGAGAACAAGCGTGCTGGACACCCTGGTGCGGGAAGACGATATACATATATCAACCCCCATGGTCGATGGCTTTAAAGCGGGACGACCACACAGGTTCCCGTTAGCGGCTATCGGCCTGTAGCCTTCCCCGAAGCTTAATCCTGCTGATGGCCATTGGCGACTTGGGTTCTCGGACGGAATCAGGATCTCCACGCGAGTAGGATGGAAGTACCGAGACGGAGAGAATTAGACGCAGGCCTGCTAGTTCGAATAATACACAAGTGTCAACTCGGAACGACCTCTCCACCGTTACTCCTGAGTCTTGTCACTATACTCCTCGCTCGTCGGGAGGGTCAAGTACGAAAGTCCCCCCGAATAAGAAATGGTATGCTTCGCAGGCCGGGTAGTCGACCCCAAGACCCTGTTGCCTTCGGTGCCGAGATTTCGTGCATACAGAGGGAACGAGCCACCAGCCACCGTGAGCCTGATAGACTTTCCCTTCTTTACCCTGTGGGCGCAATCGGATAGAGTCAGCTGCAACGGTGTCGCATCGCGGTTCGGATCCAGAGCCTGGAATCTCTCCGTGATGCAGCGTGAGACGCCCGTCGCAGGATCCAGCTCGCTAAGCCGGATCACCAGGTCGACGAAGGGTATGTCGCTGGAGTGCGCTAACTGGACCGTCGGCTGGCCTAGTATCTCCATGTCCCACTCCAGAGGGTCGCTCGTGTAGGCGAGCACATCTGTTCGGTCACCGAAGACGGCTTTGTCATCCTTCCCAGGCTCCACCGTAGGAGTCGGATCGAGAGGGTCGTAGGTGAACGTCGAAGGGGCGACATCGGCAGGCAGCCCCGCCTTGCCGAGACTGCCATCGCCGTGCAGGTAAGTTGTGAAAGGAACTGTCGGAGGAGGCCACGATTCCATCTCCCGCCATTCCTGGGCACCGGTGACGAAGATGCGCACAACGAGAGGGTCTTCTGCCTTATTGCGTGCAACGTGGCTGTCGAGAAAGCTCATCATATCGGGCAGCGTCTTCATGCCACAGGCTTCAACATGGCTCCATGGACCAACAGTGAATGCGACAGGGCAACCCCTCTCCTTCAGCCGCCGGTATTGGTCAAAGGTCTGCACCTGCCTGCTGAACAGATCAAGCCATCCATTGATGAGCAAAATAGGAATGTCGACCCGCTCCAACGCGACCTCGTGCTGCGTCGGCGCCCAGTAAGGATCCTTCAGGTCCTGCCGCGTCATCACGTCCTCTATCCACGGAGCGTCTCCATTAAAGTGCCTTTGAACACTCTCCAGCAATGGCAATCCATCCAACATCTGATGCAACCCCTGCTGCCTGTCCCTCGCCGTCGCCAGCGCCCAGACCCTCGCCCAGAGCCCCAGGCTCACATCCTCCTGACGAGCAATTAAGTCGCTCCAAACGATGCGCTGCATCAACAGCGCGCCGGTCCCCCAGCTCTGCCGGCTGAGGTCGTGCATCCCCGCGGGTATCACGGCCGCCACGCAGTCCTGGGGCGGATCGTGCAGCAGCGCCCACTGCGAGTACCCCAGATACGACGCCCCCGCCGTCGCAAACCTGCCAGGGTACCACGGCTGCGCGCGCATCCAAGCGACGATGTCCCGACTATCGGACTGCTCGTTGCGTCCCGGGTCGAACTGCCCGCCCGACCCGAACGTGCCGCGCGAGCTCACGAAGAGGACCTGGTAGCCGCGCGACGCGTACACGCGCGCGTTGAAGATGGCCATGGCGTCGTCGCGGCCGTAGCATGTCTGCACGAGCAGCAGGCCGGAAAGTCGGGATGTGCGGGTGAGGATGGGGTTGTAGAAGTCCGCCGCCAGCTCGACGCCGTCTTTCATCGGGATCTTGAGGGCTTGGGCGGTGTACGAGCACTTCTCCGCGGACAGGCCGAGGTACCAGGCCGCGAGACGGTCTGTTATGGCGGCCCACAGGGAGCGCTCTTGTGCCCGGGTTGCCATGATGCTGTGGTTGTTGTCGCGGTCAGGCTTGCCTGGTCGCTCATAGCACTTGGTCAGACGTGCTGTCGTGCTATATAGATAGGAATATCTGTTGTAGGATGTTGAGGGGGCTGTTTACGTGTCCAGCATACCTGGAATGTCCAAGATGTGTCTGTCGATGACGTTGATTCCCGGTAGCGCGGATGACCGGGAGCAAGCGGGATCGATGCCAAGCGGTGCCAAGCGATGCCAAGACCCGATCCGCCAGCCCAGACGAGTATAGGGTAGGTTGGCTTTTCCTTAGACGCTGCACGCAACGAACACCAACTGGGCAATGACACTTGAATTGACCTTCTCGTTTCAAAGCACTTATTCTGTCTTTGGTATATGTGGACTGCTTTATATACCATTCTAAGTTGTCTCTCCCTCCAGCACGCGTTGGACAGGATAGCCGGAGTTCGTCAATCCCGCACTGCAGCTGACCTGAGAAGTCCATTTTTTCTTCCTCTTTGATTGGTCTTACACAGCGACGATGAATGGCACCTCATCCTTCCTTATATACACGCATGTCAAACGATCGAACCCATAAGGATGGTCTTTCATAGATGTTCCTGGGCGGGTCTGTCATATATGATGGCCGCTATGTGACAAGGAGGGCCAAGTTCATTTTCCACTTAAGGAAACCCTGCCGCAGCTGCGGTCAAGTTAAGCTTTCCTCCGTATTCTGAATTTCCAGTTCTGGAAGTCCATCTGATGCGCATCTTATGCGCCAGCCCGCGGGGTTCAACAGAGCCGTTTCGTCAATCCCGTCTTCGGCTCAATGTCGTGCGTACCAAAGTCCATGTTCTCATCCAGTAGACAACCAGAAGGGCGTCGCATTGCAGACCTCGTTCTCCGCGAAGTGGACCAACCTCCCTGCAGAAGATGGAATTGACCTTCTAGTCGTGGTCTTCGTAAGCCCATTTGGACGATGCGGCAGCATTGTGCAACATACCTGGTAGAATGGACATGAAGTTCGGCCAGTGGCTTACATCCTACCGAAGCCTTCCCCCCCTTGATAGACCGCGTCGCGTGTCAGATTGATTGGCGGTGGACAGTTATGAGCATGACAGGAGCGAGTTCAATGTCGTTTCGGCTTGTCAACACGCCGAGGTGGTAATTGTCACTCTGATGTAATTGCGTGGCGATTTGGAGCTTTCGAGCCGCGTATAAGCACATCTCACAATAAGAGGCGACTTGAAGCATTTATTCGAGTGCTCGTTGTCATTCAAGTCTCAACTTCAATAGCCTGTATCCTATACGGCTGCATTCCAACGCATATCGTACCCTGCACCTCTCCGACGAACCATGGCGACAAAACAGCCTATCGACCCCGGCCACCGGTACTCGGCCACCAAGCACATCAGCTTCAAGCTCTACCGCCAATCGGTCTCTTCCGGTCCCTTCGGGTACGACCACTACATATCTCTTCCCCCAGCATACGACCAGCAACCAGACAAGAACTGGCCTCTAGTCATCTTCCTCCACGGCGCGGGCGAGTCCAAGCGCGGACCGAACGAGTCCTACGCCTACCTCCGCCACGGCGTGCCCAAGATAATCCTCTGCTACAACAAACTCAGGAGCGGCGAGACACCAGCAATCGACATCTCTCCCCGCGGAGGGCGGAATCCCAACGCCGGACGGAGGCGCGTCGACCGCGACCTGTCCAGCACCCCCGTCCCCGAGGATGTGTGTAAGATCGTTGCCGAGGAGTTCATCACCCTCACCCCAGTTCTCGACATGAGTACGTCTCTGCTTTTCCGCTTGCCAAGCCTTCCCACTAACACTCCTCCCCAGACGAGGGCTATGGCTGGAACGCCTTGATCCTGACCTCCCTCCTGGACAGCGTCATCCCAGCCCACCGCATCGACCCATCCAGAGTCCACCTAACCGGCTTCTCGATGGGCGGCTACGGCACCTGGGACCTGGCCCTGCACACGCCCTCCCGCTTCGCCACGCTGGCGCCCATCTGCGGCGGCGGCGACCGGCTGCGGGCGAGGCAGATCAAGGACATACCGCAGTGGGTGCACCACGGGGAGCTGGACGACATCATCCCCATCTCTGCGAGCGAAGAGATGGTCAGGGCGGTGGAGAATGTGGGTGCCAAGGATGTGAGGTTTACGCGGTATCCCGAGGCCGGCCACGATAGCTGGACGGATGCGTATAATACGCCTGACTTGTGGAGGTGGATGTTGGAGAATAGGAGGGAGAAGGCGCCTGACAGGGTGGTGCTGCCGGAAAGTGACAAGGGGGAGGTTCTTTTGCAGAAGTGATGGACTGGGTGCCAACTAATCGGATGATTCGGATGGCAGGCGTAGGGTAGCTCAACAATGTGTATTCGCACATCTCACCCCTGGAACAGGCGCATTACTAGACCGAAGATAGCGAAATATCCGCACGAACCCTACTGCGCCTATATCCCCTTTTGACTGCCTTGAAGCCCAGGTGGTCCGATGTTGAATCTCGCAATGACCACAACCCGCACTAATGCTCCCACATGCCGACAAGTACGACCGCCTTCAAGCACCCTCCCGGAGCAATGCCCCTCTTTAAAAGAAAGCAGCAGCCCCGACATCATTCGTCCCCAAATTGCCCAGCCCCCAGTTACGCTCGACCGTCTTCGTCAAGCTATAGTGATTGTACCTCGTCCCGTCCGTCGTGCCCACCTTGGCGGAGGGGACGGCGCCGCCCAGCAGGGCCGCATACACCTGGTTCGTGCCAAGCGTGGTGCCCTCGTCGAACGTCAGGATGATGAGCGTCCTAGGCGTGTTGAAGTTGGGGTTCGAGAGCAGGGGCGTTAGCCAGTTCCGCGCCCACTTCCCCGCTGTCGTTACCGATGTGTCGTGGCCGTCGTTGGCTCGGAGGATGTCAGTGCCCGCGAAGAAAAGAAGGTTGGGACGAAGGTAGAGAGAAAGACAGACTCATGTTAGGCGTGATAAACATCCACTGCGGCAGCTTGTTACTCGCCAGGTCCCTGTCGAACATGGTGAAGTTCTTGCACTTGGCCAGTCTGTTGACGTCGGACGTGATTGAGTCGTAGCTCATGAACGGGCTGGATATAATTTAGTATTGTCCTGCTTGCACAGCCGGAGAGCAAAGGAGAGGAGGAAAGAAACTTGCTTGTGCTTCCTGACGTAGTCGTTTGCCTTCGTCTTCTGATTGACCCAGTTACCCTCAAAGCCGCTGTAAGGCATGTCTTCCTGATAGATGCCCCAGCTGATGCTCTTGGCCTCCAGGAGATCGACGATGGTCTTGACGCTCGAGCCGATGCGCGTGAAGCCGTCGCCGGTTACGCCGTTGGTGTTTGCACCCACAGCGGCGACGTAGTTGGGCTACGAGAGCGGGTGAGTACTGGAGCCGGCAACCTATAAATCTGAACAAACCTGTGACGGGTGTGTGATGGCGAAGTAGTTGGTCAGCAGGATGCCCTTGCTCGCCAAGTAGGCCAGGTTGGCTGGGAGGTGTCAGATTCGCAACCACCAGTAGGAAGCCAGGGAAAGGGTCGACATACTGTCTCCCACAGCCAAGCTGTAGTCGGTGTTTTCCAGCCATATCTGGACGAACCGGTCAAATGTGAGGCCAGCCACGTTGCTCGTCGGCGAGAGGGTCAGAGCCGTTGCCGCTGCCTTGGCCACGGCGGAGCTGGCAGTGCTGGTGTACTGCGTCTGGGCCCAGACACCAGTGGTGATAAGCGGAATCAGGGTCAATTGCAACAACATCGTGGCCGTGGTTTCGGTTGGGTAATGAGTTGGCCGTTGGACTCCTGGGGGATGCAGCTACGATATCAGATCACGGCATCGGTCGCCGAGTGTCTGCCCTGACTCTTTATATCTTCAAAGTCGGATTATGGCCATTTTCGAGTTTCCAGTAAAAGTGCATATGTCGGCATCCTCGTGCAGCTGTTGATGAAGACGGTATTGAGATTCGGCTCGCCCCGTCATCCATCTGCACCCACTTCGGTCGCCATTCTGGGTATCGCTCCCGTGGCCAGATCAGATTCAAGGTTGAGACTGCCGCATGAAGGCTAGAGCCATGTACCTAAGGTATACTTCTCCTGTTGTTGTTTGTTCGTGCTGCTGGAGAGGTAGATCTCTTTGGTGTCATAGAAGCTCAAGTTGAAAGGGAACCGACCACTTAAAACGCGGAATCGAAGATCGTGGGCTAAAACGTGGGCTTATGCTCCTCGATGTCTGGCCCGGCAGTTGACAGCCCCTGTCAATTCACACCGATGAGACGGCGTCGAATCAAAGGCAGCAGATGACATTGTCCTGCATACAACCTGGAATGTTGACGATGGAAACAGGGGTTAGTGCTAGCTCTGGCGAACCGTCACATCAAATAGCGCTGGACCAGTGCTGATAGCTGTACCTGGCCCATGAGGGCGAATCAGGAACTGTCTATTGCTCATCATATAACACTTGAGAACCACTTCCTCATCCTGACCGTTGCATCTCCCACAACGTTGTGCATGCCTTCCAAGAGGATGAAATCGTGTGCCTCATTGTCGGCGATCTCCAAGGTAACCTGCACGTCCTTGTTCCGCCGACGTATCCTATCAGCCCACACGAGCCCCTGGTCCCTGATGATTTCCTGTCTTCCAACCGTAACATACAGGGCCTTGGTCGCCTTGCTCAAGCCATCAAACCACGTCTCGTCCGCGTCGACCGGCATAGCCCAGCCAAGACCCTGCCGTTGCTCGGACTCGTGGTCGGTGCCCTCGAAGACTGTTCGGCATAAAGAGGCAGTGTGCTCAGGCGACAGCATGTCTATGTGCTTGTTTTCCTTGACTGACGGAGCGTTGATACTCGTACTGACCCACGGCGACACAGTGAAGGCCGCACGAAGCGGCCGTGTAAGCTCCAGAGCCTCAACTCTGGGATGCGGGTGCAGAATGTGACCCAGGAGCTGCGCTGTCAGGTTACCACCAGCCGAGTCTCCGCCGACCACGATCTGATCAGGGTCAATGCCCGATGCGAGCAGACGAGCCAGAGCTGCCGACGCCTGCTGCAGCTGGACCGGGTATCGTCCGGCAGGGCAGGTGGTATACTGCAGTACGGCAGCCGCTACCTCGACTGCAGGGTTCGCCAGGATGTAGGCCTGGAGACACCACTCGAGGTGACCCTCGGTCAACCACGTGCAGTAGCCGCCGCCATGGAAGAATAGCACCAACCGCGTTGCCTTCTTCCGGTCTCCAATCCACATGATGGACGATCGTCCATCGGGGAGAGGCTCGATGTCTTCTGTCAGTCTGCTTACAACGGATGTCTCTCCCGCCTTCCGGGCACGAGCGAGTCTCTTTGGAATCCAGGCTCTGTACGTCTCCAGCGTGGTCGGCGAGAGCAGTTGCTTCTGGCGCGGTGTGAGGCGATGTAGCACTACTCTGATAATCCCGCATGCCACATAGAAGCGGAGTGGTAGTCCCCGCCACCAAGCCAGGGAGCTACAGCGGACGACATTGAACAGCATATCGAATGGGGCTGCAATGGACCATCAGCATGGTGAGATACAGGAAGGTGACCCATGTCAAGGGGGCCACGGAGGACGTGCGGTCAGCTCACCAAACACAAGGCGCAATGGTAGGTCGATGATCTCGGAGAGCGAGAGGGGCTCTCGAGATACGGAGTACTAGTCGACGTCAGGCCACGAGACGCAGATGCAGAGTTGAGTAAACAAACCTTAGCCATGGTCGACCTAGTTCAGCCAGAGCAATACTGGCCGATGAGCGATACGAAGATGTCTGCGGTAGACCAACAACTCCGTTGAGCGGACTGCTGTCTCTACTCATGAGCTCTCGGCGGTTAGTCAACTGTGCCTCGGAAGGACACAATGAGGAACGAGTCTCGTACGCTAAAACCCCGTAAGGAAGGGGTAATCTTGGCGATCTGGCAATCGGAGATGCAGCAGCTCAGGTGAACCTAACGACAGCGCAAGAGATAAAGTATGCTCTCCTGAGCTCGCCATGGACTACACTCTTTCCCTGACGTCGGGGCCATTGTCAAGCTCAACGCCCGGGATTGGCATAATGCCACGTCAACGCTTCACTCAACATCCGACGATGGGGTTTCCCGCCTAAACTGCCGGTGGTCAGAACTCAAAAAGAGACCGGGCGGGAGGCCCGGGCCCGGGTGCCCCAGCAGCCGCACCCCCGCATGTCCCCACTTGCAGTGAGGGGACAGCGGGATTAGCCCACACCGCGACAGTGGTTTGGATTCTGGAGACTGGTCTTCGGGACTTGTCCTCCACAGACTTTGAAGGCAGAACAATGGCGACTTACTACGTGTATGCGCAAGATTGTCATTATTCTTCCATTGACAACTATGGCCACAGCCCAGACACAAAAGGGTCGACATGCGGATAATCTGCCGCCATGCCCATGATAACGCTGAGCTCGTCCCTCAGCAGATCTGACCCCTCGTTCCCGTACCGCTCATACCGGCTCAGCTCGTGTCTCCGCAGCGCTATGTTCCACGGGAAACTGCTGTGCGCGACCCCCATAAACGCACTACTCCTGAACAGCACCAGGAAGTCCACCAGCGCCTGCTGATCGAACGACAAGCCGTCCAGCTGCCGCCTGTCTGCGCCCCGGAGCAGGTCGTGCTTCGTCACCACCGTCACGTTTCTCCTCTCCCCCTGGCTCGAGTCCGCCGCCGACAGGCGAGTAGCTAGTCGCCGGGCAAAGACGTCGACCACCGTCTGGTCGCCCGAAGCCACGTACACGACGCCGAGGCCCGTCCGCTCTATGTTGCGGAATTGCTCCTGAAACTGGTCCTCCATGCGCGAAAAGCGCCACTCGTCCGGCTGCCAGGCGTCGATGGCGTCTTTCTCCAGCCGGAGGTGGCAGCCATAGTATGCGTCCCGGTTGATTGCCTTCGTCGGATCGATGGGCAGGGCAAACCTCTGCTTCAGTCCGAGCAGTACCTTGGCCGCCAGCTCGCGCGTGTCGTTGCGGAAGGACAGGATCTTGCCGAACTCGTTGGCGAAGGCCTCGCCGTCGGCGCGGACGGGGTATTCGAGGAAGGACTGCTCGAGCTTGACGTGGACCGGGGTGTCCGGTCGGATGCTGACCGACTGCTGGGCTAGCCACTCGTCAAAGTAGTGTCGCCATTTCAGTGGATATCTCAGCCCCGCGGGCGGGTGATCTGGTTCGAACTGGTCGCCTACCAAGCTCAGAGTCTCCGTGCTCCGCTGGTCATAGGAAGGCAAGTCCTCTAGCCGATTGTACACACGCATCCCAGGACATCCCTCCGTCAAATGCCTAACCAAGGCCTCTCGATCGAACATGTTCTCCAGAGGCACCTCGGTCGTCGTCTCAATGTCGCTTATATCGCTCGCATTCCGCAATGCCATCGACGGCACCACCATCGCACCACCGCCATGGATAGCGTACCGCACGCACTTCAGTATCTGGTTGCGCACCATGCCGATGCCCCCGTGCTGCTCCTCGCAGGTAAACACCAGGCCCGGCCGGAACCGCGCGCGGGCGCACACCTCCCGGATGGGTCTGTAGTCGACGGGTGCCGGGAACTCGACGTCCATGGCCCGGTGGACGAAGACGCCGTCCGCGTGCTGCTGCCTCGGCTCGTCGTAGACCAGGATTGAGAACGCATCGCGGACGTCGAAGAGGCGGAAGCTCCAGATTATGACGAGGAGCAGGCCGGACGAGACGCAGACCACCCACTGGCGGTCTTGGCAGAGCATGCTGTTTATATTATACGCGAGTAAAAACGAAAAGAAGCGGGTTTACACGTCATGGACAAGACGGAGCCAAGAACTTGGCGTCTTGGGAGTGTTCTTATTGACATCGTCATGTTGCTGGACAATCCTGAAGGGGTCTCTGCCACGGGACTGTTGAAGTTTCAGCAATGTTTCACGCCACAGCTTTCGATCAGAGCGCGTTGACCGCTGAGGTAATCGCTATCGCCGACTAACTGATAATCGCCCTGTTGTAAGTGAGTTGTATTAAGAAAGAGTCCATATCTCGCACCGATGTATCCTATAAACTCGCGAGAGGTAAAGAGCTGGTTGGGAGCGATGATTCAACATCGAGGCGCATTCCCCAAAGTTGGCATGATCGGACCCCCAAGCTGCGGTTGAATAGTACTTTCGTACTACCTGGAATGAAAGTGACAAAGCAGCGGTTATTAGACACAGGATTCAAGTCATTGTCATCCTCTTGCTGGTCAAAGGTCGAATACGCCAATGTGTTTTTACCTGGCCAAGCTCTCCAATGGAGGCTTCGCCTATTGGTGAAAATGGCAACATTTACCGTGGTTACCTACCTCTCTCTACATTGACAGTCATCATCGCCTTGTCAGTGCAATGCATCCTATCCTGCAAACCATTCGCAGGATTGTAAGGGAGCACAACACCACCCCCTCACCGTGTAACGACGGCCAATGCACACGTGTAAATGAACCTCGGGAAGTCGCACATCCCCCTCTCTCGCCGCCCCCACTAGCGCCAACCACCATTGCATATGTGGTTGACGATCGTATATACGTAAGGTAACGTAGCTGTTCACTGCCACAAGTAATGAAAACCCCAAGAATCTGACGGGAGAACCGACATGGCGGCAGAGGACGACAAAAGAGACGGCGACGGCGCCGGCTACAGCCAGTTCGCGTGCATCGGGTCGGGCTTCTCAGCCATCGGCCTTGGCGCGACCCTGAAGCGATGGTACGGCATCGATGACGTGCGCTTCTTCGAGAAGCACTCGCAGCTAGGGGGGACGTGGTTTGTGAATCAGTATCCAGGTGTGCAGCAAGCTCCCCTATAAGTCTGGTAGTAGGTAACTGACTCAGCAACCTCACAGGCGCCGCATGCGACGTGCCCAGCGCGCTCTACAGCTTCTCCTTCGAGTGCAACCCGGACTGGAGCCGCGCCCTCCCCCCCAGGGAAGAGCTATGGGCGTACCTCAAGCGCGTGGCCGACAAGTACGACCTGCCCCGGCGCATGAGCTTCAACGTCACCGTCGAGCGCTGCGAGTGGATCGAGGCCCGCAGTGTGTGGCGCCTCACCGTCCGCGACGGCAAGACCAACACCCTCTTCGCCCACGAGTGCCAGTTCCTCTTCGCCGGCACCGGCGCCCTCGTGCAGCCGCGCGAGCTGGACGTGCCCGGCGCGGAGACCTTCGCGGGACCCATCTTCCACTCGGCCCGCTGGCGGCACGACGTCGACCTGACGGGGAAGCGGGTCGTCCTCTTCGGCAACGGCTGCACCGCCGCGCAGATCGTGCCCGAGATCGTGGGCCGCGTCGCGCATCTGACCCAGATCGTGCGCGCCAAGCACTGGATCTTCCCCCCGCCCGTCGACGCCGCCAGCCACAGGTTCATGAAGGTGCTGTCGCGGTACGTCCCGGGTAGCATGCTGCTGCAGCGCTTCCTCGTCTTCCTCCTCGCCGAGAGGTCGCTGCAGGGCTTCTACATGACCAAGTCGGGCGCCAAGTTCCGGCGGAACAAGCAGAAGCAGGTCGAGGCGTACATGCGCGCCACGGCCCCCAAGAAGTACCACGACCTGCTGATCCCCGACTTCGAGATCGGGTGCAAGCGACGCATCTTCGACCCGGGCTACCTCTCCGCCCTGCACGCCCCCAACCTCACACTAACCGACACCCCGGCCATCGAGATCCTCCCCCAAGGCGTGCGCACCGCGAGCGGCGCCGTCATCGAAGCCGACGTCATAATCCTCGCCAACGGCTTCGTGACGGGCAACAACTACTTCCCCGGCATCGAAGTGGTCGGCCGCGGCGGCGAGACGGTGGCCGCGCACTGGTCGCGCCTCGGCGGCGCGGGCGCCTACAACTCGTCCGCCATGGCCGGCTTCCCCAACTTCTTCGCCCTGCTCGGCCCCAACGCCGCGACGGGCCACACCTCGACCGTCATGGCCATCGAGAACTCGATCAACTACGCGCTGCGGGTGATCGGACCCGTGCTCGAGGGGGAGGCCAGCGCGGCCGAGGTGAAGGCCGGGGCGGAGAGGGAGTATGTGGAGCGGGTGCAGACGGCGCTGGAGGGGACGGTGTTTGCGTCCGGGTGTACGAGTTGGTATGTCGAGGAGAACGGGGAGGGGAGGCGGTGGAACTCGGCGACGTACCCGTGGTCGCAGGGGTATTTCTGGTGGAGGAGTTTGTTCCCCGTCTGGAGGGATTGGACGTATAGTGTGAGTTGACCGGAGTATGGTGGTGATTGCGATGCTGACATGCTGAGATTGTTTAGGGACCCAAGGGGAAGAAGGGCAACGTCAAGAAGAGCAGAGGCTACTTGGCCGTGTTGCTGGTGCTTTTCTCTCTTGTCTCTATCCTCTACGCGAGGAGGACTGGTTATGATCTCAGTCGATACGGCTCCTTCCTCAAGAACAGTGTGACAAAGATGGTTTCACGCCGAGGAGGTTGACATGAGATGGATGTGCAGTTAAGGTGCTGACATGCACACTAGGGGGCGCTTGTTCGGCGATACCACCTCTGGATTACGTTTTTGGTATTTGGTATCTTGTCGGGGCCGGGAGACATGGTGATTACTGAGCGTCCATTTGTCTATTTTACTAGTTTCATGTACAAGCAAGTATTTGTAGAACCTATCCTCGTCCTGCTCTCTGATGTTTGGCTGTCCCACCGCATATATCCCTCAAATCTCCGCTGTACCTATCTCCCCCGTCATCATGGCACCCATCCCAAATGATTATAACCTTCCCGTTCCGAAGCGGCGCAGTAGCAAATGGTCCACCTCCGCATAAGCCCCAGCTTACTCTCCCCCGTGGCATCCACTCCAGTCGAGCTCCTCACGACCGCTTAGCCACATCGCCCGGATTCGCATTCCCCTTGCCCAGGCCAGCAAAGTTGTCGTCCCTCGGCACGGAGCTGCCCGACAGCTTGCCGAGCTCGGCCGTCTTGCTGTTGCCGGTGCCCAGGCGGTCGTGCGGCGCTACGGGCTCGTCGCGGTGCTGGCCCTTGAGCTCCTTTTCGTCGTGGACGAGTCCCGAGGGCGTGTTGCCTGTGGGGTTGGAGAAGGCGTTGTGGTGGTCGGACATTGTGGTGTTGTTTTTGGGGGTGGTGTGGTGTATAGAGAGTTGTCTGGTATTGACCCAGTGATATCTAGGATTGATTTTAGGCTCAAGTAAGGTAGGTAAGCGGTTGATGCCGTTTATATGTCTCTCGGAGGCGTCAGATGGACACGCCGAGTGCCCAGAAGCGGTGTTTCGTCACTCCTTGCTTGGCTCGACGTCATTGTGTTGTCGCCAGTGCCCACAGAACCCTTTCGCTGTTGCCGTGATATCTTGTCGCCCCTGCTCAGCGACGTCGATATAGAGCTGGCACCACGTCACTGCGCGCGCAC
>Ga0209127_100250_pt1 | contig 19223 bp, 18 predicted proteins | sample LakSupMetagenome_FD_187469 | JGI IMG/M metagenome (GOLD analysis project Ga0209127, IMG submission 187469) | Freshwater microbial communities from Lake Superior, Canada - Sta WM archaea (SPAdes) (version 2) | ecosystem: Environmental > Aquatic > Freshwater > Lake | place: Lake Superior, Canada...
ACCGTCTGGTCGACCGAGTACCACACCATCACCTCCTGCGGTCCTACCGTCACCGACTGCCCTGCCAGCAGCACGGTGATCAAGACGTCGAGCTACCCCCTCACAACCTCGACCGTTTATACCACGACCGTCAAGACTGTTACGTCGTGCGCCCCTGAGGTCACCAACTGCCCGGCTCACTCCACCGTCCTCGTGACTGAGACCAAGCCCCTCTACACGACCGTCTGCCCCGTCACCGAGTCGGCCAGCAGCACCAAGTACTCCAACGGCACCCAGTCAGCCACCAAGCCCGCCAGCAGCCCCATCTACAGCACCGGTGCCCTCACCACCAAGACTTCCGCGGCTGCCTGCCCCACCTACTCGGTCAAGACCATCTCGACCTCTGTCACCACGGTCGTGCCCACCGTGATCTACGAGACTGTCTCCATCCCCTGCCCGACGACTGCTTCTCCCAGCTCAGGCTTCCCCGTCCCCTCCAGCAACGGCACCGTCACCAAGCCCCCAGTGGCTACCGTCACTGCTGGTGCCTCGACGATGGGCAACAGCCTCTTCGTCGTCGCCGCTGCCGGTCTCGCCGCCGTTGTCTTCGCTTAAGCGTAGACTCCTGGTTATTTTTCTTGAATCCTTCTCATCACGCCCGAAAGGGCTCACGGCATTATCATGACAATTTAAAGGGGGGGAAGGGCGAAGCTTGCTTTGGGCAGCGATTTTTTGGTGTGAAAGCCTGGGATGGATGTCTTTGCATATTCGGCGAGATACCAAAACCATTTTACAATGTATTTAATCTTCTAATTGCATACGGGGCATGTACGGGCTTGCCTTGCCAATCAATGCCACCAAGGTCGTCTGGAAAAGCCTACTTGGAAAACTCAAAACTTTGACTCTTTCACTTCTCAATTGTGGTTCCCAACTTTTCGAATATCCTCTCGCAAGGCGAGACATCTCTTAGACATTGATGTCTTCCAGCAGTATGGGCGGTCTGAGACAGAGCGGTTCCTCCCTACCGACATTCCTGAATCCCGTCCTCCCTTGCGGTCGTCCAGTCAGGCAGTTCAGGCCAGCCAACAGCCCCCTGAGCTTAATGAAGGGCAATTTCCCAGAGACCCACTGATCTGCGCGAGCGATTTGAAAATCGGGGTCGGTCAGCCAAAGCGTCATTGGTTGCTGGGCGGCAGAGACGAAACAGCGAGGAGGCCAATCAGAGCCCGGCGGTGCTTCCATATAGGGAAGGCGAGTTTTGGACGCCCGCTGATGACGGTTTTCTTTTCGCATGGAATTTTGGACCTCCCGTCGGTCAGGAGGTTGGGGTGCTCATCATCCCTTAACAAATAAACCAGACAAGCGTCGGTTGACTGATTGACTCGCCCTGAACTTGCGCCGAGTGACGTCCTTGAGCGATCTGTCTCTCCCGGTTCCAACTCCACAGTTTCCACTTCTCCACGTCTCTGAAACCGACGGCTCCTTTTTCGATCCTGGTTGTCTTCCAGCGGGCCGTCCGGGTCCTGGAAAGACAAGACGATGGATCGAGTGACCCTTTGATCCACCCGTCCACGGCGGTCCCTCACGGCACTCACCGGGCTCACCTCATCTGGACCGGTGGACCCTTTCCGCCGGGACTGAATCTTACACCTCCACCCTGCCGCCGGCACACCTTCCTTACGAGGGAACGAGGTTATGCTACGTTACTGCAAGACTCTCCATGGTCGGCTTTAGTATTGTGTCACAATCCTGGGGGCGACTCGAGATAGATTCCAGCGAAACGCCACATGGGCACGTCCTCACCAGGAATCGCTTGTGGGGGAAACGAGAGACCTTGTCCAAGTATGTCTCGAGGATTGTCTGACCAGGTCAAGAAAGCCATGACAATGGAATGCCTGACCAGCCTGCATCTTGGACCGCTTCGCCATCGCCAGCAGACGATTGATTGCTCTTCCGCATCTCCCCTTGTAGGTGGTGTGCGAGGAGGCGAAGAGGGAGCAGATCAAGGCTTTACCATGCCTCACCAGTCGAGGAGGGATGTCCGGTCAGACAAGACTGGGCGTTTCGGACAGAACCTTTCTGCCTCGTTCAAGAAGGAGGAGTGGATATATGTCCTCGTCTTGCTCGGGACCTAGTAACGTTGGGTTGGTTTCTCTCAAGGTTTTGATACCGCTGACGAGGATTTCTGCCTCAAACGATGATTCCTCTGGAAGATCACGTCGTGGGAATCGCTGAGCAGGAAGGTTCGTCCAAGCATCTCTTTCTCGCTAAGTCCTCAAGTTACGCCCGGACATTCAATACTCATTTGGCATGCGAGGAATCCTATTCAATCGGACGGGCTTGTAGGGACATGCGGACAGAAGTCGTGGTTGTGCCTTGGTAATCTCCAGGCTCGATTATCGGCTATACCAGGTTAGCAGCGTCGCGTGCGTATGGAATTCAGGGAAGTCCTGTGGCGGGCCCATACTCTCCCTTCTGCCTGTTGCTTAGCGTTATGTCTGCCCCGTGGCAATGCCCATATCCAGCTGTATGCGAGATATTTCCTTTTACTGATGCTCCAGCACGATGACGAGGGCAAGTACGCCTGCCTACAAGTGGCGTGTCTACATTTCGGTCTACTTTCAAGATCCCCTGGATTTGGGTCCTCAGCGCACGGCTGTCAATTGATGATAAGGCTGAGAGGGCATTAACTTGTTGTGACGATGGAAGGGATGCAGAAAGGGATGCAGAAAGGGATGCACAATAACTATGGATATGACTTAGCTGGTAGCTTCGGGCAAAATACCGCTCCTTCCTAGGAGTTCCAGGTTGACTTTACTGTGCCACTGCGTAACGAGGAGGCCAGGGAGAGGGATAGGAAGCTGCAGCGCCTACTTTGAAGGCGAGGAGGGACAGAGGACGAGTGAATGGTAGGTAGCCCAGCTTGTCCAAGCTTAGAGAGGAGTGATCTGGCTGACGTTTACATTTGCTGCAACTACCTTGCAGTATTGTCTGGTGAACGGAAGTTCTTGGCGGTGGTAGCACAATGGACAAGTCTACCAACGCCATTCTTGACATGGCGGCTGGACAGCTCCTTGCTATCTATTTCCGGATCCCTGAACATCAGTATACCAAGGTGTTAAAGGCTGTCCTCTGTTATGCCAAAGTACCATGTCCCATTAGGAGGTGCTATGCAAGTATGGCCGAGATCGATCTTGCTTTGGTAGGAGCTCTCCCGCCTGGATAAGCTCTTTCATCCAGTCGCCATGACAGCAGGTGAAGATACCGCTGGTAGGGCACGTCATACACTAATCGCTCAAATGTGGTATCCAGGTCGCATAACGGGCCAGGCCGGGACAGCAAGTAGGTTGTGGTGTGTCCCTTTCATGCCTCTATTCTTGGCCACAACATGCTTCATCACAAGGTCTGCGTTACGCCTGCCAGCCTAGTGCGGAGAGATGTCGGATGGGGAGGGCTTGAAGATCTGTGATTAAGCAGCGAAGTCTGACTTCACACGACATCCATGGCACGCTAACCTGGTCATGATCCAGGGTGTCGTCGAGCGGTACGTAACACCGACGAGCAGGAGTTCAAGTGAGCTACGCCCACAACATGGTGTTGTCACAAATCTAGCGTCGATCTTTACCTGCAGTATGACTGGAGTGCAAGTGCGGCAATCAAGACATCGAATGTGCCGGTATTCTATTTTCGTTCTCTCGCTGATGCTTCTTTGGAGAGAGGTTCGCGATGTCGTTCAGCATCGAGGGCTTCTCATGCATCAGGTCGGCGCCGTCACACCCATAAGCTCCCGTTAGCTCTTTGAAGGCAGCTTGTTATTGGTTAATGCGGGGGAGAGAGGACCCACTTAGCTCCCGAGAGAACGACTGCCAAGCAGATCTGGCTCCAGTCCCCGCGTTCCTACTGAAAATAGCACAGCCTTAGCCGCCGGGCCCATGCTGGCGACCAATAGCAGTATCGTTTCTTCCCTAAGATTCAAAATGACGTGGAAGCTTCACGATGAGCTTCATTCATTATTGATTTCTAAACTTATCCCAAAGCTGTGAGAGGGAACGCTTGCTGTTAGACGAGGACGAACCCCAGGCACAAGGGTTCCCGTAAGGTCTGACAGAACAACACGATCCCGAGAGATGGTACGGTTCCGGGCGCGCTGTATTCCATGCCCTCTTGGTGTCCTCGCTTCCATGTCAACTACTAACTAACTTGGACTGCCTGGCCGCTCTCGCATAACCCACCATGTCCACGACCCGCCTTCATAACCATTTCATGCGGTCATACCAACGAGACTGGACTGGAGCAAGTGTGGAACGCCTCGACCCCTTCCTTGCTTTCTTTAGGTACATACAATCGCCATTCTTAACCCTCCATATGGAGATGGTTCAGACTTGGACCCCGACTGAAGCCTCGCGGGATACCACCCTTGTCCAGAAGTTCTGAAACAATGCGTATTTATGGCACAGAGAGGTGCTAGCTGGTAGACATCTCCACCATTATCCCGCTCTCGCATGCTCCCGTCACCATGTTGTTTCGTTTCATGTTTTTCTACCCTGTCGTCTTCCTAACCGCCTAGGCGTATTTTTAACCTCAAGTGTTGAATATAATATCTTGGTTCAGCTTCACCTGTGCTCCCATATACGTGGTCTTCTCGTCTCGATCGTGGCGGTTTTGATGGCAGAGTTCAGGGTTGCGATAACTTCTCTTCTAATACTTGCATGACCTGGCTGTCATTCTATTTTGCGGTACTCCAACTTGAGACTAGACACTCGAGAGATTCAAGAGGCGACATCAACTCGACACCCAGTCCGGGGTCGCCATATCTGCCTCAAGAGAGCAAGCTGCACTGGGCAAGAGATTCTTCGAGGTCAGCTACGGACAAGACGAACAGCTTGTCGAATCCTACGAGCCTATCTCAGTGCCATTCTATCCCGGATTCCGCCATCCATTCTTTACTGGGTTGACTGAGCAGACAGCCAAACGAGCAACATGTCCTTGAAGCATTCCATTTCTTCTCCTCTCGAGGCTGGTACCTCGATTCTCGACGGGGCCCTACCCAGTCATGTCAACTCAGCTCTGGAATACGTATCTAAGAAACTCGCAAAAAGAGACGTTCGTCTGACGCTTGTCATTGTTCGCCGGGACTACCAGCTTCCGTCAAAAGCAAACCTTCTGGATCGGTCGATTTCAGTGCCATCGTCAGCTCTTCCAAACTCGTCAGTTCCGTACGGCAAGACAAGGGCTGGCAACTCCGGCTTCAGTCTGTCAAGCATCAAGCACATAGTGCGCAGCAACACTTTCCCCCCTACCGGCTTGTCGTCCAACAATGCTGTTGAAGAACATACAGTCGAAGTGAACCCATCATACGAAGATGGTCTTCGTACCGGCATGGTCTCTCCCGCCTTCAGCGTGTCGTCTATGTCATCCATGGCCAGCACCGTATCGACAACATCCACTGTCGAGTCAAGCGTTGGAGGCTCTCGGCGTTGGCCTTTCTCACCTACTACTCCCTACTCCACGACTATGCCTGCCACCCCAGCGACTCCACAATCCGATGTATCGATGGTCACTCACACCACCACGGACAGGTTGAGCGCAGTCACTGGCATGGAAGGTCTAGTGGTGGCTGGTCCGTTCGGTGTCAGACTGGTACACACCAGTCCGGTGAGCTCCAAGGAGGAAAGGATATTGAAGCAGACCATGCAAAAGGCCGAGCGGAAGTTCCATCTGGGGTGAGTTGCCGAACCATCGTAGAAGATGCCTCTTAGATGTCATACTGACAGAGTTGACCGCAGACCGGAGTGGTTCCCTCCAGCTGTTGCACCCTCAGAATGCGGCCTGACGGCAGATCTGGTACACCGCTCGCTGGCACAGAACGAGCTGGTCTTCTCCTCGAGCGGTCTTTCGCTGTTGACGTTAGATCGCCTCTACACGTTCAAGTCAGCGCTCACTTCCTACGCAGCGACAAGGTCCTCGTGTATGCTTGAGGACGCCGTGGACGAGCTGCGGCGACTTGTGCTTGCCCAAGGAGGATGCAAGGTGCGCAAGAGTCTGCTGCAATCTCGCTTCACCTGGCTTGGTCCCGTCAGTGACTCGGCTCTGAGCGACGTTATACGCATGTATCGCCGCGCCTACGGGGGTCTCAATGGAGAGAGCGGCGTGGAGAACGACGGTGACGCACAGACGACCAGCAGCGACGACACATCTGCATCATGGCCCCTGCCAGAGGAACCTATCTTCATGATCGGCTCAGACGACTTCGACAACGACAAGCCCCTACCAGCGCTACCTGACGAGGCGTGGCAGTCAGCATCGGAGACGACATCAGAGTCGGGCGAGTCTTCAGGTTGGGACAGTGAAGACCTTCCTAGTCTCTATCTGAGCCGGACAAACAGCAACAGGATCCAGAAGCGGTACGCCGTCGTCGGTCTCGATCTTCGGCGTGGACTCGAATTCGAGGTTGAGGACTACTACCGCCTTTCTTCCGCTCGTGATCTCCTCACTGAGCGGGAGGAGGCCGAGGCGGCAGCATGGGCGGCAGCGGGTGCATCTGGGGAGGACGCGGACCTTGCAGACGGCATGTTGGTGATCGGGCTAACGGATGGAGAGCCTGAAGCGACGGGATCTGCCTGTGTTACGGAGCGAAGACCTCGACAATCTGCTGCCGAGGATGTCTGTTTTGCACCCCTTGCCGCGGCGGATGACCAGGTCGGACGAGTTACACCGAAGGCTGAGAAACCGCGACTGCAGCTACAAACATGTGTGCCGTCGCCTTCACTCGGAATAACTAAGCCGGTGGCCCTCCGGATGCCGACTCTCAAGCTACAGACGGCTTTCAACACCGACCCGGTGCTGACCAAACCCGTTCCCATCACGCCGCTGAGCCGCCGCCTAACGCTATCTGGCGCCGAATCCACGATGAACCTCGTCGGTATGACGCCCATCGAGGGGCGGATGCTAGGGTTTGATGCCCTGCTCTGCAGCCAGCGAGATAACAAGAGGGGCTCCTTCGAGGATGAAGAAGACGGGGAGCTGACGGCCAAGCCAATCAGTGGGCATCCCGGCCGCCAACATAGGTGGACGCAGCGCTGGAATAACATTGGTATCGACGGCCGCCTGAGCAGTTCTACTCTTTCCGTGGAGCATCAAGATGACCGTCTGGGGCCGATGACGCCGAACGGGTACGACGATATAAGCCCGGTCACACGCGGCGAATGGGGGTTTCTGTTCCAGGGAGAGACGTGGCAGCCGGGGCGGACCGTGACTGTCGAGACGTGTTAGTGCCAGGAGGGTCATATATTCATCTTCTTCTACGCTCGTTCACTTAGATACCCTTGATCACATATACAACTGCCACAATGCAGTGTGCAGAATCATACGATCTGAAGACACAGCTCTGCCGGCATAGCACTCAATGACCACCGTCATGACCCTTCCTAACGCCAACGCATAATCTACAGAGAATCCCTCCATATCGCCTCCAATTTCCCTAAACACAAAGTCCATACACAGCCACCCCTCACCGCCACCCATACCTCGCCCCAGCCTCGTTCTTCTTCCCCTTCTGCGCGGCGAAGCTCTCCTCGAGCGCGCTGGCGTTGCTCTGCACCGCGTTGACCAGCTGCCGGAGCGAGTGCTTGCCGGCCTTGATGCTGCGCACGGGGTTGTGGTTCCCCGCCGCGGCCCCGCCGCTCTGGCGGAGCGCCTCGTTGTGCTCGTACTCGCGCGACATGTCGAAGCTGACCACCCGCGCGGCAGCCGCGGCGGCGGCGCCAGCCCCGCCGTCCCGGCCGAAGAGCTCGCGGCGGGCTTGCGGGGTTAGGTTCAGGTCGTCGGCTATGCCGCTGAGGGAGGAGGAGGAGGGGGGTGGTGGTGGTTGGGCGTGGGATGGGGTCGGGTAGGATTCGTAGGTGGGTTCCGGGACCCCGGCTTCGGTCGAGGAGAAGAGGGGCTCGTAGGCGCCGCTGGGGTTTGTCTCTGCGGTTGCGGGGGATTCTGTCTCGGCTCCGATCGAGAAGAGGGATATCTTCTTCTTTGGCGGTTCTGGAGCGGGCGACGGTGCTGGTTCGGCAGGCCGCTTTGGTGTTGCCGTAGTCCCACTCGCTTCGCTAGCTTTGAACGCCTTCTTCTTGACCGGCTTCCGCGACACGGACAGCGGCTTGAACATCAGCGGCTTGCCCACCAGCTTCACCTCCTCCGCCGGCTTCTGGTCCTCTGGTATACTCGGCCCAGCAGCCGAGCCCGAGCTGTGGTTCTTCGGCGGCGGGAGTCTGAGCCCGCCTCCTCCTCCCGTTGCGCCACTGCTAGACCCATCCTCTGCGTAATCGTCGTCGTTTGATGGCTCGCGACTGAAAGCCGGCTCAGCTCCGGTCTTCAGGTGCACGCCTGGCCTCGGCGCCGGCTTCCCGCTGGTTTGCGCCGGAGTGGCTGTCGTAGTCTTCTTGGGCGGTGGTAGGAAGGAACTGAAGGCGCTGAAGCGGCTGCCCCCAGTCGTCCTGGCGCGCTTGGCTGGTGGTTCGTCACTTGATCGCGAGGGCTCGGCTGCATCAGAGGATGAGGTTGTAGGGAGGTTGACGAGAATCTTGCCCGGGTTGGAGCGGTCGACGAATTTCTGGAAGGGCTTGTTGGTGGTCGGTTTGGGGGGCGCTTTGGTTGGCGCTTGAGGTTGGACTTCGGGCTCGGAGTCCGAATCGGGGTAGTCGACTAAGCCCATGGTCTCGATCTTTCGGGGGGTGTTGCCGTGTGAAGTGGGCGAAAGAAGGAAGTGTCGATGGTGTGGTAAGGCTGACGAGTTGCTCGGGCGACAGTGATGGTTATCGTCGATAAGATAAGGTACTTCGCGGCCAAATCTTATCGAAGGCAAGGCTGATGATGATATGCACCTGTGGCTTGGCCCCGCGCCGGCGCTAGTGAACAGTACGCTGGAACTCCGCCCCCATTGTGTTTCACAAGGCTGTCGTGACCTCTGGTCGCACTTGCACCTCACTCTACGGCTTCGATGTTTTCTTTTGAGGCATGACTTGATGAAGTGGCTCTACCTTTAGTTGCCTTTGATCCGGCTAGCTACAATGTCTGGCTTGTTGTATCTCCAGCCACTATTTCCTTGTTGATCGCTTTCCAGTCGTTCGTCAAGCGCCGAGTGCACTCGCTCCTCTGTGTGCATCAGATGTGATCGCCATGTCGGTCATACAAGTCGAAGAGTGCGTTGCCCTTGGGCACTCTTTTCCTTATAGTCACACTATATCGCTGCCCACTTGACAGGCACACGTACACATGTGATTTGCCGCTGACAGTGGTTTTATAGCCTTGTGTCTTACCAATTGCGCACCGGATACCTGAACGAGATCGCGGATGGCGTCGGCGAGCGACTCATCACCCTCAATGAGGCCTTCCTCAACACGGCTCCCTTCAAGGCTGCCGGCTGGCGTCCGAACCCAAGCCTGATCAAGAGAACTCATTCGCCCCCGATCCCGACTGTTATCGCCTCGGAGTACTTCCAAGCTCCTCGGACAAGACGACTGACCCTCGAGGACGATGCCGAAGCCGACGATGGAGGCATGTTGGCTGGCGGAGGTGGCGACACCGTCGGCCCTGGGCTTGCCACGAAGCGCAGGCGGCGGCGGGAACAGATGGAGGAGGACGACAGCAGCGACCTAACCGATGAGAGCGAGGAAGACACAGACCAGCGAGCAGCCCAGCAGATCAAGTTCGCAAAGATGCCGGTGCGGAACCGTTCCGGATCGTCGCCCATTCAATCCGCTAGCGCCCGTCAGCCATCTTCGCTCTCCTCTCCGCGCCCGGGTGCCAGGAGGGGCTCCCAATCGGCACTGGAAACGGTGAAGGAGCGGGCGCGACGGGACACAGTCACAAGCAGCGAAGTCTCGTCCGAAAACGAATTCGACGCATCTGGCTTTCGCAAGCAACGAGAAGCGGCTCGCGCGGCAGCTCGGGCTGTGAAATTGTCCTCAAGACTGAACTCTGACCGGGCCATTGGCATCAAGCGTCAAGAAAGTGAACTGCTGCCCGAGGAAGAGGATGAGGAGGAGGAAGATTCAGACGCATCTGATCTGTCTTCCAACTTTGTCGAGAGTATGGACTCTGCATCGGTGTTGATGGCGGTGGACAACGCCGTCAACGCATCGCCCGGAGAGCAGGTTGTCGGGACCCCGCCGAGGGAGTTCACGAGACGATCCACCATCCGAAGATCTGCCATGCCGGCCCCCTTACACATGGTCGGAGACTTGCCTCCTGCACGACCCATGAGCATGATCAGGCCCTTGAGCATGATACAGCCCAAAAGCTTGTTGACTGCTGCTTTGAACGCGAAGAAAACGAAACCGGCCATACCCTTTGACAGGTTCGCGTCCCTGTCTGGCCAGGGCGACCCGAACCCTATCATGCTCCGCATCTACGCTCCATTCTCCAAGTCATCCGAGCCGTTTGAGGTCCGTATTAGACGGACTGTTCATCACGGCGAGGGCGGTGACAGACCCGTGACTGTCGCAGACCTGATTGGCCTAAGTCTATGGCGCTACAACGAGGAGAAACTGGAGCCGCCCCTTCCGAGTGACAAACTGAACGTCAACTGGTGGATGCTGCGAATGGTCGAGGAAGATGGCGAAGTGGACGATGATTTCCCTCCGCTGGACCGGAAGAAGCAGCTGACATCCTTCACAACTGCGAACAATCGAGCAGGCAGAGCAAGGTCAAACTCTGTGGTCTACGACTCGTTCGCTTTGATCCAAGCGACACCAGAAGAATATGCAGAAAACCAGAAACTCACACCTGAATTTCAGCAAGAGGAGGCAGGTGAAGAGCAGAACGGGGAGACCACACCGCGGAACACACCGCAACCGACCCAAGCAATGTTGCCACCTCCACGGCCACATTTGAACCCGATCATTACCACACAGCACCGGCAGAACACGCTACTTGCAGACATGCCGCAGCAACCGCAGCCCAGTTCATCTGCCAGTGCCACACGGGGGCAGCAGAAGCTGCTGCGCATCCACATTCATTCGTCGGACGTTGCCCCTGGTCAGATGGTTACCCTAGACGTGACTACGGACACCTACCTGGCCGAGGTGCTGGACATGGTGTGCCGAAAGAGGCAATTGGATAAGGCAAACCACGTACTGAAGCTTCCTGGATCCGGGGCTGTAGTGCTGCTAGACCGTGCCGTGTCCTCGATCGGCAATATCACAGACCTCGATCTGTACAGGCGCCGCTTTGCGACAGACGGGCCCCTGAGTATGACAGGGTCCCCTAGCAGCTCGTCCCCCAAGCCATTCCTCTTCACTGAGAACCAAAGCTTCGGGAGAGGCAAAAAGGGCAAGATCATGGGTACGCACCCGCTGGCAAAGGAGGCCCTACAGATGGACGAGCTCGGCAGTGCGGCCAACTACAAGAGGTACACGGTCTGGCGCAAGCAGCCGATGCGCTTTGTTGCCATGAACGAGCGTCTATTTGTGATTGACGGCGAGTATATACACATCACGCCGGCTTCCAACGGCAAAGTCATAGAAGGGGGCGGCAAGAAGACTACGGTGCATTTCAGCAATGTCGTTGGATGCAAGGTCTCGCGGAAGCACCCGACAAACTTCAAGGTCAGTATCTTATTCCGACCTCTTCCCTTGTCCGATGCTGACTTGACTCTTGCCACTTAGCTCCTTGTTTTCAAGGCCACGGAAAGCAAGCGGTACGACTTCGAATGCAGGAATGCCGATGAGGCCGCAGAGATTGTGGCGGAGCTCAAGAAAGGCATTTCTCCGTACCGAGATGTGTGAGTTATGGCAAACCTTGGGTATATGCGCCCATGACCGACTTGCAGCGCACAACAGGTCAGCAGGCAGTGCGTCGATGAAGCTTCCAATCATGATACATGAATACACTTATTACGTACATTACCAGCGAGTGCTCATGTGCCGTCGACGGAGCTTGAACTGAGATGAGCTTGCACGTTGTGGGGTTGAAGTGTCGTCACTTTGCGGCTCAAACTTGGCCGACTTGGACTCAAAGGGAGAGTTCCTGTTGGACCCAATCAAAGCTTAAGCTCCCACCTCCATAGGAGCCCCCGGCTCCTCATTCGGATCTTCACCGGCAATGGAGGCATATTCGCAGCGGACGTGCTTGCCAGTAAAGGCTTGTCGAATGCGAGTGTTGGGAAACAACCGTCGCTATTATCCTTTTTGACATGCAGCAAACTGAGCCCTTGCAATGGCATAATACCGGGAGAAGTAACATGACGCACTATGCACTATATGCGGGCGGGACGCACTGGACGCTAGTGTAGTAGCTGCGCTGTAACACTGGATCGGAACTAGATCGACTGAATAGCGGGTCGCGGAACCACCGCGTGCAGCTTGTACGGAAGTGGCGCGCATAGGCATAGCCCAGTACGGATCCAGACTGACCTCATCCACCACCTTCGAGTTCTTGGCGAGAGTTTCCCTTCCACTAGAGTCTGGCTGAGACACACAGCCCGCTTGTCGCTTATTCTAGTAGGCCTTCTCCGCCTTATTAGCGTCCCTTCTAGGGGGTTCTGGCATCTCTGGGCTGCCGACGGTGCCGTCTTGGGCTTGTGGCGTACATCATCCTGCAGGCATGAGACTGCACATGTACGTCCTCGTTACGCCCCCAACGTCGCTGCATCGTCACTCTACTGTCGTTTGCGGAGAGGGTGCTTCCACTAGAGGTGCGTCTCCTGCTGTTTGGGGTGGACCCTAGGACAGAACAACTGGGGACGACCGGACCTCCTGTGCTTGTCCTCCTCCACTCAGCCCCAGTCAGAAACCGGGACACAGCAAGATTCAGCCACAACCTTGTTGATGTTGAGTTCGGATCATGGTTGCCATGGCGTGACTGGTCTGTTTTCGGAGTCCAACAAACAGCGAGCTGGGTGAATTGGCTGCCTTGTTAGCTGGCGTTTGCAATCCGTATGAGATCATCACCCTGCCCCGTGATGTCCAGGGGCGCTGTGGAAACCCAAACGGACAGGTGCAGCCACCCATTGGTGGAACAGAGTTCGTCCCAACAACAACACTACATGCGTGTACGAAGGCTGCTCATGCAGGAATCAAGGTATCCAACCATGGCTCGGCGATGACGTTTGTCTAACATTAGATATTGCCGACGGTGTTCCAGCCCGGTGCACCGCTGACTGTTATAAAGGGCGGCCTCCGGGGCTCCGATGCTGGTGTCCTACCATTCCCTACGTCTCCATTACATATTACATATTACATATTCCACCTTTGGCACCCCCCCCCCAGACATTCTAACATCAACATCCCTCGCTACCTCACCTGCCAACTCTACATCTACAACCAGTAACCACACCACAATCTATCAAGATGCGTTTCTCTACCATCGCCAGTGTGCTCGTGGGAGCCTTCTCCCTGGTTTCTGTATGTCACCCCTCAACACCCTTTCAGCCACAGCTTTACTAACAGTCTATTACCAGGCCCAAGACACGACCACTACCACCCAAGACACCGGAAGCTCCATCTCGAGCGCAATCTCCGAATCCCTGTCTTCTGTGACGTCCTCTGCGGCCTCCGAGGCCTCCTCCGCTAGCGGCGCCGTCTCATCGTCCCTCGCCAGCGTCTCCTCATCCATCTCCTCGGCCGTCTCCTCCGTCTCCTCATCGGTCAGCTCGGACATCGCCTCGCGGTCGTCGGCGCTCAGCTCGTCTCTCGCAACCGCCACCGGCTCGGCCGCCTCGAGCCTGAGCTCGGAATTCGCTTCCCTCACCAGCGGGGCCTCGAGCAGCCTTGCCAGCGCCACCGCCTCGGTGACTGGTAACGCTGCCGCTTACCAGACTGCTGCTGTTGGAATCGGTGCCTTGTTCGGTGGTGCTGCTGTCATGGCCAACTGGTAGACGCTGTGTTTAGGAAGATTCTCAAACAGTGAGGAACAGTGAGGTTTGGGGCCTGCATTGGAAGTATTTGCGGAAGGACATGATTTCGGAATGGTTAAAGACCATTGGGTTGAAGGGTTGGTCAGTCTGTTGGAATTTAAGCATAATGCCTTCAATGGCTTAGGTTGGAAAGGCATAATTGTGAAATAATACGACACTGTGTGCTTGGCAGGTGCAACGTGCATCAGAATAGTATAGTTGCCTGCACTTCATTGAAATACCTTCTAAAACCAACGTCCAAGACCGCATCTCATCTGTTTCTTCAGTATCAGTGCACAATGACCTAGCAACCTAAGAGTAACTCAATTACGTATGTCGTCGAGCAGATGAAATTCAAAAGACTTTCCCTAGGGGCAAGTGTTCGGGTCATTGAGCTCGCTAGATGGGTTGTTGAGCACTTGTGGGGAGGTTGCCGAATAGAAAAAGGGGTAGTCAACAAAGCCCCTGTCCAAACATCTATAGCTGAACCTCGACAGTCATTGTCTGCAATTCACCGAAGTGGCCTAATGAGCTACCGTGATTAAGTTTGTACTTCATTCACGTCTATTTTCACAATTATCCCTCTGTATTTTGGAGTCGCCTAGTCGCTCAGTTGGCAGTTATTCACCAAAGCTAAGCAACAAAGAGCCCTCGCACCACCACGTATTAAGAGCACGATGATCTTAACTGAGCCTTCGAAATGCCTCCCTCTCATTTGCAACCTAACCTACATCCTTGCGGCGAATTTGCTCCACTCCATCAGCAAACATGACCCTCGGCGAAGAGCAGCACCGTACGATGGATCGCATGACACGGGGTTTGTACAGCTTTTCTGATGACGAAGATATGGAGGAACAACTTGAAAGGCAGTTGGACGCCGCGATTATGAACGTCATGCGAGCACGAGAGGCGTCTAGGACACTGCAACGCTCAGCAATTACCCTTGGAAGGCAGATAGACAGACACCAACCTCCGCCCGGCTACGATGATGGTCGTTATCTGTCTAACCCGACACCCCAAGACGAGAAACCCCAAAACTCAGCAACAGGGACCAACTCTCTTGCACCGCGTCCTGATCAGACCTGCGGGACAGATGCGCCAGGCAGCAGCTCCCTTTTGCTGCCACCGGCTCCGAGATACACTCGCTCCCCATCCCCGTCCGCAGGCCTCAGCAAATCCCGATGGCCAAGGGGATCATTTCCGGACGGACCTAGTATCGTACTCTCGCTCGATTGCGCAGGTGGCGACCGCACCATGAAGCAACTGGACGTTCTCGAGTCATTGATGTGCACCATTTCCAGGAACATGGGATACATCTGCCCCTGGGACAAAGGTCCGAACGTTCTCAAGCCGTGCCAAGTCTTCCACCTCATCGTCGGGAGCGGTACGGGCGGGTTGATAGCCATCCTACTAGGCCGGCTGGAGATGTCTGTCCAAGCTGTAAAGGACTTCTACAACGACAACGAAGAGTACATCTTCGGCCCGCTAAGGAAGGTGCAGGACGTCAAGGCAGGGCTAGAGCCCGGTCTGGCTGGCAAGGCCTGGGGAATGGGGGAATGGCTGGGAGTTCTGCCCAAGTCAGCAAGAACTCTCGCTACGGAGCGGCTTGAGGAGAAGATCGCCTGGATTGTCAAGATCCGTAACAAGGGCACGGAACTAGTCCACCCTGACGACCCTCAACTGGGCAAGGTGCTTGTCACGGCTGTGCACCAGACTTCAGGCGGATCCAAGACAACAACGCTCAGGAGTTACCCGTGCTCGTCGGATGAAGGGTTGAGACCGTCCATCGTCGAGGCTGCTCGCGCAACTATGGCCCACGAGACATTCTTCAAACCGGCGAGGATATCGGGTACTCCAGGGGAATGGATCGGCTCGCCATCAAAATACTGCAACCCGGCCGGATTAGTTCTCGAGGAGTACCCCGGCTTCTGCAGCGAAAACGTCCTCGTCAGTGTGGGCGTGGACTTACCGAACGAGCTCGACTTGAGCGCTGTCAACGAGATCAGCTTCTTGGATGACCAGCCGGCCAGGATGAGTTTTGAAGAAGTCATGGATTGGAATGCGCGGGTATGTGCTAGGATCGAACGGAAGCTTCGAGCAGTGGTTGCGAGACGCCAATGGTGTCTGCTTAGTGAAACCACGCGGGGAGGCCATCAACATTTCAGACTCGGCCGGAAAGATGTCCTCGTTGCTCAAGAGGTGGGAAGGGCAATCAAAGGCATTAGAAAAGTGTGTGTTCGACGTGAGAAGGAACGACTGCGGGCAGAGGAGGTAGGACAGCAGTCTCCAATCGGGGATACACTGGCTGGCGATCCATGAGATCGCACTCGCTAGCTTGGCTACTGAGCCCAATGTAGAGCAAGTCAGTATCATGAATTGAAGAACAGACACACAGACTATATTCCTGGACCGTCTCATTTTTGCGGTGACTTATCTCTACAATCATGTTTAACCCCTTAATAGCCCAGGGATGTGAGCCTCCAACAAGAGCAGGCAATTACACTGTCCTAGGTTCTAACAATCATGGCCTTCGTGTCCTTCCACTGTGTGCGGACAATTGTGGTAGTCTGCATCTTGTAGTCAGACGCTGAGCGAGTAAAAAGGGATTGTCAACATAAGCCAACCTCGAAATATTTGCAGTGGATGGACTAATCCCTGAGCCCATCAGCCCGGCAGCCAGCGGAAGGGTTCAATCTTAGGTGCAGAAGTGCGGATAGGGTGTCAACAAAGCCAATGCGACAGCTTCAATTCGGGCACCAACTGGCCGCTAAGAGCGCGTGAATTTATAACAGCCAAAAACACTCCTGACTTCATCCTCAATGCAAAGTGGCTTGTCATGTTTGGTATCTAGTATCAGGTGGATTGGCCGCCATTGTCATGCACGGATCCATCGATCAACGTCTTTGACTCAACTGTAATCGACAACTCGATCTCAGCCCAGTATGCTTTCATATAAAGGAGCCCAACAAGCCCAAACTGTGCTAGCAGTTCTCCCGCCCAAACCACAAGCACTTCAACTTCAGTCTTCCAAACAATATGGCTCCCCACGAGCTATCGGAGGAGCGGTTTCCGAGTCTTGCCGCCGACATGAACGCTCTACGTCTCGAGTCCGATACCAATCTACAGACCAATAACGCAGCCGGGGCATCAAACCATGACTCTGTTTCCAGGCAAACGGAGCTCAACAAGCTGAAAGAAAGGATTGCCAAGGCACAGAAAGCAGTGGATTTCTTTCGAATGTGCGGCCAGCCCTACAGCGAAGCACAAACGGAGCTGGAGAGCTTGGAGCTCAGGCTCGAACATATGAAGAAAGTGGACACGGAGCATCGTCTACAAGAGATCAGGGCACTTGAACTTACCTGGGCACGCCAAGCCCGCAGCCACAACGCTGAGGAGCCGCCCGAATACAATATCACAGATCCAGGAGGGTCTCTGCCGCCTCCGGAATATGACGACCAAGACTACATCCCGCTGTCGTCTGGCCCGGTACCTCTCGTAAGAGTGTCAAGCTTCGAACGGCGACTCAGTCCCCTCACACCCCGGCCGCCTCCTCCGGGAAGTGAAACTCAGCTTCTGCCGATTTCAGTGCCTCGGAACGTCCTCGTCACATCAAATGGGCGTACAGAATCCAGGCTCCGGCGTCGTGTCTCTCCGGTCCCTAAGGAGTCTTGGCCATCCAGGCGGCGGGATATAACGTTTCACGACGGACCACCTAACGTGCTGTCTCTCGACAAAGGGGGCGGGACCCATACGATGCTACAACTGGAGATCCTCGACATGATGATGAGGCGTATATCCAAGATCTTGGCCCTCGACCAAGTCGCGAAACCCTGTGAAGTCTTCCACCTCATCGTTGGCAGTGGCGCAGGAGGGTTAGTCGCGGTCTTGCTAGGACGCCTGCGCATGTCCGTTCAGGAAGTGATCGATTTTTACAGAGACTTTGAGGAGGCCGTATTCGAACCCCTGAGGGAGCCGGGAAAGATAAAGGATCCGGACTGTCAGCGCGCGATCAGGACCGCGGCGGCGAAACAGCTCACTCAGCTTGTCGAGGAGCGAGATGTGGGCGGTTACCTCAACGAGGCCATGGATTCCTACCTAGGAAGGAGAGAACCTATCATGGGTAAAGTACTCATCACGACAGACGAAGGACCGGAACGGGAAGAGCGTTGGCTCAGGAGTTATTGCGCTCCTCTCTGGCCAAGACGCAATTTCAAGGACGACGGCGTAACTGGCAACGACTCACAATGGACCATCGTCGACGCTATCTGGGCGAACATGGCCGACGAGGAGCTCTTCGAGCCAGCCGGCTTCGAGAAGAGGAGGGGGACTTTTGTCGGATCTCTCTCGCAATATGACTGCCCCTACCAGCTGGGCCGCAATGAGGCCGACCGTCTGTTTGGTCGGGGCGAAAACCTGATGGGCAACTCGGAGACGGCACATGTCAGCATTGGGGCCGGTATCCCCAACGTGGTTGGGAGGCGTGATACGCCGAAGGAACGCGACATTCCGACGCTTGAGGACTTCCTGCACTCGTGGCTAAAAGTCTCAAACATGGCACACCGCGAGTGGGAGTTGGAGAGTGAGAAAAACAAGCGGGACAGGGAGAGAGATAACGCGTACTTCCGCCTCGACTGTGCCACCGAACCTACGGCAGAAGACCTACGCAATCTGGGGAAGGTAGTGAAAGAGGTGGCACAGAAGATTAAAGAGCGGAGAGACGGATGTGTACAGTATTGTCAAGCGCAGATTGATAGCATGCGGCGCGAGTGTGGGTTCTGAGCCAACCCATGTGGACGCAGGCAACAGGAACAATACTCGGAATCGGAGACCGTATAGCCTTCCTTGAGTGTTGCCGATGAAATCGACAAACAACAACGTGATCATTCACTTACATGGTATTTTGCGGAGTCAAACTTATAGAGCTCCTAATAAGGTAGTGACTATGAAGTTTGGTGCTGGTAAGTTGAGAAAGGGGGAATCAACAAAGCCACCACAGCAAACTTAGACAGCCCCGACTAGCTGTAATCACCATGTGAGCGTTCCAGAACTCTTTCATATGAAATTCACCACTGTTTGTTCACATTCTTTGCTGGGCAACCGTCAGAGGGTGTCGACAGCCATATAAGAATATCCGGCAACGAAGAAGCGCCCAGTCTGCCCACTCCGACTTTGATACCACCTAGCAGTCTAGGCTAGCTGATGATCCCCGTTGAAATTCCTCCACTTAAAAGTATCTAATCAGAAACCCAAGCTGCATCGTGGCGACCAAGATGAACCGAAGCGAGGAAGAGCAACGGCGTCTGATGCGTCAACACTGCAGCATATTCGATGATAGCGACGAGGAAGAATCTACAGAGCA
>Ga0209127_100251_pt1 | contig 19134 bp, 18 predicted proteins | sample LakSupMetagenome_FD_187469 | JGI IMG/M metagenome (GOLD analysis project Ga0209127, IMG submission 187469) | Freshwater microbial communities from Lake Superior, Canada - Sta WM archaea (SPAdes) (version 2) | ecosystem: Environmental > Aquatic > Freshwater > Lake | place: Lake Superior, Canada...
TAAATCATTGTCATCGTCGTCCAATATCATAGGCGGCTGAGGCTGCGGGTTAGGTGACGTCAACTGCAGGAATTCAACATCTTCGTCCGAGTCCATGTCGTGCGTAAAGACAGAAGACGGCCTGTTTGCTTTAGCTCCCGCATATGGCTGGAGTCCCGGTCGTTTCGCATCGCCCAGTTCGTTGGTCAGCCTACGGGGTCTCCTGAAAAGGCCGTGTGGAAAAGAAGCGTCACTGCCACCACTCATGGCCCGAGGCGGCAGCCTTTCTTCGAAGGAGATTGCTTTCGTCATGGGCGATGCCGCCAACGCACCATCGTTGCTCCCAGCCCGCTCCATGCGGACGCCAAGACCAGCTTGTGATGTCCCTGGACTTGGAGTGCGAAGCTCGAGCGCGGCTTGGAGGGTTTTCATATATTGCTCATGGTAATGTTCAGCCTGGCGAAGCAGCTCCTCGATATTGCGAGTAGCGCACATCTTGCTGGCTTGCTCGAGCAGGCAACAAGGCGATCACACAACTTAGACGACAGAGTTTGGCGACTGTCGAATGATCAGTCTAACAAGAACATCAGACGGTCATGCAGATAGTACCGACCTGGATACAATTCCCTGGGTGTATGGAAGGCCCTCTGAGACGCGTGTTCCTACCGCATGTGCAAAGGAATGAGGAAGGCAAAGCAAGACCTTAGGAGAAGAGTCAACTGCAGAGGGAGAAATGAAAATATAGCAGAGGCAAGAGACGAGGCCATGTGAAATATGACCTGAGCAGCAGCAGCCTTGATGAATTGATCCTTCGTCCAAAACCAGACTACAGCCGGGCGTCTATGCTGCTAGGCCGGGCTCTAAGGGCACATGGCCCCGTCCCAGACCGAACACTGCATCGGGTCAGAAGGGGGTCGGGGTCACCAGAGGTCCGAAAACAAGGCTCAGCCTCTTTCAACCTGCGTCTTCTGCAGGTATCTGCAGGTGTACCGAAACAGAAGTGTGTCTGGGAGTAAGACTCGGCTTGGCTCTCCAGCCGCAATGCCTACCTATCTGGGAACACTTGTGCGTTGGAGGTTGACCAAATCTTAGCGCACTTTCACACAGACTCACTACTAGACATAGCTCTCGGTGATAACGCTTGTATCTGACCCGACTATGCTCAATCGACGTCAAGGTGCAGCAATAAAAGTTGTTCTTCCAGCTAAGTATGAAGCAGGCAGCAGACTGAATGTGTCACAAAGAATGAGGCTGCGCCCAGAGTACGCAGAAAGCATGTCGGAAGAGCGGCTTATGGCGGCCTCGGCAACTGCAAGAGGATCACAGCACAACAGGGCAAACAGCTGCTAACGTGGGGGGCGGGGGCCACTGGCAAGTTTCATTGGAGGCAGAAGTCACTGATTGGAGACATCATGACCCCTTACTGCCCAGCCTCTTGGGGTTAGCATTAGCGACCATCGAAGAAGATTCGAGTCTAGCACTAGACGTCTGGGACCCGGAGGTCTCGTTCTGTCATTGAAGTCGACTTGACCCCTAGACGGGCGGGAAGCAACGTGGCCCGTTGCACAAGCAGTGAGCTAGCAGTCTAGGCTTAGACCTATCGACTTATCGACTGGTCCATCCATCGTCTGGAGCGGGAATCTAAGGTACTCTTCAAGGAAGCACGTCTCAGCTGGTGTAATGAAGTAGACTTGTTTATACAGTTTTCCAAATACAACAAACGTCATCCTGATTCACTTCAAGGTAATCCCCACCCCCATCGTGATGCTCGGATGCACACATTTTACAACTTCATACCGACTGCCTTGGCCACCCGCATGCTCTGCCTTATGCTGAGGTCCAGCATGATCTCCTCACTGCCACCGGGAATAGCATACGCCCTGACATCGCGGTAGAGTCTCTCGACCTTGCCTCCCTGCCCGCCACGCGAGTAGCTCAACCCGCCAAAGATTTGGCTCGCCTCGCGAGCGCAGAACTCAAAGGTCACCGTCGCCTGGGCCTTGAGACCGGCGATGGGGCCGCCGAGGCGCAGCATTGCCTCGGTCTCGCCCATCTGCTGGCACTGGTAGATGAGGTTCTCGAGCCAGTTGTACGACGCCTCGATCTGGCGCGCCATGTGCGCCAGCTTAAGGCGGATGACGGGGTGCTCTATGAGCTTCTTACCAAAGGTGCGGCGCTTGTTGGCGTAGCGGACCGACTCCTCGTAGCAGACGCGCGAGAAGCGCAGGCACTGGATGATGATGCCGATGCGCTCGTGGTTGAAGTTGGTCATGATGCACCGGAAGCCCTGGTTCTCCTTGCCGAGCAGGTTCTCCACGGGCACCTTGACGTCCTCGAACGTGATGTAGGTGGTTCCGCTGGACCAGACGCCCTGGCAGTCCATGCGCCGCGTCGACACGCCGCCGAAGTCGCGCTCGATCAGCAGCAGGCTGACGCCGTTCATGCCGGGGCCGCCGGTACGCACCGCCGTTGTGAAGTAATCGCACCAGATGCCGTTGGTGATCCACTTCTTCTCGCCGTTGACGATGTAGTGCTTGCCGTCCTCGCTCAGCTTGGCCTCGCAAGTGAGGTTGGCGACGTCACTGCCTGCATCAGGCTCGGTGATGGCAAGGCAGATGCGCTTGTCACCGTTCAGGATGCCAGGCAGGATGCGGTCGACAAGGGGCTTCTTGCCGAACTTGACCAGAGGCGGGCAGCCGATGCCGAAACCGCCAATGATGTTCCACACGAAGCCACCGCTGGCCGCGCGCGAGAGCTCGTCGGTCAGGAGCATCTCGTGGAAGAGATCCCACTTCTCGGGCGGCACCGACTTGATGACATTCTGGGTGTAGTCCTTCTGGTAGTGCATGCCTAGCAGGCCGGCCAAGTAGCCGCGCTTACCCATCTCCTTATAGATCTCTGGCGGGACCATCTTCTTCTCATCCCACTCGGTGACATTCGGCTCGATGGCCGTCTCCACCCATTCGCGGACCTCGGCCCGGAGCGCGGCGTGGGTTTCGTTGAAGTAAGGGGAATGATACTGTGTGACCCAAAGACAAAACGGTTAATCATTTGCCCGCTCTCAAAAGACGTGTTTTTTTGCCTAGTGTCGGCGAGTCACTCACGCTCTGGTACCAGCTGGGGTCGGCAAAGGGGATCTGGGCGCCGAAGGGTTCGAGAGCCTCGGATTCACCGGAGGCGGAGGCCGCTTGGGGCACTGCCTTGGACTCCGGCTTCTTGCTAGCTTTCTGCGGTACGGCCACGGGCATGGGCTCGGCCGCCGGCTTCGGCTTGGTGTCTAGCGAGCCGATCTGGAGCTGTTTCTTGTACTTCTTGAGGATGCCCTCGTTGTGGTACTTCCAGAACTGCTTCGACGCATCCTTGCCGGCGACTCTCTGGAGGATCTTCTTGCCGCCTGGACTGAGTTAGCGCCTACTTACTCATCTCCTGTGGCTCTTGGGAACAGGAGGCTAAGGCAACGGTCAACATACCAGGGTGGTCATCCTGGAACTTGGTGAGGTCGTAGACGTCGCCGTCAACAACGATCCATAAGGAATCTGCCTTGTTGTGCGACGAAACGTCGCTCTGGCTATACGTGTTGGACATGGTGCTGTTATGACGCAGGGCGAGCAATACGGAGAGCTTGTGTGCGCGGGGTGAGAAGAGAAGACGAGAGATGGAGCCGAGGGCAAGACGAGGTTAATTAAGGTCCAACTGACTCGGAGAGAATGAAAAGGAGGTAGGGAGACAGATTCCCAAATAGATACGATCTTACCCCAGACTTGAACCCGCAGTGGACTTCTTTTAAAGCTCCCGCGGCAGGAGGTCAGATGGTTATCACATGCTTGATCTTACGGTAGCAGCGTCCCAATCTTGGGCCCTTGGTTCAGCGCAAACGTCACAGGTTCCGAAATGTATGAGCGGCACATGCCACATGCCACAAGCGTAGCTGGCCCACTAAGCCGGATCAAGACCACTGAGTGTCGCAAGTAATTCGAGGCATGTGAGTGGCCATTGCACCTTCAAAGAATCTCATCCACGCCCCCCGTCTTCTCCGGGGGTGGAATCGTGGGGGAACTTCTCCTCACTGTCCCCAGAGCTCGATCCTCAAAATCGGCTCGAAACTTCTCACGTGCGATTTCTTTAAATTCTCCTCGCCAATCGTGCTTGTACGATGGCCAAGCAAAGACGTAGGATAGTCCGTCAATTGTTCACTTTTAAGACATGCGCCGCAAGATGGCCTAAGCTAACAAACCAAGTAAGGTAAGGTATGTACACTCCCAGCTGGTAACTGGTGGGTGCGACCAGTCCCGGGCCGCATTCAAATTAAAATGGGGAAGCGCCTTGAAGCCGAGGCTGTCATTGTGCAGTACGATGGGTCCTAGTTGGACCGCCCAATGGTCGTCATGCCGAAACCGCCGGGCCTTCTAACCCTCTTTAGGCCCCTTGGGTCCGATGGCCATCGAGATCCAGGGCTACACTACGAGTGCCGACCGCAAATATATTGTAAAAAGGTGCTTGATCCTACGCGGAGCTTGTCGTGGACAGAGACCTGGGAAGCAAATTTATGACAGACACGGCTCCAAAGAGAGTCTTTTGTGTAACCCGTGTCTAAGTTGTGCCCAAAACGTCCACCATGCTAGCGAACCCTTACTATACACTATACACACGAGACACACACCCAGAATTACTACAGGATGAACATGGGAAACTCGGACTCCAGCACACTCGTCAATACCCCCTTTGGTCAAATGACATAAAAGTCAAATCCACTTCCAGGTTTGTTGCTGGCACCATCCGTCTAGCTCGACTGGCGTTTACAGGAGCATCTTTGCCGGGTCCTCAATGTACTCCTTGACCTTGACCAGGAACTGCACGGCCTCCCGGCCATCGAGCAGACGGTGGTCGTAGGTCAGCGCAAGGTACATCATCGGCCGGGCCTCGACCTTGCCGTTGACGACCACGGCGCGCTCCTTGATGGCGTGGAGACCAAGCACGGCGGTCTGGGGAAGGTTGATGATGGGGGTGCCCATCAGAGATCCGAATACACCTCCGTTGCTGATGGTAAAGGTACCGCCAGCCATGTCCTCGATCGTCAGCTTGTTGTCACGAGCCTGGTTGGAGACCGATTGTTAGCACTGGTTCCTTTCTACAGACGCTTGACCGACAAGGATAAGGTGGGGGGAAGAGCGAGAGCGAGCATACCTTTTTGCCCATGTCAGCGATGGCCTTCTCGATGCCGACCATGTCCAAAGCCTCAACGTTGCGCACAACAGGCGTGACGAGACCCTTCTCGGTAGCAACGGCAACGCTAATATCGACGTAGTCACGGTACACAATGGTATCGCCGCCATTGGGGCCCTCGATAGAGGCGTTGACAGCGGGAATGTCCCGCATCGCCAGGACGCAAGCGCGAGAGAATGCGCTCATGAAGCCCAGCTTGACACCCGTCTTCTTCAGGATCTCCTCCTTGTACTTGCTGCGGAACTGCATCAGGGCGGACATGTCGACCTCGTTGAACGTGGTGAGGGAGGCGGCAGTGTTCTGCGACTGCTTCAGGCGCTCGGCGATCCGGAGGCGCATACGGTTCATTTTGACCTGGCCAAAAGAATCATGTCAGTTGTCTCGGCCGTTGTGCATTCCGAGGGTTGGACTGATGCTGTGCCAATGCGCAACACAGTCACGGGAAATAGCACTTACCCGGCGCTCCTCGCGGTTTCCGAGACCTGACGTGCCGGCGGCTTCCGAAGATTTCGCCGTCTGCTTCGGTTGTTCTGGCTTCGAAGGTTTGCTCTCCGTAGCAGGGGGAGGCGCCGGCTTGCTCTCCTGCTTGGGTTCGGGCTTTGACTCGGGCTCGGCCTTCTTTTCGGGTTTGGGCTCCTCCTTCTTGGGCTCCTCCTTAGGTGTCTCCTTGGTCTCCTTTGGCGCTGCCTTGTCGCCGCCTTCTGGGGGTGCGCCCGTCTCTAAGCGCACAAGGTCCTGTCCGACAGTCACGGTATCCTCCTCGTTGGCCAGGAACTCCTTGATCGTACCGGCCTCGGGTGCGTTGACAGCGACATCGATCTGTACAGGTCATGGCGCGGATTAGCAACTGTACAAGGCCAGGCCGCCATGTACGTGATGTAGAGAGCTCAGCAACATAATACAGCATGGCAGACTTGAGAACTTTTCACAGTGGAAAGTCTGGAAAGTCACCGGGATCTTGCTTCGTACATACCTTGTCTGTCTCGATGGTCGCAATCTCCTCGTCTTGCTCAACGTAGTCGCCAATCTGCTTGTTCCACTGTTTTAAGGTGCCCTCGCTGATGGACTCGGCCATCGCTGGCACCTTGACCACCGTGTCGGCATACGTCCGGACCTGGTGGAACTGCAGGGGAAGCTGTCGTAGCGAAGTCTCGGCGTGTGTCAAGGAAAATCTCGACGCGGTGCGAGCCGCAGTGCGGACGGCGCGGTACAGCATGATGTCGCAAGAAAAATGATAATCAACGGAAAGAAAAGCCGGACAGGTCCCAGTAGGGATGAGAAGAGCCTAAAGTGAGAGAAAAGGATGGGAGGACGCGCGTGGTCGGGATGCAATTGGGATGTCCTATGTTGAGGCGCTGTGACGTGTATGGAGCAAAAAAGATGCTCAGCAACAATTGGGATGGGAGCTGTTGCGGCTTGCATTGGAGTTTCGGGATGTGCCGCGCAGATTTGCCTCCATTGCTTGCCGAATGGCCCGAGCGGCTCTTCCTCGACCTTCCGTTAATGAGCCTTTCCATTGATAACTCCGGTGGGAAGGCAATTGCGCCCCGGGCAACTCCAAGATTCAACTAGAATAAGGTCCTATTCGATTACTCTTGATCGGAATATCTCATTCTTCATTGCCTTGCGCAACAGCCCGGCTCTGCGAGGTCAGACCGGACGGAGCAATTTGCATCGGGACAACAGTGGTACTGTACTGATCGAATCCACCCGAGCTGCCCTGTCGAGACCAGACGAGGTACCACCAAAACTGATGTCATAACGCAGCACGGTCAGCTACGGCCAGCCAAATGGCAATCTAGCACTAGGGTAACCTCCGGACCATCTACACGTAGACCTACACTCTCACTTGGGCAGCGCTCAGCATGTTGCTTGCAGTGTGGTTATAGCATGTCAATATGTACCTTAGCTAGGTAGGTACTATTTGGAAAGCGAACCTCTTCTTCGTGTCTGCCGCGACATCAGACTCCAGTAACGCCAGTCTTCCGACATGAAAACAAAGGTATCGTCCGTCCGTCCGAAATCCTCGGCCTATCAGCGTGATCTTGACGGCACATTCATATCCCTAGTAAAGCAAACCCAGAGTCGAGCTTCATCAAACGCCGTGCCTGTCTTTTCCCACTTCCAAATCACCGCGAGATGACTTCCACACTCAGGCTGTGCCACGTGGCTTCGCTTTGGCCTTGGCCTTCTCCTTCTTTTCCTCCTTGAGCTTCTTCTTCTTGGCCTCGTTCTGCTCCTCCAGCTTGCGCTTGTGCGCCTTCTTCTCCTCCTCGGTCTTGGGCAGGACCTTGAAGAAGCCCTCCAGCCGGGCCTGCTGCGAGCTCTTCAGGTTCTTCTCCAGACGCTGACCGCCGGCCTTGACCCGGTCCTCCGAGAAGCCTTTCTCGGTGACAAGGAATTTGATCAGACCGTCGATGTCGGGCTTCTCCCACTTGAAGTCACACAGGGGATCGTCGGCTGGGCGGACGTCTGGGTTGAAGAAGAGGTCCCGTGCATCTTCAAAGGGCCAGTCTTCGGGAATCTGATATCTGCCCTTGGACTCGTTCTCCATGTACTCGACGACCCTCTCCAACGTTCCATGCTCGCGAATCAGCTTCAGGGCCGTGCTAGGGCCCACCTTAGGAATAGGGTCGAGATAGTCGCAGCCGAGGAGGATGCACAAGTCGACAAACTACCAATGAAACGCTGCGATTAGCAAGAGTGACGCCCGTCTAGGATGTCAAATGTAGGGTCTGAATGCTCTCTGCTGCATACCTGCTCTCGGTCCATATCCAGGCCCTCCAGAACCTTGTCCAGATGGATCTCCTGAATGGGCTCTTTCCGCTGCTCGCTGAAGGTAAGGTGGCGAAGGAGGATGGGCGTATCGAAGCAGAGGGTATCCATGTCCTCGCTGGCGGCAGCATAGACCTTGCCTGCCCTCGCCAGCACGGCGCACTGGGCCTCGGCCTCGGTGGGCGCGATGATGTATGGGATGCCCATGAGCTTGAGAAGCCGCTGGCACTCGGCATTGTGCTCTCTTGTGACCCTCACAGTCCGTCGCGAGAACTTCTCGACATCCTCGGCCGTACCCGTCTCCTTTGCCTCCTCCAGGCCCTCGTGGGCTTCTTGCTTGCGCTGGAAACGCTTCGCGAGCTCGCCGGACTTGAGCTTGGGCGGGGCGCCGTCGAAGACGTAGAGCGGTTTGATGCCGTTGTCGACCATTCGCAGCGTGCGGTAGAACATGCCCATGAGATGCGACGTGGTCTCGCCGCTCTCGTTCATGAGCTGCTGTCCATCGGATCGGACAGCGATGAGGAAGCTGTAGATACTCATGGAACTAGGAAGAGGTTAGCAAGAAATTCAGACCTAGTTGAACCTATACCGGAGTCCATACGCATCCTAACACACGAGTTAGCAGATTGGTCGGTGGACAATGTTGCTTCTTGGGCTTCACACGTACAATGGCGACTTTGCGACCGAACTGGTTCTTGATCTCGCCTTCCTTGATCGCATCTGGAGCTTCGTCCTTGATGATGCTGAAAAGCTGTTTGATACCCATCTTGGCGTCCGAGCTGGATGTCTGTTTGACGCGTGGCAGACAGGGTCGAAGAACGACGGGATGGACAAATTGAAGAGGGCGAGGAGGTGATGTCACGGCAGGGCGCGGCACCTCACGCGAATTGCAACACTGGACCTTCACTGACGCGTTTTGGACGAGCTCGGAAGTGGGGCAACTTTAATGGGCTCCGCTGCGACACCAAACGCCGCCAAAAGCATGTGGTTTCAAACTTCAAAGAGGTTTCCGGGCGTGTTGTCCCGACGCTACTACTCGGGCTTTCCTGATCATTCGAAAGTCTTGTGAGGCACTTGGCAGGTCCCTGGAGATACCTATTTCCGAACCAAAAATGTCCTCAATTCGGGGTCACTAGGCCTTTGAGGTGGTTATAACTTATAGGAGAGTGGAATGAATGACCGCTCAGCGGCGTCTTCTCAAATTGTATATACGAAATGCGGACTCTCGTCACCCAACTCGGCCAACTCATCTTCCGTCATTGTCTGGTGATGAGCCTTCATCTCGCCCGACGACCTGCTCTTGTTCTGCCTGTCGAACCAGAACCACATGCCGCCATATATCATGGTGGCCATGCCCACCATTGACAGGCTCACGGCATTGCCCTTGATGAACCGTGGGGCATCTGTGCTGGGGTATATGAACGGCGCCATGATGCCGCTGGCATTTCCCATTGTCAGTTGCATCCCGTTGGCGGTTGTCCTCTTGCCATATCTCGGGTTGTTGTTGGGTAACTGTTGGACACCGCAGTGTTAGTTGAAGTTCTCGGGATATGGTCTGAGCGACACTCCTGGAAAACCGGGAGGACTCACCCAAGCTAACGGCAATCCAACGACGACATATAATCCAAGTGCCACCAAGAAGCAGCTGGAAGAAACATCGTTAGCTAAGGTCAGATACAGCGATTCAGGGCCATGTCTCGAAGAGTCCTACCCGAAATAATGCACTCCGGCAGGGGATGCTGATATGAGGATACCATATCCGACGACGCTGATCAATCCGCAGATGACGCAGAACAGGCCGCGCTTCTGCGTATGGTCCGACAGGTATGCTATGCTCATGTAGGCTGCCGCTCCCAGGAAGTAACACGGTATGGTGAGCAGCTGAATCTGGGCTGTCGACCACTGACCGAGCCCCTTAATAATGGTAGGTAGGAATGTCGAGTATCCTGGCGACCTGTTAGAGACGCTGCCTCTTCAGAGCAGATACCCGTTGGCGACAATGCACCTGAGACGAGTGGCCGACCAGACGACCCAGGCAACGAGGCGACCAGACGACCAACTTTAGGATTGGGCTTAGGGTCAAGGACTTACCATAAAGCATGGTGTCAGCACCAAACTGCGCGATGCAGAACATCCAGACTTTCCAGTCCTTGAACGCCTTCATCATATCGACCTTGCTGAACTGCCGTGCGCTAGCAGTCATGCCATACTCCCTCGCATGCCGCTCAACCTGCAGCTTCTTCTCATCTTCCGTCAAGAAATACGCGCTCTCGGCATCGTTCGGCAGGAGAAAGAAGGTGAGGATGCCTAGGACGCAGGTGGGCAGACCCTCGATGATCAAGATCCACCTCCAGCCATGCATATTCGCCACACCATCCATATGGCCGATACCATAAGCAAGCAGACCGCCCAACGCCCCTGCAATGGCAGCCGAGACAAACAGATATCCTACACGCAGGGCGAGCTCATGGCGCGTGTAGAAGAACGTCAGATACACGTTCAACCTGGGACCAGCCGCGCATGTCAGTACCATTATACGAAAACATTAACACAGGAAAGGAAGTTCGGCAACCGAACCTACCCTGGGAAGAGGCCGGCTTCGACGGTGCCCAGCAGGACCCGGCAAGCGATCAGACTGCCAAAGCTATGAACAAGCCCCGTCAGCGTGGCTATGATTCCCCAGGCCGTTGTGATGAATGCTATCCACCGGCTCGGTGTGAATTTCTTGAGTATAAGGTTGGATGGTATCTCAAACGCCAGATACGTGACAAACAGGATCGACACGGCCACTTGGAACTGGCTGCCCTCCAAGCCGAGGTCCTCCTCGAGATGGTACAGCCTAGCATTGCCGATGTTGACTCTGCATGTTTGTGAGCAATGAAGCAAGATTCTTGGACGACTACCGCAGGTCTAGAGCCAAGAGAGACTCGACTTACCTGTCCAAGAAGCTGAAGAGGTACAGGGCCATCACAAGAGGAATCAAATACATATCCAGCTTCCGCACGAGCTTCTTCTCATCCGCCGCGATGACAGCTTGATCGGCCTCGAAACTGGTCCTCGACCCTTCATCTTGGTAGGCCTTCTCTGCGGCGCTGGCGGAGCCCGGCCTACTCGGGAGCTCCGCATCGGTCTTCGGCCCTGACACCTCCATGAAGGTCTTCGTCGGTGAGGGGTTTAGCCGCCTGCTGCCGCGGGCCGTTACTGAACCGGTTGCAGAGTTTCTCTGCTGGAAAATGGCTTCGGTCTAAACCGACGTTGCCTAGAGATGCGCCCAAGCGATGTCCAATGCCTGGTCGTGCTCTGGCGAACGGCACCAACTGAACTTGGGACAACGTTCTCCCCTGCTTCCCTTAATCTATGCGTCGCGTGTGATCTCCGCGGTGACTTTGGGCCAACCGTAGGCAACAGGCACTAAGACTGATCGACAAGCATAAAGGTCATGCGAAAAGAGTACCAAAACCGCGTTAAGGACTGGGGAAGACCGCACAGATCTCGACGAAGCAGTGATAGCGTCTGCGCGATGCCACTTCCTCAGTTCCTGTAGTAAGGTAGATAGAGCGTCTGCTTCTAGAACTCTTGGCAGCCACTCCACACATCACCAGTCGAGACGAGTCGTGAGAGTCAATGTAGTAGAAGATAGAGACAACGAGAAGGCGCCATCATATCAACTTTTCTCAATGTGTGGATACCACTTTAGTCTGTCATACGCATTGGTTCCATTGAGTCACCAATGTGGCGGGTACTCGAATCGCACAAGAGAAATGGTCTCGAACTAGTCTAAGTCTAAGTCTACGGCATCTGTGTTCAGTGCGCACGCTCCGTCTCTAACGTAGACATTGATGCAGATCTCTGGCGATAAGCGAACAGTGATGCAAGCCGATGACGAAAGATTAGCCACTGCAAATGAGGTACCTCCTTTGTTGGTACTACCTACGCAGCTACGGTACCACTAGCACTAGGTACAAGGTAGTATGCTGTCGTCCAGGCCGTCGTAAGTCTAGTTGACAGTACACTGACAGGCCCGACTGGATGGTTGTGGTGGGGACCACCCTGCGCCACCGAAATGGTCAGTCCGCGCCGGACAATTCACGACAGAATTGCACATCAGAGCTGTGCGACTGCGCATGTAAGGGTTTAACCAGTGACAGGTGGTGGTGTCTCCGAGATGTGGTCCTAGTGTATCAGTGTCCGAATAATAACGAACTCCCGACGGACTTCCGGTCTCATCTCCCCTAACAGGTACTCGGTGCAAGGCATTAACGTCCAGAGGTCAGAATAATCAAGCTACAGAGTCTTGCGAGCAACGCCGCCACTCGGCAGAGATAGTGAAATGGCCGGCCCGAGGGACGTCCGAGTAGCAGAATTGAAGTCTAATATTGTCAACGGTGTATGGTCGCTAGATGTGTGTTTGAAAAAGACATTTACAAGCAAAGTCCGCTCTGCTTCTGGCAGATCCAGCGGCCCGTGTCTCCTGAGCATCGTCCCAAAACCCTGCTGTCGCTCCTGCCCTGATGCCCGGGGTGCCCTTCCCGTACGACACATGGCCGATCCGGCGGGAATCGACCAATGACGAGCCAAGTTATCACCACCAGATTACCGTTACCGGTACCTTGTCGGCGCTGCACACGGACTCCTGATATGCTGAAGATGTCGTCCAGCTCGGAGCCGGCTTCCGAACTGCTGCCCTGGCTGATCCATGCGTAAGGTAACTCAATAGACACTGGTGGTTTCAGTGCGGCCGGGGCATGCCGGCACTTGGTGGGCTTGTCACCAAATAGCAGTCCCTTAGAATCCATATACGCACGTGTAACAGAGCGTTCCGCGTGCAGGGAATAACGCGCCGACCGGGAGCACATGCTGCATATTTAGAAGTTCTCCTTGCCCCATACGAAGTTGAATCTGTGGATGTTGTCAGCACTTAACGAATCTCTGTGGAGATCCAACTCGCTCTGCACTCACCCAGGTTCACTGTACTTGTTGCAGAAGATATGCAACGTGCTTCCCAGGCCCTTGGGCCCGCAGAAGAAGACGCCGGCCTCGGCCGGGGTGTGCAACTTCCTGATGCCGCGGAAGATCATGTCCCAGTTAGGCCGCCCGAAATTCGTAGGCGACCGCAGGCCCGTGATCGTATCCTTGTCGGCATTGGCGTCGTTGATCATGATGTTGGTTGCGTCGTCAGCCTTGATCTTGGCCGTTAGGTATGTGTGTATCTCTATTCGGTTGTCGACGTCTTGAGCTTCGATGGCAAGGAGGAGCGACCGGAACCACTCGAACGAGCCAAAGTCTCTGCAGATCCAGAAGAAGTAGACCTTGCTGAGCCGCGTCTTCTTCTGAGGGTAGTTCATGCGGTACCAGATCGACTTGAGGATAGAAGCGAACGGCGTTACTCCGATACCCGCACCGCAAAGTATCGCGATTTCGTACTTGAACACGTCCTCGGAAGCCGAGCCGAAGGGGCCATCAACGTAGACGCGAGGGAGAACACGCCGCAGTGCTGGATCCACGTCGCTGTTGCCTTGATCCACGCCGACGACCTTGGATGAATCGCCCCTCTTGCCGAATTCGCACCCCAGCGTCGTAGCCAGTGCGGTGGTGAAGTCGCCCGCCACACGCATGTGGACCGAGATGTAATCCTCCTCGGGGGCGCTTGTCAGGGTGAACGGATGGTACTGCCACAACGACACCGCCGGACAGCACAGGAAGATGTACTGCCCGGCCCGCGTTTTGGTGTGCTCCTTCTTGATCTGGATCTCGCACACATTGCTCGGGTGTTGGATGACCTTGGAGATGTACGTCTTGTGCCTCCCCCGCATCTCTCGGGCAACGCGCTCGGCCAGATAGCAGAACCCGCCATACATCCAGAATTGCCAGAAGACGCCCACAGCCTGGGTGCCGAGCGAGATACAGAACGGTGCGAAGTCGGGCTGGATCATGCAGAAGGCTCCATGGATCGACCAGAAGAAGAAAAACACGATGAACATGTGGTGCGTGTACCAGAATCGCTCGTAGTTGGCTCGTCGGGGCTTTTCGATCGAGGTCAGCACCATGCCCATCAGGGCTATCAGCATCACGTAACCAGTCCAGCCCGGGCCGGACACGAAGTTGGCCAGCAACCAGCCGTAGATGCCCAGGTTGTTCTTGGCGGCGATCTGAGCAAAGTTGTTCCAGTGAGCGATGGTATGCACCCAGGAGAAGAAGACGATCGACCATGCCGTCGTGATGTGGAAAGTGATGTTCTTGTCGAACTGGATGATGCCGTTCAGCGGAGTCTGCCGGGCCAGCGAGATGAACGTCCGGCACACGGGGAAGAGAACCATGGCGACATCGACGTGGAGAACGAGGGCAGCCGACCTCGCGATCATGTAGGTTGGTCCAAACGTGTCTCTGGCTATTTGCAGGTTGTCCTTGACGGCATAGTTGACGAAACCGAAGGCGAACACTATGGCGTGTAGGACGATGAAGACGAAAACGAAACTATGGCAGTCAGCAAGGGTCAACCGCGTTGCCCGTTAGCCGCGACAGTCTTACATTCTCCTGTAGCCTTCATTCACCATCCAGCGATCGAACTTCTCTCTCGGTCTGAGTTCCTTTTGCCGTTCCTGTGTCATCTCGCCCGACAACAACATCCTCGTGAGTGGTGTCCATCGTGACCTCTCCGACGGCTTCTCATCGCTGTAGCCGTATCCTCCGTAGGACGCCATCGTGATGGCCTGTTGGGAGTAAATGCTGCGCCGGATCAACCTATTCACGGGCGTCTCGAGCCCAGTTATCCGTCGGTCGTCTCTCAGGTCCAGGTGTCCAGGTGTCCCTGTGCCTTGCCCTCCCGTCGAGGGCTTCTTGCTTCGAGACACACCCCGCTCTCAGAGTCCTTTCCCAGATTCCACGATCGCAATAGTTGTCGATTATCAGAGCCTGCTGAACCGAGTATGCGGAGACATTTACAGACGAAGGTCGGAGAAGGGAAGAAAGATATACAACGCGAGACAAAGCTGGTGGGGAAAGAATGGAAGACAGAGCCTATAGGTGCCGCAGAGGCGCGGGCCACGAGGTCAGCAATCGTCAAGGCTCGTTCACGACGTACAACACCGAAAGAACGGGAGAGAATGGACAGTGGGAGGAGAGGATGAGGAGGGGCGGAAAGATAGTGGTTATGAGAGACGCCAAGGTGCTGCTGAACCAGAAACATGGGGTGGTATCCGTAGATCATACCTGTTCACAATGCCTGCACCCGGCGGCTGCTGTTGCTGTTATTACTGACGAGGTTGGATAGAAGCTCGGCTTCTGGTGCCACACCAACTTGAGGCTATTAGGAGTACAAAAGTAGAAGAGGAAGAGAAGCCACGTCGCAGTGGAAGTCTGGGGTTAAACAGTCCCCTTAGCTCCTTGCAATCCCCCGGGCGTGCTAGCATGGGAAGGAAAACGACAAGTGTCGGAGCAAGGGTTCCAGAGCCAATGGCAGCAGACACCTACAGACAAGAGAGACAGAAGAGGTAAAGCGAACTGTTGCGTAGTGCTCAAAATCGTACGAGCCTGGAACGCGGATTGTGGGTGTCGCTGGGACACGACACACTTGATGTCGAAACAAAAAGTAACCCTATGGCGGTAGCTGTCCAAGAGAGGACTAGCAAGGAGGCAGGTTCCAGGTAGCAAGCCGGCGCTCGCTGCAAGGCACTGGCACCAAAGATGAAGCCGACAAGGGTTACGTGTGCCTGCTAGTGTACAGCGGCCAGAGCCGCCTCGCATCCCTGAGATCCGGCATGTGGCCGTTAATATCCGAATGATCTTGACTTCGGTTACCTTTACCGCCTCCAATGAATGTCAGTGTGTACATTACATGAGGTCTCTCTCGATGTATTTCCGCTTCCCACTCGCTGCCCAGAGGTTTACGCGATTACTACTGAGTTTCAAGCATGAACTGCCCCCAGAATAAAAGAAGAATGACCATAGCTTCGTACAGTGGTTGGGATTGCCTGACAACTCGAATCCCGACTGCCGTGCGAACTGACACTGGCGGCGGCGGCCATAGGGCGAATTGTGCGGTTTAGGAGTCGATCAACCCGGCAGACAAGGGCAGTCACGGTGGGGAATGGCGCCACTTCTCAATCTCGACAGGCTTCTCCTGTCTTGGTGTGCTTCACCAACAATGTATGGGAATTTTTTTATTATTGTCGGAGTTGCAGAGTGTGAGGATATCTGTGAAGCCAGGGGCAGAGGATTGGAAACAGTCCCTTGGATCAATGGCGGTGCCGTTTGCCCCACGTGGCAGCCGTTGCCTGCTGCAACATGATTGGACGAAACGCATTGTCTCGCCTGTGCCCGTGTCGCAGGCGTGTTTCGTCAGGGGTCCTCTGATACACAGGCGCCCGATCGCTTCCTTCTGGCCAGCGGGATTGCGAGATAGCGTACAGCCTCGGGGCGACATCCCTGAACCTTCAGCCTCGCCCTCTCTGCCCTCTCCCTTCTTTTGCTAAACATCTCTGATACATCGCCGTCCCTCTTAGGTAAATCTCCCGGTCCACGTCGATCATCGTCTGTCTAGAACCCCTCGCTCGACTAGACTTGCACAGTTTCGAAGACCTTGCAGTCAACTCACGGACTGATCCTACACGCAGTACCAAACATCCACTGCCTTCGATCATGCAGCAATCCCGTCGTGCTGGCAAAGTCTCAGCGCCTTTTCTGTGTTCCTGAACTCTGAATGGCTACCCTTTTTGAGATTATCGCCAACGGCCCTTTCATCCTTGCGACGATCCCCAGGTTGATGGGTTCCCACCCACTCCCTCCCATATCCCATATCCTCCATCTGCAAGCCACAGCCCTAAGAATAGAACATGAAGTATCGTACGCAGTCCGTTGTTGTACAGTCCTAGTAGCTCAAGTTTTCAAGACATTAGTGCCTGCTGAAGCATCGTTACCCTCGGGGAGGGCAGCACATGAGCTATTGCGTTGTTGCCGACATCCCTCGTTATTAACCTGCCTGATTCTGGCTGTGGCAGCGCCCGATGACGTGGCAATCATGTCTGAAAGACTCATCGCTTCTAGTCTTAGTCTCTGAGATTATGGGAGCAGAGGTTGACCTCGTTGCCCTCTCGGCAGAACCCCCTCCAAGTGGGTAGTGGGTGAACGATCGGGCGTTTACCGAAGTCTGCGTCGAGATGGTAGGAAGAGCCGGTATCCAGGGATAAGGCCCAACGCCGGACTTGGGGTCTCTAGATACTTGCCATGCAGAGGCGAAGAAAGTACACGGTGTCGCCATGAGGGGGGCTAGCGGACCTACCGTGACCTACCATCGCTTCACATTCGTAGAACTCGCAGCATCGCCCCGAGACACAGGCGGCCAACACAGTATTCCCATAGGGACCGATGCAATCACAGAAAACATATGCCAGGAGCTCAGAATCACTGCCAGTTAGTCAAAGATGATGCAATTGCCGAGACGTCCCGTTCCCTAGCGCATGATGGCGGTTGCCGGAAAAGATGTATCGATGTACCAGCAGCTATGCTCTACTCTGCTGCCTCCCATGTCGTGCCGATCCTCCACCAAAGCCAATATCAACATGGCCCGTCCGAGACCTTGCTACCTGCCACAAAGGATGATTGTGGGCCGTCCATACCGGCTGGTTGAGCACCATCGAGACCAGCGCAGATATCCACCAATATGCCAGCATCCCCACACAAGATGCCGTACGGACACCCATCTAGCAACGCCAGCCAAGCAGTCGCGCGCATAGCACCCATCTCTAGATCGCGTACTTGCGAGTCCACTCCCGAGCCGTAGCCTCGTACCTGGCGCGGTCCGTCTTGTATACGTGGGCGATCTCGGGGACAAGAGGATCGTCGGGGTTCGGGTCCGTCAGCATGGAGCAGATGGACAAGAGGACTGAGGGGCGAAATCAGGTGTTAGCGTAAGAGATCCGACAAGTTTAGGGACACCAAGACTGAACGTACCTTTGGAGATGGTGAGGGCGGGGCTCCATTGGTCGCGGAGGATGTCTAAGCAGATGCTGCCGTTGGAGTTGATGTTGGGGTGGTAGATGCGCGTGGTGAAGTTGACCTTGGGCGGCTTGAAGGGATAGTCTGTGGGGAAGTGGATAGCGAGGAAGAAGACACCGCCCGAATATGGGGAGTCGCTCTGCGTTTTCGATACTTGTCAGCGGCAGTTCTCCAAGTTACAGTCGCATCACGGTCCCGTTCCATGGCCCAAGCAAACATCACCGTTTGCTGTCAAAGTATGACTTGTTCGAGGATAACATAGGAACAGATAAACTTACAGGACCCATGATGGTCGCTTGCCAGTGGAACTAGGAAGATACCTGTCAGCAGAAAAATCCCCAGCGGACCGTTGCTATCAACACCGCCGGTGCTGCCCTCGTGCCCGGCTCGGTCCAAGGTGACAGCGGATGAGGCAGGCAGCTCAGCTGGGCTGATAAGGGAGCCGCAGGGTTGGGATTCGACATACCAGATCCTCGCCGACCGGACCAGCAGAGCATGACGAGGGCGGATCACTGTAAAAAGAGCAGCAGGGTTAGCATGTCTGACAGATGGCGAGTGTTGTTGCTTCTTTTTCCCATTCCCTCCGTTTCGAGTGTCGCATGCGCATGGGAGATCTGCGTCCAAATGCTTGGTCGCTTTGGGATGAAGGCTCTCGACCCCTCACAGCAAGTGCAGCCCCACCATCGCCGGCAGGCCCGAAAACGGGTTTGCAGGTCGACATGTCGAACCAGAAAAGGAGGTAAAGAAAACCCGAGGGGAAGAGGAGAAGAAGAGCATCAAACGTACCGGCCCAGGTCAGTCAGCTCCTTGTTGATTCGCTTCAGCGCCATTGTGTCTTTGTTGTTGATGCGAGGTTGGTATCGGATTTCGGGGCTGAGTCTGGGTTTGGGTATTCCGAAGTGGCGGCTGTTGTTCTTTGTTGTTGTTTTCGGAGCGAGACTTTTGGGAACGAAAAGGATTCGCCGCCGCTATTTGAGGAGGAACCGCAGAGGGGCTTGTCAGCGTGGAATGACGAGGAAGTCAACTGAACCAGCTGATGGAGGAGGATAAAAAGGTGAAGTTGTGAATCAGGCTGCGAGGTGAACCTCGGGCAAAAGCACTGACCCTGCGGGAGATGGTGAATGATGCCAGACAAAAAAGAACAAGGAAGAAAAAAAAAAAAAA
>Ga0209127_100252_pt1 | contig 19083 bp, 11 predicted proteins | sample LakSupMetagenome_FD_187469 | JGI IMG/M metagenome (GOLD analysis project Ga0209127, IMG submission 187469) | Freshwater microbial communities from Lake Superior, Canada - Sta WM archaea (SPAdes) (version 2) | ecosystem: Environmental > Aquatic > Freshwater > Lake | place: Lake Superior, Canada...
TGACAAGAAAAAAAGAGCGATGCCGATTACTCCCAACCATCTATATGCAAGAATCTATATGCTTTCCGTTCCCCATATTGCACAGTACATACACAGATGTCTACACCACAATAAACACATATCATTACAACCCTAAAAATCTCCCGTCTGTACCGCCCCGCTCTCATCGTCCCCGGCAAGATCGCTGTCCTCGCTCTCCCTCCCAATCAGCTCGGAAAAGCCGGGCCTGAAAGGCCACTCCATCCACGCCTCCAGGATCTCGGCAAACTGCCTCTCGTTCAGGCTCCGCGCGTCCCACTCCGCATAGCCGGGCGGCAGCATATCCCCGCCCAGGCTCGGGCAGTTGGGCAGCACCCCCTCCTTCGCGCCGGGGTAGATGCTCTCCAGCACTTTCCCCAGGGGGTCGATGCTGCTCCGCATCAGGCTGCTCAGTATGACGGCGAACATGTCGCCCGCCCGGTTGGTCCCCGGCCCCATCTCGCGGAGTAGCGGGTGGGTCGCCTTGGGCTGGATGTCGAGCAGCGCGCAGGGGACGTTGGGGAAGAACTCGGTGTCCCGTATGACGAGGGGCTCGACGGGCCGGCGGTCCCAGGTCAGTACCGGGGGTTCCTGGCGGAAGACGTGGAGGTTGTCGCGGGTGAGCATGAATTCGATGCGGAGGTACTTGTCCAGACGCTTGATCTTCTCTGCCCAGTCGGCCGGGGTTGCGGAGGTGTCGGAGAGCATCTCGTGGATGGCTCTGTGGCGCTTCAGCTCCCAGTTGACCTTGTAGCGGAGGTCTGTGAGGCGGCGGTGTTTCTGCTGGTCCGCCTTGGAGAGACGGCCGGACTCAAAGTCGGCTTCGAGCTGTTCGAGCTCGGCGCGGTAGGGGCGGTCGAAGTAGGCCGGTTGCGACCCGGCTCTGACGGCTGCCTGCCTGCTCTTGCCGAGCGCGGTGAACTCCCGGACGAGGCTCGTCTCGCGGCCCGGCGGGATGACGGTGCCGCTCGCCTTCATCCTCGCGAGCACGGCCCGGATGCTCTCGAGGTCGATGACGTGGTCGCGGGCGAAGCGGCCTGGCGCCCCGTCCTGGCCCTTGGCGTGGTCGGCGCCGGCCAGCTCGGCAACGTACTCGGTGTTCATCTCTGCGTCGATGGAGAGGCGCTTGCGCCGCTGGATGGTGCGCGGCATCACGGCGGACTTCTCTTCCTCGCGGACCCAGATGAGCATGCGCACCAGGCCGTACTTCTGGAAGAGGGTGCCGGAGCGGATCGAGTTGATGAACTGGTAGAGGAGGAGCTGGGTGACGTTGGCGAACGACTCGTACTTGCGCTTCGGGAAGAAGGACAGGTTAGCCGTTACGAGGAGGGTGTCGTTGCGCTGGGGTGTTTTGGTACGGGGGTCGCGCTCGATCTGGTGCGGGAGGTATTCCTTCGTCAAGACCTCGTTGAGCTCGCTCCAGACAATGCCCGACTTGCGGACGAGGGTCACGTTCGGGCGCGAGGCAAGGGGCTCGAGGAACGGAGCATAGAGGTCCTCGTCGGGTTCGAGAAGGATGTGCGACCGCGGCTGGAGCACGTCATGGAGCTTGCGACTCCAGAGCCCCGCGCCGGGGAAGAGGTCGACGATGTCGCAGCCCGCATGGCGGTCGAGGGTCGGTCTTATGTAGTTGATGACATCGTCGCAGAGCTTCTCGTCGGCGATGTTCACGCGGTGCTTGTCGCCCTTGACCTTCTTCTTGTCCTTGGAGAGCGGCTTGCGCCCATAGTACCAGAGATTCGTGGCCGCGAGCCGCTCGGCAGTGGGCGTCTCTGTCTGGAGAATCGTCTCTCGGGCAACCGAAACGCGCCTCCGCTGCTGAGCTACGAAGCCTGCTATGGGCTTTGACACGGAAGCATTTCGTACACATACGCGCGCAACAAACATGTGCGTCGAGGTGCAACACTGGGTGCATTTATTCGACTGTTGGTGTTCGGCTTAGCCGTCAAAGTTACCTTGTTCACATCCTCGCACAATATTATGCCGTCGCTTACCGCTTGGACAAAGTGGACCGCGACGCAGCGATCGTCTCGGCGACCCTTGCTTGGGGCTAAAAAAGCGGTGCAAATGCAGGAGGCTGACCAAAAACGGCGGAGTCACCCTTGCAGCGTCCGCATGCTAGAGGTATCATATCATGTGGACGCGATCCCGAATAGGTACCTCGGAAGCAACACCGTGAATCTATTACAGGTATGTACCTACCTACGTAAATAAAATAAGGTATGAACCACACATCACCCCATCGGGTCCTCCGTCGGTCTTCACGCCTGGACCTCGACGCGCCTCTGCTTCCTACACTTGACAGTCGCATCCGTCTCCAGGACAGCAACGCTCAACTGCGGCAGACTAAAATGGAACGAGCCATCGGCACCAGCAGTCACGGTCGACGTCGTCTCCTTGACCACGTTGACGTGCGTGAACGGGTCGTTGTACCCGTACGGGTTCTCGGGTCCAGTCAAGACAGTCAGCGTCGCCGTGGCGCCCTTGGAGGAGCCCTCGAACCTGAGAGACATAGGCACATCTGCTGTCGAGTTGTACACGGCGGCTTTTAAGATGCCTGTGCCCTTGGAGCTGGTGCCGGCGACGTAGTACAGAGGTCCGAATTCGGCGTCGCTGGTTACGGGTAGGGTCTTGCTTATCACATGGTTGCCGAAGAGCTGGAGTGAGAGGAGATGTGTGAGCGGAATGTTCTCCGTCGGGGAGATGTCGGTGTGGGGAGCTTACTCGCAACGTGTACCAGCTCGTCGACCGGGTTGTCAAGGCCGGATCAGCGGCGAACTGCAAGAGGGTAACGGACCACTGCCATCTGTTCATGTTTCGGAGACTTGGTGCCTGCAATGGTTTGTTATACGAGGGCTCGGGATGGACCATGGCGCCATAAGACTCACATATGTGGTGCCAATGATCCTATCCCCATTTCTCTCGGCACCGAGCAGGAAGATGGCCTCGCCGACAGCACCACCCCACCAGGGAAACGGCATCAGGTCCCCGTTCCAACCAATGCCCCCATTCGGATGCACAGCAGCATACTCCCCGATAAGCGTCTTGTTCCCCGCCGTCAAGTGATCAAACATGCCAAACGCATTCACAAACGTATCCGGCTCAACATACGAGTGATAATCACCCGCCGCCGGCTCGGGGATCGTGATGTTGTCGAATACGGAAGACGACGAGATGACCTGAATATCCGGGTACTTGGCCGTGATGGCGTCGATGAACATGGGGAGCCGGTATTGCTTGTACGCGTCGTAGGCGGCGGGCGCACCGGCGAGCCAGTCCTCGTTGCCGATCTCCACGTATTTGACGATCCAAGGTTCGGGGTGGCCGACGGAGGCGCGAACTGCGCCCCATTTGGTGGTGGCCGCGTCGCCGGTGAGGAACTCGATCTCGTCGAGGGCGAACTGGACCCATTGCTCAAGTTCGACTTGGGGGGTGAAGCTGCCGTCCAACGAGAGGCCGTCCCAGACTGCGACGACTGGTAGGAGTTAGCGTGACGTTCTGGGTTTGATGGTATAGAAGGAGCTCACTTGGCTCGAGACCCAGATCCTCGCACCACTCCATGTACTCCACCAGGCCGAGGCCGTACGTGATCTGGTAGCCCCACACGTTTGCCATCCCCGGCCGGTCCTTCAGGGGCCCAATGGTCTCGTTCCATTTCCACCAGCTGGTCTGTGTATTGCCCTCGAGCATGTTGCCGCCGGGCAGACGAAGAAACTTTGGGTTGAGCTCGGCGAATGCCTCCATGATATCGGGTCTCAGGCCGTAGGGGCGGTTCTTGTAAGTCGGAGGGAAGAGGCTGATAAAGTTGAAGTCCAGTGACCCATCTTTAACACCCTGCGGTCCCTCCAGTCAGCCCATTTCGCGCTTGAACATGAAGCATCACTCACAGTCGGATCAAACGTGATGGCAAAAGTGTTGTTGCTATTCGGTGCCGCCTTGGAGGGTACCAACGTAAAGTTATGCTGCGTCCACTCGCCCGCCACGCTCTGCGAGACGACATCGACGCTCCCAAACACGTCGCCCGTCAGGTTCGACTGCAGTGACGCCGTGAAGGAGCCTTCATACACGCCCTTGACGTAGAAGGACCCCGAGTACGTCTGCATCTTAACGTCCATTCCCCAATACCCAGTGTTTGCGAATCCAATCTTACCAGACGACGCTGTCGCGGCTACGTTCATCGAATATGGCAAAGCCCAGGACAGTGGCGTGGCGAGTCTTTGCAGGGAAAGGGAGGCGCCGTTGACAGGTATCCATCCGGCCAGGTTGGATGGGTACATGTCGCTGCCTTGGAACGCGCGGTTGTAGATCAGCTCCGCGTATATCCCGCCATCGCCGCTATTGCTGATGTCCTGTTATCCGTGGTGAGTATTCTGGACGTGGCCACGGTGCGAGAGTGACTTACCTCATGCATGAGTCCGTACATCAACGGGGATGAGTTGTTGCCGCCGGTGGCCTGCACAACCAGATTGGCAGCATTGCAAGACGATGCGAACGCCAATGCGGCCGTTGCGGCAGCGGTCAGTGGCCTCATGATGGACTATAACACGGACGCTTGGATGGCCCGGCTTGGATCGTGAATCATATCGTGACCGCGTCTGGAGGACATCGACTGTCGCGGTTCGTCTTATATGTCGTCTACCCTCCGCCCTTCCTCAAGAACAACCCCCCTCAATCATGCAATGCATTGCTACATCAACCACTCCTCTATTCTCTGGTCAACCCGAAAATGAGAGCAATGGCACCGAAGAGGGTAGCATTAGATATGAGGCGCACGCTTTCTTCTCGCTCACCCGGCAAGATACAGGTCCAATCAGTAATAGCGAACGGCGTCGAGTGCGTCACCTCCTCAACCTTACCGAGGAGTCGGCATGGTGAGTGTAACACGGCCTGACTCGTCTCGGTTGCTAATTGGGACGCATCAGCCGGCTATGCATGCTGGAGTTTACCGTGCCATCGCGCCGGCATCGATGCATCGTTCTCCAACTTGCCTCCGCATCTTCCCTGTCTTCCCCGCAAGGCAACAGTCCATCACAGATTCTCCGCTGGGGATCTCGCGGGTGTTCCATGCTTATCACAGTCACGGCAGCGTTCCTGAAGCCGCTCCCGATGCGCACTAGCCGACGCGTACTCGCGCCTGCGTGCTCATCAGGTCCGAAGTAGGGGTAACGGCACATGCCCTTCCACGCCGGCTAAATCCACCAATGGAACTGGCGCGCTTACAACACCTTCGCCCTTCACATTGGCCGGAGCTCTAGACAGTGACCCGGGGTCGGTTGCAGACACTCGTCAGCCTCAAGTCTCGTAGCGACTGTTCGCGCTGGCTGCGAGGCTGGACTGGAACTTATTCTATTCCTAATGCTAACTATCGTCGGCCGGGTGTACTGCCACAAACAACATATCTGAACACTACTATACCTTAAAACCGCATCTCTTACATCGATCTAGCCATCCCAAACCCAACCTCAACTCTGGCGTCGATCCCAACACCAACCCCGTCCAACGCCTGGAAAGTATCCATCCTCAACGGACTCCTCTTGCTCGAGTAACCGCTCGAAAACCCAGACATAGCTTGGTCCGAGTAGTGGCTTGAATACCCCGACATAACCTGGCTGGAGTAATGGCTCGTATAGTCAGATTCCGGAGTCAAAGGCCACTCAGCCGCACTCTCCTTCTCCCTCTGCGGCGACAGCCCAGTCCGCTCCATCCGCCAGTCCGGCGAAGGCGGCACCTTCCCTTTCCCCGACCTCAACGGCACCCCATCACTTCCCACGTCCGAGTAAGGCGATAGCGGTGAGACCGGGTCCTTCCCCTTCTCTCCCCCGCGCCGTGACTTGACATTGCCAATTGGACTCTGGACACTCCCCTCAGAACCCCCAACACTCATCCCTCCCCAAACCGTCCTCTCCGACCCAGCCGACCCGGGCGGCGCCTCCCCCGGCGCCGGCACACCCCTAGCGGAAGACTGCGGCGGTGCAGGAAACAGCCCGGGACTCAGCACCACCACCCCGCCGCCTCCCCCGATCCCCCCTTCCCTGGCAGCAGCCGCCGCCCCCTCCACCGCCGCCACCATCCGCGCCAACCTCCTAAACACCCTCTCGAGCCTAAACCTCGCCCCAAAAACCGGACTCAGCAGCGCCCCCACCGGACCACCAGCACCACCAACCCCCTCCTCCGCCGCCTCGAGGTGCAGCCGTATCACGGCCCCCGGATCCGCGCATCCCAAGAGGGAAGTCCACCTCCTCCACAGGCGGCAGCGGTTCGCGGATAAGGTGCGCAGGAGGTGGGACTGCGGCAGGAAGTAGCGGAACTGGGACGGGGATAGGAGGTGGAAGAGGAGGTTGCGCACGGCGTAGGCTAGGAAGGGGTAGGAGGATGTTATGAGGGCGCGCTGGTCGTGGACGTTTTGCCTCTGTTGGGTTGTGGTGGGGATGATGTCTGCCGCCGGACTGAGGGGTGACAGCGGGGAACGGGGGTGGGAGGAGGAGGATGAGGAGGCTAGGGGTTCGAAGTCGCGCATGTTGAGGTAGGTGAGGCAGGCGTTTAGGAGGGCGTAGTGCGCCATGTCGATAAGGTCGGAGGGCGGGAGAGGTGACGGGGATGGGGAGAGACACGCGAAGCCACGGCCAGAGAGGAAGAAAGTCCTGACCGAGTCGTGGGTTGCCTGCACGCGCTGCAGGCCCAGAGACTCGTTGACGACGCCGTCGCGGTGGCGGTGGCGGTGGTGGTGGTGGTGGTGGTGGTGGTGGTGGAGGTGCTCTGAGGAGGAGCGCAGCTCGAGGAGGCCGATGGACCGCGCCCGAATCCAGCGGTTGAACTGGTGCGGGTTGTCGGTCGTCACCTCGGAGTTGCGGATCTTGCGTAGCTCGCGCATGGAGGACGGGGCATCCTGCTCGAGGGCCATGTAAGGCCTGAATGTGGAGGGGTCCCAGGTCTTGGTCAGTCGGACGGCGACGAGGAGGTCGTTGAGGCGCAGCGGTTCGGCGGCCAGGATGACCCACTGGAAGAGGACGAGGGCTTCGCGCTTCTCGCGGTCGTTGAGCGTGCTGAGCATCCACTCGTACAGGCCGTGCAGGTCGCCCGGCATCTCTTCGAGGGTGTACTCGATCATGTCCTGCGACGCGCCCTCGCCGATGGCGGCGTTGAGGATGTTGACTACTATCTCGGCCCAGAGGAAGACCCCGGCCGCCTTCTGCCCGATGCGCACGACGGTGAGGTTGCGCTCCTCCCACTCGGCGATGAGGGTGATGTTGATGTAGCGCAGAATGTCGTCGGCGTTGCGGTGCTGGGTGAAGACCTCGATGGCGTTTTCTTCTTGGACAGCATTGAGCGGGTTGCCGCTGGCAACGCAGATACTGAAGTCGGAGTTTCGCGCGAGCTGAGAGAGGTGAGAGAGGAGGTCGCGCAGGTAGGAGGACCCGCAGCAGTCGGAGACGTCGATGAAGATGAAGGTACGGCGGGACGGGGTCTCGATAGAGGAGTCGATGTAGTCGTCTACGAAGAAGGAGACGACTGAGGCGTCGTCTAATGGCCGTGAGCAGGTGTCGCATTGCTTCTCGTACAGAGACACGAGTGCCTTCCGCAGATGCGGATCTTGGAGGAACAGTTGCGTCAGCAAGCTGCGGTATACGCTGCTAGGACCTGTCCCGACGTGCTGGACACATGACCCCGGGAAGAATATCTCGTTGGTGTGGAGCCCGCCGGCCCTGGCCCAGATGATGCTTCCACCGGCTGGCGTCCATTGTTTCTCTATCCTGTTTCGCAGAGCTCGGAGCAGTACCGACTTCCCGGACCCGGACTGCCCTTTGATCCAGAGGACCTTGTTTTTGTTCCGGTCAGTCCTGTGGTACCACGCTTGGAACTCTGGCAGATCGTAGAGCCAAAGGCAGGTTCCGGGGTAGGTGATGGAGGCATGTGGCTCATAAAGGGGGACCTGCTTTCGCGCTAGAGCTGCCAGGCACTCCAGCTCCCTCGGTGTGATTGTGTGTCGGTGATTTGACTCGACGCGGACGTATCTGGCGAGAGCGTTTGCCAGTGATCGGTAGCCACTATCGTCCGCAGAGCTGAACTTGCACATATCCAGATGACTCGCTGCTATCGTCTCCGCCGACTCTCTGGGATTCCCGATGAAGCTGGACTGACGCCTTACGGCGGCCTCGGCCCTTATCTCAAGGAATTCAACGGCGCTGACCATAGTCTCTTGATACGTCTTAACCTTGAAGTTGTAGTCGTCCCACATCCTTGCAAAGGCCTGTCGTCCGAGCTCGAGTTCGAGGCTGGCAGAGCCACAGAGATCCCATAAGACCGGGTCCCGGGAATCGACGCCGAGCGTCATGCTCGCCATGCTCCTGATGGCATCGCCCAGTCTTGCATGCTCGCTCCCGCGATGTGGACATCCGAGGAAGATTATGGCCGACGTCGATAGTAGGATCGCCCTAACCGGGCCGTCGCCTTGCTCTTCGGCGAGGCGCAACACCTATGCTGGTCAGCACGCCACGTCCCGTGAATTTCCGTGGGTGTGCTTACCTCTTTTACAAGAATGCCTCCGGTAGAGTGTGCGATGAAGATAATCGGCCGGTCAGTCGTGTTAGTAGCGTCTCTCGCATCGGCCAGATCCAGCAATAGCTCTCTAGCATGCGCGAAGACGTCGTTCTGGAGTCGCAGCGGTTGACCATCGGAGACGAGTGTGTGGTATCCCCAAGCCCAGATCCGCGAGTTAGGGCAGGACCTGGGAAGCAGGTCGAGAGGCCAGTAGACTTCCGCTTCCTTTCTCTTTACCGAGTCCCCAACGCTGGTATCCAGTTTCAACCGTGACGTCGACTTGAAAGAGTTCTTTCTCAGAACATTGCGACTCCGACCAGACGAATCTTGCTTGGTGCTGAGTACGAGGAGAGGTTCAGACTTGGACCGTCGCAGTGTCGCGTCCCTCTTCAGGAGCCTTCTGAACGAGCCTGTTCCTGATCTGGCAGACTTGGGCGTCTGCGGGGGCTCTGGTTTGCCCACCCACTTCCAGGATCTGACCGGATGCCCCCCGAGTCCGTGGACCAGCACCACACTGTCGCGACGCGTATTATCGTCAGTATCTTGCGGCGGGTGGAACCTGAGACGCGCACCATAGAGGGCTCCCACTCACTCTGCTACGGCGTCCGAGGGATCATCAGGGTCGTACAGTACTGTGAGCCCAGCAGACTTGACATCCTTCGGCGACACCTTCATCGTGCCCTCGACGACGCGACATGGCCAGACCAGAGGAGATAGTGTGAGGTCGTCGAGGATATGCTACCCACGGTATGCGGCGAAAGCTTGTCGCAATGGTGGTGTAGGTATATCAGTGCATGTAATGCAATGCAATGCAATGCGGCGCCTTGGGCATCACTGGGACCTGCAGCTCCCGCTTTCGTCTGATCTCGTCCTTCTTCGCATGCAAGCGGCAATATATTCCCCGATTGGTATCCCAATATGCTGGAGGCTGGGAACCAGGCCCGAAACAGACACTTGTTCTCCATTACCTGCTAGATCCCAGTTTTGATCTCGAAGAGAGCTCTTCTGCCCGTTCGAGACGCGCCGTATATGGTCCGTCGAGCTCAACCGTGCCGTGTGGTGCCGCTATAGGGCCGGTCAAGAATAACCGGGACGGCTGATTCGGGCCACTGGCTGACCATGTTCGTTTCCTCTGAATGCGATAATATAAGCCGGCGAGATTACAAACGAGCGAGATCTCATAGTCCTCGCAGTGTTCCCAACTATGGCCGCTTCGGCTGATCCTGCGAAAGGGCCGCCAGGACGGGACAAGGCTAGGACGAGATATTGTCTGCCGTCACTATGCATACCCACGGTGCCAGGACAGGTGTAGCTTTGGACTAAAGTCAGGGCAAGGCTTGCCACCGGCTCATATGCCAACTGGAGAGACGATTCACAGTTATGGGACACTTCACCGAAGATTGGGCCGCTAGCAAGAGTCCATGCTCCGGCTTGCCCAACGTCACAACGCTTGTTGCATTTGCGCGTGCTTCAAGATCGAGCAAGAGGATTTCTGACACGACAAACAATGATTGGGTTACTCTCCAGACCAGCCAAGGTGGCCGCTATCACGTAACTACCCGGAAGCTTCGATGAATGTACTGACATGATGAAATTGTTGCATCCTGCGAAAGCGCCATCTAAGTTCTGGACCAATAACAACATCGCTCCGCACGTGAAGTCGTCTTGGAGGCCTGACTATAACCCCCAGATGAAGCGAAGGGGAACACTCGATTGACTTTATCAACTTGATTCGGTCGTGTCGAGGAGCGGCGAATGCTGCCGTATTCATACATGTCATGTCCGTGTCATTGATGAATCGGCTCCGGGTTTCGGCGAAGTTTGATGACTAATGAATAACTCCTGTTAACTCCGAGTTGGAGTAGCGCTTGGGTTCGATCTTGCATCTTCGTCGGGAGTCACATCTTTCATCCACAAGAAGTAGGTCAGACAAACATCACACAGAGGTCTAGCATCCGAGCAGTGGCAAAACATGTCCTCGTGGCTATTCCGCGTCGTCCTCGCGTTCGAGGACCGCATAATCGCAACAGTATGTGCGCCCTTCCCTGTTCTTCCCATCGTCATCGTCATCCCAGCTGACACTGTGCCAGTTACTCAGGAGTCCGACCTTTCACCGCGGTGTCCAGCGCATCCACCGAAAGGTAGAAGACGTGCGCTACGGCCGCAATCCGAACGACCCTCTGCGACCGGGAGAAGCCACCGAGGAACCGGGGAGGCCGTCGTTCTTCGGCCACTTCATGGACGAAGTCAAGAACCAGATCAAGGGTACCACTAGGGATCCGCCGGGTCCATCGCCGCCCGCGAGATGAGCTCCTCTCGTTCCTTGCGATGGTATGCACAAGATATTGGCGCATGAGCACACAACTCGGCAGCCGCGGTCTCCAACGCGCGAGCTCAGACGTTGGCCAACGAGGTCGAACTCTGGGCGGCTGCCCGTCTCAACGCCGTAAAGGTCGAGGCCACTGACCTCGGCAGCCTGTCTCAGACCGCACGAGCAACGAACTAGCCCCGGCAGACGACAGCAGCCAGGTCATTCGACCAGACCAGACTCAATGGAAATATGCACACGACCTCATATCGGAAACCGGAAACGAGTTTGTGAATGCTCCTCAGCACTGACCAAGAGCGGAACTATGGTTGCACTTACGGCGACTTGACAGAGCGAGACGCGTGTAAAATCACGGGCCGGGACACTAGAAGGAGAATGGCCACCGGTAGCCAGATGACAAGGGGACTGGTAGATCCGCAGAGACACTTGCGCCCGCCCCTGTCAAGGCTACGGCACATGTAGCAGTCAGCATTGGAGAGGAGGTCTCGAAGGACTGAGAGAGTGTGCGCTCGGCGAAGAGCCTGCATATTAAATGTGATCCGGGTCGACCGGTAAGAGAAACACTCTCTTCAATTCAGTCTATTAGCTCTAATCCTGCCCAAGAAATCCGGTCGCCCGGCAATGCGAACTCCTTTGGCCCAGCAGTGATACAAATTATGCCTTGTTTCCCATCGCAAATGTCCCGTACGCTTCTCAGAGTCCCATGCCACTTTTCCAGTCCTGCCATTAAGCCCCAGCGCCTGAGCACCATGCGTTTTTCCAGATCCAACCATTAAGTTCGTCAGTCCGCTCCAGCAAGTGCAAAAGGAAACGAGAAAACCCCTCCTTACAGATCCCCAACTCTCGGCAGCGGAGAATCGGTCTCGAACCTCGTCATGACCAGCATCGCCCCAAAGAAGAAGCACCCCATGAACGACACCGCCAGCGCGACGAGCGCCAAGATCTCAGCCCGCGTCAGCCCATGGCTGTCCCTAATGCCGAGGTGCTGCTGGCTGCGGTCGCGGCGAGGACGCTCATAGATGCTGCCGCTGCTGCTTCTCGCCGCCGACGACTTGGCCGCCTTCTCGCCGCCGCCGCTGTTCGACGACGAGGACGACGACGACGCTGGCGTCACCTCCCTGGACCTCAACCTCAGCGCCTCCTCGAGCGTCTCGACGCTGCCGCCTGCCTCCCCGTCCTCGTCGACCGCCTTCTCGTCCTCGTCCAGGATCCGGACCACCTCGGCCGGCACGCCGTACGCCAGCGCGCGGGGCGGTATGCTCCTCGTCACGAGGCTGCAGGCCCCGATCACCGCGCCGTCGCCGATGGTCACTCCTCCCCTGGTCCGCATTGATCAGCTATCATCCCCATCCCCACCCCCATCTTCCGGGTCGTAGAATGTCAGAAAACTCACATGATAGTAACCCTAGCCCCGATCCAAACCCCGTCCCCGACCCGAACCTCCCGCCCGGTACTAGCCCGCTTGCTCGTCCTCTCCCCGACGCCGACCGGGTGTCCCACGCTGAGGATGGCGCAGTGCGGGCCGACGTTGCAGCGCTCGCCGATGACGACGTCGGCGACGGGCGTGTCCATGATCATGCAGTACCGGTTGATGAAGGTGCTGCCGCCCACGCGCACGCGCAGGCCGTAGTCCATGTGCAAGGGGGGTTTCACGAAGGGGGCGGCGGGGACGAGGGTCGGGTCGCGGAAGGTCTGGTCGAGGGTCGTGGTGTTGGTTGGGGTGCAGGCGCGGTTGGGGGAGACGATGCTAGCAGGGAAGAGAGATATGGGAGGTTAGTCTTCAGTTTGAGGATGACGGGAGGGGAGAAGGAGGTTAGAACGCGGCTGCCACTTACTCCAGCCACCGCTTGCAGCGGATCTCGGGCGCGGCGTCCTCGGGAGTCTCGTTAAAGCGCCGGCACGCTCTGGCGCAGTCGTTGCGGGCGGCGCGGAAGTCGTCGTTGCCGGCCGGGAAGGATATGGCTCGCGGCATCATGTCCTGCTCGACCGTGTCGGTTGGGTCCTTGATTGTTGGCTTGGTGTCCGCGTCCATCGTCACGTACAGGAGACCCAGGGTTTTGCCGTTGTGACGATGAGTGGGTTTGGTGGGATGGGTTGAGGTATAGAAAGGCAGTGCTATTTATTTGCAAAAGGTATCGCTAACGCCCGTGCTCCTTCCCAGTGAGTGAATGATGCTAAGAACGTGGATTGTTTCTCTGGACGTCGAATTTCGAATTCGACGCCGCTCGTATGTCGTCAGCCCCCCGGCTAGTGAATCGAAAGTGAAGCCGGTAGTGTCCTGACATGGCATTGGCCGCTCTGACAAGGCGGACTACGGTGAGAGAGAGAGAGAGAGAGAGAGAGAGAGCGAGGCTGTGTTCTTGTGTTGTTGGCGCTGCTTCACTTCGAGGGCAGACTCCGTGACAGATATGATCGGTCAGACGAGCAAGCAACTACAGCAGATACAGCGAACTGGCGCCCAGAAGTAACGAACCGGAGGTCGGAAATGACGAAGTGCTCGCGACGGGATGTGGACAAGGCAGTCGGTGAAGGGGAAGGGTGGATATGTGACACCCGACGTGTTGACGTTGGCTTCACGGCTCATGTTTCGATGCCAGTGGTCGACAATCACCAAAATCTGCAAGGTCGAATCTGGTTGGTGGTGAAGATCAGGCTGGCACACGCTGATTTGCAGCACCCAACGCCTTCAAGGGGAAAGTGATTGACGGTCCTGGCTGCGACGCCCGGCGATTGTGACCGGGTGGCTTGATAGATGGTCGCGGGTAGCCACGACTTATTGCCGATCAATCGGACCACAGTTGGGACGAAACTCGCAGCGCACAGTGACAGCGGAGTCGTCGCCCTCGAGCACTACGAATGAAGTAATGACCTCTGGAACACCCGCGGAAGAAGAGTCCTGCGGCCCCCGTGGCATGTAACCCTTCTTTCTGCTTTGATGTTTGCCTGTTTTCTCCTGTGCATTGCCCAAAAAGCACATTGACATGTCAGATCGAGGCAGAAAAACTGCGGATCGGGGAACCCCCCCTGGATATCGACAGTGCAGCCAACATGGCGCCAACGAATTGCACTGGAGCGGCGCTCCGGGCTGTAAGCACCGGGCCCAATCCGGCAGCGACGCTAACATGTGTCGGCAGGTTACTGGGCGCGGGGGACGACCATGTGTGCATCAGCCCTGCAAGTCATTGCAGCCTGCGGCCACTCCCATGGCTGGCGCTTGGAGACTGTCATATATCGCTTTTAGTAAAGCTTGACTGTTGGGGCATAGCCCCTGTCCGCTGCCGAGAACTGACGAAAAAATAGTACCTGCTGATACGACATAACAAATACAGGCAGGTTGAAGGGTTCAATATATGCAAGGCTCGAACCAAAACTTCAGTTTGAGGTCGGGAGGTCCTGGGTTAGCAAGGAAACATACCCATAGCTGAATCCATCCGTGGTCAGGACGGAGGTGTGATGACTCATGACTCAAGTCTAGTGCCGTGTAGTTGCGGTGTGATGTTCTAAAAGGGTATCCGGCGGCAGCTATAACAGATCTGCATATATACCGCTTGTGCATCAAACCCTGTCTGGACCTCAAACTCCCCCTATCTGCCTCGCGTCGCCATCTCCGCCTTTCCGAACCAGTCTTTCCTGGTTAAGTCTTAACGTCTGCATATTCCAGGTCACATAACAAAATCATTCCCGCCCGTATCGGTGTATCGGACTCGGGAATATGCTGTCTCGTCATATCTGAGCGCTCACCGCTGTGATATCATATATCAGACATGTGCCACTGATATGGTCCCTGTGGATCACGTTCGGATCCTTCTGTGACCTTGTCAGGCCAGTTCAACGCGTGTCATGACTGTCGCTCCTGGTTGCTGCAGAAACTCGTGTGTATGATGATCCATTGACAAGTCAAAGTGAAGCCGGCCGTGAATTGCGGTGGGAGATCGGTTCATCAAGCTGACACGACAGTGAGACATACGACAGATTGAAGCCAACTTGATAGAGTTAGAGGTGTGGTGATGATACGGGCAGACAGCTTCGAAAGCACTAACGATTCGTGGCATGAGATGTCAGAGGCCAGTATCGCCCATCTCGATTCAAAGGGGTCGCTGATTCCGAGTCGTCTCTTGCGGCGATGAATCCGCCGGAGCCTCTCAATTGGTCACATCTGCTGTCTAATGATACTCTTGACTGACAGCTGTTCAGCCTGCCGGACTCTACTGGGGCAATGCACAGCCTGGTTACCGATGAATAATGCCTCAACAGCGATTAACATTGGATGCCTTCACGCAGAACGGTCATTGAGCAGATTGTTAGGATCTTGAGGCTTCTTGTACGCCTGTTTGTCGCCAAGGTATAGATTAGCTGCTCTTCGAAGCACCCCGTGGGTGGTCTATCATGAGGGCTCCCAACATTCCACATAGGTGAGCCTAGGAAGCCTCCGGTTCCTTCTTACGTCCTGGAAAGTTCATTACGGAGCAATGTTGTTGCGCTGATGTAAAGCTGGCTGCTGTCTTTACAATTTAGGAAGTGGACTCGTCACCGGAGTCACGAAAGCAGCATCCCATACGGCAAGCATACACCGGACGCAAACTGTCACAGAAAATGCCCCAGAGACCATATGGCTTAGTGTTGCCATTTGCCCTGACTGACAGGCGACTTAACAGGAGTCATCGACGCCAATGCATGGGCGGGATCACCCTAGCTTCGACCTAGAAGAGTAGCGTACGATCAACGCCAAAATGCTTGTTGCCAAGGCACCTCCGCGGGCTAGGCTGTATGGACCGACGTCCGTCGATCCCGATTTCGAGATCTTGATCTTGATCAACATGGAATAAGGCACCTATACAGCAGGGGGTCAGCAGGCGATTGCGCAAGAAAAACTCCAACAAAACACCGGAGACACAGAACGCAGCGATACTCCCGGGCCCAAGATTACTGATATCCAACTATCAGGCACAGCTGTGATCGACTAAGGCTGCTCATAGGACGGGCGCAAGGGCGCAAACGGTAATACGGTGTCCCTGTCCACTAGAAATGTCGTTTCTGCCTGCAACCAGACGCGATTACAACCCTGCGCTTTGACGACACTTCCCTATAACGATTACACCACTCCATCTTCGACACTTGCCGCGGCCAGACGGAGGAAGACTCATACAAGAAGCGGGAGCCACATGAGCGGGAACAAGGGGTTGTGGTGCGGCAGAGGCTTCGGCAAAAGGGCGTGGTGGGTTGAGATTCTAAAGAGCAGAGGGGCATGAATAAGGTAGTATAGTGCGGACTCTGGGGAGGAGTTCGGGGGAATGGCGGTGAAGAAAAGGGTGGAGGGATTTGGGGGTATGAAGGCTCAGCTTTGGTATACACAGTAGTTAAGGAACAAGCGGCGATTGTAAGGTGGTGCCGCTGCGAGAGCCGACACTACGGGACGGCCCTCACCGCTATGAGACGGAAACGGGGCTTCAAACTCGAGCATTACTGAGGCCCGCTTGGCTAAGTGGTATAGCGTGTCACTCGTATTCACGGCGGCATGACAAGGTCATCAGTTCGATTCTGATAGTGGGCATTTTCTTTTGTTCTGATTAGCAACGGTGATGTCCTTGAGCGATATTGTGGCCTGTTGTTGGATGAGTTTTGCTTCGTCCCGAGACAATGGTCGCAAAGGGTTCCAACTTCTAAGCACCTTTGCTGTTCGAACATTTTGAGTGGAGAAGGATGACGGGGTCATGAAAAGTGGGCCATCTGGATTAGTCACCGCCGCTTCTCAACAGCGCTTCTCCGTCAAAGTGTGTCCCTTGGCAGCTTAACAACACGGTTTACCTTGATCAATGCTCATTGTAGAGTGTCCTGCCTTGCACATGAGAAGTCCTCCTCTCCATGCTCCAAATGTGCCACTTACGATGGCAAAAGGCAGTGCGAGGAGGGCCTCACATTGTTCCTTGGTTGCACTCGGCTCAATCGACAATCTAGCGGTCAGCCGCAGTGCGGCGTAGCATTTATTTTCCCAGCGTGGAAAGACAGGTTTGTCTAGATGATATGCGGGGGATCTCGCAGAGTGCATTCGATGTCAGTTCCTTGCTTGGCGCACATGCTCGTCGCCCATTGCACGACCAAGTGGTCACAATGCGCCTACTCAACGCCGAGACCAAAGTGCTGGAGAGTTTTGAAGGCGAGAATGTTCCTGACTATGCGGTTTTGTCGCACACATGGGGTCCGGCTCAGGAAGAGATCTTGTTCCGGGACATCGAATGGGACCCGACATGGGAGGCGACGACGGGACCACCACAGGACTCGCCCAAAGCCGTGGGATGGAAGAAGCTCATCGGGGCCTGCCGCCAGACGCTGGCTTCAGACCTGCAATACATCTGGATTGACACGTGCTGCATCGACAAGTCCAGCAGCGCCGAGCTCTCGGAAGCGATCAACTCCATGTTCAGATGGTATGCCAACTCCGTCGTCTGCTACGCCTACCTCGCAGACGTCTATGCCGGGACAAACCCGCGGAGCGAACAGGCCATGGAAGACTTCCGCGAGTCTCGTTGGTTTACGAGAGGCTGGACTCTGCAGGAACTCCTCGCGCCTGCGGACGTGCACTTCTTTGACGCTCGATGGGTCAATCTCGGAGGGAAGCACTTGCTGCGGGATACCATCAGCGAGATCACGGGCATCCCCGCGAGATACATACATGGGCTGCCCAGCACTGCCAACGGATCAGCCTGGGACCCCCAGCAGTTGATTGCAACTGCCACCGTAGCGGAGAAGATGTCGTGGGCAGCTCAAAGGCAGACCACGAGGGTCGAGGACCAAGCCTACTGCCTGCTGGGGATATTCGACATCGCCATGCCCATGCTGTATGGTGAGGGCCAACGGGCTTTCGCTAGGCTCCAGGAGCACATTATGGTAGCCACGGACGACTGCACACTGCTGGCCTGGAATTACGACGTCGAATGGCGCAGACCCTCGGGCGCTTGGAACTGGTTTGAGATGAAACCACATATACTCGCGCCCAGCCCCGCTGCCTTCGCGCACTGCCGTGATATCGTCCTCCGAAAGATCCCGCGCCATACGCGGCCGACCTTCTCCCTGACTCCTCGTGGCCTGAAGCTCAGGGTGCCTCTGGTCGTGGACAGATCCCACAAGGAACTCGTATACGCCATCCTCGCATGCGGGCCTGCGTCCCCTCCACTGTCGTTGGCGGCAATCCCATCAGCCGGCGACGTCCACCTTCTGTTCATGGCTGTTCCGTTGAAAGCGGGAACCCCGGCCAGCGACAGCGGCACCGACGAGTATTGGCGTCCTGCATGGAGTCGACCTTCGATGGTATCCAGAGACTTTGTGTTTGGCACCGTCGGTGCGAAGCCCAAAGCAACGTGGAAAAAGATCGTCATCAGGCGGCCATCGTCCGAGTATGACCTGGTCGCAAAACCACTGATGCCGTTCAGCCTGATAGCACCGTCGCCAGACACGGCCGCACTTCTGCAAGCCTATCCCCCTTTTCGCATTGAGTTCCGCCCTGTTGCCGGCAGTGCTTCGACCAACTCGGCAGAGTCAACGGGGACTCTGTTAGACAAGCTGCGCCGCGGGTCCAGACAAGGGAGCTCCTCCAACGCAGGTGACAAGATGACTTACACTTGCGTCAGTACCCGCCGCCTGATCTATGCCAGGGTCTCCGGCTTGCACCTCCTGGTTCACCTACAGTACCCGTCGTCCTCGATCCCCAGCGATACCTTCCTCCAGAAACTGCACGCCCGCGAATGGCCCCGGAATCCGCAACTCAAAGTCTACCGGCTTCCCCGCCCGGCGTCGGTCGAGGTCCTCCAGGAGTGGTACGAGTGCCCCTTCAAGTACGAAGCCCGCGACACCGTCAAACTTGCCGAACTCCAACCCGTAGTCAACCCCTTGCTGGGCGAATCGTCGAGTGCGAGTTCCCTGGGGCCGGCGGAGACAGAGTGCTACTACTGGACCGAGGGGCCAGATGGCGGGCTGGTGCGGCTTAGGCTCTCGGTGAGCTACGAACATCGAGAGCAGGTCGACCGGTTTGGGAAGACTATCACGTGGGACTTTATGCCCATCATTAAGGTGGCATACGACACTGGGGACTATGCCGAGCAGTTGGGTGGTGGACGGGATGAGGAGGTGGACAATGGAGAGGATGCTTGGAGTGTGGCAGAGACACTGGCTCAGGACTAAGGTGACGGTGATGCTCTGACCTT
>Ga0209127_100253_pt1 | contig 18950 bp, 8 predicted proteins | sample LakSupMetagenome_FD_187469 | JGI IMG/M metagenome (GOLD analysis project Ga0209127, IMG submission 187469) | Freshwater microbial communities from Lake Superior, Canada - Sta WM archaea (SPAdes) (version 2) | ecosystem: Environmental > Aquatic > Freshwater > Lake | place: Lake Superior, Canada...
GCAGCGACGAGCCGCAGCAGCCGAAAAGGCGGCGCGGGCCAAGGCGGACAAGAAAGCCAAGAGGAAGGCAGCGGCAGAGGCGTCCCAGATAGAGAACGCGCGGCGACAGAAGGATGTGCAAGTGATGCTGAAGAAGAGGAAGCTTGCACGGCGTGCTGCCAAGGAGGAGGCGGCCGCAAAGAATGCTGCTGCGATGGAGGCTGCTAGGAAGAAACGAGAAGAGCGGGCTCGAGGACCTGAGAGGTTTGAAGCATGACTTGGGGTTGGCCAAGGACCAGCTCAACACCGAATCAGGAGAATGACTCCCTGCGTAATCACGCACAGCATTCCCACGGCTTTGCCCTGTGATCTCAACGCTGCCAAATTCTTCCGCAACACGGCCATCAGACGCTGCGCGGCAGGTCGATGACCTTACTGACACCGAGGCAGCTTGTACTCCGCACTCCGTAATGCTTCTCGGCATGGCTTTTGGGTGATGTTCGGACTGAAAGCCGTCGTATGCACATTATGCACTGGGGGTCGTACTGGCCTTGCCCCCCTGGACGCAAGCAAAGTTAGGTGTACGTGAGGAGACTGGTAAGGTTTGGATAGAAAATGGTGTTATAGATTGGTCGGTTTCCTTTTGTTAGAACGAGTATGGGAAGGGCACATCTAGAACAGAATTGACATAGAGGTAATTCCTATCATCTCTCCACCACATATCTGAGCGGTCTACGACCAGTGACCACTGTGAGATAATGCATACCTCGAAGCTATGCCTCGGATTCGCTGTATACTGTCAATACCTCCGATGCAGCGATTGTAATGGAGATTTCTTCACCCCAAGACATCTGATTGACCGACTTTCAAAAAAGGTCTCTCCGCTTCTAGCGAAGGAACTGTTAGCCAGTGGGATTGTCCCGGGAAAGCGAGATAGTGTTTAAAGCCCTGAAGGTACCTCGTCCGCTCTTCGCCTCCATATCATCGGCTTGGCAGCCTGTAGCAAGATAGGGTACCTTGAGATAGGGGTGGTGAGGTAGGAGGAGCGCAGTTGACGTTCGCTGGCCGCAGAGCCTCTGAGTCTATTTATGGCAATGGATCCGCGTACATAATGCCAAGACGCGATTGTGCTTATCAGCGAAGGTACGTACTCCCCACGCAGTTCTGGACGGAAAACGAGCAACGAACGAGGCTTGAGTGATTCCAAACAAATCCCTCAATAAGCAACAGACGACGAGAAAGGTAGACTGCTAGACCCCAAGAGAAAACTAGAGACAAGTAACAACCAATGGACCGAACACCAGTGCCGCTTCCGGCAAACTATGCCACGGCACTTCGACTCATCGACGAAGCGCACTCTCACGATCCCAAGAGGATCCCTGCTGAGGAGGGGTCCTCGGCCATATCGCCAATCGCCTCGTCAACCGTGCCCTACGAGCTGCACTATGCGCAGAAGATGACGCGATGGCTCGCGCTCCGGAGCCCGGACGCGTCGCCGGCCCTGCAGCTGGCCTGCCGGGCCCAGCACTTTAGACGGTGGGAGATTCCCCGCGACAGCTACCCCATGACGCGGGCGGGATACCTGACCTGGCGAGCCAAGCTCAAGGCCCAGGCCGCCACTCAGGTCGCTGAGCTCCTGACCTCGCCGGCCATCACGCCTCCGCTTCCGCAAGAGGTCATTGACCGCGTCGCGGCGCTCATCCGGAAGGAGAACCTCAGCAAGGACGACGAGGTGCAGGTCCTCGAGGATGTCGCCTGTCTCGTCTTCCTGGACGACCAGTTCGATGAGTTCGAGAAGAAGCCCGAACACGACGAGGAGAAGGTCGTCAACATCTTGAAGAAGACGTGGGTCAAGATGAGCCCTGCAGGACAGACGCTGGCCCTCCAGATGGACCTCAGCGACAGGGCAAAGGCGTTGATTCAAAAGGCCCTCGGTGAATGACCCTGATCTGGCACCGGGAAAATAAGCGAACGAACACGCAGCGCCATTGGATGTGAATGGTACATATACATACGAAGTACATATCGGGTTTAACTGGCACCCCATCGCACACAGCCAGGTCGCAAAGCCAATCCCGGCCCCCGCCATTTCAGATGCACTAAAACATCACCCAGACGGCAGATCTTCAGCGGGCACGCTGCCCCGGAATCCAGCTCGGCGGACATTCTGCCGAATGATGGAGCTGAGCTTGATGTGAAGACGGAAGCACCACCTCACCTCGGCCCGGCATTCCCACCGAATGATGGTATATCATCTGTATACCTCCTTTTTAAAAACATTCATCTCAGATATGTGGGATAATATAGCAATTGGTTGAAATTCAAGCGGTTGCAAGGATACTCTCAGCGTGCCATTAACTCCCCTTCGAATGCTTCATCTTGCATTGATATTCTGGTGCACATATCGGGATGGGATCTGTGATTCCGGCGCATGAAGTCGCCGCACACAGAACGGCAGATGACCTCTGGACAGTCGTGGACGGAGAAGTATACGATCTGACAGAATTCGCGCTCGAGCACCCCGGTGGACTGGACATCCTGCTCCGCTATGCCGGTCGCGATGCCACGGCCGCGTACACGGCCGTGCATTCGGCGTCTCTGATCAAGAACGCCCTCCCCACATCCAAGCGCATTGGGGCGCTCGACCGATACACCATCCCAAGCTCATGGTCAAGTCCAGAGATTCCAGCCCCGACACAGTCCAGCACACAGAGACCGCCACTCGACAGCCTCATATCAACCTATGACTTCGCCGCCGCCGGCAGAGCCACCTTCGCCCCCAAGACCCGCGCCTTCGTAACCTCGGCGGCGACAGACCTGCACACCTACCACCGCAACAGCGCGGCCTTCGCAGACATTGGCCTGCGCCCGCGCGTGCTAACAGACGTAAGCAGCGTCTCTATCCGCACCACCATGCTAGGCCGCGCCGTAGCATCACCCATCTTCGCCTCCCCAACATCACTAGGCAAGACCGTCCACCCGGAAGGCGAGAAGGAACTCGCGCGCGCCTGCTCGGCGCTAGGCATAGCCCAGGCGGTCAGCACGAGCGCCAGCTACCCCCTCGACGAAATCATGTCCTGCGTCCCCACGACTCCCTCGGGGCAGGAGAAGAGCATCCCTGTCTTCTTCCAGCTCTACGTCGACAAGAACCGCTCCAGATCCGAGGCTCTCCTCCGCCGCGCCGGGGAGCTAGGCATTTCCGGCCTGATCCTGACGGTTGACGCCCCCGTCCCCGGAAAGCGCGAGGCCGACGAGCGGGTTAGGGTCTCGGACGACAGCAGCGTCGCCAGCCCCATGACCGGCGCGTCGGCCGCGAACGACAGCAAGGGCGGCGCTCTCGGGAGGGTGATGGGGAAGTACATCGACGCATCGGTGTCGTGGGGGGACATACGGTGGTTGCGCCGGCATCTACCGCCCGGAACGCCGGTTATACTGAAGGGCATTCAGACGGCTGCGGATGCGAGGATGGCGGTCGAGGCGGGGGTGGATGTGGTTATGGTTTCGAACCATGGGGGAAGGAGCCTTGACACAGCGCCGGCGACGGTGCTAGTGTTGCTGGAGCTGCAGAGGTGCTGCCCTGAGGTATTTGATAGGGTCGAGGTGTGGGTGGATGGGGGGGTTATGAGGGGGACGGATGTGTTTAAGGCGCTGTGTCTTGGTGCGAGAGCGGTGGGCATCGGGAGGGGGATGTTGTATGGGCTGAATTACGGGGAGGAAGGGGTGAAGAGATATGTTGAGAGTGAGTTTTACCTTGAGGCTTTGCTCTGCTGTGATGGAAGTTGTGCTGACATGCTTCGTTTTCCAGTCCTGAACGACGAGTTGGAGACGACAATGAAGATGTGCGGTGTTACGAGCCTCAGTCAAGTCCATCCTGGCTTGCTGAACACCCTTGCTGTCGACCATCTTATCCCGACCTCGGACGATCATCCGTATGCTAAGTGGAGGCCTTCGATGAGGAGCAAGATATAGCGAGCAGGTGCAAAATTGTCCGATGTAAAGGCAAAGGTGGAGTTGGGAGAACCTGTCTATCCACATTTATCGTTAAATCCGAGACGGGATATGGGAATAGGAATGTATGATACAACTACAAGAAACTCAGATAGAGGTCGAATTGATAATTCTCACCAACACAGATCGCCATGCCATGGAGGTCCATTCTTTAGTTGTCGCAATCATCAAGCCACTCTCAACCATGAGACGTCCAGGTTATTGATTCTTACAGTCAGAGGCTTCGCTGACCACTGTCCGAGGGTCAGACACCAATTAAGGAATGAACTAGCATTTGAGGCGCCATCGCCGACCAACGGAAGGCTTGCCCTCAGCCGCAGCTGGCTCGATCGAGTTAAGTGGCCTTTCGCGCTTCTGGCGCCTGAGCGACCCTAGACTTAGTTTCGCGTCGTTTCTCGGCGGTCTAGCTTCCCAGCTCTGCTCAATCTGATCAAGCCAGTGCTTTGATCCTCTTTGTGAATTTTGCAAGATGATATCTTTTACTACTGCGTAGCGTCCTTTCCGTTTCGTTGGCACCATGATATGCGTTCAGCGAGATCACCACCTCTAGCCTCAGTCTCGAGAAGTTTCCCCGCCGACGAGACGTGGGGAGCTGGTGCCCAAGGCTCCGAGCAGGAGCTCGAGCTGGAGCTCGATCGGCCATAACGAGGCGAGGCTGTGAGCCATCCTGTTTCTTCCTTTTCTCCTCTTTCTAAGAGACATTGCACAGCGTATTGATTGTCTCAAACTTGTTGTTTTATAGACAGGATCAGACGAGCGGAATCGAGCATCACAATTCGAGTCACGGTCATTCCGCGGTCCTCTTCCAGGCATGGCTTCGCTGCCCGAGGGTTGGGAGTTTGACTATGACGGACATCGATGGTTCTACCGTTACAAGCCCTCTGGCGTCGTCCAATACCACTTCCCAAAACCCGGCGACGAGTTCCCCGAGTTCATCGATGCCTTCTCTCCCCCGCCGAGCCTTGCGCCTGAGGAAAAGCTCGAGAGCCAGCATCAGGTCAAGAGAAGGAGTACAACCGGCGACAACAGCGGTAGACCAGGTGGGCAAAGGAACAATGGCACTCCCGGGGCAACGCTCTTCGAGTCGGACGAAGCCGGTGGTGGAGGGTCGTGGTTTCAACCTGACAGTTTCATGTATCTTGGACCAGGAAGCTATAACGATATCAGTCCGGAACAAGACGAGGAGTACGGTCCAGGAGATACAAATCGCGGCAGATCGGGACAATCGCCTCCGACAACTCACGCCGACCGACTCAATATCTCGCCGATGGCCAGTTCGCAGGGGACGCCGCAGGTCCCCAACAGCCAGCCGATGACTTTGGCGAGCACGCCAGTAATGGGACAACAAGATTTGTCGATATTAGGCGGAGCGGAGGCTCAAGTTACGGCCTCGACGGCTGGAGTCGATGCGGGCGCTTACTTCGCACAGCAGTACGGGGCAGTCGCAGCTTCATCAGTGGAAGTACATATGCTGGACGGCCGACCTGTACAGCCGGCTTTCGATCCTATTGGGCATATGGCGGAGCTGTACAGCGACCTTGCTGTCCAATGCCGGGAGGAAAGCCACCCACCACCCGTTGAATTGCCGAGTGGAAACATGATGGGTGGGCCCGTGGCATTCGGAAATGGGACCTTCGATGTGGCACCAGTAGAGCTACCTGTGGGGAGCAGTTCAGTCGAGCGCCACAGCGGAGGTGCACAGAATGAGCAAAAGGTGTTGACGGGTCAAGGTCAGCATGCCGCGACATACGGCCAGCCGCAACAGCAACAAGAGACACATCCTCAGCAAAACTTTGCGCAGCAACAACAAAAAATCTCCATCCAACATACAACAAGTGGACCGGCGCAGTCACAGGGTGGCAGCCATGAGCCAGGGAGACCAGCGGAGACGACAAACACCGCCGGCGGCAGCAGCGGTCAACCGGGCACATACCAGGCCTTTGTGCCAGGGCAACATTGTGCTGCCAGCCACGGTGCCAATCAGACTCCTAATCTTGGGGCGTCTAGTTCCCACAGCATTACTGAAAACCAAGAGACAGAGCTCGGCCCGCTCGGTAAGAGGCCCCCCGTAACAGGCGCTTCAGAGCACAGGCTGGACCCTGCGGACGTCCCGTCTGCCTTGCAGCCGCATCAACCACAGAGCCAGCCAGCCACGCAGTGTGTCGCATCTCAGGAACATGCACCCTCGTCGCATCCGCTCATGCCTGGTGCCGGTGCGAGACCCGAGGGCGTTTCTGCGCCGGCCGACCATCACAATGCACAAAGTGGACAAGCATCTGAGTCCCGGCTAGAACACCATCCATCAGTCCTGAGACCCGCACCGCTACGTTCATCTGCCAAACCCTCTGGAGCGTCTTCCCCGCCGTCTCAACCCCCCCAACGCTTCTCTGCCTATCGTCCCCAAGCGATCATTGAAGAAGATACTGGTGCCGTGACGGCTCAGCGACCACAATCTCCTCCAACCCAACCGCTTCACGCAAAGCCTCCGTTCGTGCAGTCTCACCCAGCGGCAAAGCTTGTGGCCAGGCCCGGGAGTGACGATAAACCGCCTTCTGGCTTGAAGAGGACTAGTACACTTCCAGTTGATCTGCCTTCCCTGCCTTTCATGGGGGGGGCAAGACCAGATATGCCACGTCCCACTAGTACCGCGCCTGTGTTGCAACACCAGCAGCCAGCTATTAATGAAGTCAAGCTAGCTGGCAATGAAGTCATATCGGCCCAGGACCCCAAGCCAAGCGTTCCGGCGGAGATGGAAGCGAAAATCCATGAGACAATCCTCCAAGTGGAACATATCGTGACAGTCGGGAAGACCGATTTCAAGCCTGAGTCGCAAGACGCGCCTCCGCCACTGAGTCTTGGCCGGAAGACACAGCGAGCTGGTGCTCAACCGGGTCCTTTGGAGAGCTCACAGCCTGAACGTCCAGCGCAGTCTAGCCAGCAGCCTGAACCAGAGGTCCAGCCAGGAGACGTGCCGGTGATGTCCTCAAACTTTGCGAGTCTGGGACATGCCAGACCCAAACCGACTTCTCCAGGCCATCCGCCCATTGGAAAGATAAATCAGATGCAGCGGCCGAACCCTGAGCAAGGACGCCCGGAGGGTTTCCAAGACAAGCCACAGCGACAGGACCAGTCCTTCAGCGGTGGTAACGAGCGTCCCCAGTCTCAGGCTGCGCAATCACCTGGTGCCAAACCTCTCCAGATCAATCCGTCATCTCCGAAACCCACTGTTCAACAGTTTAGTACCATCAGCAAGGTCGACATTACCGTCCACTCAGGCTCCGCTCCTTCCAGCACGACCACCTCGGGAGTCGATGGCTCGACCCAACATCCCACATCGCCGCAAAACCAGATTGCTCCACCGAGACCTGCTAAGATTCTCCCTGTTGATGAAAACCCAATGGCCTCAGCAACAAGCGGGCCCATGAACATGGTACCTTTTGGCGGTGCTCGGCCGTCAGCGACTAACAGCATCGGTAGTTCGGGACACCCAGGACCTTCAAGCCAGACCATGGCCGCGCATACGCAGATCGAGACCCCTTCTGCTCCGGTTGAGAACCAGCAACCTGCGCAAGAGACTACCGGGCCGGTCCACCGACCATCATATCCGACCTCGCTCCATCAAAGCGGTAGTAACATGTCAAAGATTTCGTCCATCTCCGGCTGTACGATTTCTACAACAGTGCCATCGCCCATTACTCTGCCTGCGAGCCCTCAGCCCACACCTTCGTCATCTCAGCATCGGCCCTCGCTGACAGGGACTCCTTCCGGCTCGAACCAGTCGCGACCAAGTTCTTCCCCGCATGGCACGACGCGGCCGCAGAGCGTTCACAGCACACACAGCACCCACAGTATCCATGGTCAGAGCACACCTGCCGGGTCGTCGAATCCGCATCGTCCCTCGGTGTCGGGGGCCTCTTTTGGCTCTGGCTTCAACCTGTGGGGCCGTCGACCTACGCCGCCTCCAGGCCACTCCGGCGCAATATCCGTGCCACAAAAACCTCCGAGTCCCGTTATGCATCGTCCGTCTTCTGTTTCGAGCGGCACAGGGATGCCCGGCTCTCAAGGACCCGGACCTGCCATGCAACCGCATATGCAGCGTCCACAGTCCATCTCCGGACCTTCGGGTGCCATGCCACAGGGTGCGGAATCCTGTCAGCAGCAGCATCCATTGGCGCAGCCGAACTCCGGACAGCGACCTCCTTCGCAAGCGTCGACGGCCACTCAAGGCAGTATGCATTCGTCCTCGGGCATCAATCCTGTGCCGCAGCACCATCACATGCCAAGGCCGTCGTCACAAGCGTCGGTACAAAGCCATGCATATTCGTTGCAAGGCAGTGTCGGCTCAACCACACCAGGACAGGCTCCCTTCCAACGACCTCAATCGACGTATGCTCCGTTTCCTGGAGCTCAGCAGCAACAACCCCAGCACCCTGGCGTTCCAAGCCCGTTCGCCCCGAGCCTGCCTCAGCAGCAGACCACCCAGGCCCCTCATGGTCCGGTACCGCAAGTATCGCAAGTAGCAGGTCAAATGCAGCATCTGCCGCTCAAACCGCCACCCCCGGGAGCGATCTTAGTCGATCCTAACAAGCCTCTGCCACCTGGTTACGTACTAGTTGGCGGACAACAGCCGCAACCGCCGGGAGCCATTCTAGTGGACCCTAACAAGCCGCCGCCTCCAGGATATGTGCTCGTCGGCGGACCCCAGCCGCCGCCCGGTATACGACCACCTGTTGTTCCGCTGGGGATATCTGCGCAAGGTGGGCCGGCTCCTGCCGTCTCAATGCCAGCAGGCCAGAATGTTGGACCTTGGGGATCACCCGGAACACCAATGCCTGCAACCACAATTTCCCCTCAGATGGCTCCGGGACACGTATTGCAACATGGGCAGCCCCAGACAATGCAGACCCAAGGCCCATCCCAAGGTGCTTTGCCTCTCGGTATGCAAGGGCAGATAATGTCACATCACCATCAACAGGGCATGCCTGTTCAGGGACAGCCCCAAGGGCAGATGTTACCGCCTGGTCAACCCCAAGGGGCGCCACATTCTGGATATGGCCTAAATGCAATACAGCCACCAAACATGCAGCATCAGCAGCCGAAGCCGCCAGCACAGCCATACTCTGGCCAGGCCGGGCAGCCCAATCCACCGTCTTTGCATCCGCAAGGACAGTTCATGCAGCAGGGCGGTACTCAGCAACCCGCGAACATGAATGTGCAAGGACAGCAGCCCGCACAGGATATTCCTCAGGGACCTCTGACCCATCCGCATCAACTACCTGGCGCTCAGATGCAGCACCAGGCACATCAGCCAACACAACCGCAACCTGGGAAGCCACACTTGCCGCAACTGCCGCATATGATCTCTATGCCTTCCCTGGGACAACAACTGCCGATACAGCAACACGGTCAACAACAGCAACACGGTCAACAGCAGCAACACGGTCAACAGCAGCAACACGGTCTACAGCAGCAACATAGTCAGCAACAGCAACCTGGACTGCAGCATCCTGGCCAACAATATACAGGGCAGCATCAGCATCAGGGTCAACAGCAACATCCCGCGCAAGTAGGACATGCACCCTCGGTTCAACAACAGCAGCAGTCGGCAACCCCTGTCAAAATCCACCCCGTCGCTCCTCACACGCAGCAACCTGGCCACCCCGCCGCGGGATCCGGGCAAAATGGGTCTACCGGCCAACCGCCACAGCAGGGGCAAACCCCGGTGCAGGGTATGGGACAGCATCAAATGCGGCCTCCTCCGCCTCAACCTCAGCCAATGCAAGGGCAGTCGAACAACACAGGGCAACCCCAGATGAACCCACCGCAACAGCACCAATCAATATTGCAACAGCAAGGACACCATCACGCTCAGCAACAGCGACCACCAGTTCCAAATCAAGCCCCTCCGGGCCCACAGACAACCGTCAACGCGCAGCAGAACAGCCAGGTCATCTACCAGAACCAACAACAAATCAATCTCTCGGCACCTCTGACTGTGCAGACGAATGCTCAAGTAGTCCAGCATCAGCAACAGCAAGATATCCAAACACCGACCACCACCTCCGCCGAGACACCGACAGGCGGTAAGAACGGCTGGCTCAACAAGACATCCAACTTTTTCAAGAAGGACGCGGTCAAGAAGATAGGTTTTGCGGTTGGCGGTGCTGTCGTCGCCGAGTCCCTCGGTGTGAGCGGTGCTGCGGGTGCCAATATAGGGAGCAGGATCTTTGACACCACGCGGCCTAGTACGACTCAGCCGCAGGGGCAGAAGCCGCCACCGCCACAGCAGGGGCAGCAGAAACCTCCCGTACAGCAACAGCAGCAACAGCAACAGCGGCCGCATCTCAACCATGTGCAAACCGCACCGGCGCAAATGCAGGGTCCGGGACCACAACCGCAGGGTCAAGTGCAAATGCAAGGCCAGGTGCAGGTCCAGGGTCAGGTCCAGATTGGTTTGGGGCAAGGCCAACCTCAACCCCGGCCACAGGCCCCTCCAGGCCAGCAGCTGCGTCCCCAACAACAGCAACAACAGCAGATGCCTCCTGGACAGCAACAACAGCGCCCACCGGGACAACTGGCCCAGCGGCCGGCCGGCGGTCCCGGACGCCCTCCTCCCCCTCAGTCCCAACAGGCACAGCAAGTCGACCTTGGCATCCAAATTTTGAGCGCGGCACTCAGCGGGCCGCAGGGTCCGCCAGGACGACCGCCGCCGCCGCAGGGGTTCAACACTGGACCGCCTCCACAGCGCCTGCAGCAACAGCAGCAAGGCCCCGACAACACGACCGTCAACATCTCGGTCGGGGAAACGGCACCGGGGTACGGCTACGCGCCGGCGCCTCATGCGGACTACTACTCGGACGTCAATGTGAACGTCAACGTGGACGCTGATGCTCACGCTGCCGGCGGCGGTTATGCCCAGGGGCAGGGCTCTGCGGGTGGTGACACTGTGGTCGTCAATAACGCGACGTATGTCGAGAACAACTATGTACAGGGAGATACGAACTATGTGCAGGAGACGAACTATTCCCAGGATACCACCTATAAACAGGAGACTACCTACAGCCAGGACGCTACCTATAACCAAGATACCACTTACAACCAGGACACGACCTACAATCAAGATACTACCTACGACCAGGACACGACCTACAACCAGGACACGAATTACAACCAGGACACGACGTACGATCAAGACACGACTTTCAATCAAGACACAAGTTATGCTGAGAACACCACCTACGACCAGGACACAACCTATGTTGAGGAGACCGCTTACGTCCAAGAGGAAGCTTATGTCGAGACGGAGGTCAACTACGACGGGTCTGGGTGGGGGGACTATGAGGAGTAGTAATGAACATTCGAGGATTTGGGCATGAGAGCGAGCATATACACTAATGAGGAGTTGTTATAATTGCCTATTTCTCGGTTCTGATTATGTTGGGTGATTGGGTTAGCGTTTGCGAGCATGATGGACACCAGATATGTCGTTCAAGTTCGATACCATTATGAGCGTTTATGCAAGCATATCTTACGAATTGAGCAACGTATGGCAGTCATGTTTGCTGCATTGGCCAATACAGTTTGTTCAGCTTATTTCATTTCTTTTGGCCAGCTAGACCACCGACGAATTGACCGAGTCACAGACGATTTAGTTCATTCCACCAAGGCATAACCAATCTAGTACTGCAAGTTAGGATGGGCATCCCTCGCATTCCTATCCAGCACGTTAGCACAAAGTAACTCTCTCCCCCAGCATCTCCCCTCCTTTCGCGTGGATCAGGCCAAAACAACTTACGGGTCATACCGGTCCATATCCCCGTACTGCTCGTCGTACAGCTTCTCGGCGTTCTTCTTGGCATGGTGCTTGGCCCTCTCGCGGTCGACAAAGTCCATGCCCTTTGTCTCGGCCAGCTTGTCGACCTCTGCGCCCGCGATGGCCGCGATCATCTCCTTGGCGAAGCCGTGGTTGACGGCCTCGCCTTTTTCGCGCTGCTGGTTCTCGAACAGGTGCATCGCCTCGAAGGCGGCGGCGCCGCCGAGGAGCTCGTGCGAGAGTTTTCCATCGCGTTCCGGGTTGCCGTTGTACACTTCGTCGCGAGCTTCGCGGCCGTCGTCTTGGGATGGGGGAGGCGGAGTTAGTTGGGGAAAAACAGTTGGGAAGGATGGGAGGAGCGGAGAGATGGATTGTGGGGGGTATGACGTACCGAATCCGAACATGTTGATGGTTGGGTTGGAGGTGGTGGTAGAAGTAAAGGGAGTACTTGAACGGTGCTGGTGGTCAGGTTTGTATCTTGGAAGTTTTATGATGGTAGTTTACGAGACCAGAAGTGAGGAGTATAGCGGATGTGAGGCCATTTATACCAGAGCTTGACAAGCTCTGACGCGACGGCTCTCCTTAATCCATGCTCCTCTCCGTGGATCCTGACCATCCACCTCGTCAAGTCATGCCATGTTGACTCCACATCAACCTCTTTGGCCTCTTACGACCCTGGCAGTGTGCTCCCGGCCTAGCTAGTCGACCAGTTGTTGGAGCTATTGCAAAGCTGCATGATGCGCATGAAATAGCACCCGATCCACACCCCACTTACAGCCCCGGTAGCTCCCCAGCTGTCTCGGTGGTAAGGGGTCAGAAAGCTTGTTTCCTGCGGGTGCAACCCGGGATCCGTCTCGTAACCGTCGATCGATTTCATCATAAGATCCTCTAGATTGATTGACATACAATCCTTTCATGATGCTATTGGTGTATACGCACGTGACGGAGTCTATGAAAGACCAGGCCGGACGAGCCTGTTATGATAGATCCTTCGTGGCCAGCACAGTCGAAGCTAAACCACTCCCTGCGCTCTACCCCTCCCCCTCCTTGCGAGCTTTCCATCGACAGTAATCCTGGTCGAGCTGATAGGCACAGGGTCCAGTCTCGTCATCGAATCATCTTGACCCACAAACACTTGAAACGCAGCTTGCGCGTCCAACTTAGAGGATTGACGCCGGAAGATTCAGGACGGAGGCACGGCGAGGTAAGACACAAGTTACAAACGAGACAGCACAGTGCTCGAATGTCTAACGACGCTAAGTGTCGGCTTCTGCGGGATTTGCAAATCCTAGCCCAGCCATTGCCTTTCAATGCCCTCCGGGCTTCAGTAAGCGGTGGTCCAGCTTCGGCGATGAGGTGAACTCAGCTCACCAACCCCAGCGGAGTCTCTGGGCTGCTTCTGCGAGCGCCGATCTCGCTTTTCAGGCACCAGTCTACATGCCCTTAGATGTAACTGATGACCCAACTGGCCTCGTAGAATAAACCTTATGCGAGCACGAGCGATATGGCTTCTCAGATGGAAAGACGTTGGAATCTAGATGCCAAGATCTTCACCCATGATGTCGTGCTGCTTCTTGGCGCCAAGGTGAGATCTCTGCCTTGGCAAAGCTTGTTTCTGTTCCGGGGAAATCTTCAATCTTGGACTTCTGCTGCCACTGCCAGGGGGCCTTCAGCCTCGTGCCCCACCTTGGCTCCAGCCACTGCTTAGCGGGGGAGAATGTGGCTTGACCTTTCAGCCTTGCCCAAAAATTTGGACATCTTTTAAAACGAAGTAACACATGCTTCATACCCGCCTGGTTACTCCAACTCTGGAGAGCGCGCTATCAACAAGATAACATGGCAGCCGACACGATAAAAAGGGTGTCGCCCTTCCTAGATTCTGGTCCTCACACGACCCCGGGCACCCTCGCTATTGTAGCGCTGTCCCGCGACAATCTCATCCCCGTGTACCTCCAAGACTCCAAAGGCGCCCACGACGGCTACGCAGAAGGGGTGGTCGTCAACACCCGCTACGGCTCCTTTCCGCACTCGACACTACTCAACGTCCCCTGGGGTTCCCAGATTCGCGCATCCAACGTCGACACCGGCTCGAGAGGTCGTAAACGGAAGAGGCCCGAGGGCGATGCTGGAGATGCAGCGGGGGAAGTCAACAGGGAAGATGCGGCAGCCAACGCTGTCAAACAGGCTGCCACGGCCTCGAGCGGCTTTGTTCACATCCTGCCCCCGACGCCGGAGCTCTGGACGGCGAGTTTACCGCATCGGACGCAGGTCGTCTACACACCCGACTACAGCTACGTCCTACATCGCATCCGGGCGCGACCGGGTACGAGGATCATTGAAGCTGGATCGGGCAGTGGAAGCTTTACGCATGCCTCAGCCCGAGCAGTCTACAACGGATATCCGAGAGACGGCAGTGAGCGGAAAGGGAAGGTCTTCAGCTTCGAGTACCACGAGACACGGTTCGAGAAGATGAAGAACGAGATCTTGGGTCATGGACTGGACGGGTTGGTACAGCTGACGCATCGGGATGTCTATAAGGATGGCTTCCTGGTCGATGGTGAGAGTCCGGAGGCCGAGTCCATATTCTTGGATTTGCCTGCGCCGTGGCAGGCGTTACCGCACCTATCAAGAAGCAGGCCGCAGACTGCTGAATTTGCTGCAGACGGAGAGAAGCCGTGGGTCTCGCCGTTGAACCCGAAGAAGAGCGCTTACATCTGCACGTTCTCGCCTTGCATTGAGCAAGTCACCAAGACGGTCTCGGCCATGCGACGCCTCGGCTGGGTGAACATCGAGATGGTGGAGATTGCGAACAGGAGGCTACAGGTCTTCCGCGACAGGGTCGGCCTGCACATTCCTACCGAGAGAGGTGCAAACCTGACGCCAGCCAACGTGGGGGAAGCTGTGGCGAGACTGGCCGAGATCGAGGAGCGGTTCAAGGAGCACAGCAAGGCGTCACGGTCGGGCGGGAACTCGTCGACGCCGACTGCAGCAATGGACGTCGACACCAACGGTGACGTGATGGCCGACGCCAACGGCGCACCCTACAAGATTTGGAAGGAAGGAAGGCTTATCACCAAAGGCGAGCCTGAGGTCAAGACGCACACGTCGTACCTCGTCTTTGCGGTCTTGCCTCGGGAGTGGTCGGCGGAGGAGGAGGAGGCTGCATTCAAGAGGTGGCCCTGCGGAGGAGAGGAGAAGGTTATAGGGAGCCTGAATAAACAGGCGCGGCGGGAGGAGAAGATAAGGATACATGGTGGGAAGAACAAGGACACCAAGAAGAAGGTGGAGAAGGATGTAGAGGCCGAGAGCAAGGAGGCCGCGGCGGAGGCATAGGAGCCTACCTTCGCATTTCGAGCGACCTAGAATAATATTCTGGCATAAGTTCTTGACGCCATAGAATTGCTTCGCCATACACAAATCTTGACGGTTTCCTCACCTCGGTCGTCGTGACATCGTCAATGGTTCAAAGTCCATTTGCTAGCTTCGTTCGGTACGTGGCACAGTTGTAGCTTTCGGAAGGCTGACAGCTGTTGTCACTTGCCGTCTTGGGAGTGTCTGGAACGCTGCCTCAACTTTTAGGCGTAAACCATCCCACTAACCGCTAAGCTAAGCGGCCGTCACACTGAGCATAGCAACGTGAAGCAGACATCCCGATGCCCTAGCTATCTGCGCCATCCACCGCTTGCACGAAAAAACAAACTATCTCGTTCCAGACACTGTACCCAAGGAGTGGAATCCATTTGGTCAGGCTTCTTTCCACGGCCCCTTTGCGGGCCCTAGTCCTCCGACGATGAGTTCCCGTAGGTTGCCCCTGTCTTGGCCAGCGCCCGCTTCTCTCAGGGGCACTTGCTGCTGCTCGATAGCCAGCTCGACAGCGTCGGATGCAAGCTAACTTACGTGTCGCGCCATCTGTATAGTGAAGCAATTCATCCGCAACGTGCGCGCTGCGAAGACCATTGCCGACGAGCGAGCCGTTATCCAAAAGGAGAGCGCAGCTATCCGTGCGAGCTTCAAGGAAGAGAGTCGAGACCACCAGATCAGGCGGAACAACGTCGCCAAGCTCCTCTACCTATTTACGCTCGGCGAACGAACGCATTTCGGCCAGATAGAATGTGTGAAGCTGCTGGCCTCGCCCCGGTATGCCGACAAGCGGTTAGGCCACCTGGCCACGAGCTTACTCCTCGATGAGAACCAGGAGGTTCTGACACTCGTTACCAACTCTCTTAAGAAGTACGTGCCCTCCGCTGGGTATATAGGCTTAGAATCGAGTACTGACAAGAGCTATCAGTGACCTCTCCCACTCGAACCAGTACATCGTAGGGTTGGCACTCTGCACCCTTGGAAACATCGCCTCGGTGGAGATGTCTAGGGACCTGTTCACCGAAATCGAGACGTTAATATCAACCGCAAACCCCTATATTCGCCGGAAGGCTGCTCTGTGTGCGATGCGCATCTGCCGAAAGGTCCCAGACCTGCAAGAACATTTCGTTGACAAAGCGACCGCGCTGCTTTCGGACCGTAACCACGGCGTCCTGCTTTGCGGCTTGACGCTTGTTACCAGTCTCTGCGAGGCGGACGACGAGGCAGAAGGCGGGGAGGAGGGCATCATCGAGAAATTCAAGCCGCTGGTGCCGGGTCTCGTTAGGACGTTGAAGGGTCTGGCATCGTCCGGATATGCTCCTGAACACGACGTGACGGGTATCACAGATCCGTTCGTGCAAGTAAAGATCCTCCGGCTGCTTCGTGTCCTCGCACGAGGCGACGCACAAGTCACGGAGCAGATCAACGATATCCTGGCTCAGGTCGCGACCAACACCGATTCCTCGAAGAACGTCGGCAACTCGATTCTCTACGAGGCGGTGCGTACAATCCTTGACATTGAAGCCGACTCCGGTCTACGGGTCCTCGGCGTCAATATCCTGGGCAAGTTCCTGACCAACCGCGACAACAACATCCGGTACGTTGCGCTGAACACACTGGTGAAGGTGGTCGCGATAGACACGCCAGCAGTCCAGCGGCACCGCAACACCATCCTGGAGTGTTTGAGGGACCCGGATATCAGCATCAGGAGGAGAGCGCTGGATCTCAGTTTCACATTGATAAACGAGGGTAACGTCCGTGTCCTGATCCGAGAGCTTCTGGCTTTCCTGGAAGTTGCCGACAACGAGTTCAAGACCACCATGACGACGCAGATTGGCATTGCGGCCGACAAGTTCGCGCCCAACAAGCGCTGGCATATCGACACCATGCTACGTGTCCTCACCCTGGCCGGGAATTACGTCAGGGAACCGATCATGTCCTCGTTCATCCGCCTAATCGCTACCACTCCCGAGCTACAGCAATATGCAGTCCAGAAGCTGTACACAAACCTTAAGAAGGATATCACCCAGGAGAGCTTAACCCAAGCCGGAGCGTGGTGCATCGGAGAATACGGCGATATGCTCCTCAAGGGTGGTCAGTACGAAGAGGAGGAGCTGGTACAGGTGGTGAAGGAGCACGAGATCATCGACCTCTTCACGACCATCCTCAACAGCAGCTATGCCACCCAGGTGTCGACGGAGTACATTGTTACAGCCCTCACGAAGCTCACGACCAGGCTGTCCGAACCGGCGCAGATAGAAAGAATCCGGCGCCTCCTCCAACAGAACGCCACCAGCCTGGACGTCGAGGTGCAGCAGCGCGCGGTGGAGTACGGAAACCTGTTCGCGTACGATGAGATACGGCGCGGCGTGCTGGAGAAGATGCCGCCTCCTCAGATCAAGGAGGAGTCTCGGATTGTGGCGGACGGGGCCAAGAAACACGCCAAAACCGCAAAGGGAGGCAAGACCAAGGTGTCGAAGCCGAAGGAAGAGGATCTGTTATTCGACCTCATGGGAGACAGCAGTCCAGCTCCCGTAGCTCCGGTCAATGGACACGCGAACACGGATCTGCTGGCAGATATCCTCGGTGGAGCAACCTCGTCGCCGGCACCAACCGCAGCCTCGCCACCGCCGGGGTCGTCCAACGTCGCGTCCATCATGGACCTCTTCTCCGGCTCCACGTCGACTCCCTCGCCTGCTCCTCCTCCGACCTCAAACAGCGACCTCTTCTCCCCGGTCTCTTCTCCCCCGCCCCAGGCGGCGGCTGCGCCGCCAGCTGCATCGGCCGCCGGCTACCCGTGCTACAACAACAACGGCCTGAACGTGACGATCCAAACGCAGCGGAACGCCGAAGGCACGATCCAGGCGACGGCCCGGTTCAGGAACACGTCCGGAGGTGCGCTGTCCAGCGTCGGCCTGCAGGCCGCGGTGCCCAAGTCGCAGAAGCTGCAGCTGGTGGCCATCACGAACAGCGAGCTCGCGCCCGGGGCGGAGGCTACGCAGGCGATGAGGGTTTCTGGGTGCAAAGGGGTGAGTCCTCTTCCTCTCGGTCGTGCATCTTACAAAATATCGAATGTGTTTATGCTAACAAATGCCCGCAGCCGTTGCGTCTGCGGTTGAGGATAGGCTATGCGCACCCTGCGGCTGGACAGGTGATGGACCAGGTGAACTGGGTGGAGCCGTCTTGAGGAGATAAGACCTTCAAGGCTGGAGAGATTGGAAGGGGTGGTGGGTTGATATCCGGTTTCTGACAATAAAAGCGTGCATCAGGTGAGGAAGCCTGGCTGTCGACGAGATGATTACATATTGAGTAGCGAACGAGAAATTCGGCGCATTTCCATGGCGTCTTTGGATGGATACTATGTTACTGTTGCCATCGCTAGATACCACCGCCCAGTATCCCACGTGTGGCTGCCAAGGACACCGCATCGATGTATTTTGCCCGCAAGCTTTCGACAGCTTTGCAATCCCTCTAGTCTAGAAGCGCGCTTGTTTCAGTCTTTCCTCCCTTCTGCGAAGGATAAACCTACTCCAGTGAGGTTTGGCTGGCGTTGAGCAATCCATACCTCGCCTCTCTCGAGTGCAGTATCAGAAACACTTGCCCCTTGCCTTGCATGGAGTAAGCACACAGACTGCCACCGCGGTAAATATTGGTTGACTGTTTCGATGTTTCAGACCTGGGGGGCGCAGTTCTCTGGGGGCCGTTTCAGCCTTGCCTCTCCTCTCGTACTTTATCCGGGCAACCCCCAACCACAACCTCGTTAACCTTATCTCGCGCACGCAGGGCTGAA
>Ga0209127_100254_pt1 | contig 18769 bp, 13 predicted proteins | sample LakSupMetagenome_FD_187469 | JGI IMG/M metagenome (GOLD analysis project Ga0209127, IMG submission 187469) | Freshwater microbial communities from Lake Superior, Canada - Sta WM archaea (SPAdes) (version 2) | ecosystem: Environmental > Aquatic > Freshwater > Lake | place: Lake Superior, Canada...
TGGTGGAGATGCACCTTAAAAATCCCGTCCGTTGACAGATGCTCGGCTCTCGGCTCGCTCCCAAAGCCTTAGTAAGCAGGTGATGAAAGCCCTCCCAGACAATGTGATTGGCAACATACCAAGTACTTCGTGCATGACCTCCCATCTGTCATCCTCCCATAAACTAGTGTATGGAAACTGGATTCATCTTCTCGTAGGAAACACTACGTGCAAGTGGAATGCCCAAGATGCCGACTGCCGATGACCCCAGGCTGGGACGCTAAACCTGTACCCCAGTTCTCCCCAGGTTTGGCTTCTTTGGATGATCTCCAATTTTCCTCCAATCATCGTGCCTGATCTGACCGTCTTCTCCTCTTTAGACCGTCGTGATGGTATCGCAGTCTCACTATAAATGCTTTGGGTGACCGTTGACACGATGAGCTGCCGTGCCAGCCACTCCTTCGGTGTTGTCTGGCTGGCACTGTCCTTGCAGCGGCTGGGAGGTTACGCAATTTGAGCAACATGAGGTTTCATCTCTTCCTCGCTGCATCTGTCCTGCCGCTCCTCGAGACTGCCGTTGCAGTCGGCGCACCGCAGGTCAAGACCCTCAACGGCACATATCAGGGACGCTACCTCCCGGGTTGGGATCAGGATGCCTTCTTGGGCATCCCCTACGCCCAGCCGCCGACAGGACCCTTGCGCTGGAAATGGCCGCAGAGCATCAACACGTCCTTTGACGGCGTCCGGGATGCGTCTGCCTACGGCTACAGCTGCATGCAGTACACGGGCAACTTCAACATGTCGGAGGACTGCTTGAATCTGAACGTCATCCGCCCTTCCGGAGAGCACAAGGAGAAGCTCCCCGTCCTCGTCTGGATCTTCGGCGGCGGCCTGTACACCGGCTCCATTGCCGACCCGCAGTACAACCTCTCCGGCATCGTCAGGGTCAGCCAGGACATGGGACAGCCCGTCATCGCCGTCGACATGAACTACCGCCTCAACATGTACGGCTTCCTCCAGACCCCTCAGATTCTGGCCGAGGGTTCCAGCAACGCCGGTCTGCTTGACCAGCGTCTCGCTCTGCGCTGGGTACAGGAGAACATCGAAGCCTTTGGCGGAGACCCGTCGCGTGTGATCTTATGGGGCGAGAGCGCCGGCGCGCAGAGTATCGCCTACCACCTCTTCAGCTACGGAGGCCGCGACGATGGCCTCTTCCACGGCGCCATCATGGAGAGCGGAGGGCCGACAGGGACGCAGGTCCAGACGCTGCCTTACTACACGGTACCCGTCGCAAACCTCAGCTCGGCCGTCGGCTGTTCCGCCGCCAGGGACCAGCTGGCCTGCCTCCGCAGCGTGCCTCAAGACAAGCTCTACGCCGCTCATCCCAGCCAAGTCTGGAATCCGCTCATCGACGGCGACTTCCTAACCGCCTATCCGAGCCAACTAATGCGGGAAGGCCGGTTCATCAAGATTCCGCTGCTGACGGGCGCCAACACGGACGAGGGCAGCAGCTTCAGCATCTCCGGGATCAACACCGACCAGGACCTCTTCAACGGCCTGCTCGCATGGCGGTCCTACTCCCTGACGCCGCCCACCATCCGCAGGCTGATGGAGCTGTACCCCAACGACCCCTGCAGCGAGCCCCCCTTCGACATCGGCAACTGCTCCGTCTTCCCGTCCAAGGGCCTGGAGTGGCGCCGCTCGGCGGCCATCGGCGGCGACATGGTGATGATCTCGGGCCGCCGCAGGATGTGCGAGCTCTACACCGCCGCCGGGCAGCCCGTGTACAGCTACCGCTTCGACACCCGCCTCTGGAACAAGGTCGGCCTCGAGGGCGTACAGCACTTCGACAACGTCGCCTACAGCTTCCAGAACATCAGCGGCCTGCTGGGACCAAGCCCCAAGTACGACGCCCAGCGGCGGTTGTCGCGGGCTGTAGGCGTGTCCTACATCAATTTCGTCAACAGTCTTGATCCGAACGGGAACGCCAGCAAGTGCCGGAGCCCGAATGGGGGACTGAACGCGACTGCTATGCCGTACTGGCCCAAGTATGACCTTGCTAAGCCGCAGAACTTGGTGTTCAACGCGACGTCGGGCCCGTTCCTTGAGAATGACACGTTCAGGAAGGAGGGCATTGCGTTCTTGAATACGTTCGAGGTCGTAAGGGAGATGTTGGCTTAAGATATTGCATGCCTCGTCCTCTAGTGATTGCATTGGATAACCCGCAGTACCTGTCTGCTCTGTTACTCTATCATGCGGCATATCTACTGGATGATTGTGGACCCCTTCCCTGTCTATGGGCTGGTCGTCACTCGGGGAGGAGGTCTCCTTCTCCGAGGTCGGTACATCATTGGCGTATGCTAGGGTTACATCCCACAGATAGGGCACACCATTCATGGGCACCCAATATCGCAGCGTAGTTCACGTCATCGATAACGCTCTAGACCCAGAGCCCGGAGGTTAGATCGAAGCATAATAGTTACATGTCCTGGAAGGCTCGGTTATATGTTGGCTGCATTTGGTCAGCAAAGGAAATGATCCCCTCTTGATGGCCCACACTCTCCCCGCGACCCTGAGACACGTGAGGACTTGAACTGCAGGTGCTTTTGTGAGTTTTTATGACCACTGATAAGATCCGTCGGAGCAGAGCAACCGAGTCAATCACAGGGAACTAGCAGCTCATTTTCGACGGTCATGATTCCTCATTACGTGGGCAACGCGTCTCGGGAATTTCCCATGCTGGTAACCGGTGCCGGTTTCTTTCAGTTCGACATCCTTACCTAGACTTTGGCATCCGTTCAGGGGCAAGTCTTGGCGACGCTTGCTTATCCGAATTCCCCAGGTCTCACTCTCAATCACCGCTGATGAGCCGCAAATCGACATCGAGACAAGGTTGCTTGGATCGGGGGCGCTATCCAAGAAAGGGAGGTCCAGAGTGACAAGCATGGCGCCAAGCCGTACGCCATGGCCCGGCAGATTGCTTCCCCTGCATGGATTTGATAGGCCGCAATGGCAGCTTAAGCTCTGTAGGGCAACTCCATCGCGTGGCTTCAACGGCCAGGAACACAGGACCGCGATCTTCCACATCCACATCGCCATGTGCCCGCTCAAACTAATAAGCGACTTCAGAAGATGAGGGTTGTTACGATGCGCGATGTCACCCCTGGACTTCTGAACCTCTGACAGATTCAACTGCCTCATAGGGCCCTAGACTGCTGGTCTGGGCGCTTCGGAAGCTCGTTGTAACGCAAGCTCCGGATTCATTTGCAACCCCAAATTTAATAAACACTGCGTGGCACGTATCTTGGCGGGCACAGAGGGTTGCTTTCTTCCTCACGGCTGTGGTTGATGCTGGCCGACCTGCCTCCTCAAGCAAGGGCCGATCTGCCTTTCCAACCAAATTCATCCATGTTGATCATTGACCATGGGTGCATTCCCATGGCGCAAGATTGATGCTTCCGCGTGCATGGTGCGCCCCGGCCAATGGAGATGCTCAATTGGACGCGCGACAGCGCATTTGGGTCTTGGAGCTGTGTGTCCTCTGGATAAATTCCACCCGCTGTGCTGGGTGCTTTTGCCAACAATATGTAGGTAGCACCGGGGGCGTCGCGACCACGTACTATATGATGCCGTGCTCCCCGCCGCTCGTCAAGGTGGTGCCTCCACGGACGACCTTGACTGATCTCTACAGAGTCTAGTCGGCCCTCTAGTCTTGCGCGGTTGTCCTCAACCATCCTCTCTTTTGCCCTTGGTCTTTTCTTCAACCGTCCTTCCTTAGTTTCGTGTCTACTCTCCAAGCTCGCCTTGAGCTTGACACCATGGTTCGCGTCGGCCTCGCTGCGGTGCTATATGCCGCTGCCACTGCTGTCCAGGCGGCCAAGTTGAAAGCCCCGGCTGTAGTCCCCGGTGCCTACATCGTCGAGTACGAAGATGGCCACGTGAGCACCCTCCACAGTCCCGATACACCTCGATGTGCGAAGCTGACGACGCGATACGTAGGACGGAGGTGCCGCCATAAACTCCGTCGCTGGAGATGCCTCGAAGCGGATGGATCTTAACTACAAGCTCTTCAAGGGAGTATCCATCCAGTTCAAGGACACGGACAAGGCCGAGGACAAAGCAGCACAGCTCGCTGACAGAGGGGATATCAAGAATGTGTGGCCGGTGAAGCTGTACAGCGTCCCGACGCACACGGTGCACTCCGTTGGCGACGCTGCTGTTGAGGGACTCAACAGGCGGCAGGGGCCGGCCGGTCCCAGCAATGATACCTTCACGCCTCATCTCATGACGCAGGTAGACCAACTGAGGGCCAAGGGTATCACGGGCAAGGGCATCAAGATCGCGGTCATTGACACTGGTGTAAGTGGGCATCAGCGCCGTCTCTCCATCTATCGCTCTCTTAGTGCACTTGCTGACAGTTGATCGTCTAGACGGACTACCTGAACCCAGCACTGGGCGGCTGTTTCGGACCCGGGTGCCTGGTCTCGTTCGGAAGCGATCTGGTCGGCGACGGTTTCAATGGTTCCAACGCCCGGAACCCCGACCCGGACCCGATGGACAACTGCAACGGTCATGGCTCCCACGTCGCCGGCATCATTGCCGCCCAGTCGAACAATCCGTACGGCATCATCGGCGCCGCTCAAGGTGTGACTCTCGGGTCGTACCGCGTCTTCGGTTGCGACGGAGACACGCCAAACGATGTCTTGATCTCGGCGTACAACATGGCTTACGAGGCCGGAGCCGACATCATCACGGCCTCCATCGGCGGCCCCAGCGGTTGGTCTGAGGACGAATGGGCCGTCACTGTCCAGCGCATTGTCGAGGCCGGCGTGCCCTGCACGGTCTCTGCCGGCAACGACGGTGCCGAGGGCCAGTTCTACGCGTCGACTGCAGCCAACGGCAAGAGGGTCACTGCCATTGCCTCTGTGGACAACACCGTCTCCCCCGCGCTTCTCACCAATGCTACTTATACTGTCGATGGTGGCGCCAACCAGTCATTCGGCTACACCCCGGGAACTCCTGCCAAATGGGCCGGTGTCACTCTGCCTCTCTGGGCAGTCAGCTTCAACACCACGGATCCTGCGAATGGTTGCGACCCTTATCCGGCCTCGACCCCAGATCTCTCCGGCTACATCGTCCTGGTCCGCCGCGGAACTTGCACCTTCGTCCAAAAGGTCCAAAACGCCGTGAACAAAGGCGCCAAGTACGTCATCGTCTACAACAATGCGGCCGGAAGCAGCGCAATCGAGGCCTCTACCGTTCCCGGCTTGCAGGCCATCGCCATGGTCACAGCCGACACAGGAGCCGAGTGGATCAGCAGGCTTGCCGCCGGTTCGACGGTCACTGTCAGCATGACCGACCCTGAGACCTCGCCGAAGTTCCTCGTCAACTTCGCCAACACCCTCACGCCCGGATTTTTGAGCACCTACACCAGCTGGGGTCCCACCTACGAGGTCGACGTCAAGCCGCAGCTCGCCTCGCCCGGTGGCATGATCTTGTCAACCTACCCGCGTGCGCTGGGCAGCTATGCCGTGCTCTCGGGGACATCGATGGCCTGTCCCCTGAGCGCAGCCATCTACGCCCTCATTATGGAAGTTCGCGGCACCAAGGACCCCGCCACGATCGAGAACCTTCTGTCGGCAACCTCCAACCCCAACCTCTTTAATGACGGCCGTGCCACAACCCCCTATCTCGCACCCGTGTCGCAGCAAGGGTCCGGACTGATCCAGGCATACGACGCCGCCTACGCCACAACGCTGCTCACTGTCTCCAGCCTCTCGTTCAATGACACCGACCACTTCGACGGCGTCAAGAACTTCAGCATCTCCAACACCGGCTCCGCCGCCGTAACCTACACCCTCTCCAACGTCGGCGCCCTGGCAGGCTACACCTTCGCCGACGACGCCACCATCACCCCGGACACCTTCCCCAACGAGCTCGTCCCGTCCTTCGCATCCCTCTCCTTCTCCCCCAGCAGCTTCACCATCCCCGCCGGCCAGCGCAAGATAATCACCGTGACCGCCACCCCTCCCGCCGGGCTGGACGCCAAGCGCCTCCCCGTCTACTCGGGCTACATCGCCATCAACGGGTCCGACAGCTCCTCGCTCTCCCTCCCCTACCTCGGCGTCTACGGAAGCATGCATAGTACCACCGTGCTCAACGCCCCGGCGACCTTCCTCTCCTCCAGCCTCGACCCCAACGACACCGCCGTCGCCGCCAACCGGACCTTCGTCCTCCCTCCCCCTGGCCACGTCAACGACACCATGTACGTGAACAAGACCGACCTGCCCAAGGCCGTCGTCGAGCTGGCCATGGGCAGCGCACTGGTCCGGGTCGACGTCGTCCCGGTGTCGACCTGCAGGCCCGTCAACACTACGTCCGTCGTCCTCGGCACCACGACCATCGGGCAGATTGCGAACTCGCCCTTCGTCTACCAGCCGCGCGGCCAGCTCACGGCCAGGTGGGACGGGAAGCTGGCCGACGGGAGCTACGCGCCGTCCGGGGTGTACAGGTTTGCCGTCAAGGCGCTGAGGATCTTTGGGGATCCGAAGGTGGCGACCGAGTATGACTCTACCGAGTCGGTTAGCTTTAGGATTCGGTATCAGAAGCTGCGGTAATGGAAACTGGGGACGGTAGTAATCAGGATACATATGTGAGCATATAGCTTGGGAGATGAGTGGTACGGTACATGCAGGCGGTAATGCTCGAAATAACCAAAAGCGAGAGGATACTTCTGAGAGCAAGTTATACATACCACACTGGCCGAGTGCTCTACCTATGTGCGTAGGTCTTTATTTTGTACACTGACCACAATTTGGCTGGTTCTCGTTTGCCATTGCGGCACTGCGCTTATTCCTCCGCCAACTGGATGCAGCAACTGGCAAGGCATCAAAATCATGTGTGGGTATACGTACGGGCAGAGCTCTATGGAATCACCTCAAAGAAGATACGCCTGAGAAAAGGCAAACCAGACGACCATAACATCGTAGACACGAGCAATCCGTACGCCAAGAGAGAAAGAGACCAATAGCAAAGCTGGCAACCGTATCAACAGGCACAACTACCTCACCCACTCAAGCACGTGGCCTGACAGGGGGTTTCGCAGGCACTGATACGCCACGACATCAACACCTAGCCAGCGTCGCTCACGCCGCCTTGCCCCTCCGCTCCCTGAGACGTCGGCGCATCGATCCTATCCGACGTCGCTGAGTGACAGTCCTCGCGTAATCGATGATCTGCGGCGACATGACGACCACGATGGTCCCCACCATCAGCGGGATCGCGATCTTCCAACTGCGCACACCAGATTGTTAGCAAAAGTTCCAGTTAGAGGTGCAAACGCGATGTCCAGCAAACCTACAACAGAGTGATACCCTGATCCAGTTCGGGGAACGGCTGGAAATTCTGGCCGAAGTAGCCCGTCAAGAAGGTCATGGGCAGGAAGACGATGGTCACGTTGGTCAGCAGCTGGAGGACCTCGTTCTGGCGGGCGGCGATGGTGTTGAAGATCAGGTCGATCATGTTGTCGGCCGCCTTGGCGATCTGCAGCAGGTTCTCGTTGATCAGGACACAGTGGTCGAGCGCGTCGCCCAGGTAGACGTAGGTGAGGGGTGAGATGATGACGCCCTTGGAGGGGTCGCGGAGGTCGTCCTTGCCGGGGGAGTACTCCCTGGTCTGGTGGGTGGACGGGCCCGCCGAGCCAGAACCCGAGCCCGAGACGACGATCTTGTGGTCGCGCAGGGCGTTGATGACGGTCACGATGGGCTGGATGAAGCTGCGCATCTTGGATATCTCCGAGGAGATGATGTAGAGGTCCTTGGACTGCTGGATGTTGGGGCGGGTCAGGACGTCGAGCTCGATGTCCCCGATGACGTCGGCGTAGGCCACCTGAACGGGGATGGCCATATCGATGATGACGTCGATGATGGCCTGGGCCACCATGGAGGCGTCGCAGGACTGCCGCAGGATGGTGGACGGGGAGTTCAGGCGCGTCAGGATGGGCACCTCGACGTCGTCGGCCGAGTTCTCGAAGAAGGCAATGACGGTGTTGTCCGACGTGATGAATATCGACACTTGCTCGGCGACAGCGGCGAGGTTGCGCTTGGCGAGCGCCGAGTGTTTCTCCATGTACTCGGTCCTCGTGGCGTTGGGGCTGGCGTGGAAGCTCTGCAGGGTCCGCAACGAGTGCTTGTCGGTGACCTCGGTGATGGTGATGCCCGAGGGCTGCCTCCCGAACGACGCATTAGGCCGCCGGGGGTAGACGCCGCTCTCTATGCCATCCTCCGGGAAGTCGTCGTCCTTGGACCTGCCGAGGCCCGTCATCTTGCGCAGCAGGCCGGTGGTGCTCCTCTCGCTGCTGGTCTCCCGAGTCTCTTTTTTCGGGTCAACGATGCGGACGAGCTTCTGGAGGGTCAAAATCAGGAATGCGTGGTTATGGTACCTGTTTAAATTCAACTGTTAGCGGTTGCTTTCCCAGCAAATCAAGCACCAAGGAGGGGAGCACTCGCCAGTCGGCCTTGGTCCTGTTCCCCGTGTTCATCAGATCCTCGATAGCCAGGCTGTGCAGCTGCTTGTACTGCCCCAAGGCCTGGATGACATCCCAACTGAGGGCGTTGACGTTGATCCACCGACACTTGACCCACGCCGGCTGCGGGATCTTGAGGAAGGCGATCATCTCGTCGTTGTCCAGCTCGTGGATGGCGATGTTGTCCTCGGAGAAGTCGACGACGGTGATCTGACACTTGGCTCGCAGGTTCACCATAGACCCGTGTCCCCCGTCGGGCTTCGACACGTCGATGCCGGGCTCCGACCCCGGCCGCCATCCCGGGCGGTCGTCCAGCTGCTCGACGAAGTTGTCGACTATGTGGACGGTACCGGCTCGCGTCACGCGGCGGCGTAGTCGGTGCTGCGACATGTCATGGTGTCGGTGACCAGCGTGCTGCGACGCTAGTCCGACATGATGTATCGCATGGCCACCGCCGTTATCGCTGTCCGAGCTGGATGCTGTCAGAGGAGAGTCGACGCGGTCAGCGTCCTCGACGTCGGGACTAGCCGCTGACCGTTCGGGAGATGCGCCGGCTCGAGACATTGTGGGGTGAAGCGCGGGGCGCCAAGAGCTTTGCACATGTACAATCCCACAGCTCGATCATCCAAGGCGGTTGATTACCTTGTCGGTTGATGGAGTTGGTTGCTCGTTGCAACTCTGAGACTGCTGTGGATTGACATGGAGAGATGGATGATGGTTAGGAATCCTCTTTGTTGCAATTGTCTTCTCACATATGCCCAATGGTGCTGAGAAGAGACGGGGGGCCTGCAGGACGGGTTTCAGCTCTGCAGCCGCAAGGGTTCATTCAGCTGGGCACGTGACTTCGTAGGGGACGTGCCCAGATCAGCCTTTGTTTTCCTTCTGAGCTGGGATGGGGCAGCGGTTGAGTAGCCGGTGAACGTCCGCTTGTGGACGATGTGACTGCGATGGTCAATGGTGATGTTGCCAATGTCCCATCAAAGGCTACAGGGGTAAAGCCGTCTTCACCATTCCAAATAGAGGGTGCTCATTCACAGGTGAGGACATGCGGGGACACTGACTCGAGTGTATGTAAAAGAAGGTCTCAAAGAGACAGTGGTAGTAAGTATTGAGCTGCAGAGGTTGAGTCCGTCACTACCAGAGATACCTGTACTCTGAACCAGGCTGGTAGTCACCTTTTCCAGGTCGATGTCGATTTTGCCCGCCTTGTTAGGGTCCCAAGGTCTGGTTGAGATACGCCCTCCAGAGGAGAAATCATCTCTGTGAGTACAGTTTCTCATATATATCTTCATGTCAAACTGATCTGATATACAGTCAACCATAGCTGAAACCGCATCCGAACTAGCTCCGATACTCCTAACTCTCGGAATGCCGAGTCTACATGCCACTCATGCCGCTGATCCCCGGAAGCTCAGTCAGCCAGCCATCAAGATCTTCCTTAACCGACGCCTTCTTGGTGCACTTATTCGCCGTCTCGATCGCCTGCGTCTTCAGCGTCGGGCAGTTGATCTTGTTCGCAAACAGGTCGCTATTACAGTTGGCATCCATGGCCCGCTGAAGGGCGTCCCCCTTCCACCCAAAGACATAGTCACCATGGATGCCATACCCCGTCTCGTCCCCGAAGCTCCAGACGAACGCCTTCCCGTCAGCCGGCCAGATGGACTTGTCGTTGAACGGCCTGGTGTCCCAGTACGTCTCGTAGAAGACCTGCGGGATCGTGACGGGATGCGTGGCCGGACAGGTCGAGCCCGTCGGGTACGCCACGTGGCTCTGGTGGTCCGGACTGTCCAGGTTCTTACCGTCCCAGCACGTCGGGAAGCGGATGCTGACCATGATGCCGGCCTTGCAGGGCTGCGTGGGGAAGGACGTCGTGGCGCCGCCGCGAGTCATGGAGCTGGCGAGGCAGGTGTAGTCCATCATCTTGTACTTGGCGTTGAGCTCGGCGGCCGTGCGGAAGCTGGGGTTGCCGACCGTCATGCGGAACCCGGGCTTGAAGGCCGTTACCTTGCCGTTGGAGAGGTAGTACACCGTCTGCCCTCCCGTGGCCGCGGTGAAGCCGAGCTCGTTACCAAATGTGTTGACGCGCTTGTACGTGCCGTTCTTGGCACTTTGGGAGTGGTCAGCTGCAGAAGGTGGAGCGGTGGAAACGGTGCTTACCGGAAGAAGAGCACTGCCGTCCAGTAGTTGGAGAAATCTTCGGCCGGGGTACAAGACGTGCAGGTTGCTGTGTTGGAGATGTCCACCGATGGGTCCATGGTCACGTTGAAGGCGTTTCCTCCCACAACCTGGTGCAGATGCGTCGAGGGAATCTGTCCGGGATTCACAAGCCTGAAGCGAGCACGGTGTCAACCGTTTAGTCACAGTCGGAGTACGAGCCGCAACTTACGGGTCCAGCCGCTCGACAACCAGCTGCGAGCAGGAGAAGCGGAGCGTGGCAGCAGCGATGGCCCCCGGCACGAGGGCGCCGGCAGCGACGAGGAGTGGCAATCCCAAGTGCATCTTCGACCGTGCTTGGTTGCGGCGAAAGAAACAATCTGTTTGCAACACTGGAAAGATCAACAGGCGTTCGCTCAACAAGAGGCCACCAAGGTATTCGCCAAGTTAGTATCATGTCTTCGCGCAGGCGAAAGCGAGGGCCGGAGAATTTTATGCCTATCATTGCAGGTCCATCCTCGCTTGCGACCTCGCCGTCTGGACATCAACAACATTGGGTTCAACTGCCGGCAACCGGCATCACTTCTGGCCATGTGGCCTTGCAAGATCCATTTTGGAACTTGTTCGAAGGGCTGTCGAATCGGTTTGCGCTCCTGGGTTGGTCGCCAGAATTAACCATGAATTACCCAGATTGCATTGAGTCACGGGAATGGTTGCAACTCAACAATAAGGGCACCCGGCTTTATAACAACGAAGGCATCTCGGCCACCCGGCACATCAGCGTCAAATAGCACCAGAGCCGTTATCCCGCGCTGCCCATAAGCGAATACAGCGGAAAACTGGGAAGAACTTCGGCGAAATAGCTTCTGTGGTACCTTTGGCTGTTGGATGTTGGCTGTCGGATGTTGGCTGTCGACCGGGTTGCATACCGGTTGGTCGTCCTTTGTTATACGGCCGAGACTTAGAGATTCAAACCTCAAGATCTCGTGTTGCTCAATCGCGACGATACCGCGCCTGGATTGCGCCGATCGATCGATCGGCAGTTCGCCGATGAGTCGACCACCACTCTGCGGCTCGACGCGGCGGATTGTTCCTGTCCCGATTACACAGGTGATAAGCGATGAGAGAGACAGTGCCCAGACGGCAAGAATTGCCGTAAACTTGTGTCTAACAATGTCGAGCAGAGGGTCCATATCACAAGTGTTGCCTCGGCATAACCTCTGATCTCGTACCCAGGCCGATGACACCCGGTATGCCCATAGAGAACAATGTTAGCCAGATTAGCAGATCTGAACCGCTTGCCGAGATCCAAGGGGGAACAAAGCACGAGGCGCTATCGCTCTGCTTGGTGTGCGAGGCGGCAACGCGCCGTCGAGCAGACTTCACATCCCCAGTACCTTACCCAAGCTCGGTACTGGACCCACCGAAGGGGTTCATGCTGCTGGCACTGTCATTGTTCAGAGCTGTGCTCAGGCTCGCCCAGTTCGGCTAGATATAGTGAGCTTGGTACTCTTCATGGAAAAGGGGCGCCATCATTACCCACCACCTCTTCCCAGCCCGTGAGGAAGTCCATCGGATCATCGTCGAAGGACCCAACGGCCGTATCAAGATCCAGGGTCGGGCCGGCCGCGTCATCGAAAGACATTCCAGCAGCCTCCAGCATGAGACCATAGCAACGCCGAAGCGCCGTCGTCACCTCTCTTTCGATGCTCTCATCGAGCTCCTTCTCGTTCAATCCGGATTCGAGCCCGTCGATCTGCGCCAGCATTGTCTTGACCGCCGCATGGCCCTTGGCATTCGTCTCGCCTGACCGTATCTGCCTCACAGTCAAGTCAAGGGCCGCTTCGAGGGCAGACCGCATCTCTGAGCACCCAAGCGTTACTGCGACGCCGCCACCTGCGTGCTCCTCTTCCCTCCTCTTGAGGAGCTCCAGGCCGATGATGGCCACCCCCTGGAAGACGACTTGCCGCCACGGCCCCGCACCTGATCTGAGGAGAGAGTCAAAGTCGCCAGTCTTGCTGTACGGTTGCGTAGGTAGAAGGTTTGATACGTGGCTTAGCTTCAACGCTGCGTCGACGCACATCTTGCGGGAGAAATAGTAGGTTGGATCCGTAAAACTCTGCACGAGTTTCGGGACGTGTAGGGCAAGGAAGAAGCGGTTGAGCGCCCACTCCGTGATGCGGCGCTGGAAGTCGGAAACGCCAGACACACCAAGATCATCCGCTGGCCAAACCGCCATCTGCTTCACCAACTCCCGGCACGATGCGGCTAGTTCCCCGTTGACTCGAAGCGTCTCGGCATAACCTGCCTTGGACTGCACGTCGTTGATGTGCTTGGCAATGGCTAGACGCATGGGGAATGACCTAAACAAGGCGATTTGTACTGAGGTCTGGGAGAACGCGTTTGAGTCCTTGTTCCTCGCTGGGCCAACGTCGCCCCCCTCGATGAGGTCTGCGTCATTGAAATTGCCGGGCGGCTCGGTATCGAAATCAGACAAGGAAAGAAGAGGCGGACCTCCAGCATCGACACTCGATTGTAGTGCAATTTCCAGGATGGTGGTCCACAGACGTCTCCGGAGCTCGCAGTTGTATAGCGTGCGGTTGGATATGCTCAGGTGCTTGGGGTCTCGATGCAGCCCCATGTACATGGCCGAACGGATGAGGCTCCCGGCCGAGATCCAAGTAAAGTCCGCACCCAGGCCGGCGACCTGCCTAGCGAAGCGCAGAAGACACATAACTTGCAGGCCCGTGCTCGTCATCTTCGTCTTCTCAGGCGGCGACATCAGCCACGCCTGAGCCTCGTAAATCCACTGCACCGCTGAAGAGCGCAGGGAGAATGTGTCGTCGACGAAGCACGCACCGATGGCCATGCACAGCTGCAGAAGAGCAATGAAGGCTGGCTTCCCTGTAGATGGGTTCTCCCAGTACCGCTCGTATTCGGCACGAAACGTCGGGATATGGACGACACGATAGACCGTCTCGAAGGTGCGCAGGTAGCAGTCCACCAGGCCATCGGCAATCTGACGCTGAGGAAGATGCTGTCCAATTTCTGGGAAGATGAAGAGGGGGACCCGTTGAGCTTTGATGACACGTGCGAGGGTCTTGTAGCTGTCCACAGCACGGGTGAGCTCAGCATCACTGTCCGTTTCTGTTCGATCGACGAGGCGGCCAAGGACAGGAAACTGGATCAGCGTTAGTCGCAAGGTCTCAAGATTGCTCGGTGTTACGGGGGCTCACCAAATCACATCCATTCATCCAGTGGCTCTGCCCGAAAAACCTCGTCTTATGTTGCATGCCGCGGACGGGATACGGCTTCCTGGCTTGACCGGGTTCACTGCGAGCCAATGGTACAGCCCGGCTGGCATCAAGGTCTGAGTGTCGTTTCCTTGCGTCAAGCTGGCTCTCGAGATGTTTAACACGCTGCAAGAGTGATTGCACTGAAGCGGAGGAGTCCGGAGTATGGGCCCCTGATGGGCTACTTGCGGCCGACGGGGCATGACCATTGAGGCCGCCGATGGTCGTCGTGGTGCTGGCGGATACGGAAGCCGACGCATCAGAAGCGGGAATATCAGACGGTCTGCCGCTGGTCCATGCGAATTGTGGGAGAGGAGCAAATATGCACTGGACACACTTCGTCTTGACGCACTGGCTGCATGGCGAGTTACGGTCACACCGGACCTTGCGGGCCCTGCACTGCACGCAAGATAGAGCCGGCCGCCTCCGTCTCTTTGATGAGGCGAGAGGTGCTGAAACCTCAGACATTGTGCTTTGCCCTATACTCAACTTCAGACAATTGCCAGCACAGTTCGGCGGAGGTCGTGGACGGGACCAACAGGGCTCTCCGGTCATAAGACATGGAAGTCGTCGGGGTATTGCTATGCCCCACCCGCTCTCGGCCGACGCCAAGACATTGAGACCGAGCACTCGGCCTCGTCGCTCTTCTGCCAGCCATCACAACGACCAAAACCAACCAAGCAGTCTTGGTTGTTAGTCTTTCGGTAATTTGGTCTAGGTGCTCGGCCGACAGTATGGCCTGCAACAAGATATATGAAGGCAATGCCTTGCCCGTTGTGGACATGCTATACTGCGACAATTGCCCCTATCCGTTGTACAGTCATCTACCAAAGGTACACATCACATAATGTCTTCCACAGCTTTTGCTCCGCCCAAGGGAGCTCCCTCAACGGACTCGGACAGCCCTGGTGCCGGTGCGCAGGAGAAAAGGGAACTGCATTCGGATACAGAAAGCGGCGATCATGGTGACGCCGCCCACGAGAGACTACCCGACAGCGAGTCCTTTCCAGAAGGCGGCCTCCGTGCTTGGCTCGTTGCCACCGGTGCAGGTTGCGTGATGTTCTCGACGCTCGGGTACAGCAATTCCTACGGCGTGTTCCAGCAATATTATCAGGTGCATCAACTCCGAGATGTCGGACCCGACGACATAGCTTGGATCGGTGGGGTGCAGGGCTTCCTTACCTTGGCCACCGGTGCTATCGGCGGTCCCTTATTTGACCGATATGGTGCTTGGGTATGTTTTCTACACGGAGCAGACACCGGTCTCTGTACAACTGACGTGTTGACTAACGCGGCTCTTGTAGGTCATACGCCCAGCGGCGGTCCTCTACGTCTTCGCCGTCATGATGACCAGCATATCCACCAAGTATTGGCACTTCATGCTAGCACAAGGCCTCTTGACTGGCCTTGCCACCGGCATGGTCATGTTCCCCGCCATGTCTGCGGCATCCCAGTACTTCCACAAGCGCCGAGGCGCAGCCATGGGCGTCACCATTGCCGGCTCGTCCCTCGGCGCCGTCGTCTTCCCCGTCGTCCTCTCGCAGCTGCTGAACGGCAGCGACATCGGCTTCGGGTGGTCTGTCCGCATATGCGCCTTCATAATGCTGCCCGTCCTTACTTTCGCCTGCGTCGCCATTACAGCTCGACTACCGCCCCGAGCGTCCGACTTCTTCCTCTTGCGGGCGTTCAAGGACCCCATATATGACATCATCATCGCCTCCTCCTTCTTCCTGTTTGTCGGCATGTTCATCCCCCTCTTCTACCTCCCGACCTACGGCGTCTACCGCGGCATGGACGAGAAGCTCGCGTCCAACCTCTCCGCGATCCTCAACAGCGCCTCGATCCTGGGCCGCATCATCCCCGGCATCCTCGGGGACAAGCTGGGCAGGATAAACGCCCTGTGCGCGGCCGGTATCGCAACATCAATCCTAATCTTCGTCTGGGTCAAGGCCGTCTCGGTGGCAGGCATCATTGTCTTCTCCGTGTTCATCGGCTTCTCGTCCGGGGCCCTCATCTCGGGTGCCTCCGTAGTGATGAGCATATGCACCAAGGACCCCCAGAACGTCGGCACATACATGGGCCAGGGCTTTGCGATCGCGTCTGTTGCGGCGCTCGTGGCGCCTTCGGCGAACGGGGCGCTGATCAAGGCGTACGGTGGCTTCGACCAGGTTACGTACCTGTCTGGGACGTGCTGTATGTTCGGAGCGCTGTTGCTTTTGGTCGCGAAGTGGCTTACGCCTCAGGGGTTGCTTGGGAAGATCTGACCGCCCCATGTTGGGAAGACTCACCCGATGATAAACAACCAGATTTATTTCTGGATGTCTTGACGGATCGGGTCAATACAAAAGTAGCTTCTATACTTAACACATCGTCACTCTAACCAATGTATAATTCAATCTCATGTTGTCTGATAGCTTGAGTAACTGTGTCGTACGGATTGCGTGCTGCGCCCTGACCCACATCGAGAGTGCTGACGTTCGGAGACTGCTGCTTAAACTGCTTGCAAATTGCTGTGATCGCCCAGAAATATCGAGAGGAGACGGCATCGCCGGGTTTGCCAGTCGGGTTACTACGGAAGAGCACAGGCTATGGGGTGATCCTATCGCGTTCCTGGGCTTCACTGGATGCGCTCATTACAGGACGGTCAATGGCAACGAGGCTGAGGTCTAAGCTTCTCGACCAGTTGAGTATGTCATCGAGCTATTGTAATTCGAGAACTACGCTGAATTTTATGCCGAGGGAGCACCTCATCCAGTCTTCAAGTAAACAAATATCTGTTGTTGTTGGTGGATAAAGGGGAGACAGCGGTATGGCAAGCAGGATCTTGCTCTATAGCATCTCGTTGTAGTGTATGCCAGCCCAGGTAGTCCAAGTCAACTCCTGTCCCTATCCCATATTCACTGTATCTGTGTGTCGTCGTATGATAGGCAGAAGAGACAAAGGGGAGGACCTTGGGCAGAGAGAGAATAAGAGTCTATGTGTATATCTAAAGTCTATCGTTTGTCAACAAGGATGTTCATGCTGTGTTATGTACATGTACAACAGGCTGCCGACAACATGACGGTTCATCGACAGTATCCTGGAGGTCTCAGATTCTTCCCTGAATCCTTTGCTTACGCATCTAGCCTTGTTGTTGTTGTAATTATTCCCCGCTGGCTGTCACTGTCGTGGTCGTGCAGCTTTATGGCTCCGGAGGCGCTGCGGCTGCCCTGCCCGAACGTATGTAGATGGTAGGAACCCTCAGTCTTGGAGGCGGACTTGCCGCCCGAAGAGAGATCGGTAAAGAAGCCGAGCCTGCGCATCAGCGGGCGCAGGGCCACCAGCGCGGCGGCAAAGATGCTGAGAGCAATTTCGAGGATAGAGCTGTGACGTTAGCATGTGTAGAGTGGAACTCACCCCTTTCCGTCTTTTCTGTTCTTCCCCTTTTTTCCTCCCCTATTTTGCTCTTGTACGGGATTGCTTACTAGATGGTTGCCACAAGAGTGGTGTCGATAATCTGGGCGGCGGCGAGACCGCTGTCGCTTGGGAGGTTCTTCACGATGACGACATATTTAAGACGTATGATCGTAGCGACGGAGCTCCTGGACGGAGCAGACTTTTGTCAGTGTGCAGGGTAGAGGGGGGTCCTCAACCGGGGTACTTACACCGCACCGAAACCCAATAGGAGGTAGATGGTCATCTTGACCTTGAATGGAATGGTCACCTTCCATAGCAGGTATACGGGAAATACCTAGGCACCATCAGCAAAAGCAAAGGGTAGAGGAAGACAAAGTACCTACAGCGCAGAGCCAGCTGGTAACAACGTCCTCGATCGATAACGCAAGCGCCGCCTGCCCGATGACAGAAGTGCTGATGCAGGTGCCGGTGCCAACGCCCCAGGCCACCGACAACGGGCGACATTGCAGCGCAAAAATGAGGCAGACGACGACGGTGAAGATAGAGATAACGCCTATTGTGCCCCAGAGGACAAAGCGGGCCACTTTCATGTCGGCGCGGTTGGTCAAACGCATCAGGACTAAAGCGACGGCTATTTTGGCGATGCCGGACGCAATGATGTAGACAAGCTGGGCAACGGTGAAGAACTGATCCGTTAGCTTGGCCGTGGGAGACCGCCCCCTTGAATCTCTCAGCTTACCTTAGCTGCCTTGAGCATATCGAATCCGGCCTCGAGTGTGGTTGCGCCGATGCCGTAGTGTATTGCCATCATCTCAAACGACCCGAAAATGACAAAACCAACCTGTACGGAGTTAGAAATGGCTCCGATGTCGTCGATTCAACTTGTCCACGATTCACTGGGTACACACCAATGCTACCACCACTAACGCATCGTCGACGCCCAGCGATTTCGTCCATACTCGCGTGTACAGGCGCAGGCCGACAACGATCGTGTTCAGCGCCAAAAAGGTAATAATGAGCGGATAGTAGACATCGCGGACGGCCATGATAGCGATGTCTACTGGTATGCATCTACAGGTATGCAGAAGGCGATGGGAGACGCAGCATCGCAGATGGTTGCTTTTCGAGGACAAGTGTAGTATGTAGCTCTGACTACCGAGTGTGCAGAGTCTGTTGAAGAGGCGCCCACATGTTGGTGATCTCGGTTAGCACCCATCTCCCCTGGTCCCGGCTTCCTGTTCCGGAGTGGGGGCAATGCGGACCAGATTGTCCAAGAAACGAACGGCACGGCGACCAACGGCCGGTAGGATCAGGTACCCGGCAGCCAGGAGCAGGCCAAGGTTTCGTGGGTGGGGAGGTCGACATTGCTAAGCGACTAGACCCCATGCGAGATACTTAGTGATGAAAAAAAAAAAAAAAAAAA
>Ga0209127_100255_pt1 | contig 18755 bp, 14 predicted proteins | sample LakSupMetagenome_FD_187469 | JGI IMG/M metagenome (GOLD analysis project Ga0209127, IMG submission 187469) | Freshwater microbial communities from Lake Superior, Canada - Sta WM archaea (SPAdes) (version 2) | ecosystem: Environmental > Aquatic > Freshwater > Lake | place: Lake Superior, Canada...
ACTAGCTGATGCGGGGAAGTCAAGTCTGCTTGACCAGTGAGGAGCACCACTGCGAAGCTTGACCCCAACTCTAGCGGGAAAACGTTGGATTGGGGAAAATAGATGTGCCGCAGCACCAAAGATCGATTCTGTCGACCTAGTCTAGTCGACATCACTCCCCGGTCTCATGCTCCCGATCTAGCATCAAGTGTAGGGGGACGCGGATTATCTTGAGGTAGTTCGCCTCTGGCCGATTGCGGAACTACTTAATCTAGAGGAAAGAAGTCGCAGCTCTGAGATGGATTCTTGTTTGCGTAAACCGATCTCATCAAAATGTCCAACATGCTCGGCCGAGAGCATTGTGGTAGCCACAGACGTCAAAATGCGCCAACGAACAGGCGAGCTATTGTGAGAACCTCACACTTGGCAGGCCTCCGATAATAGCATCAAACGGTAAAAGACTCGTGGAGACAAAAAAATATTCCAAATTTATATGCCATGTTGCACTTGCATCGGTTGCACGAGGTGTTGACGTGGATGGCAGTGGAGCACGATCTTGCTAAGAGATGTTGCACCTAGACGTACTCACCAATTTCATAGCTCTGTTGAAAGTGAAAAAAGGAAAGAGAATTGTCCCTGGACGAACAGATGGTCGTTTGACTTCGAAGCAGCTCGTTTCCCAGGAGCTTGTGCCGTCGGATTGTCATGACCTTCTTAGAGAGACTTGACGTAGGGAGGAAAGGAGAAGCATGGGGCACGAACGTCTGCAGCGCGAAACAACAGGCGCCTGGACGGCTCTGCTGCTGAATACGTATACTTGTGGGCTTGGCTTATTCAGTAAGCCCATCATTACACAAGCTAAGACTGGCGCGCGTTTACTGTGTAGTATCAGGAGTGTGTATGTGGCAGATTGACTGCGGTGGACGCGCTCGGCGCTCGACTCCAGCCAGGTCTAGGCTTCTGAAGACAAGCGATTGGCCTTGGTTTTAGCGGGCTCAACCGAGCCAGAAAACCAGGGCCGCCGCAGCCATGGACGTCATTGTGCGTTAGCCAATCAAACCTCTGGTCAATCCGGTTTTTGTTTCATTCCAGGGGTCCAGTGAATCTGATGAGGCGATAGCCGAATGGTCAATGTCCCTTGATGTCTGACAGTCTGGCACAAATGCTTGGCACCTCCACGTCGTCTCCCTATTCTCTCTCCTTTCCTCAAAGACAATCAAACAACTTGACCTCTTTCTATTTCTCCTTTGACCAGTTCCTACCTTGACCTAAGGTAACAACCTTCTCTAAGGTACTCATAGTCTCATACAGTCAGGACCAACTTCCACCTGTCCTGATTGTAGTCGATCGCTTCGCCCTCTTATACGGCCACCCAACCAACGTATCCAGCGACCGGGTAGAAACCAACATACTCCATGACATTATACCCTCGATAATATACCCTCGGCGGTATATCACAGCCAAAAAAAAAATGTCAGCAACTACCAGCAGCGGCCCGCTGCCAACACAGACCGACGATGTCACCGGCTCAGCCCAGAGCTCGAACGGCATCAGCCTGGTGGCCTTCCTCACTGCCCTCGCGACTTCGTTGGTCGTCTTCGCCGTGCAAATGATTGCCTTTCTCCTACTGAGGAACAAACTGGCTCGCATATTGTATGTTGTTCTGCCCCCTCTTCCCTTATCATAGCCGTCACTGACGTCATGACTCGTGTAGTAAACCAAAGACATTTCTTGTGCCCGAACGTGAACGAACTGAGCCGCCGCCGAGCAGTCCCTGGGGCTTGGTCTTTGCGCTTATGAAGTTCAAGGATCGGGAAATCATCAAGAAGTGCGGTCTCGATGCCTACTTCTTCCTGCGATATCTGCAGACGCTCCTCGTCATCTTCGTTCCGATAGCGTTGGTGGCCATTCCCATCTTGATACCCATAAACTTCGTTGGGGGAATGTCAAGATCGGTTTTGAGCAACACGACCGATACCACCAAGACGACGAATATCACAGGCTTGGACACGCTCGCCTGGGGCAATGTCGCGCCAGGGCATCAGGGACGACGCTGGGCCCACTTGATCCTGGCGCTGTGCGTCATCCTCTGGGTCTGCTATGTTTTCTTCTACGAGCTGAGGGTGTACATCAAAGTCCGGCAGGACTATCTCACCAGTGCCGAGCATCGGCTCAGGGCCTCCGCTAACACGGTGCTCGTCAGCTCGATTCCCGGCAAGTGGTATACCGAAGAGGCGTTGCGAGGGCTTTTTGACGTGTTTCCCGGAGGTATTAGAAATATCTGGCTTACGCGGGACTTCACTCAACTGCTCGCAAAGATCCACAAACGGGATGACATACATAAGAAGTTGGAATCTGCCGAAAGCGACCTCATTCGCGCAGCGAAGAAAAACCAGCTCAAGGCTCGGGAAGCCGAAGAGACGAAAGCACGCAAGGAGCGCCGAGTACGGACGATGAGCAAAGCCGAGCGGGCGCAGAGGGACAAGCAAGAAGACGAAAACGCCAAGATACGAGCCCAAGGGCCCGGAGGTATCAGCAGCGGCGATCAGGAAGTGCCGCACAATGTCAATGCGGCTGTCCACCATACCGAGCATGACGACCTTGGCGGCGCTGATGTCGGCGCTGACTCGACAGACTACGAAACTGGCGAGCAAAGCGACCCCGGTTTCGTCTCCAAGGTCCCGGTCATAGGCACTGGTCTCGCCAAGGTCGGCTTTGGTCTGAAGAAGGGTGTCCAAGCGGTGGGAGATCTTGGCCAAGGGGTTCTCGGTGGTGCCGGCAAGCTCACTAAAGGGATCGATGGGGAGCTAGAGCGGACGGGCGGCTTCGACTTTGTTAACAATGCTGATAGTCAGCGCGCCGTCCCTTCAGCAGCTAACCGACGGACGGCCCAGACGGCCGACTATGACGAGAAGCCGAAAGTATCGTTTGCCTCGGAGAGCCCTCTCTATAGGTCAGAGACGGTCGAGACTGCTGGGACCCGGCAGGCACAGACGCCCTCTCCGGACTCAGCTGCTCCCAAGGAAAGCATAGAACAGAGACCGTTCGGAAACACGACGCGGAAGCTCGCCAATATCGACGACATGATCATCAACGACGAACCGAGGTGGTGGCAGTTCTGGAAGCCTCCTTCTGGCGCCTATGCTTCGCCTATCCCGCAGGGGGCGGAAGGTGCCGAGTACCCTTTTGATCAGTCGGAGGAGATTAAGAGATCCTTCTGGCAGAAGATCAAGAAGATCATCCCGTTCATGGGCGGCGACGATGAGGAGCAGCACGTAGAGTACCCCAAGGCTTATGAGACCGAGTACGACGACATCAAGGAAGAGGGCGCCGAGTGGGAGAAATGGGTCAAACCCAAGGACCGGCCTACCCACAGGTTAGCTCGTTTCGACTGGACTCCCGGCTGGCTTCCTGGTCTACCCTACCTCAACAAGAAGGTCGATACGATATACTGGTGCCGGATTGAGCTCGCTAGGTTGAACGCGGAGATCGAGGAAGACCAGCAGCACCCCGAGAGGTATCCAACCATGAACTCTGCCTTCATCCAGTTCAACAACCAAGTGGCCGCCCACATGGCTTGTCAGTCGATAACCCACCATGTACCCAAGCGCATGGCGCCTCGAATAGTCGAGATCTCGCCCGACGATGTCATCTGGGATAACATGGCCATCAAATGGTGGGATGAGTGGGCTCGGAAGCTCATCGTCTTCGCCATAGTGGTGGGCATGGTAATTCTCTGGACGTTCCCCGTTGCCTTCACCGCATCCATTTCCCAGATCGACTCCCTTGTCCGGCAGTACCCTTGGCTCTCATTCCTCCAGCGCAACTCGACGGTTTACTCTGTTGTCAAGGCCATTGCTGGCGTCCTGCCCGCTATCTTGCTGGCCATCCTGCTGGCCCTTGTGCCCATCATTCTCGACAAACTGGCCACCTTCCAAGGGGCCAAGACGGGTGCTCAAAAAGCCGAGGTCGTGCAGGTCTATTATTTCACCTTCCTCTTCGTCACAGTGTTTCTGGTCGTCTCCATCACCAGCACCGCGTGGCAGACTGTGTCGTATCTCTCCAAGAATATCGCCGACACTCCCACCGTGTTGGCGGAGAACCTGCCCAAAGCCGCCAACTACTTCTTCTCCTACATGATCCTGCAAGCCCTGTCGACCAGTTCCGGAACGCTTCTGCAGATCGGCACCCTCATTGTCTGGTACGTCCTGTCTCGGATGCTGGACAACACAGCGCGCAGCAAGTGGAGGCGGAACACGCAGCTCAACACGGTCAACTGGGGGTCCTTCTTCCCGGTGTACACCAACTTTGCCTGCATAGCGTTGATCTACTCGGTCATCGCCCCTCTAATCTCGCTATTCGCAATCATCACCTTCAGTCTGCTGTGGGTGGCTCACCGCTACAACATGCTGTACGTGACCCGGTTCCGGACCGACACCGGCGGTGTGCTGTACCCCAGAGCCATCAACCAGACATTTACCGGGCTCTACGTCATGGAGCTGTGCCTCATCGGTCTCTTTTCCCTCGCAAAGGACGAGTCGGGCTCGAATGTGGCTATTCCTCAGGCAATAATAATGCTTGTCGCCGCAATCTGCACCGCGCTGTACCAGTATCTGCTCAACACGTCCTTCGGGCCGCTCTTCCGGTACCTGCCCATCACCTTCGAAGACGAGGCCGTCCTCCGCGACGAGGCCTTCCAGCGAGCCCAGGACCGCCGCCTCGGCATCGCGCCCGAGGACGACGAAGCCGCCACGCTCACCAACCACGACGGCAACTCGGCCAACGGCGACGAGATCGAGATGCGCAAGATGGAGCACAGCGACAGGACGCAGACGGCCCAGTCGCGGCTCCAGAAGCTCAACCTGGCGCGGGGCATTAGGACTGCCGGCACCTGGGCGGCCCGCGGCGGCAAGCGCGTGCACCACGCCACCATCGGCAAGGCGGACGCGAGCCTCCGGACGGCGACCGAGTTCCGCAGGCAGAAGCGGCTCAAGGACCTCGAGGCGCAGCGCGCCATGGGCGAGGCCCTGTACGGCGGCTACAACGACGAGATCGAGGACCTGACGCCCGAGGAGCGCGACGCGCTGGTCCGGAAGGCGTTCCAGCACTACGCGCTGCGGGCGCGGCGGCCGACGGTGTGGATTCCGCGCGACGACGTCGGGGTCAGCGATGACGAGGTCATACGGACGAGGCAGTTTAGCGAGTACATCTGGATCAGCAACGAGGGCACGGCGCTGGACAGCAAGGTGCGCGTGGTGTACGGCCGGAACCCGCCGGATTTCTCCGAAGTGGACATCATTAACCTGTGATTTGACGATGCATAATGACTGGATGCATAGGAGTGGTATATATAGAGCGTTGGTTTTGGGGATTACTTTCTCCTCTTCTTTGTTTCGCTCTTTTTGGTTGCATGGTCTCGATAGGGGAGCATTGCTGGCGAGACATGTCACTGCATCTGCATAGGGAAACGGAGGTGCAGGATACCCAGGAGTCAAGGTGTGCATTATACATTACACGGGATTAGCATGACCTCGTATGGCAAGCTATAGAGGTAGTTCTAGAAAAGGAGAACTTGAATAACTTATCTCACTTGACGGATTACGTTACCTTGATTGCTCATGACCGATGGCCTTTGAGGATCACCATGGCATTACCTCAGCAGGGTGTAAAGCTGTATGTGGAAAAAAGTCGGCCGTCACTTCGGCGGGCTGAATGCATTTGAAATCACGATGCCTGCTGCACGGCGCGTCTGTACTGATCGCCCTTCTCCGCATATAAGAACATCCATCTGTTACCCCAACTCTCTCTCACATCAGCTTCCCTCCATCCTCGATTCCTCAGATTTCCTTCACATCACAGACTCACCACAATTCGACCTATCAGCCATCTGGAACCCCCCAAAGTTTCAAACAATGACAGTAACGGGCAAAGCGACAGCCTCGGTGGGCGGCACCGTCGTGGCTTCGACCGACAGGTGGGAGGTGGTGGAGGGCAACGTCTACTTCCCGCCCGAGTCCATCGACAAGAAGTACTTTTCGCCCAGCAGCCTCACGACGGTCTGTCCGTGGAAGGGCACGGCGAGCTACTACGACGTCGTCGTCGACGACGGCGGGAACAGAAAGGAGTTGCCCGCCGCGGCGTGGTATTACCCGGACGTCAAGGACGCGGCGAGGGAGATTGGGGGGTATGTCGCTTTCTGTGAGTATATCTAATGACTGCCGTCACGCGCCCTCGACATCGCATAACTGGCTGAGATGATCAGGCGCTGGGCTTATACGGAATGTCCGCTGATGAAACATGGGATGAACAGACAAGAACAAGGTTGATGTCAAGGCTGAGAGCTCATAGGTCGATGTGGTGCTTGAGTCTAGCTAGGTCTGGGTGCAAGATGAAATAAGTTTCACGTTTTGCCTGGCACACCTACTGTGGGTGCACGAACTGATGGGGGATCGGTGGAGAGGACGACTGTGTTTGGGTTATGGCTCTCGGATTTTTACACCTACGGCAGGATTACGCATGTTAGCGCGGGAACAAGATATGGCGGTCGTCTTCTCGTCTGCTAGTCGGGCAGTCGCCCATTCGTCTGCCCGTAGGGTAGGTACCACACTAAATAGTAACAGTCTTTATGGTACATAGGGAATGGTGTTGATATCGACATGTCACCCGTTGCAACACTAAGAGACCCTTGCCTCCCCTGTCTCTCACGCTGAGACGGTGTCCACACCCTTCTTCTCCACCACCACGCCACCGGCGTGCGCGCTGCTGCCGTCGAGTGTGGACGAGCCGGCCGAGACAGCATAGTCGTCGTCGTCGGCCAGCTCCTCCAGCGTCTTGCGCTTCGTCTCCTTGATCAGTAGGGTGCTACAGCAGCCTAGCAGCATGAACAGGGCATATATCTCGAGGACGTGGTTGAGCCAGGGGCTGGCATTCTTGGGGGTCGCGTGGCGGAAGCGGAGAGGGGCGATGGCGCCTTGGCCGATGATGGAGCCGATCTATGAGACACACATATATATGTTAGTGACTAAAGATTTGTGTGTGGGGGTACCTAGATTGGGGGGAGAAAGGAGGAGAGACGGACCTTTCCAGACGCGGCCGAGATGCCGTGCGAGGTCGAACGATAGCGGGTGGGGAAGCATTCGCCGGGTACGATGAAGGTGGTCGAGTTGGGGCCGAAGTTGAAGAAGAACTGGGCGAGCACGTAGATGGCCAGCAGGCCGTTGGCGGAGAGGTGGTGGTAGGCGAAGCCCATGACTATGAACAAAACTGTCAAGATGGCGAAGCCCATGAATTGCAGAGGCTTGCGGCCGATCGTGTCCACCGTGGCCACCGTGAACCAGTACCCTGGAACGGCGCCGGCGAGGACGATGATGAGGTTTCCGACGGCGGTGTTGTACAGGTACTGATAAGTGGTAGTGGCGCCGGCTGTGGAATATCCGATGACGTTCAGGATGGCCGCGTTGTTGAGGGAGAGGCCATAGTAGGCAATATCGAGGAAACACCACGACAGCGCAGTTCCGGCAAGGAGCTTGGCGTTCTTAAGCTTCGAGTAGTGGCGGAAGAAGTCGGACCAGCTGGCCTTGGGTACGGTCATGGCCTCGAGAGCCTGCTTCTGCGCGGCGACCCGGGCAAGCTCATCGGGATGGCCCTCATGCTGCCCGCTCATGTAGGCCTTAACATCGTCCTGGGCGCGCTCCACGTCGCGGGCCACGTCGAAGGTGTAGCGGGGAGTCTCCGGGATTGTAAGGCGGTAGTAGAGTGCGATGCAGCCGGGCACAGCGCCGAAGCCGATCAGTGTCCTCCACATCTTGTCAACGGCGAGGGCGCAGTCGCCGGTGCAGTTGGCGGGCTTGGTCGACATGATCAGGGACTGCTTGAAGCCGAGAGTGACGAACAGCATCACGAAGGCGGCCGTCAGCTGGCCCAGACCCTGCATAGCGAACACGGCGCCCATCATGGCTCCGCGCCACCTTGTCGTTGCGAACTCGGAGGTAATGATGCTGGATAGGGGGTAATCACCTCCAATACCAATCCCCTGCCCGTTGTTAGGTTGCCTAACATCCCGTCGCGTTGGATACAACAGCGGGACTTACCATAATAACTCGCCAGAAGATAATCACGCCGATGATGTTAACCGACGGGGATCCCGAGGAGAGCGCATGGGCGAGAGTTGCAAAGATGATTATGATGAGCTCGAGGCCGTACATCTTCTTACGACCAATGATGTCGGCAAGAGCACCGAACCCGAGTTGACCGACCACAGTACCGGCAGATGTGGCCAGCTTGATGGCCGTGTCTGAGGTGGTGGGTATCGTGCCTTTTCCGGGAAAGTAAACGATACCCAGCATAAGTGTCAGGAGGGAGACCTGCGCAGTTATCTGTTAGCACTACATTGCGCGGGGACAGAGCATGCCCCCAAGGGTGGCCTCTCATACAGCGAAGATGTCTGCGTGATCGTTAGTTGGGTTAGACATGAGGGCACGGAAAAGGAAATGAAGCACCATAGCTATCTGTGAAGAAGCCTACTCCAGCTACTGCACAAGCTCGGACATGATACCAGCCGAAGGGGGCCTTGTCGATTTCCGCGAGGGCGAGTCTTCTCCGTTCGTTGGGGTCTTGGATGTGAACGAAGTCGTTGTGGAAGTTGTGATAAGCGGCGTTGCCACCCGACGTCTTCTTGGCCGGAATGGCAACAGGAGCAGAAGCCATCTCGAAGAGGAGACGAGGAGACGAAGAGGGGACGGGACGATGAGACGGGAGTTGGGCTGGTTGGGAGTGAAGAATGGACCACCACCTTAATCTGGATCGGAAATCAAGACCAGGCAGATCCTCAGTGGTAACTGATCAGAGGTACAGAAACAGAGACCAAAGGGTAGCTGCAGCAGGAGCTGAGGAGAAGGGTATGGTAGCAATTTATTTACAATGCGAACGCGGGAAGACATGCGCATAAGGTGGTACTGACCCTGGGTCCGCTCACCCCCCGTATAAGCCCACCGACGCACCAACCTGAATTGCGATACCGAGACGGCGACTCCATGCAAGTCGACGACTGGCGGTCCGGGTTGAAGTGCATGGATGTGAGTGGACCAGGTAGAAGAATGGTCTCGGGGCGGTCCATGAGTGGAAATTCGGTGTCAAAGTCTTCCTTCTAGTCACCAGTTTCGTCCAGCCAGCATGGACCTATCAACTGGTCACGGACATGTCGTGGTTAGAAGGCGGCAATATCGGCATTTTCAGAGCTGACCCTTCGGCGACAGCGAGAGGCCCAGCTTCAGGCCCGGTAAGCACAGAGTTCTTCCAGAACGGCAACAAGACCCTGTTGTTGGTTTCCAAAGTCGACTTTAAGGATGATACTATCACTCCAAGCTGGGGAGATTCTGGCACGTCCTCGAGACTTAGATTCATTGTCGAGTGAAGCTTTCGCGAGAAGGCCGTATTAGGCGCTCGGTCTGTCTCCTTGATGGTAGAATGGGTACATGCGCCCACATCCAGCCCATGTCTCGCGGCCGTGAGAAACGAAGTCCTGTACAATGCGTATAAGTCGATGGAGTGTTTCCAGATCTGGACAAGGATGTCAGTATAATGTGAGTGGAGCAGCAGGGGTGTAAATCAGAGTTAGGGTCTAGTTCCCCCACGAAAATGCACGAACGAAGCACGTTTCAACGTCCGCCCTTCCGGTTGGTCAGCTATTGAAGGTCGTGCCTGCCTCTTCTGGGAGAGGCGACCGGAATCCAATGACGGTTACCGAACCTGAAGTCGCCGCTAAGCTTTCTCTTGGGCCACGCCACAAAGCTTCTGATCAAACAGGACATCGGTCTTCACGAGGCTGACCTCAGATTTCTCCGGCCAACGACAGCATGCGTCGCGGCCACGGGGTCCAAAGCGCTGGGTCTCGGTGGAGCAATTGATGTGATTGATTTCTCTCCTGCGATATTTACTTGCGGCGTCGATTCTGCCAACGGCCAGTCACGTCTCATCGCCTGTCGATGATATTTCTACCAACATCGCGAAGTGACGTTGAACTAATACCAATGACGCAGTTGATCCCAAGGTCCCGGCCGGCATACCGTCTTGGCGATGCGTTCCCGTCTTGGAAGACATGGTCGAAATGCTTGATGTATCTTGGCGAGCTGCGCCGAGACCATGGCCGCTTGGCGTCCATGTTAAGCTGAGATTGATACGTACGCAGTATCAACGTAGACAGCCAGGCAGCATGGAAAATGGGGTGGACTGTGCACTTTTCACACACACGCCTGCCAGCATATGCGCGCTAACAGACGCCGGAGATAGGTTGCGGTCCCCGGGTGTCATGAATGGCTTGTCTAGACCTCGACTATCCTCATGTCGTCGTCCTCCACCTCTGCACGTGCCCCAGCGGCCTCGTCCTCTTCGTCCCTCATCAACACCTGCACTAGCCGCTCGCAGGCTTCCTGGACGCCCTCATCGTTGACTCGCAAATGAGTCTCGCGGATGATCGGATAGACCTTCACTTCTCGCATCAAGTCGCGGCCTCCCTTGCTGCTAGTCAACAGCAGCAGCGTCTCGACGTGCGTCTGCACGATCTTGGGGTCCGGATCCCTCTGCTTGTCCGGCGGCAGCAGCTGCAAGTCCGGCAGCATGTCCATCATCTCGTCTTCGTCATAGGCCTCGTTGCCCATGATGGGCAGCAAGATGTAGGGCAGGATGTTGATCTCGTCCTCGGCCAGAAACGCCGGGTGCGACGGCACGTCGAACGCCACATTCTTGATGGTGCTGGCCACGCCTTTCCTCCTGACGTCTGATTTGTGCTCTGTGAACACTCGGATCTTGGTCAGCGGTACGGCCTCGTCGTAGTCCTGCCGCCTGACAAAGTGCTCTCTTATCTCCGCATGCTTGGCTAGGTCGGCGAACATGTAGGCTAGGTAGTCGTAGTCGGCGTCCTTGTTGAAGGAGCCGTCGGCGCCCTTGACGAAGAGGTCCATGAGCTGGTTGAGCACAAGCTCGTCGGATCCCAGCGTCTCCGGCGGCGGCTGCTTCCGTTGTATTATCGTTTTCAGGGAGTCCCATTTGGCCAGGTTGGCCAGCAGCATGGCCAGCAGGTTCGCGTTCGGTTCTTTGGGGCTCTGGCAGACGCAGCCTTCGTCAGTCACTATCTGAAAGGAGCAACGCCGCTGCGCATGACATGACGTACAGTTATATGCAACAGAATCACGTCCAAGAACTTGTCGTCCGTCGCGAGATTTTCGAGGATTTCTTGGTCGCCCGACAGGTTAACGAGGATCTCGAGGACATGTTCTGCGATTTTCTGCGGTACGCCGTTGTTAGCTCGAGCCTCCATCCTCACTCAAGGGGCGCATTCGAATATTCACCGTACCGGATGATCGCGCACTAGCAGCTTGAGATGTTTTATGGGCTGGAGGTCATCGGCCTTGAATATTTGAGGTTGTTCTAGCGAGAAGGGCACCAGGTTTTGCACAGCAAGCTGTCGTACTTGAGGGTTCGGGTTGGCGATGAAGCCTACGAGCTGCAACCGGAGTCAGATCAACTGAGACAGCAGGCCAGAGCATTGGAGGGTACCCTACCTCTTCAAGTTCTGACGGCATATTGAGCTATATGTCTTCACAGCCTTACTTCTAGATTGTGGTATTCGTCTATGTTGAATGATGATGCCATAGCTCATCCGCCCTGGCCTTGAAGCTGTCAAGGTTCTCAAAAATCTTCATCCCGAGGGGCAGTGGCGAGGTCAGCTTTTGTACATGAAATTTGCATCTCTTGAGCCGTTTGCTCCCGCTGACTCTCTGTTATTCTGTACAGACCCCTCCCCAATCTTTCATAGCGGCTTGTCGATCTGATAACGATAAGCATATGATAAGCACAGCGGTGTGATTTTTTTGCCCAAGCCCCGCAATATTTTTCAAATCGAGTATCATTCTGCTGCGACGGACCAGGAGTTATAGACTTATAAAGTATTGCTTCTCTATACCGCAACTCACCATGCCTAAAGCAACGACACCAAGCTCCTCCGGAGGGCGCAAGCACAGCCGGCACAATCCCCTCGAAGCGGATATCCTCGCGACGGGCAATCTGAAGAACAAGCCCTCCAAGAGCAAGCACCGGGATGACGAGGACAGGGACAACTTCGTCGACTCGAAGGCGTCAAGGCAGATCCTGCGCCTAGGGCGCGAACTAGCCGAGGAGGATGCTGAGCTGAACGCTGCTGCGAATCCGGTCAACGCAGTCAAGAGCGCGTTCGATGTCGACACTGCCAGCAGATTTGGCTTCGACGACGAGGAGGAAGAGTCGAACCAGTTCGAGAACGAGACATTTGGCGACGATGACGACTTACAAGAGGAACACGGCGGTGAGATTGAGGTGGAAGACTTAGAGACCTTCAACAAGTTTCTCCCGTCGGGGGCGGACGATAACCCGCTTGCTGGCTGGGCCGCGGGCGGTGACAAGGAGGAGGCTCATGCTGAAGGGCAAGGGACGAATCTGGCCGATCTCATTCTGAGGAAAATCGCAGAGAGGGAAGCTAATGTGGGCGGCCGCGAGCCCATGGCCGATGCGATCGACGAGGACTACGAGCTGCCGCCAAAGGTGATCGAGGTGTACACACAGTACGGTTCACTGCCACTTGTCTGCTTGTCTGACAACCACTGATTGCGTTATAGGATTGGCTTGATTCTAAGCCGGTACAAGTCCGGACCTCTACCAAAAGTCTTCAAAATCCTCCCGACGGTCCCGCACTGGGAGGAGATCATAATGGTGACGAACCCGGACAGCTGGAGCCCCAACGCAGTCTATGCCGCCACCCGGCTCTTCGCCTCCGGTAAGCCATTGGTAGCCCAGAGGTTCTTCGAGATGGTGCTCCTCGACAAAGTGCGCGAGGATATCCACGAGACCAAGAAACTCAACGTCCACCTCTTCAACTCTCTCAAGAAGGGTCTCTACAAGCCCTCGGCCTGGTTCAAGGGCATCCTGTTTCCCCTGGTGGGAAGCGGAACCTGCACAATCCGCGAGGCGCAAATAATATCGGCCGTCTTGCAAAGGGTGTCAATCCCGGTATTGCACTCCGCCGCGGCCCTGAAGGGCTTGTGCGATATTGCGGCGCAAGAAGTGTCGCAAGGTACTGAGACGGGCGGTGCGACCAATATCTTCCTCAAGACCCTGATCGAGAAGGGTTATGCGCTGCCGTGGCAGGTCGTCGACAGTCTGGTCTTCCACTTCCTTCGCTTCCGGCAGGTTGATCCTGCTTCGGTGCGCGAAGGACCCCGGACGAACGCTACCATGAAGTCTCTGCCTGTGATATGGCATCAGTCTCTGTTGGCGTTCGCTCAGAGATATCGGAATGATAGTGAGTGATCTTTGTGGAAAAGCGGCAAGACATTGCTAACATGCTCCCCCCTGTAGTTACCGAAGATCAAAGAGAAGCACTGCTTGATTTGCTGCTCTCACATGGCCATTCAGCTATCGGACCAGAAGTGAGGCGAGAGTTGTTGGCTGGACGGGGCAGAGGAGTGCCCCTTCAGGAGGCAGGACCTGCGTTTGATGGCGATGACACCATGCAAGTGGACTGATGGACCAGATACGATGTACTGCGAGTTTTACGGGGGTTGTAACGACCACTAGTCCTCGGCTACTGCCATTCAGGAGTCGGGGGGGGTTATTGCTGCATTCATCTTGGGTATAGTCACTGACTACGTGGGACAAGGGAACAGGTTCTGCGTCTTGGGAGGTGGGAAGCACGCACGTGGGGTTCAAGGCTCTATAAATGGCCTCGACAAGGGTGGGGGGGAAGGCTCATGAGGAGGACGAGGTGCACTCTGCCTAGAAGTGACGCGGGAGGACGTAGACGGGAAAGAACCATGAGCTCACGAAGCAAGAGCGCCCGAAAGCCACGTGCCAGATCCATGGGACTCGGACGTTGTTGGGGGTTCTCACGTCATGACAAGACCTAAAGTTTTCAAAAACACTCCCGTCTCTTCCTAGTCTCCCTAAGACACAGCTCCCTACTTGACCAGTATACGTTGTTCATCCTTACCGTACCAGGCGCATCGATGTGTGCATATCACTTATACTACCTATTGATCAACCACTCACCTGCAGCGAAGACCTTACGCACCCACCTCTAACATCGTCCACGTTGTCCAAGCGCTTCTGTCAGACGCCACCATGCACCTAGACGGCAACGTCGACAACGCCTTCCCCTGGATGAGCAGCTCGACGACCAACACCGCATCACCACACGTCGCATCGCACACCGCCTCACCGCACGACAGCAGAGACTACCCACCCCCAACCCCCGGCATCCCGCCAGCACCCGGCTGGATTCCATCCACACCCGGCATCCCTCCCACCCCGGGCGCTTTCACCGACCCCCCGCGCCAACCACGAGAAGGCTACGAATGGGTCTGGTTCCCGGATGGGTTCTGGGCCGAACGCGAGGTCTCCATCTCCGCCACCGAGTCGCCCTCCTCCAACAAGGGCTCCTCCGGGCTCGACAGCAAGCTCCGCAGGTGGAAGGGCAAGTCCTCCAAGGGCTCCCAGGGCAGCGTCGACCTCGAACTCTCGCCGCTCCCGCTCCCGCTCCCGCGGCGGGGGTCGGGGAGCACGAGGCGCGGCTCGGGCGGCAGCGCGGGGCTGTTCACGCCGCAGCCGCACTCGCCGTTCCGGACGGAGAGGGAACTGGTGCAGGCTCTGCAGCAGAGCGGCGACAGCGAGCCGTTCTGGGGGTATCCGTTCACGCCGGTTGCGCCGGGTGGGGAGAGGGGGAATGATAGCGGGAGCTCGCCGGCTTCGACTCTGAGGGGGTTTAGGCGGGGGAGTTGGCCCGAGACACAGACGATTATGGAGGAGACGGGGGAGGATGAGACTGGGAGTCAGGGCCGTGCGACACCGTTGGGTCGGTTGAAGGCTGTGGGGAAGTCGAAGGAGGTTGGTTCATCGTAAAGGTCAAGCCTGTTTCTGCTGATCCTCGGGATAGAAGCGGAAATCTCAATCATCCGAAAGGGGCCCGTTCGACGAGTCGCTCAGCGAGTCGCTCAGCCACTTCTCGGATGCTCAGGCTTCCACCCGGCAAAGCAATACTCGGAAGTTGCTGAACAAGCTGTCCTGGCGCAAGAAAGACATCCCTGCTGGGTCGGATTCGCTGTCGTTGATCGAGGAGGAAGCCAGTTGTAGGTGGACGATTCACGCGAGGAGAAAGTGTGTTTGTGCTGACATGATTTCTCAAGTCACATCACAGTCAAACCACTCATTCTGGGATTCGGTCTATCCCGGAGGTGCAAGTTCTGTCCTACATCCTATGTTGAACTTGCGGCGCTGATTTACGGGCAGGAAGCAAGACGCATCACAACGCCACCCCTGAAAGAAGCGACAGCAGATGGCCGAGTCCGCTCCCTCTTCACAGAAGTCGACAACTTCGACCTCGATGACAAACGCTGGGAAGCCGACAGTCGCTCACAGATGTCTGGAATCAACAACGGCAATGGAGAATCTTCTGAGTCGGGCACCATGTCGAGCTCCGACGGGTCTAAGCGGAACATGGCCTACCGCAAAGCCGCCGCTGCGGATGTCAAGGGAGGCGGTCATCTCCACTGGTTCGACAGCAAAAAGGAAGAAGATGAGAAGAAGAAGCAGCGGACTAAGGAGAAGAAGAAGCACATGAAGAGCCGGCCGGGCATCTTTTCCCTGACCGTGCCCGAGCACCTCCCCACCAGCCCGCTGTGTCCGGCGAACCCACGGCATGTGTCTGGAGGCACTGGAGTGTGTGTCGTGGGTTTCAACGACATCAGACGAACGATACTGCATTCGCTAATGATGCATGCGTAGTTCCATGGCAGAAAACAGGACGTTACCAAGTCGAAGCAGCCATTTGTTGCCGAGTTGGGATTGCAGCAGCCGAATAGGAAAAGCTGACAGTCAACTGGGGTCGTTGAATACGGCTGTAGCAAAGACAAGCTCTTACACGTACACTGGAAAGATGGCTAGGTGAGTGCTACGAGAAGATTGTCGTGATGGGGATATTTGTGCCGGAGGCAGGGGTGAACAGTCGAAGGTGGCCGCGTGTCCCTCTCGGACTGGATATTAGCAGAACACACTTCTCTTCCATTATAACCTACAGTGAGCCGGGTACAGCTTCCAAGTTAATATGAATTGTGAAGAGAAGTGAAATAACAGTAACTGTGGAAGGACTGCGATGGAGATATATAAGTCATGTAAGGCCTATTGTGAGCACTCGATCACAGTCGACGTGCAAATGGTCCGTGCGCACCACGCCCCGTTAGCTTGATAGCTTCCATCCCATCAGATCTTCGTTCTTTATCCCCATCATCGGAGACACCGAGTCGAGTAGTAGTCGAGTAGTAGTCGAGTACAGCCTTCTCTCACCGTCTCTGCTGTACCGCCTGGGAACCGCAAAGATGGAAGCAGTTGACCAAGATCCGCTCCTCCTGCTGCGGCAGTCAATCGCATCGGGCAAACCCATCATCCCGACCACATCGCCAGACGACACGTCCTCGTCGCCCGCGCCAGAAGCCGACCTCGCCCACGCAACCCACCTCCAGTTCACCGATCCGCGGCGCATCTCCATACCCATCGACGCGCCCACGCGCTTCATCTCCAACGACAGCCCAGTCGACCTGCGGAGTATCTACTTCGCCTGGCTCAACCGCGAGGTCGCCATCCCGGAGTACAACGCCTCTGCGACCAAACTGAACGACGAGCTCGCCGGCGCCGCAACGGTGCACAAGTTCGCCTTCGTCGAGCGTCTCGATCTCATCACCTGGCTCGAGGGCGCCAGCGAGGAGTCGGAGTATATCAAACCCCTAGCGGGCGAGAAGGACAACAGCGCCGTCGCAGCCGCCGCCTCGGCCGCCCTCAAGGGCTCCACCGCGCCGACATCCGCGCAAGGGAAGTCCGGGCGCGGGACGCTCGACCCCCGGCTCGCGCAGATCTACAACGGAGAACGACGGATGGGCGACCGGAACACCGTCCTACGCGGTATCAAGCCTACGGTGCGTCCTCCTTCCTTGTCCCCTGCCCCTTACTTCCCTGTACTAACAAAACGTTCCCGACCCAGGACTTCTCCCATATCCGCAAGCTTGCCGCCACCCTGCTCACCAAGAAACCCGCCCTCTCCTCCGCCGTCCCCGCACCCTCGCAGTCCCTCGCGCTGAACCCTAAGCACGCCCAGCGCCGGCCGGACCCGATCATCCTCCTCTCCCCGTCCGCCTCCTCCCTCCTCCGCATGTCCAACATCAAGTCCTTCCTCGAGGGCGGCCGCTACACACCCCCCGACAGCACCTCCACGGCCACGATGCTGCACATCACGCGCGTCATGAAGGAGATCGACCCGACGCGACCCATGCGCTTCATCCTCGTCGAGGGCCCGGAGCAGTTCAAGCCCGAGTACTGGAACCGGGTCGTGGCCGTCTTCACGACGGGCCAGAGCTGGCAGTTCAAGAACTACAGGTGGAGCAGCGCCACGGAGCTGTTCAAGCACGTGCTCGGCATCTACGTCGGGTGGAGGGGCGAGCAGCCGCCGGACTCGATCAAGAGCTTCGGGAAGCGGATCATGACGTGCCAAGTGGACAAGTGGAGCGGGAGCGACGCCAGTCGGTGGCGGGACAGGGAGGTGGTGGAGGCGGTGTGGAAGGCGATCGAGGGGAATATGAGGGCCAAGGGGTGGAAGAGGGATGCCGCGCCTGCTTCTATTTAGTAAGTGGTGCTGGCGTGTGTGTCTGCTCCTCGGGTGGTGTCTATGGGGTCGGTAGGAAGATGGTTTCTGCCTGCGGATTATGTGTATTTCTACAGTAGCGGTTTCTTACGGCAGTCTGGCATTCTAGGTTCGGCGTTTGTATGGCTCGGTTTTGGCTTGCTAAAAGGCATTCAGTGCGGACGCTGGCGTGTCTGTGCGAGGACGAAGGCGTTGGTGGAATAAAAGGCAGAAGGATACCAAAATCACCATCCGGTGTGTCCATTAAAGGCACCTAATTTGAATGTGTCATGTTGAGACTCTGCCTGACAGTATCACTCCCACCCAAGACTGCGATGGCGAGCAAGGCGCAAGCACACATACCGGACTCTTGGCATCCAGATTCACGTACTTAAACAACACATCCCGATGTGCATGCCGTGACTTGCAGCAATCCATCCCTCGACACTGACAAGCCTGACACCAAACCTGACCATCAACACAATAGCCCCAAGCTGGGATCTCACCGGCGTTCCCGACTCCGACTGCGACTGCGACTGCGACTGCGACTCCGACTCCTCGTCTCCCTCAGACAAAACACCAACCCAACCACAAAAGCAGCGATAACGAGCAACAACCCCCTCTCCCTCACAAAACCCCTATCGTCCTTCCCCGGGTACCGCTGACCCCGCCGCCCGACCCCATCACCGCCGACGGTGTACTCCTCATACCCGCCTTCGTCGTCCGAGTGCTCGCTCGCCCGGTAGGCCCCGCGCGCCCGCTGGACGGGGAACCGCTCCCTCACCACGAGAGCGGTGTCGTCGGGTCCTCCTCGCTTAGAGCGCCTGCCGGCCCGGGAGCGGGCGCTAGTGGTGGCCTCGGAGGGCGTAAGGATGGAGTAACCCGAGTCCGAGTCCGAAGGGTCCGGTGGTTGGTGGTCGTCGCGCCTGCTGCGGTGGCGGTGCGGACGACGGCGGGGTGGGTGGGAGGTTGTTGAGCGGGTGTCGCTCATTGTTCGAGATGTGATAAACTCCCTTGCGGGAGAGACGGGGAGAGAGGGATGAGGAAGTTGTGGTCTATCACCGCAAAGTGGTCTGACGGGGAA
>Ga0209127_100256_pt1 | contig 18741 bp, 7 predicted proteins | sample LakSupMetagenome_FD_187469 | JGI IMG/M metagenome (GOLD analysis project Ga0209127, IMG submission 187469) | Freshwater microbial communities from Lake Superior, Canada - Sta WM archaea (SPAdes) (version 2) | ecosystem: Environmental > Aquatic > Freshwater > Lake | place: Lake Superior, Canada...
GACTCGGCTTCGAACGCTATGTTCTCCAATTTCCTAAAGGTGCCGGATCTGAACCCGTCGCTTGCCCAGGAGACACCTAGCAAGGTGTTCCACGGGCTGCCGTCGTCCCCCTTCAAGCTCTTCATGCAGTCGCCCAGCAAGATGCCGTCGCAGATGAATGCCGATGTGGAGAATATGGAGCCGTGGATCAACTTTGACGATATGACGACCGGTGACTTCCCTGGCGAGTTCCTGGAAGAGAACGACTTTGGCGGCATCGACATGCTTGCTGGATTCGAGAAGATCGGCTCCACCCAGAGCTCGTCGCAGCCGCAGGTCCGTCAGCCCAAGCAGTTGCAAAAGCCGGGCCTCGGACGGAGTCATAGCACCCTCTTCTGATTGTTCTCATAACGTCTCCTTAATGGATGACCTTACGAACTTCACGAATGATGAATTGCATCAGACCCCTTACCACTTTACGTGGCATTTCGCTGCCACGCATCCTAACATTCGCCTGGCGTTGTCATCAACCTCGACAACGCCATAACCACTTTGCCTATACCACTTTTAACACCTCGTATCCTCTACCTCAACTTGGATGGGCTGGTACAACCGGGGAGTAGAGTACCGCCCAGCATATCCGAGTCGCCTCACGGCGGCAACTTTGTTCAAGTCACGATTTTCTTGTCACGATGATGAGATGGAATGTTGGAGTACATACTGGGGCTGGGTGGGATAGCAAGCACTTGAAATTGCCCTTGTTTTTTGCTTTTGAGGAACGCAGTCTCGAATGGAGAGTCGTCTTTCTGTTTCCTTGGGTCATCGGTTGCGGTTCAGGGTCTTGGTCGTCATAGGGACTGGGTGCATTTCTTTTACTGCGTGCTTTTGGGCCTCGGTACCTGTGGATAGTCCCTTGATGTTGGGATATGTCTTGGGTTGGGACCTGGCGTTTACGAGCTCGGGGGAGGGAGCGTTTCAGGCACATCGATGGATGAGATGCGAGCTTGTTTGTTTGGACTGGAACTGGACTGGATCACACACTGTCCCTACCTCAGGAGCAATCAGAACTGCATTACTCGTTACATATGGGACCACCTGATATATCTTGGTTGACATGAGTTGTAGACCATGCCACATAGGGTAGTGTCTGTGGCAACCCAGGTCGACCACATTCAGGACATTCTCGCTTCTCTCTTCCCTCTCGTCCGGCTCATAAATCTAGTGGCACATCCAGGTTTGGCAGTTGTCATTCTGCTCTCTCCACGACTCGATTGCTTCTTTGCACTTGTACCGTCTCGTCAAGGCCAAACAGCTGTACGCAATTGGGTATCTCTTGCTGTTCCCGAATCGGGCCCGTACGTCTATCAAACCAGTCCCAACCTGTCCTATGTGAACCACATGTCTGACACCCTAACCAGAACGCCAAGCCAGTACAGTACAATGTCCCCTCATTAATCCTTGAAGCCTAGGAACCTTCCAACCTCTTTCGAAAGCCAACATAATACACTTCTGCATATACAATGAACCAAAACAGCCACCCATGTCACAGACCTTACAGTCTAGTATATACCCATCCTCGTCGCCCAACTCGCCTCTTTCTGGTTGATATGGATCTGGTAGGGGAAAGGGTTCGACTCCGTCGTGGTGATGGGCGGTATGTGGTCCTTGTGCGTGTTGACGTACGTGACGATCTTCAGGACGGTCGCCAGCAGCGTCGACTCCATCGCTTTCCGGACCTTGGCTCGTTCTGTGTCGGAACTTGTAAGCAAGACTCGCGTCCCACCAAATCGTTCAAGCACATATCACACATCCCCCAAAAGGGAGACGAAGCGCCGCGCGGGTAAAAAAGAAACTCACCACTCTCCGTCCTCGGCTCCGCGACGGTGACCTTGATCGTCCAGCTCTCCCAGCAGATCTCCTCCTCCCCTCCCCGCAGCGGGTACCACCCGCTCGTCTTCCGCCTCCGCCGCTCGTAGAACTGCACCGCGATCTGGCCCCGCCCGCTGCCGCCGTTGTTGTTCTGGTGGTTGTTCTGGTTCTGGTTCTGGTGGTGGTGGTGGTGGTGCGGCTGGTTGCGGTCCGCGTCGAGCTGCCGGATCAGCGCCGCCGTGCGCTGGTCGATCATGGTCTCGAGCTCCACGTCGGGCACGTGCGGGAGGGTCAGGTCGAGCACCTCGCGGGTCTCGGGCAGGACGGAGGGAAAGAAGCGGTTGAAGAAGATGGTGTGCAGGATGCCACGGACGACGTCCCGGACCGACGCCGGGTCCGCGAAGGCCTCGAGGATGAAGTCCGGGGTGGAGCGGGGTTCCATGGTTGCCGTGGAAGGGGGGGTGTTGGCTCCCTGGTCTGTGATACTATTGCGAGGGTTGAAACATGTAGGGTTTGTGGGCCGGACTGTCTTGCTCGCCGCCCGATATATGAAGCTATCTCGTGGTCTGGCTGTCGGCGTGGAAGAGGAGGGGCTGAATGGAGAGGTGAATGTGATGGAGGGGCAATACGTACGAGCTACAACAGCTGAGAGGCAGGGTGGTATTCCCGCAGTGCGACCGCAGCCTTGGTAGGCACTAAGATGTCAGTACAGAGCTGCCCCTGGAGCCACTGGTCCGTGCCCATCTGTCGTGTGAGATCACTAGTCCCAATCGCCCTATCAGGCCTCGAACCGAGGCACAACTGTATGCTGTGCTGAGCTGTGCTTCTGTAGCCGGGCGTCGAACCTGTCAACCTCGAAGCTCCAGCTTGCGACACCACGGCCAACTTGCTTCATATGTCGACATTATTGACGATTCAAGGGTGTTAACGCTGACGCGACAAAGAGACACCCCGTCGGTGACAGCCCAACGACCATGTTCGCAGGAACCAGGCGATGGCTTCGCCGCAATCGGACGCCTCTAGCCATCGGGCTCGGTGTTGTCGGCGCTGGCTATGTGGTTACGCAATATGTCCTGAACAAGATCAACGATGCTCGAGAGCGCATGAGCAGCGATAGGATAGCAAAAGAGAAGTATGTTGTGATCAAGGCGCCCTTTGTTGTCCTTATTCACGCGTACAAATATGCTGACAGTGGTGGACGCACAGTCTCCGGCGGCGGTTCGAACAGAACCAGGAGGACTGCACATTCACTGTCCTTGCGCTGCTCCCGACAGCGACCACGAACATTCTGGAGGCCATGAATACAGAGAAGATCACGTACGACATACAGCAGATGAAGAGCTCGTCGACGACGTCCAAGTCACTCCAGAGCCTAGGGTCGTCTACCCCACCAAGCATATCCGAGACCCAGACGACCGACGACGATGGCAGGAGCATAATCAGCTTGCCAAGTCAGGCCGAGAGCGCAAGCCAGGTGTTCAATGCGGCGGCTCTGCCGCAATTGTCATCGTCAACCGAGGCAGTGGCAGCGGCAGCAGGGAGCATAGAACCACCCCAGCCATCCGCACCGCCGAAGCCGCGGAAGACGAAGAGGCAACTATGGGATGACCTGACAATCAGCTGTGAGTCTGCTCTCTCGTCTACCGTGAGGTAGGCCACAAGATTTGACTGACATTTCCCAGCCATAACCCGAGCCTACACCCTCCTCTACACCCTAGCCCTTCTCACCATGCTGACCCGCATCCAACTCAACCTCCTCGGCCGCCGCTCCTACCTCTCCTCCGTAGTCTCCCTGGCCACCGGCAGCCCACAAGCCACCATCTCCCTCGAGAACAACGACGACGACAACCCGCAGCCCCAGTACGGGAGCGACTTCGAGACCAACAGGAAATACCTGACCTTCAGCTGGTGGCTGCTGAACCGCGGCTGGGCCGACGTCATGGCCCGCGTCGAGGACGCCGTCCGCCGGGCCTTCGGCCACCTCAGCCCGCGCGACACCCTCACCCTGGAGACCTTCTCCGCCCTGACGGCCCAGTGCCGCCAACTGATAGAAGGCGGCCAGCCCGGCGGTCCGGCGGGGACGAACTGGCTGCCCTTCCTGCTCCCGCCCAAGGAGAGGGAGGAACTCGTCCTGCGGGAGTCGGGGGTGCTAGACTACTCCCCGCCGCCCACGGAGTCATCTTCTTCTTCGCCGGCAACAACAACAACAACAACGACGACGACTTCCGCCTCACTGAGGCGCCTGCTAGACGAGACGGCGGACCTGATCGAGTCCCCGCCCTTCGCGCACGTCCTCACGCAGCTCTTGGACGCGGGCTTCGCCCACCTCCTCGACAAGAAGGTCGTGTCCGGCGCGTTCGAGACGCCGTCGACGCAGCACGCCGGTGCCGTCGTGGCCCTGCCGCCGCCGCAGCAGCAGCAGCAGCAGCCGCTCAACCGGGCCGTGCTGCTCCCCAAGATCCTGAGCGTGCTGACGAGGCAGGCCCACGCGATAGGCAACGGCATGCCGAACGAGTACCTGCAGGAGATGGAGGGCGTCAGGGACCTGGAGGGTTTCGCGGCGGTGGTGTACTCGAGTAACTGGGAGAGCGAGATCAGACCCGACGAGGAGGGGGGGCTGTTTGTGAGTGGTGGTGGGCAAGGGGAGAATGGGAATGGGACGAGGGGAGGAGATGTCGTTGGGGATGTCGTGTCCGTGGAGGAGAGTCTGGTTGTTGTTGATTCTGCTGGGAATTTGGAGGGGGCTTGGGAGCGGGCTACCTCTACTGCTTAGAGGAGGGTGAGATGCAAAAAAAAAGGAAAAAAAAAGGGGGGCTTAGGATTATACCTCCTGAATTGGATGGATTGTCAGATGGGTTGATCTGGTGTAAGATATCAGGCATGGTTCACTAGATGGTCGCAACGACGGCTAGATCTACTAGATGATCAGTATACTCGAATATGGCGGGCCTTCACATGTTCAAGGTTTGCTATGACGTCCCTTGCAGCAACGGACATCCCCAGCATGAACATATTTAACAGTCCAAAGCACATGGCTGCTGCAACCAGATCATCATTGTCATCTAAGGCCCTTGTCATGTAAGGAGTGTATGCACCACCATCCACGGGCTCATACCCGGCCAATCTACTTATGCCCAAAGACTCCTGTCCCTCCGAGATGCGAACCTCTCTGAAACCAAATCTGCCCTATGTAAATCAAGCGGACCCCGAAGTAACAAACCCATATTCACACAAGAATGACAGTCGTCGTCGAGCTATCTAGGACCCAGCATCGTCCAATGAGATCCAAAAATATATACGAAGAAGTAGTCCCACCCCGACCAAGAAAGACAGAAAGAAGAAAACAAGAGCAGATTACCAAGAGAACGATTCCTCGACAAAGTCGATAGCGCCCTGGTACTGCCTGTTCCGCACTGCACTCCTCACGTCGTCGCTGAGCGCGCCGGGGCCACAGACCGAGACGCCAAGAGTACCAATCTGGTTCTCCATCTCGATACCCAGCAGGGTATCGATGTTCGGCCGGCCGGGGAACATCTGCACCGTCGAACTGGGACTGTGGATCTCCTTGGTCGACCGCGGCCTGCTGACAAACAGCATGATCTTGAGCACCTCCCGCCGCCGGTCCAGGGCCAGGATCTCGGTCATCCACGGCCGGATCCACTCCAGGTGCTCCGGGCTCTGGATGATCCAGACGAGGACCAGCCTGCGAACCGCCACCGTGCCGTTGGCGAAGCCGACGACGAGGTCCCGGATGTGGGGCACCTGCTGCGTGATCCCCACCCCGCCGGCGAACAGCATCACCGTGCCGTACGACTGCATCTGGTGGTGGCCGCCGTAGGGCCCCTCGACGAGGCACCTGGTCAGCATTCTGCCGTCCTTGCAGGCGGCGGCCTTCTTGTACAGGGAGCCGGTGAAGCCGGTCCGCGCGCGGATAATGAAGGACATCGACGTCTTGCTCATGGCCAGCACGTCTTGTCTGTCCATGGGCAGCTTCTCATCACTCCCGGCCGCCTCCGCCTCGTCGCTCCAGGCGGCCGAGAACGGGTGCGACTGGAAGTGGCTGATTGTCGGGAAGTAGAGGTACGCGTGCTGCCCGGGCTTGAAGCTCCAAGGCCGAGCCATCGTCACCGTCACGCGGCATGCGTTGCCGGGGAGGGCCTCGACGAGGGTCTTGGTGCCGCCTGAGCCGAGGTTGTGGTAGGTTAGGCGCAGGAAGCGCAATACGTGTTCGATGCCCCAGGCGGCCACGACGGCATACATGTATTTCAGCTGCGGGAGATTCTTGAGGTCGAGGTGGTACCAGACGCCTACGACTGCCAGGATGGCGAGGAGGATGTGGATGATCTTGAACAACTCGTAGTGCGCGTGTCGGACAGGGCTGGCTGCCTGGACGGCGATGGCAACAAAGGCACAGGTCGCCTATGCATGGTTAGTCTCGTCCGTTTACTCGCATGGCTAAACGACTGGTACAAGGCCACTCACAATAAACCCAAACAGCATGTATGGCACGGTTGTCGCGGTCTTGAAGGCGGCAGCCCATCCCTTGGTGTGAGCATTCGAGGCGAGGAAGGCCAACGTATGGCACAGGGACTCCAGGATGACGATACGTCCTACCCAACGGTGAAGGAGGTTGTAAGTGTCGAAGGAGATGCCAAGAAGCCTGATCAGCGGGTTATTGCGTCCTGCAAAAATGAAGAGAGGGACCATGTTCACGACAGCCAGGACACCGCTCCTGTTCCTGAGCAACGCAGCGGCGGCGGTAAACGAGCCGGCAAAGGAGATCTCGATCACACAGAAGGCGACGTTGGTCGCGAAGTAGCCGACCAGAAAGACGAACTGCAGCCTGGTGGGCAGGGTGCCGACGTTGACGGCCTGGCTGAGCTGGAACTCCCGGTTGTGGCGTTTGTTGATGAGCGGTGCGTACTGGATATTTCTCTTGAACCAGGAGAGCTTCCATGCCGGCATAGCGAAGTACCGTTGGGTGTCATTGCTCAGACATGTGATGTGGCGGACGTACTTGACGAACTCTGTCGAAATCCTCCAGATTATGAGGACGCCCGAGATGCATGCCAGGGTCCAGAAGAGATAGTTGGATAGGAGTATGTTCTGGAGATCCGGGTCGACGCCGCCTGTCCCTGCAATGGCCGCTCCAGCCTGTCCCTGTCCTCCGCTTGCTCCTCCAGTGGTGCCCGTGCCGTTGGCCACGGCATGGGCGGGTGTGGACATCCTTGTCCAGAAAATGGCCTTGGGATAGCGAAATAGATCCAAGCAAATTGGTCGTCGCCGCGATCTGCTGTCGAGATCACGAAGTAGTCGTCGTCGAGAGGGTTGAAAGAATGGCGTAACACCGCGGCCCTTGGATCTCGGAACCAGCAGAGAACCAGTCAGGGCCCGGTGCTTGGTTGATATGTCGCACCGTAATACGTATGCCTACGTTCTAGACCTTTCCGCTCGTAAGGCTAGAACACGGTGATGCTGCAAGAAGATAGCTGACGAGCACTATGGCTGTGATGTCAGTCGAGTCGAAACAGTCGGAGGGCCCGCGTGGTTGAGGCTGGAATGAAGCAAGCACTCTTGCCACTGGCACAGCCCTATGGAAGAATGTATCGACGTCGAGTCGGATGTTCATATGGGTAGCCCGGCAGTTGGAATGAATGAGAAGTGATTCTCGTGTTGCTCAAACGGGGGGGTTCCAGCGACAGAGAAGGAAGAATAACGATTGTTCTTAATGAGAGTGATCCAGCTCTACCGACAGGACGTACGGGTTGCTCCCTTTTGGCATGAATCCGGCCAAGCTCCGTAACAAGGAAGAGAAGAAGAAGGTTGAAGAAATAAGTGCATTGAAGGACTGAACGAGCGAACGAGCGGCTCACACGAGAAGACGGCATTCATGAATATATTGGGCGGCCGTTTGGTGGGTGAATTCCACATAAAACGGGGCCTCTCCCTCTTTCCCTTTTCTGAATTCTCGCCGGCGACTGGTTCGACGGCTGCTGACCCCTGACCCACGGGTCGCCAAGGAGCTGGACCCTTGCCTCCCAACCATCCCTGCCACCACCAGCAATCCCGCAACTTTCGAATCCTGGGATGCATCATTTATTCCACGCAAGCCGTGATTTTCAAAGAGGGGTTCTGGATCTCCGCACGCAATACGATACATGTCAGTCTGATCTAGTGTAGTAGAACGTATACGTAAGTCTTCCGCGGTCTGCGTCAAGATGTCTGAAGTCTCGGTCTCAAGCAGAAGCGCCACGGCGGAATTGTTCCAGATGGATGACGTCTTGTCTCTGCTTTCGAGAGAGATGATGCGATGGCCCTAACCAGAGACCGTCGGGGCTCTTGTCTGTTGTGGCCGAATGTTTCCTACGCATCTGCTGAGTGTGAGGAGATGAAAGTGCCGCGTCATACAGACTTCATATATGACAGAGTCGAGCAAGAAGATGTTTGTACGCCGCTTCCACGCTTCGATGCTGTGCAGCCGACACGTGCAACTAACTATGTGAGCGGTACCTGCGCTAGGGCAAGCGCTGCCAACCAAGTGTACTCATTCGCTCAGAATATCGGGCAGAGTTGCCCGATTCTTTCTTCGTATGATGGCTTGCAACCTGTGATTCGAGGAGGATGGACTGGCTCTGCGGAGTCGAGAGCGCTCAATTGGCTAATAGCAAGAGACTTGAAACAAGCCACCCGGCAGTGGTCCACGGGTGCCAAGAGGCAAGATGGAGCAATCCCCACCCTGGAAATCTGAAACTAGCGAAATCGGAGATGCCAAGAGCAATAGTAGCCAATCATTTGGCTCAGGTGAAGCTTCCGTTGCAAGGCACGGCCGGCCGACTGGCAGCAGAGAGGCGTTCGTAAACCGTGATGATCGAAAAGGCCATGTTGATGGCTTGCAGATGATCGCCCGCTTCACCGTGGCGAGCGTAGTATTAAAGCCCCAGAGAACCTGACATTGTCACCCTCGTGCATTGTTCTCGAACTCTTTTTTTATAAGTCAAGATGAGCGTCAGAAGGACAACTTGTGAGCATGCAGACCTCACGGATGACGGTTAATAAGGACCTTATTTACGACAGGACCTCGAAGACTCTTTGTAAACGACAACACTGAGAACCATCACCTCTAGGCTTGGTCTACATACGGGCCCTTGCTCTGAATGATCATGTTTTCTATATAAGAAACGACGTGGCGCCAGCCACACGGGCATCTTGAAACATGACGTTCGGGTGCAAGCGAGGTCGAGGGTTGTGGACGGCATCCGAGGGCACGATAACGTAACCGAAAAGAACGCATAACTGCACTCACTTTGTACTTGGAGCAAAATCCAACAAAGAACAACCCGGGAGTATTGAATTGTCGAAGACTGTAACAACAAGCATTTAAAAAGAAATTTGCCCATATCGTGAATCAAACAAATGGCAAAAAGCTCCGTCCCGCCGGATATTCACGGCCGCCTACGAAAACCCGTCCGTTACGGAGTTTTACTAACAACTGCAGCTGCGGTTTTATTAACCACACGATCACTCTGCCAACAGGTTATGAGCCCGGCGCCACAAGACGGATACGGGACTGCCACCTATATTCGTGATTACTGTGTAATGCTTGCGCTGACCAAGCCCGGAACATCTGGAGCATACCCAGTGCTCTGCACTTAGACTTGGACTTCGCAATGCTCTGTAGTAGAGTGCCGCGGGACGACAGCTGTCGCTTCCGAGCGGCAGAGTGCGAAGGTAGAGTCATGGCGCATGAGTTACAGTTTGGTCACGTTCCGAGCTCTCGGTGTTGCAGTCAAGCGATCCATCTTCCCAAATTGCATGTGCGGCGTGCGCTGCGAGCCTTTTCTCGTGCATGACTCCGGGCTTGCTTTCCTGCTTGCTTTTCAGATGAGAGCAAGAACACCATAATACAATCCGAGCCTCAAAGCTCCCTCAAAGCTCCCATCTACCTGGTTGCTCTGAGTTCATGTGTGACGTTGGTTTCTTCGGTCGGCATTTCTTGGCAACAAGCGTCATAGCAAACATGCCGACTCTTGAAACCATCAGCAAAGGAGCAGAAATTCCAGCCTCGAAAGGATCACCTCGATAAAGGTCCACGACCAGGGAGACCTGGTCGCAGCGTCGTACTGCCGGTACATCCGTCATGCGATCTTCAATATCATGCGATGCTAGAACTATCTCCGACAAACGTAGGACTATCTGCCACGAGGTCGTCTTTAACCGCCCTCAGGCTCCACAAACATGATACTCCAAACTCCTCTCCCTCCAACATCCCGCGAAGCAGAAAGCAAGCGTCTTATGCAAGACTACGCGGCCTGGCCCGCTGAACTCCCATACTCCATCCAACCTACTCAAACATGATGATGCTATCCATCGAAATACTCGTTACAAGATGGTTCTCAATCATTCGTTACGTGATGCCCAGCTCGTCACCGCTGGACTCCCCGGCGTCGTAATACTCGTTAGAGATGTTCTGGATGGGTCGGAGGCTGATGAGGGACCTCCTCGATCGTTTCCGTTTCAACGGTACCTGCGCCTTGGCTGCCCTGCGACTGGGCGGTCGATTCTCCTGATCTGCCTGGTCGAACCGCAGCTCGTCGAGATCGTCGTCGCCAGGGCGGTCAATTCCGCCTACGCCACTAACCGATTCCTGGCTTGCTCTGGTAGGTCGTCCGGGCTTTGGGGTATGGACCCCTGGTTTGTCGCGTGTGTGGTGTGTTTGCTGTTCAAGTTGCTTGCGCGGTCGCTTGGCGTGGCAACTCGTGCCGGGCTCTGCTGATGTCCTGGCACGACATGGTCGGTGCTCCACAGCGAAGCCAGAGATTTCTTCCGGATCTATTCCAAGAACTCGTGACGAGGCAGGAACCGAGGGGGAGCTCCTTGGTGGAATTTCCGCGTCCTGTGTCGACGCGGGTTTCTCGGGAGTCTGGTCTCGGCGAGCTCGAGTTACCCGGCCAGGCAAAGGTTGCTTGCGCCGGGCCACAGCGGGCGTGACGGTGACCCACTCGCTGATTCCCTCGTCCCAGCGAAAGCCCGAGAAAGCCGCAGTCTTTCGTCCAGGTGTCTTCGTCATGTCTGCATCAGCCTGAGTTGCGGCCGCAAGTTGTTCCGCGAAGCTGAGGTCCCGAAGATCTCCTGTCAGGTCGGCGAGGTAGAAGGCTGCATCAACTCGAATGGCTTTCAGTGCAGTGACCTTGGGACAGGCGGCCTCCAACTTGTCGCAGAGCTTAATCAGATATGTATGTGCTGGCTTAGTTGCGTTCTTGCGAGTGCAACCTCGCGCTATTGATGCCATCAAAGCCATGGTGGCTTCGTAGTATTGCCGGTAAGTATGCTGCTTCGAGTCGTTGACGACCCTTGTCCAGAAGTCTGCAAGCAGCCGTGCCTCACGAGACATACACCCACTGATTTCAGACTTCGTCACCTCTTCGGTTATAAGGAAGACGGCGAGCAGCAAAACGTATGTGCTAGCCTGTCGAGTAGCTCTGCCCCGTGGATTGGACACGCTCGCGAGACATGCTCGAAGGACGTATTCCACTCTCCTACAAAGGGTGAATGTCACATTTCGCTTCGTCGAATCCGGCTTTCTTGCCAGCGTGTCTTGTCCTAGTAGGACGAGGGTTGAGAGCGCTGCGAGCAAATTTAGCAGCAGTTGCTGAGCGGTTGCAGCAGATTCCTCGTAGGTGACCGATCTGCGCGCGTTTTGTTGAATCTGGTCGCAATATAACTGTATCGATGCAATACAGAATGGAATTGCGTCGGGGTAGGATGCTCGACCGGTCAAATACCTCATCGCCGTGGGCCACATGTCACCGTAGACGTCGGATAAAAGCCATTGCCGTGGAAGCAGCTGGCTGGAAAGCAAAGTCGTGGTCAGCCTAGCCTTGAATATGGTGGTCCCCGTTCGGTCATTTGTTGTTGCGAAGAGCAGCGGAAGAGCCTCCGACGACGTCGAGGAAGTTTCGACAGAGAAGTTCTCAAGCGGACCGCCAGGCTCTCGATGTTGTTGGGTAACCACGGCCTCGAGCAACTGCCGGCGGTCACCCGCGACTTTGAGTTCCGAGCAGAGATCAGAGAGAAGGATGGCAAAGTCATCGGCCATGAGGCGCTCCAATATGGCATCCTTGACAATTCGTATGCCGTGAGACTGCACAACGATAGCCAAGTGCTTCCACCCACATGATCCCATCCCTAGCGACTCCAGGTCTGAGTAAACATCAAACGATGTATTGGTCCCGTCAAAAGCCGAACTGGTCCCAGTCTCCTCCAGCTCGTGGAGCCTCCATGACTCTAGCTCGGCCACGTAGGCAGGCACCTTGCGGAGACACATTGCCATGAGTGACTTTGGTTTCGCGACCTGCGCCTCTGCAGCTGTAGTCGCCCTCAACAATGCGTCAAATGCCCGGTAGATAGATTCGTAGAGTGCAAATGTCGAAGGTGCTGTAGTCGTCTTGAGTGAAAGCAGGCGGTCCTCGAAGGAGCATTTCTTGACGCATACCCCGTGTGAATGGTAGCACCGTCCGAATCTCGCAGGGATCTCAGATTCAGGGGCAACCGGTTCCGGAACCAAAGGAGACGACCACTGGCCCTGGACCCTTCGTATGATCGGGGTGGCCAAGCACATGTTTGGCTCAGGCGGCATGGCATAGCGCCTCGCACTCAAACGGTCAACATCGGTACTGGTTCTGGCTGCCACTTTGCCAATCTTTGGCCGCTTGGAAGCTTTGAGGGAGTAGGTGTGCTGCACCCTTTTCCGTGACAGCAGCTTCGTAGAGTCCGCTCCCGACCTCGGTCTCTCGATGTTTGACCCAGTTGAACCACCTAAACCCCAAACCCCCCCATCATATATGAGATTGCCATGGTTCTGGGGCAAAGCATCTCCCAGTGACTCCCTCGGATGTTGCCGACTGACCTCCTTCCTAAGCCCTGAAACGTGGGTAAGCAATGGTCGAAGAAGACGATGGCACCGAGTAGCGGTCCATGGCAGGCACGGCGAGTCTGATGCAGTTGCCGGCCTAGAAGCTGCACGTTCCATAGCTATGCTGACCAGTAAGCGTAAATATGGGAGCTATTCGATGCTGTGGTAGTCTAGACGAGCTGGTTTATGTTATTGTTGCTTGAGCTCCGGCATCACCGATTGCCAGCACCGAGGAATGAAGCTACAGCATCGACCAAAAGAACAAAGAAGGAAACCAGGCAGTAAACCTCGAAGCAAGCTAAGAGCTGAGTGAGGGAATGGCCAACAATGAAGTCCTCTATACCGTAACCATGGCGTTCAAGATATCGATGTTGATTGTTGATGCAAGTAAACAACTGCGATGTGGGTCGGCTACCTTAGTCTGTGTGGGTTGGTCTGACTGTCAACGAGGAACTAGCACTAGTGGCATTCGTACAGTGCCTCCCGCCAGACACGCATCTACTCCATTTCGATGCCGACGTTTACATTGAGCTTCACGACATGCTGCGGGAAGAAAAGAAAAGATAAGAGCCAACATTGCTCTCCGTCTCGAATACCTGCGACGGGAGCCCCAAATTTGTATACTCCATTCGGCCAGTACCAGGCACCCCTGCGGAACACTGCAAACGGGTTCCCTAGGCCCAGTTGCGTGGGTCGGAGCTGTCGGCTTGGCAGTTGAAGCTGGTTGGTCCCAGAGACAATCGCGAGACCACTCTCTCCGGCAACAGCAGGTAGAAGGTACTTGTAGTTACCGAGCTCTGGCACTGCGGAGAGAGCTCTTCCGCTAAGCCTGGCAGTACCCGGTACTTCTGCTGGCTTCCCGGGTGGTTCCCGTAGATCCGCGACTCTCTCAATCGCTTTCTGGAAATTTTCTCGGCATCATGGGAAGAGCTGGAGTAAAAAAGTTGTGAATGTCTCAAGTCATGTTGTAAAAAGCTCTCAATCTCTCCCCCCAAAGTATCCGACTTTCTCGTTCTTGCTCCCCCTAATCGCCGGTTTGCAAGTTTTCAATTGGACATTCTTCTTCTTGTCGGGCTTGTATAGTACGTCATTTCCAGGACTTTGCACGTTCCTTATTATCGCAGTATAACATCTTTAATCGCGGTCGACTTGTCACGGCGCACCTCGCTCCTTCCTATACCGAAAACCCATTACCGGCCTGCCCACACCTGCACAATGGCCGAAACCAAGACCGACGCTGCAAAGGCTCCTGCTGGTACGGTTGTTACTGCTCTTGCTCTCCCCGTCGCGTGACCGACAACGGACGACGGCAACTGACAAGATCTGCATGCAGCCTCCTCCCAAGCTGCTGACACACCAGAGGTGCCGAAGAACGCTCCCGAGAATGGTGTAACGACCGAAGACGGTGCTGAGGACGGCTCCGAAGGTAAATCTCTTGGACAAGATAGGAGTCGGGCGTATGTCAGGTCTGATAATAGCTTGCAGATGCCGTCTTCCCCCTGACGATTATCCTCCCTCACGAGCCGAAGGAGCTTAAGATTATGGTTTGTGACTACCATCTGACTTCGGCGGACGTTTCCTGTGCTCACACTCGTCCCTACTAGGTCTCGCCCCAAGAACAGGTACACGAAGTCCGCCAGTCCATAATCGAACTCCCGGCAGCCCTCCAATACTCGTGCTTCCACCTCGAATTTAACGGCGAGCGTATCAACGATTTCATACAGGTCTCTGAGGTCAAGGGCCTGGGCGCCGACGCCGAGGTACACTTGGTCGAGGACCCATACACCGAGAAGGAGGCCCGCGTCCACCTGGTTAGAATCCGGGAGCTCATTGGTGCTGCTGGTGACCGCACCGACATCGTCCAGGGCGTCCTTGCCGGAGTGTCCCTCTTCGATGGCGTGGCAAGTGATTCGACAGAGTCCGCCGACGCAACCGAGGCCAAGACGACTCCTGAGTATGACTTTACCGCTGCCCCGTCCCTGTCGACTCTCCTACCGAAGGAGACGGACCCAGCACCCAAGACGGTGAAGTCCATCTCGCTATCTCCCTGGAACCCGCCTCCAGCATATCTGAGGACAAAGGGACACCTGCTCTACCTGATCGTCACCACCAACGAGGGAGAGCAGCACCAGATAACCGCCCACGTCGGCGGCTTCTACGTCAACAAGTCCTCCAACAGCAAATTCGACCCATTCCCCCGACCAGCCCCCAAGGCTAATGCCGCCCACTCTCTGTTGACGCTCATTGAGCAGCTATCTCCCTCATTTGCTGCCTCCTTCAGGCAACTCCAGGAGTACAACGGCCGGAAAGACGCCCTTGCGACTTTCCAGATCGGAAACTCTGTGCCTGCTGCGCCTTGGCTGGTCCCGGCTCCCAGCTCTCAGGCATGCTCGCATGTTCCTGACATCACCCGCACGCAGGAGGCGTTCTTGTATGCCGGCGTCGAGAACACCGATACCCTGCGCGACTGGAACGAGGAGTTCCAGTCGGCCAGAGAGCTTCCCAGAGATACTGTCCAGGATCGTGTTTTCCGCGAGAGGCTTATTTCCAAGCTCTTCGCCGACTACAATGATGCTGCTACCAAAGGCGCTGCCCTTGTTGCTCGGGGAGAGATCTCGCCTCTCAACCCCACGGAGGGCAAGGATGCTCAAATATTCGTCTACAACAACGTCTTCTTCTCGTTTGGCGCCGATGGTGTTGGCACTTTCACCTCTGAAGGAGGTGACGAGGCCGCTAGGGTCGCCACGGGTAAGGATGTTCTCGGAGTCAAGCTGGTGAACCAGCTCGACATCGATGGCCTGTACACCCCTGGAACCGTGGTTGTCGACTACCTCGGCAAGCGCATTGTTGGCCAGAGCATAGTGCCTGGCATCTTCAAGCAGCCCGAGCCTGGTGAGAACCAGATCCATTATGGAGCTGTTGACGGCAAGGATATCGTTGCGGCCGAGGAGAAGTTTGTGCCAGTTTTCGAGAAGCTATCGCAGGCATTGAGGGTGAAGAAGCATGCGGTCTGGGACAAGGACAGCAAGCGCTTTGACCTTGAAGCCAGTGTTGAGATGAAGGGACTTTTGGGCACGGATGGTCGGAAATACGTCCTGGATCTCTACCGCATCACTCCCTTGGATATTGCTTGGCTTGAGGAGACTGCAGAGGAAGGTGCTGAGTACCCGCACCGGATGACCGTCCTCCGCCCCGAGCTGGTAGAGTCCCTCGGCAAGCAGAAGGCGCGGGAATATGTCAATGCCGAGCTCAAGAAGCGCGGCCTCCTCAATGGCAAGCCAAGTGCGGAGTCCACCGATGCGTCCAAGGACGCCGAAGCTACGAAGGATGCTGAGGCGGAGACCAAGGCAGCCGAGTCAGAGCCCGCAAAGGAGACTGAGGAGGCAGAAAAGCCCAAGGAGACGCCCAAGGAGGATGACAAGATCGACATGTCGGGCTTTAAGTTCGCCCTTAACCCGGATGTTTTCAGCGGCCAAGTACCCCAGACAGAAGAGGAGAAGGAGGAGATGGCCAGGGACGAGCAAGCAGTCCGGGACGCCTGCACATACCTCAGAGACACCGTCATTCCCGGCTTCCTGAACGACCTCAAGGAGTCTGATATCAGCTTCCCCATGGATGGTCGGTCGCTCAGCCGGGTGCTCCACCGCCGGGGGATCAACATCCGCTACATCGGCAAGCTTGCCGCTCTGAGCGAGGGCACTCGGCTCGAGTGCTTGCGCGAGATCTGCGTGCGTGAGATGATCGCTCGGTCATTCAAGCACGTCGTCTCCAAGTACCTGAAGTACCTGCCCTTGCCGCTCACCTCATCCTGCATCTCCCACCTTCTCAACTGCCTGCTGGGCTCGGAACTCAACCCGAAGCCCGTTGCTGATATCGACGAGTCACTCAAGGCTCTCTATGACGATGCCGACCTGTCGTTCGAGAAGGTCACCCCTGAGAGCCTCCGACAAGCTATCGAGACCGAGACAGCTCGCCGCTACCGGTTCAAGCTTGAGGAGAACTGGCATACACAGGTCAAGCACCTCCAGCTCCTCCGCGAGGTCTGCCTGAAGCTGGGCCTCCAGCTGCAGGCCAAGACCTTTGCCTTCACAGCTGACGCTGAAGTGACGCCTGAAAAGGCCGATGCTGAGAAGCCTGCCGTCAATGGCCAGGCTGCTAGCGAAGGCAACAAGAAGAAGAAGAACAAGAAGGCTCGTGACGGATCCCCGGCGTCGGTGGCATCGTCTACTGTCGCACCTCACACTTTCACGCCCGACGACATCATCAACGTCGTCCCCGTCATCAAGGACTCCAGTCCCCGCAGCACGCTCGCCGAGGAGGCCCTGGAAGCCGGCCGCATCTCCATCTACAACAACCAGAAGAAGCTCGGCCAGGAGCTCCTGTTCGAGTCCCTCTCTCTGCACGAGCAGATCTACGGCCTCCTCCACCCGGAAGTCGCCCAGGTCTATCACACCCTCTCGCAGATCTACTACTCGCTGGACGAGAAGGAGGCCGCGGTGGAGCTGGCCCGCAAGTCCGTCATCGTCTCGGAGCGGACAGTCGGCATCGACTCCGCCGAGACGGTCCTCGACTACCTCAACCTCAGCCTCTTCCTGCACCAGCTGGGCGACAGCAAGACGGCCCTCGTGTACGCCAAGTACGCTCTCTCCCTGTGGAAGATCATCTACGGGCCCGACCACCCGGACACCATCACCACAATCAACAACGCGGCCGTGATGCTGCAGCACCTCAAGGAGTATCACGAATCGCGCCGCTGGTTCGAGGAGTCCCTGCGGATCTGCGAGAAGGTCTTCGGCAAGCAGTCCATCAACGCCGCCACGCTCCTCTTCCAGCTCGCCCAGGCCCTGGCCCTCGACCACGACTCCAAGGGCGCCGTCAACCGCATGCGCGAGAGCTACAACATCTTCCTCGCCGCCCTGGGGCCAGACGACAAGAACACCAAGGAGGCCGAGAGCTGGCTCGAGCAGCTCACCCAGAACGCCGTGTCCATCGCCAAGCACGCCAAGGACGTCCAGGCCCGCCGCATCCGCGCGGGCATCCAGTTCACGCCGCGCAACGTCAGCGTCGGCACGGCGGCCACCTCCGCCGCCGGCTCGAGCAAGCCGCCCGCGCCGCAGGCTGGCGCCAACGGCACGATCGACAGCCGCAGCATCGATGAGCTGATCAAGTTCATCGAGGGCGACGCCAAGCAGACGAAGAAGAGCAGCAGTGGCGGTGCCAAGAAGAGGCCTGCCGGGCGCGGAAACCCCAAGAGCCGCGGCGGTAAGGCTCTCTAGTAGCAATGTTCAAGTCGTCGGGTTTGCGGTGGTTAGACGGGTTAGACGGGATCCCATGTGGTCATTCAGATAGGCGGTGGCAAAGAAAAAAAATGGTGCATGACATGTCGTCGTGCGGCATGCGGGCGTTTTCGCTTCTACTTTCAAAAACCCTCTCCTTGTTGTCTCTAGTTCCTGGATTTCTCCCACCTCTGTTCTATTCTGTCGTACATAACACTGTGTTTTAGAATTTCCTGCATCTTTACACGGACGGAGGCTCGGACGCATACTGTCAGAATAATCTGTAGGATACTTGTACTATACCATGCGAGAGTAACCAAACTTCACAAGGTTACTCGGTAAAGGGGCCCCTCTGTGTGTGGCATAGACGGGGGCTTGGACGGTTGGCCATACCCTCTGGATATCTCCGGGTCAAGTTTGTTTGATAGGCAAAAGAATCTTCACTCTGATCAATTCACATCGCAAATAGTTGTGCCTATTGTTTGAGAAGTACTGTGTCTGCCTTCTGAAATTGGTTCTGGCTAAGCCGAAGTAGCTAAGGTAGCTATTTGGAGTCGAGTGTTCGAGGTGATTGTAATCACATTCGGGACCGTGGGTCCATGGTACCCTGGTCAGCGAAGTCCTTCCTTTCCCATGTAAGAGAGTATACGAAGCCATATGACAACATATTCCCCCCCCCCCCCCCCCCCCCCCCCCCCCCCCCCC